>Ga0194129_10001440_pt1 | contig 38987 bp, 28 predicted proteins | sample TA2KigCa35mmetaG_FD_150862 | JGI IMG/M metagenome (GOLD analysis project Ga0194129, IMG submission 150862) | Freshwater microbial communities from Lake Tanganyika, Tanzania - TA2015038 Kigoma Deep Cast 35m | ecosystem: Environmental > Aquatic > Freshwater > Lake | place: Tanzania: Lake...
CCAACCTCATCACTAGCACCCATCACATCATCAAAAATATTATCGTAAATTATTTCTGCTTCAGCATCTGACTCACTTGATAATTTCGAAACTGTCATCTCATACTGCTCTTCAGGATCTTGTGTGGCACTTTTTTCCTTTTGACAGGCAACAATAGAAAGTGCAAGCAGGCCAGTTAAAGCGGCAACTTGCAGGTAGAGGTTCTTTCTCATGTTCAATAATTTGATAGTTAAAGTTACTTCGATTAGAAGGTAAATTTTCCCTTTGGTTTAAGAATAAGTTTTTTTACTTAGTTTTGCTACAAATGCACAAATTGATAGATACCCATGCTCATTTATATCTATCTGATTTTGAATCGGATAGTGCTGAAATGCTAGAAAGAGCAAAAGCGGAGGGGATTGGGCAAATTTACTTGCCAGCTATTGATGCAGACACCCATAATGCTATGATTCAGTTTGAAAAAAATTACCCTATCTGTAAATCCATGATGGGGGTGCATCCTTGTTCAGTCAAAGCTAATTATCAGGAGGAGCTGGATTGTGCAAGGGAATGGTTGGAAAAACGACCATTTATAGCAGTAGGGGAAATTGGGCTTGATTTTTACTGGGATCAAACTTTTGAAAAGGAACAATACATTGCTTTTCGAACACAAATTGAATGGGCGCTTGAGAAAAAACTTCCAATAGTCATTCACTCGAGACAATCTACCTTGGCTTGTATTGAGGTTTTGAAGGAGTATAAGCATACAACTCTCGAGGGGATTTTTCATTGTTTTAGTGGAAGCCTGGAGGAAGCACACGCTATTATCAAACATGGATTTTTATTAGGTATTGGAGGCGTACTCACCTATAAAAATGCTGGTGTTGCCGCTGTTGTAGCGCAATTATCATTAGACCACCTTGTATTAGAAACAGATGCTCCGTATTTAACCCCAGTACCTCATCGGGGAAAAAGAAATGAGTCTGCCAATATTAAAATTATTGCAGAAAAAATAGCAGCGCTTAAGGGGGTATCCATCGAAGAAGTGGCTGAAATCACTACAAGAAATGTGGAAATGCTCTTTGAAAAGAGCTAGTCGTCTTCAATTTTTATAGACTGGATTTTTTGGCTTATTTTAAATTTTCCAGTTTGTATGCAATCAGACTTATTACCAATTATAACTAAAAAGTCATGGGTTACACCTGAGATCATAGTTATTGATGTCAATTTAATCAATCAACAGGCTATGGATCAAGAGGCTGAGTTGTTGAATTACTTAGCTACTGATGAGAATGCGTTTAAGCTTTTTTCAGGGTCTACAACTCGATGACAGCGCTTAAAATAATTTTGAAATCGTTATCACACTAAGAATTAAACTAGCTGCAACCACTGTCCATCCCAACCATTGTAACCAAGCTGGATGTTGATAGTTCCCCATTAACTTTTTATTAGTCGAGCCAATTAGTATTAGGCTAAGCGATAGGGGTAAGATAATTCCGTTAAGTGCCCCGGCTCCAATGAGTACTTGAACGGGGTTGTCAAATACAATGAATAGGGTAAGTGAAAGAGTTAGAAAAAGTAACAGCCATTTTTTTTGTTTCCATTCTTGTCCCACTGCAACAGGTATAATGAAGGAAATAGAAGTGTAGGCGCAGCCAATTACGGATGTGATTGCAGCACTCCACATTACAATTCCAAAAAAAAGATATCCTAGGTTCCCTGCGGCTTGCATGAATACGGCCGCAGCGGGATTGTGCGTTCCTAAACTAATTCCTTTGGATACCACGCCTAGTGCCGCTAAGAAAAGTAGTAATCGCATGAGGGAGGCCAGTAAAATAGCCGAGACTGCTGAGCGGCTAACCTCTTTTATATGTTTACTACCCGAGAGTCCTGCATCCAGTAAACGATGTGCTCCTGCAAAACTGATATAACCACCCACCGTTCCTCCCACCAAGGTTAAGATTGCAATCCCATCAATTTTTTCGGGCCAAAATATTCGATAACCTGCCTCCAACAATGGTGGTTTTGCTTTAATAACTACATAGAGTGTTACTATTATCATTAAGATCCCTAACACTTTTGCAATAAGATCAATAAAACGAATTGACTCCTGCTGAAAAAATAAAAAGGCTGCTAATACTGCACTGATTAAAGCGCCATACTTTGGCGAGATTCCTGTTAATACCTCCAGCCCAAGCCCGGCTCCTGCTAAGTTTCCTGCATTAAATGCAAGACCACCCAACACAATCAATGTTGTCAATAGTTTTCCAGCGCCGGGTATAATTGTTTCTGCCAACTCCTGGGCACGCAGTGAACTTGTGGCTAATATGCGCCAGATATTCAATTGAGCGCCTATATCTATGAGGATTGAAATCAAAATCACAAACCCAAAACTGGCTAGTAAAGTGCTTGTGAAAGTTGCAGTTTGCGTCAGGAAGCCAGGGCCAATTGCTGAAGTAGCCATCAGGAAAGCCGCACCAAGAATCGGTTTGCTAAACTTTTTAAGAGGAAGTTTTTCCATAAGGCGATTGGCAGCTGATTTGATTCTTTTTAAATTCTTCTCTCAATACTTTTGCAAAGGACAGCACCTGTGCTCCGTCTCCGTGCAAGCAAATTGTTGCTACGTTACAATCAATTTGCTTACCACTTAATGCGGTTACTTTTTTTTGGGTTATTAACTGTAATACTTGTTTTATACATGCCGCTTCCGTCTCAACTAAAGCCCGCGCATCTGTACGAGGTGTTAAACTGCCATCTTCTTGATAACTCCTATCAGCAAACCCCTCTGGAATAAAACAAACTGATTGTGCTTTACATGATTTTTCCAATGCAGAATTTGGCAAGCCCCACACACTCCAGTGAGGATTCATACTTTTCGAAATCGATACGATAAGATTTGCTAATTCATTATCCACTGCCGCTTGGTTATAGAGGGCTCCATGTGGTTTGAGGTGAGATAGGGGATAGTCTTCTTCAAAGGCAATTTTTTGAATTAGTGCTAACTGATTTATCAGTGACTCTTTTAAAGAGCCGTAATCAATTAATATTTTATTACGTCCAAAATTTTCTCGATCCGGGTAGGAGGGATGTGCTCCAATGGACACATTTGTTTTTTTAGCTAATTGTATGGCTTGTTGGATTGAATCTTGATTACCCGTATGTCCACCACATGCTATGCTGATAGAACTTACATAGGGAATAATTAATGCATCGTTTCCCATGCCTTCTCCCATATCACAATTCAAATCAATTTCCCAGTTCATATTTTTTGAAAGTTAAGCTGATAGCCTGGTCTACATTGTGCCAATATTGTCCTGTCCTCCGATTTAATTCGGGCTAGTCTAGGATACCCGCCAATGGTCTGCGCATCTGCCATTAAAATATAGGGAAAGCCAGCAGGGGTCACTTGTATTAACCCTGGCATTACAGCCGTGGAAATCAACTCTTTTTTTTGTGTTAATGCAAGTGTATTACCCTCTAATTGATAAGCCATTCTATTGGATTGCGGATGAATCATCCACTTGGTGTGTAAGAAAAGATTTTGTTCCTCACTCGAGAACCAGCTCCACTCTGGACCTTCCGTAAATCGAATTGTTACATGATTTGAATAGAGTGCTGGATTGCCTAATTCAACTTCAATGCCAGTTACATTTTCTTCGATTTGTTTTTTCAAATTGAATTCTATTCGATCTCCTGCTTTGATAGCCCTTCCCATTATCCCGCCTAATTTTCCTGGTAAGTAAGTTGCCGTACTTCCAAGTTCCTCTGGGATAGTAAACCCTCCTTGTACTGATAAGTACGTTCTACAACCAAAAGGTGCTGGACAGAATTTTAAAATACTTCCAGCTTTTACAACCGTACTGCTAAAATAAGGTAGTGGTGTATCATTGAGTAAGGCTGTTGCGCCTCCTCCAGTTAACGCTACAACAGCAGTATTTTCAAATTCAAAAATAGCCCCATGTAAGGTGAGTTCAATAAAGGGCTGGTTATGATTATTATTACATAGTGATTGTGATAGCCGTGCCGCGGCAACGTCCATAGGCCCTGCTGCAGGAATACCATACTTCCGAAATCCCTCTCTTCCGGCATCTTGAATAGTACTTAGTAAGCCGGGTTTATGTACAAGCAGGCTCATTCCAATTTTCGAATTCTTCTTTAGTGATTTGATAAAATTGAACTTGATCTCCTGTTTCTAACAAGCAGGGATTTTCTCTTTGTTTGTCGAAAAGTCTACTTGGCGTTCGTCCAATTACATGCCACCCGCCCGCTATTTCAACAGGGTAGATTCCAGTCTGCAACCCCGCAATAGCAACACTTCCTGGGGCTACTCGTGTTGTAGGAGTTGTTTTTCTTGGCAGATTCAATCGGGCATCTACTTCACCCATATATGGGAACCCTGGCACGAATCCAATGGTATAAACCTGGTATTTTGGCTGGCTGTGCAGCTTAACTATTTCTTCTTTACTACGTTTAAGTTGATTGCTTACGGCCGTTAAGTCTGGTGCAAATGAGATGTCATAACAAACGGGTATGCGTATAGTTGGTTTTTTATTCTCTTCAAGTAATTGTTGATCACTTAGTAAAGCTATTGCAAGTTGTTGGAATTGCATACAAAACGCATTTAAATTTTTTTCATCTTGCAGAAAAAAAGTAGCAGTATTGTAGCAAAGAATACTTTCAGTAATTTCTTTTTTAAATTTTTTTAAAATAGCTTGTTGAATGCGTTCAACTTCTTGAAATGTAGCTGCGCTTATTGGTTTTTCAAGTTGTACCGTGCATACTTTTTCGTGAATAGGATAAACGCGGACCAATGACATAATACAAGTTAAGCGATTTTTAGTAGCGCCTTTACTTGTTGAGTTTGGTAAATACCTGTAAGTGGGGTACGGTTAGTACGGCTAATCCAATAAATACCAGCGAAAGCATGCCGGTGGGATCAGTGCTTTTTACAGTAAGAAAAATAAAGTATAAAATTCCAATCCAGGCCATTGCTGAAAAGGGCATTGCTTTTTTCAGCAGAAAAGACCAGTCATGCCAGTTTGATTGAAGTTTAAAGTGTGCTCTGATTTTATCCAGAGAGAGCACTGAGTGCCATAGACCAAAATAGAATGCAAAAAAAACCCATAACGTGGTGGTATGTGCCAGAATGAGTAGCACGATCTGCTGAAAAGCAGCTAGGTACCAGTATTGGGGCCATGAAAAAAATACTTCTTTTTTATAAAATAAGTATCCAAAAAGGATAATAATGCCAATTATTGAAAGTGGGTATAATAAGGATCCCCAAGCTAAAAATTGATTTTTATCAAATTGGTTTCGTGTGATTGATTCAAAAATACCCAGTGCGGCTTCTACGTGATAACTGAGTAACAACAGAATCCAGCAAAGTCCCAATGTGAAATACACCGTTTTTTTAATGCGGTCATTTGTATGACCAATCCAGTCAATTTCTCCAAAATGAAACGCTGTAATGAGAATGAATATTAGTAACGCAATACTGGGTTGCCAGAACCATAGCGTTATGTAGATTGCTGCATACAAAACATAGCGAAGAAAGAACCTCCGGTTATCTTTACGTTGATCCAGCCCTCCTTCGATATAAACGTCCAACGCGCCATGGGGAATCCCAAATACAACAAAAGTGATTACCATAAACAATAGCTGTCCTTTTTGATCCAGAGGAAGCCAATGACTAATCAAGGAGAGAGAAATTCCAGCCAAGAGTAACAGTAATCTGAGTGAGAGTTGCATAGTAAAAAATGGGGGATGTTTTGCATCCCCCATTTAATTTTTCATCTGTAAATGATTAGCTGGCTTTTCTGCTCAGTGCATAAATGACCAGACCAAATCCGATCTTGTTCACTGCATCACCTATGTTGTAGATGATGTTCATGTCAAGACCAATGTTCTTGAAGCTCTCGTACCATTGGCCATCGGCAGTACCGATCAAATAACCTAATGGGTAGATAGCCCAGCCTACTAACACAAACCATCCTAAAGCGGAGTTTGCATCAGCTACGGCAGAGCCCGCACTTGTTGCGAGTTTTTTAACATCTCCCATCCATACTTCATACACAATGTAGAAGTAAGCGGCAGCACTGATAGTACCCCAAATTGTAGCATTGCCAAGTCCCGCCTCACCCCAATATCCTGCAACAAGCATTAATACTGATGCTAGGATCAATTTCCAAAGCAGACCTGAAGTACCTCCAGATTTCTTGGTGATCAGGTAGAACTCAACGCACATCAAGGGAACAGTCAGTAACCAGTCAACATAACGGAAGAAAGTTGGAGACTCTGCGTTCTCCTGCCAATATTCCCTCATGTAGTAGTAGTGAACAGCTGCAATAAATGTGATCAAACCCGATACGAGTACCGATGTTCTCCACTCTTTACTGGTATTGTTCAACTCAAAGAAGAAAAAAACAGATGCGGCCAGCATGGCCATTGTTCCGATAAAGAAAGTGAAAGAGACATAGTCAGTCTTTGCAATCACTCCAATCAGCATTTGATCAATCATATGTTGAGGTTTTGGTGAACACAGTTAAAGCAGATATGAAACATAAGTATGATTCTGCTATTGTTTTGCAAGAGGCAATACTTGTTTCAAATCGTTAGTGAAAGTTAGTGAACAAAAATATAAATGCGCAAATGTTTATCCGAATATGTTAATTAATTGAAATGCAATTACTTATATAAAATAATTTTTAATTAGCAATTGAAAATCAAACAATTACACTAATTTAAATTTGTGGATAATTTAACAGAGTCATAATGTTGCCAATATTTGACAGGTGCTTTGAGATTTACAGGTCACAATTAGTTGAATGCCTCAAGTTACTCAGTGATGATGGCCTATCTAGTCAGTTACTCTTCCTCCTGCTGCGATCCAGTCAATGATTTTTTGACGCTCAGAGGGTGGAAGAAGTCCACCACTGGGCATTGGGCTTGGAGTGCCGTCAACCGCTCTAGCTTTGATTCTTTCTTTAGCTGATACAATATTGCAGTCTGTGCTTAGATTCATTCCTCCGATTCCGCCAGGGCCATTGTGACAGCTTACGCAATTTGCTTGTATAAGTTGTTTAACTGCTGCGAACTTAGGTCCTGTCTCTCTGCTTTCCACTGTAACTCCGGTAAGCGTTGCTGTACATCCATTTACATCTTTCACACCAATTTGGTAAGTTCCATTGTTAAGTCCTTGGAATGAGGAGCTTGATTGAAAAGCGCCATTGTTTATATTGTATGAGTAAGGTGCTGTTCCACCAGTAGCAATAACTACAATTATACCACTGGCGGTAACACAGGGTGTAGTCCCGGTTACAGTTGGGCTAATGATTATATTTACTCCTGTGCAAGGTGCTGTAGAGGTGCTCAATGTGAAAACCGCACTACCCGTACAACCAGCCGCACTCTTTGCTGTTACCGTGTAGGAACCAGCCGCAAGATTTGCAAATTGACCGGTGGCTTGAAAAGGGCCTCCATTTAAGCTGTAGGTATAAGGTCCCGTACCCCCAGCAGCATTTGCGGTTATGCTACCGTTTGCAGAAGTACCTGAGGGATTTACAGTGTTTCCGGTTACCGTAATAGTCACTCCTTGGCAGGGATCAGAGTTCCCCAGTGTGAAAGTGGCACTACCCGTACAACCAGCCGCACTCTTTGCTGTTACCGTGTAGGAACCAGCCGCAAGATTTGCAAATTGACCGGTGGCTTGAAAAGGGCCTCCATTTAAGCTGTAGGTATAAGGTCCCGTACCCCCAGCAGCATTTGCGGTTATGCTACCGTTTGCAGAAGTACCTGAGGGATTTACAGTGTTTCCGGTTACCGTAATAGTCACTCCTTGGCAGGGATCAGAGTTCCCCAGTGTGAAAGTGGCACTACCCGTACAACCAACCGCACTCTTTGCTGTTATCGTGTAGGAACCAGCCGCAAGATTTGCAAACTGACCGGTGGCTTGAAAAGGGCCTCCATTCAAGCTGTAGGTATAAGGCCCTGTGCCCCCTGATGCAGTAGCAATGATATTGCCATTTGCTGTAGTGCCGGATGGATTTGCAGTGCTTCCATTCACCGTAATATTAACGCCTTGACAAGGATCACTAGGAGCAGGGCTGTCTTTACCGCAACCAACCAGCATACTGATTGCAAAAAGTATTGGTATAATTATTTTGTGTTTCATTATGCTATTTTAAAAATGAAGTTTAGTAGAGTTTTAAGGAAAGTGTTAATTTCAATTTATTCAAAATTACAATATGAAACAACTGATTTTAGTTTTTGTTTTGGCAGCCTTTAGTACGGCGCTAACAGCCCAACCTAAAAAAGTAAAAACTGCTTTGGTTGCTGCTCCTACGTTAGATGCAAGCCTACTCAGTGGTGTTAAGTATAGATTGATAGGTCCATTCAGAGGAGGTAGGAGTGCGGCAGTAGTGGGTAGTTTGCAATCCAGAAACACATTTTATTTTGGTGCAACCGGTGGGGGTGTTTGGAAAACCACTGATGGCGGAAGTAACTGGAAAAATATCAGTGATGGTTATTTTGGAGGTTCTATTGGGGCAATTGCTATTGCACCCTCAGATGAAAAAGTAATTTATGTGGGCGAAGGAGAAAACACCATGCGTGGAAATGTATCAGAGGGATTAGGAGGCGTTTGGAAAAGTGAGGATGCCGGTAAGACGTGGAAGAATGTTGGGTTGAAAGATGGTAGACATATCACTAATATTATTGTTCATCCTACCAACCCCTCCATAGTTTGGGTAGGAGTAATGGGTCATTTATTTGGGCCTAATCAAGAAAGAGGTGTATTTAAATCTACTGATGGCGGGTTAACTTGGAAAAAGACATTATATGTGAATGAACAAGCTGGTTGTAGTGATCTTGTGATGGATGCTGAAAACTCAGCGGTATTATATGCAGGCACCTGGCGTGTTATTCGTACACCTCATAGCCTTGAGAGCGGTGGAGACGGAAGCGGCTTATGGAAAAGTAGGGATGGCGGAGAAACGTGGACAAACATTAGCAATGCAGCGGGATTACCAAAAGGCACTTGGGGAATTGTTGGTGTGGCCGTAGCGCCCTCAAATTCCAGTAGGCTTTACGCTATTATTGAGAACGAAAAGGGTGGTCTGTATAGTAGCAGTGACGCGGGGGAAACCTGGACGCTTCAAAGTAATGATAATAATATTCGTCAGCGTGCTTGGTATTACACCAAAGTTTTTGTGGATCCCAAAAACGAAAATGTGGTGTACTGTCCAAATGTTGGATTTATGAAAAGCCGTGATGGCGGAAAAACATTTCAATCCTTGCGAACTCCACACGGGGATCATCATGATTTATGGATTGACCCGCAGGATGGAAAACGAATGATTGTTGCTGATGATGGTGGAGCACAAGTAAGTTTTGATGAAGCACAGAATTGGAGCACGTATATGAATCAGCCCACTGCACAACTATATCGTGTAAGTACTGATAATGCGTTTCCCTACCGTGTATTAGCTGCACAACAGGATAACTCTACGTTGCGTCTTCGGTCTTCAACTTATGGAAGTTATATCACTGAGCAAGATTGGGAACCTACTGCTGGATCAGAAAGTGGTTATGTGGTTGCTGATCCACTCAATCCCAACATTGTGTATGGCGGAAACTATGGAGGATATCTTTCAAGATTTGATCACACATCAGGAGAAAACAGGGCTATTACCGTTTGGCCTGATAACCCAATGGGAGCGGGTGCTGATGTTCTCAAATATAGATTTCAGTGGAATTTCCCCATCTTCTTCTCTCCACATGATCCCAAAAAATTATACTGCGCTGGCAATGCGTTGTTTGTTACTACTAATGAAGGAGCTAGTTGGAAACAGTTATCACCTGATTTAACAACAAACGATAAATCCCGACAGTATTCAAGTGGAGGTCCCATTACCAAAGACAATACTTCTGTAGAATATTATTGCACCATTTTTACTGCAATGGAAAGTCCATTGGAAAAAGATCATATTTGGACGGGCAGTGATGATGGACTAGTTCATTTCAGTAAAGATGGAGGAGCAATTTGGAGTAATGTTACGCCAAAAGGAGTTCCGCAATGGATGATGTGGAACGCCATTGAGGCGGATCCATTTAAAAAAGGAGTCATTTATATTACGGGAACGCGTTACAAGTTGGATGATTACACCCCATACATCTATAAAACTGAGGATTATGGTCAGAGCTGGCAGTTAATTACTAATGGAATCACCTCGCAACATTTTACCCGCGTGATGCGTGCTGATCAAAAAAGAGCAGGGTTGCTTTATGCTGGTACAGAGTTTGGTATGTATGTAAGTTTTAATGGAGGAAGTAACTGGCATCCCTTTCAATTGAATTTGCCAATAACCCCTATCACGGATTTAGTTATAAAAAATAACGACCTAGTGGTAGCTACACAAGGTCGCTCACTTTGGATTTTAGATGATTTATCCATGGTGCAGCAATTAGATCCCACGATGACCAGTAAGAACATGCATGTATATCAAATCAATGATGCCTATCGGGTGCCAGCCACAATTAGTCGTTGGGGTGCTGCTAGTGTTCCTGCTAATAGTGCTATGAATCCTAATAAGGGTGCTGTAGTTAATTTTTGGGTCAAGTCAGTAGTTGATTCTACGAAGGCTTCCATTACAATTATGAGTCCTGCAGGAAAAGTGGTTAAAAAATTTGCAACGGGTTCAAAAGAAAATCCGCTAGTAGTGAAGAATGGATTTAATCAATTTGTATGGGACTTAAAATATCCTGAAGCAGAAAAAGCGGATGGATTGATTTTATGGAATGGTGTTCCCTCTGGTATCACTGCGGCGCCAGGAAAGTATACTGCAATTGTTCAACTTGGGGCTGATACCACTACCGTGTCATTTAATTTATTAGCTGACCCTAATTATAAATGCACACAGGCTGATTACGAAGCACAGGTTTCGTTTTTAATACAAGTGCAGGATACGTTCAACGAAACCATGAAAGCTATTCGAAAAATCAAAAACACACGTCAGCAATTAACAGAGTATACTAACCGATTAGGTAAAACTTGTCCGGCTTCGTTAAAAAGTTTGGGGGATAGTCTTGCTAAGCGGTTGACTGCCGTTGAGGAATTATTACATCAGACTAAAGCAAAGAGTGGACAGGATGTATTGAATTATCCCATACGTTTAGACGATAAGCTTAGCGGTGTGTTTGATATGGCTAGTAGCGGTAATATGGCACCACCTCAACAAGCACGTGATGTTTATAATGAATTAGCAAAGCAAGTTGATGCGGCTCTTGCGCAACTGCAGTTGGTTTTGCATGAGGGATTGCAGGCGTTCAACAAAATGATTGTAGAACAGCGCTTGCCTGTGATTGTGGCAGAGTAATGAAAAACATTGCTACAATGAAAGGGTATTGTTTGATGGCAGGGTTGTTCTGTGCTTCGTTTTTAGTCCACGCACAGACAACTTTCCTGTTGGTTAGCGGAATCATGCAAGATGGAGGGCAACCACAGTTGGGTTGTCTACAAGCTTGTTGTAAAAATGTAAAACAGCAGCAATTTGTTTCCTCTATTGCGCTGGTAGATTCAGCTAACAGTGTTTTTCACTTGTTGGATGCCACTCCTGATATTGTTTCTCAATTTCAACTAATCCATCACGCCCTTCCTACTACTTTTAAATTGGGATCTATTTTTTTGACACATGCGCATATAGGTCATTATACCGGTTTGCAATTTTTTGGAAGAGAAGCAATGAATGCAACCGACGTTCCTGTTTACGTTATGTCCAGAATGAGTGCTTACTTGACTAAAAATGGACCTTGGAGTCAGCTTGTTCAATTAAGAAACATACAACTTCAAGCTCTTACACAAGGAATAACTGTTCAGCTGGGTAATTTTCAAATAACACCACTGCTAGTTCCTCATCGGGATGAATTTTCTGAAACGGTAGGATTTAATGTCAAAGGCCCAAGCAAATCACTCTTGTATATTCCTGATATTGATAAATGGGAAAAGTGGGATCGATTGCTGGCTACAGAGATTGGGAAAGTTGACTATGCTTTTATAGATGGGACATTTTTTGCAGATGGCGAAGTCAGTAGGCCCATGCGAGAAATACCTCACCCCTTTATTAGCGAAACAGTAACGATACTTGCAGCTTTACCACGCGCAATGCGTGAGCGTGTTTACTTCACGCATTTCAATCATACAAATCCATTGTTACAGCATACGCATCCTGATCGTATAAGATTGGAGAAGGATGGCTATCACTTTGCAACAACAGGAACAAAGCTACCCCTTTAGCTCTATTCCTGTTGGCAAGATTGTTATTGTGCAATTGGGCTATATTCCTTGAATAAATTGACTTTGGTTTCTTCTACTTGTTTTCTAAAGTCAATCCACTTTCCAGTGAATAAAGTATTGATTGTAGAAACTGTTTTGCGGATAGCCTCTTCAGCATTTTGAATTAATTTTTCCTCTTGCACTCCGGGTGCCATCATTTTTGCGTTGATAGATTGCATGGCTTTTTGTAACTCAGACATTACAGTTACTTCAAAAGGACTACGGGTAATACCTTGTTTGTCTGAAGTTTTTCCATTGATGTTTTCTCTAATCTTTTTGATCTCATCTAGTATTGCATTACTTGTTTTACGAAGCGAATCAGCTGGCTTTCCTTCCACTCCTTTCAATTGTGCAACTATTTTATTACATACTTCTTCTGCTTCAGTAAGTCTGTCCATTCCCTCTGTCAATTTGGAACCAGCTACTCTCAATCGATCTAATGCGTTGCGTTGCGCTAATTTTATTTCATTACGATTGCCTAGGCGGGGGTCATCTTTTATTTGAATAGTAGTCGAATCCATTTGACCAGCATAGGTCAAAACAAGTTTATAGGTTCCTGGTAATACTTGCGAACCTCCTGGTTCTTGTGCACCTGGTTGCGGTTTAGGCGATCCCGGCATACGAATACCTTTCTCCTCCATTCCCCAGTACATCCTGTTAAATCCTGTGTCTACATTCCAACGAAGTGAACGAATTAGTTGGCGCTCCGCGTTGTAGATCCTCACATTTACAGAATCTCCACGATTGCCCCCACCAAAACCTCTGCCAGCTCCAGCAAATCCGCGACCACCACCGCCAGCTCCTCTGCCACCACCTGCCATTGCAGGACCTTGTGTTGCTGCTGGTTCAGCTGTTGGAACAATAGGTTTTGTTGCAGTTGTATCTGCTTTTTTAGGTTTGTTGATATAAAAGGAAATTGCAGCTCCACGGGCTCTGTTATCGGCATCCCAAATTCCCATGACACTCCATTCAAACCCATCGGCCGGTTTATATTGAGCCTGTATGGCATCAGGTGCAGGAAATACGGTGATATTATTTACAGGAGTTTTATTACTGCTAGCTGCTAATTTTCTTAATGGGCGAATATCGTCTAGTACCCAAAGCGCTCTTCCAAAAGTTGCAATTGCAAGGTCGGCTTCACGCTCCTGAATAGCCAAATCATAAGTTGACACAGAAGGATATCCATTTTTCCATTGTGAAAAATTGGCACCATTATCTACACTAATCCAAAGACCATGTTCGGTTCCAACAAAAATCAAATTAGGCTCAGTTGGATCCTGAATCATACAAAGCGCATAACCGTTCACTTTTGTTTCGTCTACTAATCTTGTCCATGTTTTTCCAAAATCAGTAGTGCGGAAAACGTAGGGTTTAAAATCTCCGCGGCGATAATCATTGGCTACCACAAATGCCTCACCTGCATTATGTTTTGAAGCGGTTACTTGTGGAATCCAAGCTCCAGCTGGAAGTCCAGGAATTTTTCCAGCAAATGAAATCCAATTTTGACCGCCATCACGCGTCAAATGAACTTGTCCATCATCAGAACTCACCCAAATAACGCCTTTCTCTTTAACAGAAGGGGCTATGCTCAATAAACTACAATGCGTTTCTGCACCAGTGATATCAAGTGTTAATCCTCCGGTATTTTGAAAGGCTTTGATCTTTACCGAATCATTTGTAGTGAGGTCAGGTGAGATCATCTGCCAACTACCTCCTTTGTCGGTGCTCTTGTGCACAAATTGACTTCCCAGATAAATTGTTTTTGTGTCAAATGGATCTTGCGCCATTGGTGTATTCCAATTGAAACGCATTTTTAGATTAGGATCTGTGGAAGGAGGTTTGATATACCAGGATTCACCTGTTTTCCAATTTCGTTTTCCAAAACTTCCTCCTTGGCTTTCACTGTAAACCCAACTGGCATCTTCTGGATCTGGCATTACATCAAAACCATCCCCGCCTCCTACATTATGCCAATAATAGTTTCTTATTCCTCCGTTAATCCACACATATGCCGGACCGTGCCAGCTCCCATTATCTTGCATTCCGCCCATTACATTATAGGGCATTTCATTATCAACATTGATATGATAAAATTGACCCACTGGAATTTTTTCATCAAAATTCCAGCTCTTTCCTCTGTCTCTGGAAATACCAATACCTCCATCATTTCCTTCAATAATTAAATTAGGATCGTTAGGATTAATCCACCACGCATGGTGGTCTGGATGAATGCCGGAGTAGGGTATTAAGGTTGCGAATGATTTTCCACCGTCTTCACTCCATGTAATGGTGGAGTGTACATCATAGATTCTGTTTTCATTTTTAGGATCAACATATATTTCTTGGTAATAAAAAGGTCTGTCGGTTACGTCCCCGGGATTACTATTCACCAATTGCCAATTAAATCCCCCATCGTCACTCTTATATAACCCGTTTTTGGTGGCTTCAACTTTTGCATACACACGGCTGGGCATACTTCGAGCAAATGCAATTCCAATACGGCCTAATGGTCCTTCGGGCAACCCTTCGTCCTTGCCCATTTTTTTCCACGTTTTACCTCCATCTACTGTTATATGTAATCCACTTCCAGGTCCACCACTTTTTAATTCCCAAGGTTTTCTGCGAAATTGCCACATGGCTGCAATTAGCTTGTTAGGATTAGACGGATCCATCACTAAATCAGCGCATCCTGTTGTGTCATTTGCATATAAAATCTTAGACCAGGTTTCACCGCCATCAATAGTTTTAAATACGCCTCGTTCAGGGTGCTCAGCATAGGGATTTCCAATGGCCGCTACATAAACGGTATTGGGATTAGTAGGATCAATTACCACTCGATGTATACAAACCGTTTTGTCTAACCCCATTTTTTTCCATGTCTTACCCGCGTCCAAGGATTTGTAAATGCCTGCTCCAAGGTTCAAGGAATTCCGCGGATTTCCTTCCCCGGTTCCCACCCATACTATATTGGGATTACTTTGCTGAATAGCAACAGATCCAATATTCTGTATGGGTTGTTCATCAAATACAGGAGTCCAATTTTGTCCACTATTCTCAGTTTTCCAAACACCTCCTGATGCCGCACCCAAGTAAATAATATTTGGGTTAGCTACTACTGCATCAACAGTAGTAATCCGCCCGCTCATTCCAGCGGGGCCAATATTGCGGGGTTTCCAATTTTTAAATTGTTCCCAGTTTACTTTTTGTGCCGATGCGTTTAGTACTAGGCAAAAGCTGGTCAACAGGAGAAGGAGTTGTTTCACGTTGTAGATTTTAAGGGAATGAAAATTATGAAAGTTGGTTTATTAATAACTAATCAGACGCAATTTTTCTTGTCTGCCTGCTATATAGCGAAAGGTTTGTCCATCAAAATAGCCATCTTCCTCCAGCATTATTCGAATTTCTTTACCCCACTCGGGTATAAAGGAAGCGCTGTTGAGTTCAATGGAGTAAGCGGTATGCGAATAAACAGGGTAGTCTCCACTTCCAGGAACCCCTTCCTGCTTATCCCAAAGCCCAATAGTGGGCCCGGCAGCATGACCATGCAAACCCAACGGATGCGTATAGATACTTGGCTTAATTCCTTCTTTTATAGCTTGTTCCCTGGCGGCTCTTAAGATGTCATTTCCTGTAATTCCTGTTTTAAATTGGCTGGTCAAGATATCTTGTAGTCGATTGCTGGTAGCAAAAGCCTTTTTCAAATAAGTGGGTGCATCTGCTTCTCCTGGACGCAGCACATACGCATGTTGTTGTATATCTGTATTCAATCGCAAATAAGTAATTCCAAAATCTACATGCAATAAATCCCCTGGAAGAATTACTTCATTCTCTGGTCTATTTGAAAAACTACGTAGGTGTTCAAAATTGACCGTATCACTTCGTTGCACTGATACAGAGGGATGAAACCAAGTTGTCAATCCTAATGATGTTACTCGTTGGCGGAACCACCAAACCAAGTCATCGGTGGTAGTGACACCTGGATTGATTACACGGCTCGAGAATCCCTCTGCAATTATCTCATGCGTAATTGCTACCAGCTTTTGATAGAGTTGCATTTCACGAGTTGTTCGGGTTTCAAGCCATCCTACTGCAAGTGGAGCAGCTGATACCAGCCTATTTTTTAATGCTGTGGGTAGTTTTTGCAGTAGTAGTTCGTAATGGGAGTGGTCGAGCCCATCTGCGTGTCCAAAATCTTGTGAAATATTAATACCAATTTTTTTAGGGTCTTTCTTTTTGATCAAGTCAACCAATGCATCCCATTGGTCGGGGAATGCAGACATATCCCATGCGGCGGGAATAGATTTTCCAACGTTATAACGTGCTATTGCAAACTTTTCAACTTGTTTGGTAGTAGCATTAAAGTAGAAGGCTAGCATGGTTGTTCTTCGAGCCGATAGCCAAGTGGAGGGCAGCATGGTCCTCAGCACGGGATCTTCGTTATATTCTCTTGCGATAAGCAGCCAAAAATCAATGCCGGCTCGTTCCATTAAATCTGGTAAAATTGTATTGAAACGCTCTTCTAAAATTTCATCTACCACGCGGCTTTGTTCTCGCTCTGATAAAATGGGTTGTGCTTGTAATGCAATATGTAGCCAAACTAATGCCAAAATAAGTAGAAGTTTTTTCATATTTATTGTAATTTTATTTTAAAATGTCACTTCCCTTACTATTTGCCATTTTAGCTTTTATACTGATCTTAATCAGGCGTAATTATCGTGACAAATAATAACGTTAATCTATTTTATAGACCTTACGTATTTTCTCTATTAATTTACTTGCATTCGCGTACTGCTGTGTATAGATTTTTCGCTGAACATTGAGCATCGAGTTTTTGACGTGCGAAAGACGGTTAGCATACTCAATAATGGATAATTTATCATTTGTGAGAAGTTTTACATCTTCTTTTACCCCTCTGGGGCCAGCGCCATCTTCTAGGTTTACATAATAATCTTGGTCAAAAATTCTATACGACTGATCCCTGGCTTTGAGTTTCAGGTTTCCCACGATATCCTCGTATTTCTGTAGAAACTCGTGGCGTTGCCAGTATTCAGTAATTAAGTTTCCGATTTCATGGGATTTTACCAAGCGCATGCCTCCTGCATTTTTCAATTGGGCAGAAGTCCGCGTACTCAGCTCCGATCCTCTATTGCCCAGACTGCCAAGATTAAAAATGTATAATCTTTTAAGATCAGCGGGGGATAGCTGGGGGGTTCTTAATAGAGAAATGGATGTATCAATAAAGGCAATTTGTCGATCAATATACTTAGTAGCAGTACTTAACTCTATGGTATCCTTAACCATATCTTCTAACAGGCTTTGCATATACTCTTCTTCGCGATGGCGTTCTATATAGTGCTCTCTTTGATTTTCTGCAAAGAAGCCTAATGTGACTGCTGCAAATAGCATAAAAAATTCTGTCAAATACTCTGACCATTTTTTAGGGATATGATGTTTGTGGTGTACTTCCATGAATTAACCTGTCTTATATTTAGATCTGCCAATTTACAACAATAACCGTTTATATGGAGGTATACCGCGCTCACCACAGGCCAAAGAATTGGAAAGAATACATTACGGAGTTTATAATGCTATTTGCAGTAGTCACGCTTGGTTTTTTTGCTAAGAACTACCGAGAGCATAAAATTATCGACCATCGGATCGAGGAAAATTATCAGGCTTTATTACAAGACCTCAGACAGGATTCCGCTCGCATTAAAGAGCTGCAGGCTGATAATATTTTAGTGCGAAAGGGGATGATGATTCTTTTGGAGGCTATCTACCAATACCAGGATAATTTAGTTAACTGGGAACAGGTGAAAAACAGGATTGCTTCTATTGAAAAGTTGCCATCCTATCAGACTTTTTTATGAATAATACCACGTTTAAGAATATGCAGTCCTCAGGTATGTTGAGCTATTTGGTCAATAAAGATCTTAGAAAAGAGCTGTCATTTTACTATGAAGTTTTATTTAAAAAACCACTGGATAACAATGCGCTCTATGATGATGAGGGGAGAAAATTTTACAATGATCAATTTCCCATTACGCAGCCAACAAATAATAGGAAAATAAATAGTTTAATCGGGGGGCCAGATCAGCTGTCAGCTCGTTATCGTACATCCGAGGCTAATCGTGATTTTATTCTCAACCCTTCTAAAGTAAAGACCGTTATTCAAGACCCTCTCACTTTATTTAAAATGGAATCTTTTTACCTGCGTTTTTGCATTTACCGTCGTCTTTTAATGACCTTGGAGGAACAAAATCAAAAATTGATTGAAATCGTAAGACAACAGCAGTGAGAATCTGCCGGATATATTTAATTTTTCTACTTGTGCTACTAGAGGCTTGTGCTTCTACTAAGCAGATGCACTGGCCTCAAACTGTAGCCACTACTGGCGTAGCATTTTACGAACAAGCTGCGGCCTTCCAATGGAAACAAAGAGATTCATTGACTCGAAAGCTGGTGCTAATTGGGGCTATTCCCCAATTCCTTCAAAAATTTGTAGCGATTAAAACACAGTTCCAGGATAGTAGTGGTAAACGCTATCGAGCTGTTTTTTATGTTTCACCTGATTACCTGGCTGTAGGCTCAGATAAAAACTGGGCACGTGTTCATATAACTCCTTTTTTGGCCCAGGAGTTAGCTGACAGTTTGCAGTGTTTTCTGCCTACTCGAAAAATGGTTGATGAAATTTATAAATCAGCAACTATCAAGCTTTCTCCTATTCCGCTAACACAAAATAGAGATAGTACACCTACTTTTTATCAGCATCACTTGGCAGTGGAAAAACAAAGGGCCGGTAGAAAGGGTTTAGTCGCCGGCATACAAAAAGATATTGTCACTACGGGCCGTCTATACACCTACCCTAAAAGGGATAGAGTAGCTATTTATGGTTGGCATCAGTTAAATGGTAAGCCTATTCAGCCTTTATACACAGGACATATACATTGGTATGTAGATTATAGCCAGGGAGTGCGGCTAGTCTATGAACTGGTCAGGGTAAACGGAAAATGGATGCACTATAGCGCGTTATTTAAAGATCCAATTCTGAAAAATCTGCTTTGTGATGAAGCGGATTGTGGAGGTGGGCGCTATCCCATGCCGTCCATTATTACTCCACCTCTTGACGTAGCTCACTAAGTAATGTGGTGGCACGTTTCAACGCATTTTTTGTTCGGGCTATTACGAAAAGGTCAACTAATTTTTTTTCCTGTAAAATATTTTCAAAAAGTTGGTTTCCTCGCAATCCCTTACTTAATGCAACTCCATCCATTACATAGGAGACCTCTTGGGGTATAACCAGGGTTGTTATCTTCGAGTTTCTTTTATATAAATCCATCAGTTCAATAGAAATACGCTCTGCCCAGCTCCTAAACATCTCAAAATCTGTATAACGATCATAGTGTTTTAATAACTTAGAGAGTAATTCCTCGTTCTCAATCAAATGTAATTTACCAGAGCCCTTGAGTGCCTCTATCTCAGCCGTATTGCTCGCAAACCAGGTATATTTTAGAGAATTATCTGCATGTAATTCAATGCTGTCATTTTCAAGTTCTAATCTCCCTTGGGACCACTCCGTTAAAAGACTATCTGATGTTGCAGCACGATTCAAATAATTGATATTGAGTTCCAAATCACTACTGTCTCTTGCTAACTCGGCAACCATACGAGTCATCACCCGTTTAGCCTCTTTTGACTCTCGTGTATGCTCAACCCATCTTTCAGCCCCTATTGCCAAACTAATACCGATCACAATTACAACGATTTCAAGGAAAAAGCCTTTGACAAATTTGGGTTTGTGAACTTCCATCTCTTTTTTTCTTAAAAATAACAATTAATTTGTGAGACTAAACTTCAGCTATGCGATTTACTATATTGCTTGCCGCATCACTTGTTGGATGCACTGTTTTTGCTCAGGTGAATTATCCGGTTACTAAAAAGGTAACTATTTCAGATAATTATTTCGGTAATACCATTGCAGATCCTTACAGATGGCTTGAGGATGATAACAGTGAGGAAACCAAGAGTTGGGTGCAGCAGCAGAATACTGTTACAAGTGCGTATTTTACTTCAATTCCATTTCACGATAAGGTTAAAGCTCGCTTAGCCGTGTTATGGAATTATCCAAAGTATGGTTCTCCAAGAAAAGAGGGAGGATATTATTATTTTTCAAAAAATGATGGATTACAAAATCAAAGTATTCTTTACCGTCAAACGGGACTCAATGCCGCTCCCGAGGTTTTTTTGGATCCCAACCAATTCTCAACTGATGGAACCGTGGCATTGAGTGGAACTACTTTTTCAAAAAATGCAAAGTATCTAGCCTATCAAATAGCCCGAAGTGGAAGTGACTGGCAAGAAGCTGTTATTATGGATTTATCAACGAAGAGATTAATTGATGATACTATTCGTTGGATAAAGTTTAGTGGTATCACTTGGAAAGGTGATGAAGGTTTTTATTACAGTCGCTATCCAATGCCCGATGCTACCACAAAGTTGTCTAAGCAAAACCAGTTTCATAAAGTTTATTATCATCGCATTGGGACCTTACAAGCCCAAGATGTGTTGGTTTATGAGGACAACGAACATCCTCTTAGAAATGTTGGAGCTGACTTGACTGACAATGGAAGATTTCTGATTATTTCAACTACAGAGGGCACCAGTGGTAATGAGCTTTGGGTTAAGGATTTGACCAAGGACCAAGAGGGGTACACCCACCTTGTGAATGGTTTTAAAACGGATCCTGATGTGGTGGATAGCTATGGTAATTATTTGCTTTTGAAAACTAACCAGGATGCACCCAATTTTAAAGTGGTGTTAGTGGATCCTACCCAACCTATGTCTGGTAACTGGAAAACCATCATTGCAGAACAACCTGAAGTATTACAGAGTGTGGGTACTGGCGGGGGTTATTTGTTTTGTTCTTATCTAAAAAATGCTTCCACGCGCGTACTGCAATATACCCTTGAAGGAAAATTAGTACGTGAAATTCAATTACCGGGTATTGGTACGGCCAGTGGTTTTGGCGGAAAACCAACTGAAAAGTCTTTTTTCTACACTTTTACTTCTTATACATATCCGCCCACCATTTTTAATTATGACGTTGAGACGGGCGTTTCCACCTTATTTAGGAAAACAGAAACGGCTTTCAACAGTGATAATTATGAAACAAAGCAAGTTTTCTTTACCAGTAAAGATGGCACACGAGTGCCGATGTTTATCACTGGAAAAAAGGGATTTAAGCTGAATGGAACAAACCCTGTTTTGGTTTATGGTTATGGGGGTTTTAATATTCCCCAAACGCCTGGTTTCAGTATTTCTAATGCATTTTGGTTAGAGCAGGGTGGGTTATATGTTGTTGTTAATCTGCGAGGGGGTAGTGAATACGGGGAGTCGTGGCATAAAGCTGGCATGTTGAATAACAAACAAAATGTGTTTGATGATTTTATCGGTGCTGCGGAATTCCTAATTCAAAATAAATACACTCAAAAAGGACTGATTGCAATCCGTGGTGGTTCAAATGGCGGTTTACTGGTTGGAGCCTGCATGACCCAACGCCCTGATCTATTCAAAGTTGCACTTCCTGCTGTGGGTGTAATGGATATGTTGCGATATCATCTTTTCACCATTGGTTGGGCATGGGCAGTTGAATATGGAAGAAGTGACAAAGCTGATCAATATCCCTTCTTGGTAAAATATTCTCCGCTGCACAACCTTATAGATGGCATCAATTATCCCGCTACATTAATTACAACTGCTGATCATGATGACAGAGTTGTGCCAGCGCACTCATTCAAATTTGCAGCTCGGTTGCAGGAGGCACATCGTGGTGTTAACCCTGTTTTAATTCGAATTGAAACAAAAGCTGGTCACGGTGCAGGAAAACCTACCAGTAAGCAAATTGAAGAGGCAGCGGATATTTGGAGTTTCACCATGCATAACCTAGGTTTATCTTTTAAATAAAAGCTTGTTATGCAAAAATTACTTTCTCTGTCACTCTTTCTTTTTGCAACATTGGTATCTACTGCACAATGGAACCCCAACACTTCCGTTAATTTGGAAATTGCAACCCTCCCTGTTGCAGACATGCACTCGCTACCCACAAGTACAGGTAAAACTTGGATTGCTTTTTACCACCAAAATAGTGGTAATTATGATATGCGTGCGCAGTTATTGGATGTGGATGGTACAAAATTACTAGGGCCAGATGGTGTGTTGATTGATAATAAACCATCTGGTACGGCTACGTTCGTTTTTAATATTTGTAAGGATGCCAATGACAACTTAATTGTTGCTTATCAAGATCAACGCAGCGGTCAATTGAATGCAGTCGCCTATAAAATTTCACAGACCGGAGCTCATTTATGGAGTAATAATGGTGTGATTTTGGGACAAGGTCTTGCACCGTATCCTGCGGTATTGAGTAATGGTGAAACAGTAGTTACTTGGATTGAAGCCACCACTAATACACTCCAAATTCAAAAAATAAGTACAGCTGGTGTACTTGCCTGGTTAACACCTGTTACCGTACAAGTAGGAACGGCCAATACTACACGTGGTCAGGTAGTGTCAAATTTGAATGGAAACTTTACGCTGGTTTTCCAGCGAAGAGGCTTTGGTATTGCTACCACTCTTTATGCACAACGGTACAATAGCAGTGGTGTGGCTAGTTGGACCTCGGCATTGCAACTATCAACCGAAACAACCTCTGGTGCTCGCTATTATTCTGTATTGAGTGAAGAGGATACTACTTATTGCGGTTACTACAGTGCACAGGGAAGTCGTTTTAATTCCTGGTTGCATCGTATCAATCCCAATGGTACGCTTCCCTATGGCGGTAATGGTTCCAACTTTAGTACAGCTACTAGTGGTGCTGACCCTTATCAGCAGATGACCAATATTGCAACAGATTCTGGTTCGCCCTTAGTTTGGTCTGTTTGTTCATATAGCAACACGTCTCAAAGTCAGTATGGAGTTTATGTACAGAAATTCAATAAGCAAACAGGCGCTCGGTTATTAACGGACAATGCATTAAATATTTATCCAATTAGTGCATCCTTTGATACGCAGGCCGGTGGACTTGCTCTAGTTAATGATGCACCTGTTTTTATGAGTTATGATGCGAATTATAAAATTTATGCAACTCGTTTAGATGGAAATGGTGCATTTGTTTGGACGGGTAACCGAGTTGAATTAAGTTCCACTACCGCTAGTGCTGGCTCACCGAAAGGGCGTTATGGATTTAGCGCATTAAGTAATAGTCAAGCGGTGGGGGTTTGGGCTGAAACACGCAATGGTGTACAGCGTGCATACGCACAAAATATTACACCTAGCGGCACTACAGGTGTTGCTACTGCTGGATTTTCCTTTACTACTCCTTCAGCCGCAGTAGCGGCTTGCCCAGCCCCAGCTAGTATTAGCATTCAATTATCTACTACTGCATCCGGTAGTTTTAGCGGCGCAATTTCACTTACCGCTTCAGGGATACCTGCTGGAACTTCTTTATCTTTTAGTAGTAATCCAGTAAATGTTGGAAGCAATACTACTGTTACACTCACGGGAACTAATACATTAGCTCCGGGTAGTTATACTATTACCGTGACGGGTACTGCAACGGGTGTGAATACACAAAATGTGGTACTTACATATACAATTACTGCACCACCATCTATTATAATTACCAGTCAGCCCAGTGCACAAGTAGCGTGTATTGGTACTACTATTTCATATGCTGTAGTAGCAACTGGCAACTCGCTTACCTACCAATGGCAGCAAAGTTTAAACGGCTGTAATGGACCTTGGCAAGATATTAGTAGTGCAACAGCTGCAACGCTTTCTCTAGGAGCTGTTACAGTGTCTCAAAATAATACGGGATATCGTTGTGTGATTGCTTCGCCTTGTGCAACAACTGTAATATCCAATTGTGGGCTGCTCACTGTTGGCGCGTCTCCTACCATAACTACGCACCCTGTTTCTCAGACCGTTTGTGAAGGAACAACTGTAAATCTCACTGTTGCCGCCAATGGCTCAGGATTACTTTATCAATGGCAGGTAAACACCAATGGTGTTTGGACAAATATTGGAAATGGAGTAGGTTATAGTGGAGTGACTACAACTACATTGGTAATCACTGGTGTTGTGGTCTCTATGTCTGGTGCGGAATATCGTTGTGTGATTTCAACAGCTGCCTGTCCCACGCTTGTTTCTTCGATTAGTGCTACATTAACGATAAATACACTCACCCAAGTAATTTCACACCCTGCCTCACATACAATTTGTTTAGGTACAAGCACTTTTATGACAACGGATGCAATTGGAACTGGTGTGCAATTTCAGTGGCAGGTGAACACGGGTACTGGATTTACTAATATATCGAACGGTGGTGCTTACAACGGGACTACTACTTCACAACTTTCAATTACTACACCACCAGTTGGTTGGAGCGGATATATTTATCGTTGTGTAGTGACTGGTGTTTGTCCTCCCGCCGTTAACACTAATCCTGCAACATTGACCATTCACGCACCCGCTACCATTAATCGACAGCCTGTAAGTGCTGAGGTTTGTGCAGGTAGTGGGGCTAGTTTTATTATTGCAGTATCAAGTGTGGCCACTGTTAATTATGATTGGCAACAAAGCACTAATGGAGGAACTACCTGGACTAGTTTACCTTCTACGTTGAGTCCCGTTCTTCAATTTGTCAATCTACCTCTCTCTTATAATGGAAATCGTTATCGTTGTATTGTATCTAACGCAACTTGTCCTCAACGGGAAACCAGCGCTGTTGCTCAACTCTCGGTTCGTGCTAACCCTACAGTGGGTCTAACTGCAGCACCAACTACTTCCTTACTGCCGGGTCAAAGTACCACATTAACAGCAACTCCCAGCGCTTCTACCGGAGGTGTCATTAGCACCAATTGGACATTGGGTGGGCAACCTTATTCACCTGGTAGTGGAAATACAGTAGTTGCGACTATAACAAATTTGGGTACCTATCAAGTTGGGGTACGAGAAACTTGGTCGAGTGGTTTATTCTGCGCTGCACAATCCTCCAGTGTTACAATTACGGCAATGGCTAGTGATCGTTTATTTATATTCCCCTCGCCTAATAATGGAAACTTTTCAATTTCTTATTACAATGCCGGAGGAGTTTCCACAACCCGACAGCTAGCAATATTTGACAGTAAAGGGGCACGTGTGTATCAGGAAGTTTTTCCTGTAAGCGGACCTTATACTATTTTACCTATTGATTTACAAAAAGCGGCAAGGGGAATTTATTTTATTGTTATTGGTGATGCTGCAGGAAAAAAGTTAATTGAGGGTAAAGCGCATGTTTGGTAAAAGTTAAATGCTAAAAATTTAATTCCTACTTGCTTATTTGGCAACTCGTTGTGTGAATTCACCTTGATCATAAATCACACAGATTTTAGTTTTCCCCAAAAGCTTATACCTAATTTTGGCTATTATATCATAAAATATATCAAGGATAGAGGTGGGAAATATTTTCAATAATCGATATAATATTGAGTAGCCCTCAAGCTCTTTTAAAATCTCTAAAACTGCACTCGATTTAATAAAGTAGTCATTTCCATGCACTAATATTATTGAGTTCAACGTATTTGAATTTATGCCTATTTTACGTAAAAGGGACTCACCATAAGGTGATTGTAAGGATGCAAATAAAAAAAGTTTGTTTGGATCTCTTTTTATTAAAAGAAGTACTGCTTTATTGCATAAGATACATTCTCCATCAAAAAGTATTATTCTTTCAATTAATGGTTGTTGCATTTAAATTTATTTGAATCATTGAAGTCAATTTATTTTCAATACTTTCACCTCTACAATTTCAACTTTATTTTCTCTTTTATAAATAATTGTAATCTTTCTCTTAGCATGATTTAATTCTGCTTTATAATCACCAAGGCTTCCTGTAATGACTTTATTGATGGCTAAGATCTGATCGCCTACTTCTAAGCCAGCTAGTCCGGCAGGGGAAGTGGAAGCAACAAATCCAACTTCTACTTGATTATTTATCAAATAAAGTTCCATACCCGTATAAGAATAATCAAATGGCTCATAGTAGTATCGGTTTGGACGAATATGTATTTCCTTTTGCGAGTAGTTAAGTATTAAATTAAATCGCCTTAATAAATCGTTTCCAATCAAGCCACCCCAGACTGGAAAATTGGTTACATTATAAGGATCTTCAAAAATTGTAATTGGAATTTTTCTAAAACGATAGGGGCCTATACGAAATTTAGGAAGGACAGTCAGTTTTAGATCAATTTGTCCACCGATACCTTCTCCAGATGTGGTCCAATATCTTCTAGTTGAGTCAATTATGCCTGACTTTTTTATGTAGCGGTTCGAAAAAAGTAAATTTAAGCCTGCGCCGATATCAATCATCAATGTGGTCGAATCCGATTTTATATCTTTTACCATCACCGGATAGGAGGGTAGTTTATTTATTTCTAGATGAAGTAAGTGTCCATTTCGTGGGTAGTTAAAACTGCCCGGCGTGAACCAACTCATTAGTTGTTTTTCATAATCTATCTGAATAGCAAAACGATTAAGCAGGGCATATCCAATGACTCCATCAATTCGTACCCCATAGATCGAAGTCAATACTGAGTAGTCATTAACGTAAAAATTGAGTGAATCTGCTTGAAGTTGACCAACTTTCAAACTTTTATGTTGTAAGGAGGGGACCTCACGTATACCGCCGACACCCCTAATAAGTTGACCGGTGTATGTGGGCTGCAACCCTAAGAATTTAGCAGTTGAAGAGTCTAGGGAAATTCCGCTGCTACCTGTATCAAAAATGAATTGTAAAGTATCAGGAAAGGTTTCCAATTGTGCTTGAATGATAATAACCCCACCTGTTACTTGCAGAAACGAGTTGGTGCTTATTAAGCGAGTTTGCGAATTCCCTTCAATTTTCATGCATAAAACAAGATAAAATAGTGCTAGACCAAATTTTTGTAAGCATGCTAGCCTTATTTGCATGAAAATTGGTTTTTCTAAATTTTTGCTTCTTTAAGTTTTTCTGGTGTAATGGGAAGGTTTCTGACTCTTTTTCCTGTTGCATTATACACTGCATTTGCAATAGCAGCGGCCAGGCCAATAAATGCAATTTCACCTAACCCTTTGGCACCAATTGGGTTTATGATTGGGTCTGGTTTATTGACAAACCAAACTGTAGTCTTTGGGATATCAGGGTGTAAGGGTACTTGATAGCCTGCAAAGCTGGCGTTTGTTATTGCGCCGGTATAATGATCAAATTTTAATTCTTCAAACAAGGCCATTCCAATCCCACCCACAACACCTCCAAGCATTTGACTTCTGGCTGTATTTTCACTGATAATTTTTCCGGCATCAGCGGTGGTTACTACTTCTGTAATTTTTATTTTTAACGTTTTTGGATTGACAAGAACTTTTACAAAGTGTGAGGAGAATGAGTTTGTAGCATGCTTTAGTTCCATGGCACTAGTACCTTGCGAATCTTGTGTGATTTCCAAAAATGGTTTATTCCCCAGTTTTAGCAGATCAGCATTAGAAATAAAAACCTCTTTATCAATTGAAGCACTTACGCCACCTTCTTTAATCACCAAGGTAGATGCATCCAAGTTTTTAAATGCAGGTACATTTTCAACAGCCAGTGTTCGTAATGATTTTTTTAGTGCTTCACAGGCCAGGTATACTGCCGTTCCCAGGGTAGAGGTGGTGGTAGATCCACCTTGAGTGGGACCAGGTGGTAGTTCAGAATCTCCCAATTTAAATGAAATTTTATCAAGCGGAAGCAGTAAATTTTCTGATGCAATTTTTGTCATGGCTGTGGTTGTGCCAGGCCCCATATCACTCACAGCACTTTGTAATACCAGGTTTCCATTGGCTTGTAAAATGGCACGCACTGATGCTTGTGACCGTCCGGCTCCGAAAACACCGTTTGCCATGCCGTATCCAACTAACCATCCATTCTCTTGTAAGCTTCCAGGTTTTTGCGGGCGATTAGCCCAATTAATTAACGTACGGCCCTTGTCATAACATTCTTTGAGATAGTTAGACGACCAGGGTAATTTGGATTCCGGATTTTTCTCTGCAAAATTTTTAATCCGAAGTTCAACGGGGTCCATATTAAGCACATAAGATAATTGGTCGATACTACTTTCTAAGGCAAAACAACCGCTAGCTTCGCCAGGTCCTCGCATCCAAGTGGGCGTACTTACGTCTAGTGGAAGTATTCGGTAGTTAGTATCTACATAATCACAGGCGTAAAGAAAACGAGAAGCATTTACTATGCCTTCGCGAAACTCCTCATAGCGTGATGTATTACTAATAGCAGTGTGAATAATACCTACAAACTTACCTGTTGCGTCGGCTCCAATTTTTAACTGTTGCCAGGATTGTGGACGGTATCCGGTCAGATTAAACATTTGTGGTCGGGTGAGTATCACTTTTACCGGCCGATTGATTTTTTTAGCAGCGATACACGCTGCAGGCACATTGTGCCAGTTTCGGAGTGCATTTCCAAAAGCACCACCTACATAATCAACAATGACACGTACATTTTTATCGGGGATGTTAAATAAACGCGCAATGGCGCCTTGTGTTGCTTTAGGTCCTTGTGTTTTATCATAGACCGTCAGTTTATCTTCTGCTTCCCATACTGCGATGGTTGCTTGCAGTTCCATGGGGCTATGCACTTCAATAGGGATCGTAAATTCTCCCTCTACTTTGACAGCTGCTTGTTCATAATTACTTGCGTTTCCCCGCGAGTAGGTGCTCGGTGGTTTTGCTTTTGAAGGATCCTTTCGAGCTAAGTTGAAGTCTGTTTCAAAGGACTCCTTTTGATAGGTGATTTTAAGTAATAAACTGGCAGCGTTTGCTTGCTCAAGCGTTTCTGCTACTACCAGTGCAATGGGTTGTCCGTAAAAACGAACTTGGTTGTCATATAATACTTTCATTCCCCACCATTGCTTAGGATTGCGTGTGCCATCCGCTAGTTGCGGAGCATAGCCTGGTATAGCGGGACAATTTTTGTAGGAGATTATATCAATTACTCCCTCTGCTTTTAAAGCGGCTGCTTCGTCTATTGATTGTATAATGCCTTTGGCGATAGTGCTGCATACAAATACACCGTGTGCTAAGTTTGACACACGATGTTCCGCTGCATAGGTAGCTTTGCCAGTTACTTTATCTAGTGCGTCCGCTCGTGGACCCTCATTTACCGGAAGCCAATTATTTTCCATTTAATTATTTCTTGCGTTAAACTGTTTTACCACTTTCTTTTACCTGCGCTATAGCGTCTACAATATTTTGATACGCGCCGCATCTACAAATATTACCTGCCATATAGCGTTGAATCTCATCTCGGTTATTTGCTCTTCCATCTCTAATGCAGGCAATACCCGACATGATCTGTCCGGGGGTGCAATAACCGCATTGCATTGCATCACACTTTATGAAGGCCTCTTGCATGGGATGTAATGTGTCACCATTCGCCAGCCCCTCTACCGTTTCGATGGTTTTACCGTTATTATGAATAGCCAGGGTTTGACAACTGTTCATTCTTTTGCCATTAATATGAAGAATACAAGCGCCACATTGACCCATGCCACACCCTTTTTTTGTTCCCGTATATCCAAGTTGCTCCCGTAAAAAATCAAGCAGTGTGATACGGGTGTCTACTTCTGCAGAAATTTCTTTTCCGTTAATACTGAGTTTGATTTTTTCTTTAGGGGCAGGAGTCGGCGCAATCAGCGATACAGACTCCGCATGAACCAGAAGAGAAGGAATCGCATACAGCGCTGCTGAAAAACTAGCCTTCCGGATGAAGTCTCTTCTACCGTTATTGTAACAATATTTTTGCATAGAAATGATAAAGCTAAAATTAATTAAAAAATAATTATGAAATTAATTTATTACTAAATCAAAATTGTTATCTGTGTACACTTTTAAAAAAAGAAATAAAGTATATTTAATATCCCTTTTTATCAGTTCCATTACTTTTCGACTTCTTGTCATACGCATAGGAGGTGATCAAAGGAGAAGTAATTGATCCCCCCAGCTATCCTCTCTAATATTAAACAGTTAGGTTGGTAGTTGAGAAGTACCCATAAGTAGTTCTTTATTTTTAATCTTTGTGCGTATGTTTATTTTTGTAACAGCGGATTGTTCTTCCTACTTTCTCACTGTCCATATAATTGAGTGCTTCTCTGGTACATAATTGTGTTTAAAAAGAATGTTAATTCAATCCGGTTGCTAGGTGTTGGGTAAAAATTTTGATTTAACAGTTTAAGTTTTTTCATGAACATCATATCACTTGCAGGTATTGATTGTTTGCTATCTCAAAATCCCTGGTGGAAACACCATCGTATTGGTATTGTTACAAATGATTCAGCGTGCACTCACGATGGTATCACTACCCGAAAAGCGCTGGTTAATCATGGGTTCAATGTTGTTTGCATATTCTCGCCTGAGCATGGATTACACGTGATGGGTCCTGATGGGGTCCCCCTGCAGGACACGACAGATCCAGTGACGCTTTTGCCAGTGATTAGTTTGTATGGATCTAAATTATTTCCATCTGAGTGCGATCTTTCAAAAATTGATATATTATTATTTGATATACCTGACGCCGGAGCACGTTTTTATACGTACTTGTGGACTATGACACATTGCATGGAAAGTTGTGCAATTGTTCGTAAACCTTTCATAATTCTAGATCGACCCAATCCTCTATCAGGGGATTTGTCTATGGCTGAGGGGCCCTTTTTACAAGAAAATATATGTAGTTCATTTGTTGGGAGGTGGTGCATACCTGTCCGGCACAGTTGTACAACGGGCGAGTTGGCAACATATTTCAATGCAATAAAAAAAATTAGCTGCTCACTTGAAATTATTTCTTGTAAGAACTGGAAACGCAGTCAGTATCATACTGCTACTGGCTGGAATTTTATCCCAACCTCTCCTGCTTTACAGCGTTTTGAAAGTATGTTACTCTATCCAGGTACTTGTTTTCTTGAGGCCACAAACCTACATGAGGGTAGGGGAACCCAGCTGGCTTTTTCTTTGGTTGCTGCACCTTGGCTAGGTCCCGAAAAGCTTATAAGTTATTTAAAAACATTTAGCATACCTGGTATTGGATTCAAAATGACCCAGTTTACATCAAGTACACACAAATATACCGGCTCCGTTTGCCGTGCTGTGTTATTTTTTGTAACTGATCCAGAAAAATTCAAGCCTGTTCAATTTGGTTTAATTCTTTTATACTCATTAAAAAAATTATTCCCCTCATTTGGTTGGGATCTCTATCCCAGTGCCGTTAATCCTACAGGAAAAAACCATTTAGACCGCTTGATGGGTATCCCCCATGTAGAAAAATTGTTTGACGGCAGTCGCGACGAATTTTTACAAAATATCAAGAGACAATGTGTTATCTCGGCATTTTGGCAGGAACAAGTAGGCAAGTATCTTTTATATGACTGAAATAAAAAAATAGTTTTATATTTTTCTTTGCCAAAAACTATTCACGTTCTCTTTTAAGATGGAAATTTTTTTTGTTTAATATCTTTTATCTATGCTAAAATAATTGACTAATTTACAATTTGAGTGAGACAGTCTTTTTTAAATAATTAAAATACTTGCGTTAAACTCAAGGTGCTAAAAAAATTTGTATGAATAATCTAATTATAATTGGTCATCCAAATAAAGAAAGTTTTTGCTACAATGGTATTGCAAAAACTATTAGAGAAACGCTGGAAAAACATTTTGAGACTGTTTATTTCATAGACTTATACGAAGAAAACAAAGGCTATGAGTTTCATCCTGATAAAATTAGAGAGTACAAGGAATTAATCCAATTAACTGATCGCATATACTTTATATCACCTGTTTGGTGGTTTAGATGTACACCAATGCTTGAATCATTCTTTGACCAAGTTTTTACTCCTGGTTTTGCATATAAGTTTAAACCAATTACAAAAAAATATGGTATTCCTGTACCGCTTTTAAAAAATAAAAAGGTAAGAACCTATTTAACACATGGGGCACCTGCATTACCAGTGCTAACAATGTATTTCAATTCAGTTAAGTTGCGGTTAGTGATGGGAGTATATTCCTTTATTTTTGGATGGTTTAGAACTAGGACACGTCAATTTTGGAGTGTACCTTTTGTTTCACTAAAGGAAAGATTAAGATTTTTAGAAAATGTAAAAAAAGATGTCAAATTTGACATTAATCGCCAGCTGTGAGCTAAAAAAAGGGATTTATTTTGAGGTATGCAGTTAGCGTTGGATTACTTTTTGGGTGCAATATGATGTAATCCTTGTAGATACTTACTAAAATAGAATTGCTGAAATACCTGTTTGTAATTTCAAAAAGTAAAATTAATAGCCAATAATCAATTTTAGTCTACCCCACAACTCGTTTTCAACGCCTGATAGAGCTAACGCTGGTGTACCGGATGATTTCCCCATTCGGACTACAACGAGTTTTTGCAAAAGCTCAATATTACCTACTATTAATAAAATTATTGAACTCAGCCTTTGCTGTCTGACTTTGAAAAATGGCAGTATGACCTCCAGGTATTTCAACAAATTGGCGAGTTTGACAATTGGAGCAATTATTTACATCTTGTTTAAAAGTGGGCCAAGAGTATAACTGTATTGCCATATCATCCAACCCTTGAACGAATAATATATCTGATTTGAAGCCATTTGTAAAATTAAGTAATGACCTTTGGTAGTAGGCATTTGAATTGGCAACTGTTGTTCCATATACATTTCTTAAATTATAACAAGGATAACTTGCAGGTGCTTGCCCATTTTCCTCTAATTGGCACCTATAAACTAAATTCAATGGACCCGGTGCATTTGCTATTACCCCATTCGTTTTATGCATTGTATTTAGCCGTGTAACCAAATAGCCACCTTGAGAATGTCCGGCTAAAAATATTTTTTTAGTCGTTATACCCAACTCAGTGTTTGCTTTATTCTTAACCCATAATAATGCTGCCTCAGCTTGCAAAATATTATCGCCAAACAATATATTAAGTTGTGGATGTGCTACACTTACAACCATCATATTCTGTCGATTTAAAATATTTTTAAATTGACTAAGAGTAGTTTCTGCAGCAGGCAGAATATCTGAATCACTTTGTACGGTGCCGTGATAAGTAATTAAAACATCAAATTCATTTCCGGCGGGCTTGTCAATTATAACACTCACATTCACATTATTGTAAGAAATAGGTTTCGTAATCCTGTAAGCCGATGTATTCGGGTCAGATTGGTTTGCCATCTTATCTTTTTTGCAAGACAAAAAAAATAATAATACCACTGCTGTGAATAATTTCATGCTATTCGATTTTGATCTTTTATTTACTGCTGTTCTCCTCTAAGACTTTTTTTTCCTAAGCAGGTTTAATCCTCTCACCTAAAAACTTAAAGCTATCCAACTTACAATTACATATTTGAACTTTCTTTTTAAGCCGGTTGTGGAGCTTATTTTTGTTTTGATTTATTTCCATTATCTCTACCATGCCGTTACTAATCTAGCAAGTTAATCATCTCTGTACCTATCAAAACAACTTACTTTGGAAAGGCTAGGTGACTTTTGTAATGGCTTACTGTATGCGCTTACAAAAATCCCAAATTGGTGGGTTCAAGTCCAACAAAAAAGCGTAAATAAATATTAATCAATTAATTACTTCTCATTTTAGCAGAGACTTAGCACCGGGACCATCATGAGATTATTATCATGACACCTGAGAGTTTGGATTTTTGGTTTTTATGCGGGATTTTTATTAACATTTGCTCAATAACTTGCTAGACATGCCATTGTAACAAACATTAATTTTATTTTTGAAAATCTTTCAACCAAAAAAATTAAAATTGCTTAAGTATGAAGCAGCATTCATTTTTCAACCCCCGAAATCACTTGTCCACCCTGTTGTTTGTTTGTTTCCTTCTGTTTGGAGCAACTCTCTCCGCTCAGGTAGTATTGAAGGGAAGGGTGACCGATCAGGGAGGTAACGCACTCTCCGGAGTTTCCGTTACCATCAAGTCTAGTGATATTGGTTCCACTTCCAATGAATCGGGTGTCTACTCTTTTATAGCCAATGTAAGGTCTGGCAGCTACGTGTTGGTTTTTTCCAGTGTCGGTCTCAAAACAATCGAAAAGAAAATTTCATTGCCAGCTTCGGGAGAACTCGTAACCGATGCCGATTTAGCTGCCGACATCCTCGGTTTGGACGAGGTGGTTGTAACTGGGGCTACTGTAAGAACCTCCAAGAAAGAACTGGGTAATGCTATTTCGACCATAAATGCTCGTCAAATGCAAAACACCGGTGCTCAGAATTTGAGTGGTATTTTGAATGGGCGCGTCATGGGGGCACAGGTAACCCAGAACTCGGGTGATGCTGCCGGGGGTTTTTCTGTTCGTCTTCGTGGAGTGGGTTCTATTTTCGGAAGTTCCGAGCCCCTCTACATTGTGGATGGAGTTATTATTGACAACAGCTCTGCCAATGTGATTAATCTGAATGCCGATGCGCAAGGAAGCCGAATACAGGCAGGTACTAACCGTATTGCAGACCTTAATCCTAACGATATTGAGCGCATTGAGGTAATTAATGGTCCTGCTGCTGCAGCCATTTACGGTAGCCGTGCCTCTAATGGGGTAGTACAGATCTTTACCAAACGCGGAAAATCAGGTAAGCCTCAAGTGACATTTTCTACAAGTGTAAATAGCAACTCGCTTCGCAAGCGCGTTGAACTCAATGATTATCCTTTCCGCTTTGGTATTGCCAGCGGACCCGATTTGTTCGCTGTCGGCGATCGTTTGACCATGATTGCTAATCTGCGCCCTAATGGTGTTGCCGTTCCCGGCACAGGACCACAAGCACTGGGTGCTGGTAGATTAGATCGTGTTACCTATCCTGTTACCCGATACGATTATCAAGACCAGATCTTTAACACCAGCTATGGTACCGATAACTTCCTAAGTCTAAATGGTGGTAACGAGGGTACTAATTATTATTTAAGTGCTAATTACACCAATAACGGAGGAATTATTCGCAACACTAACTTTCAACGCTACGGTCTTAAGGCTCGCGTAGATAGCCGTGTTAGCCAATGGGCCAAGTTGGCAGGTGGGGTCATGTTCTCTAACTCTCGCAGCAAAGATCTGCCAAATGGTAACAACTTCTTTTCCCCTATCTCCACAATGAACATCATCGATAACGTATGGGATATCACCGCACGTGATGCCGCAGGTAACTTTAAGAATGTGGAGTTGGTGCGGATGAATCCAAACTCGGTCATTGAAACATACAACATGCGTCAGAATACCAACCGTATGCTGAGCGATTTTAAATTGACACTGACTCCTTTTAAAGGATTTAGCATTGATCTGACAGCCGGTTTTGATACCTATGCGCAAGAGGGTACCACCATTCAGCCCCGTGTCACTTATACAGGAGTCAGTGCGGCCTTCTTTCCTGATGGTTACGTGAGTGCAGCCAAGTTAAATTATTTTCAGTGGACCGGCGATGCCATCGCCTCTTATAAGACGGCTTCTGCCAATAACGTTCTACAAAGCACTACCACTTTAGGATATAGCGCGCAATATATTAGTAATAACTTTCAGTCGCAGGAAGGACGCGATCTGCTTCCTTTTGTAACCACCATCAATGCTGCACAGAATTTCTTTAAACTGCCTGTCGATAACCGCTCCGAGCAAAGTATTTTCGGTTATTTCTTGCAGCAAACTTTGGGCTACAAGAGTAAATTGTTTTTAACGCTGGCCGGGCGCTTCGATGGTTCTTCTGCCTTTGGTGCTGATGCCCGTAACATTTTTTATCCCAAGGCTTCCCTTTCTTACAACGTAAGTGACGAGGCTTTCTTTAAGAATGTTGCGAAGTCCATCAATACGTTAAAGCTCCGTGCATCTTGGGGTAAGGCCGGTAACCTTACCGGTATCGGCGCTTACGACCGCTTCACTACGTATGTTCCGCAAGTTTACACCGGTGGCGCCGTGGTAGCTCAAAATCGAGTTGGCAACCCCAACATTCGCCCTGAGATCAAAACAGAGTTTGAGACCGGAGCCGAGATGTCGTTTTTAAAAGGACGTTTGGGATTGCAGTTTAGTGTCTACAACCAAGAAATCACTGATTTAGTTCTCCCCTTTAGCGTGGCACCCTCTTCCGGAGCCTCGAGCTTGTTAGATAATGTAGGTGCCATGAACAACAAAGGGATTGAGTTAATGCTAACGGGTACTCCTGTTCAGCGCAAAGGATTCCGTTGGGATGCAAGTCTGCTTTATAATCGGAACCGAAACGAGATCACTAAACTATATAACAAAGCTCCCTTTATTTCTTTTGACGCCAGCGGCACACAAGGAGTACTTGTGGGTCATCCCGTGGGTGTTTATTATATCAACTTTTTTGCCCGCAACGCTGATGGCAGTTGGTTGATGCGTGATGTAAACGGTTTCAGCTTACCACAGGTAGAGCGTGGTAATGCAGCCACTGGTGCGGCTCAGCGCGATGCCAATGGCCAGCCAACCGGAACACCCCTTCGTCAGGTGTTTGGAGATCCCAATCCTGATTTTAATATGACCATCGTTAATGAATTTACCGTTAAAAATTGGAGTCTTCGTTTGCAGTTCGATGGTGTGTATGGTTTTGAAGTCTATAACTGGGACAGGATTACTCGTAACAACGTGGGAGTGGGTCCTTTGGCTGAGTCGGAGCTGCGCGGTGAGATACCTCGCGGCACAGTGGCTGCGATTGGGGGATTTATTGGCCCTCGTATTCAAGAGTATCACGTTCAAGACGGTAGCTTCACAAAACTGCGCGAGATGGCCCTTGGTTATACCATCAACAAGTTGAAATTCTGCCAGAGCATGAAGATCGCTCTGGTGGGCCGCAATCTGTTCAGTTTCGATAAGTACGACGAGGGATTCGATCCTGAGGTAAACTCTGCCGGACAAAGTATTGTGCGCGGTACCGATTTTGGTTCGTTCCCCATTCCGCGCGTTTTTCAACTTTCAATCACCACCAACTTTTAATTGAATGCATATGAAAAAATATATTCTGTTTCTTACAGTGCTGACCATGGGAATGGTCTCCTGTAAAAAAGATTACACTAATCCCAACGCACCCACCGACAGCCAGGTGTTTAGCAGTGTGGATGGATTGACCAAAGCTGTGGTAGGCATCAAGCAACGGTGGGCCGTAAATGGTGTGGGCGTAAGCAGTCTTTATCAGGCTATTTCTGCCGCTGGGCTAAGCACCGGCGAACTGACTGTTCTCAATGCGGGTAACGCCGATTTGGCCCAGTTGCAAAACGGAGGAACCAATTTGGCCCCCAATAACGGGGTGCTCAACTCCTTTTGGACCACGGCTAACATAGTAAACAGCGAGGCTACTAAGATCATCGCAAACGTAAGCGTTATATCCGATGTCAATTATCGCAATGCTGTACAAGCCTATGCGCATCTGTACAAGGCTTTGGCAATAGGTACTATGGCACAATTCTGGGAGCGCGTTCCGGTTACGACTGGAGCAAATGCTACCTACAGTACCCGTGCCGAAGTATTGGCTGCAGCAGCTAAACTGCTCGACGATGCTGCTGCCCTAATTGGCACTACTCCGCCGCCTGCAGCTTTCTTAAGCCAAGTGGGAAGTGAGATTGATGTGCGCAACACCTTGATCGCTCTGGCCGCCCGCTTCTACATTATGTCCGGTGCAAACGACCTGGCCTTGGCCCGGGCCAGCGCAGTTAATCTCGCTTCTCGAAGTGTATATTTTTACAATACACTTAATCCCAATCCTGTTTACCGCACCTCACTCATCACCAATAATGTGTATGGTATAGTGGCTAATTTTGGTTTGACTGGTGCACTGGCTCCTGCGTCTAACGATGGCCGTATTCCTTTCTATGTGGTACGTAATGCTACAAACGGATCTGGTTTCTTTCGTGATGATGCAACGGCTATTCCCATTTTTCTTCCTGGAGAAATGCTCCTGATCCAAGCCGAGGCCCATGCACGTGCAAACAACTTGGCCAGTGCTGTTACGGCTCTCAATCAGGTGCTTACAAAGACCACCGATGCATTCTCTCTGGGGGCTGCTCAGCCTGCGTACAATGGCGCCAATACACGGGAAGCTATTCTACTAGAGATTTACCGCAACCGCTGCATGGAGCTATATATGAGTGGAATGAAATTAGAGGATAGCCGTCGTTTTGGTCGTCCCGGTCCCGGGCAAACTGGAGCCGAGCGCACGCGCAATTTCTATCCTTACCCGCAGCAAGAAAGAGATGGTAATCCAAACACGCCAAGTGACCCTGCTAATTAATATTCAATCTTATTTTTGTAAAAGACACCTCGCAGTAGGTGTCTTTTTTTATGTGGGCGTATGGATTTAGTTATTCAAGCAATTTCATCGTAATTCTTGTGAGTACATTCTTAAAGGCGGAGACTGAGGGAATAAACTTTTTCTTTATTGACACTTAGTCTCTTTCAATCGTGAATTTTATTTTCCTTTTTTAATAAGTGTCCTGAAGCTTACCTCGCATCGAGAATTTGAGCTTGATTTTAATCAATGCGTGTAAAACGTTCAATCATGCTCAGACCAAGTCAAAAAAAGTCTAATATAAAACCCTAACCTTGTTTCGGC
>Ga0194129_10001442_pt1 | contig 38967 bp, 35 predicted proteins | sample TA2KigCa35mmetaG_FD_150862 | JGI IMG/M metagenome (GOLD analysis project Ga0194129, IMG submission 150862) | Freshwater microbial communities from Lake Tanganyika, Tanzania - TA2015038 Kigoma Deep Cast 35m | ecosystem: Environmental > Aquatic > Freshwater > Lake | place: Tanzania: Lake...
CGCGGTGACTTTGTCGACCGAGCGCAGCGGATGGCGCTACCATCATGGAATGAACTCTCCGCGTCCCTTCCTTGGTGTCGCTGCGCTCCTCGTCGCGGCGGTGATCTCCAACGGCTGTTCGTCGGATTCGAACGACACGACGGGAGGCGCTGGAGGTGCGGGCAGCGGAGGCTCGGCGTCCACCAGCATGTCCTCGATGTCGACGTCGACCACGATGCCGAGCACGTCGTCGACCACGATGCCGAGCACCAGCTCGGGCGGCCTCTCCTGCATGGAGAACTACACGTCGATCCCCACCGGCGAGTGCGATCTCCTCCAGCAGAACTGCCCGTCGGGCTCGTTCTGCGTCGTCGACAAGGTCAACGGCATGGTCACGACGAAGTGCGTCCCGGACCAGGGCGGCCTCAAGGACAAGGGCGTCGAGTGCACGACGAACAGCGAGTGCAAGGGCGGCCTCAACTGTGTCGACAAGCACTGCTCGCCGTTCTGCTGCCCCGGGACGAACGAGCCCTGCGGCGGCGGCACGTGCGACGTCAACCTCTCCTTCGACATCGACAAGACCCTCTTCGCGATGACGTGCAGCTACTCGGTGAGCTGCGACCTGTTCGCGGGCAACTGCGCGCAGGGATCCGACTGCCACATCTCCGATGCGTCGGCGTGCCTCGCCGTCTGCGACGCGCCGTCGGATCAGGCCGTGGCCGAGGGGGGCAAGTGCATGTACCGCAACGACTGCGGTGACTCGCAGATCTGCAACAAGAATCAGCCCGACGACGGCGTGTGTCGCTTCTTCTGCAAGACGAAGAGCATGGGCTTGACGCCGGGCAAGGGGGGCTGCCCGAGCGGCCAGAGCTGCAAGGCGATAAGCGGCACCGGGTGCGCCGATCTCGGCCTCTGCTTGCCGATGTGATCGACCGGTCGGCGAGGCTCAGCGCCTCGCCATCACCAGGAGACGCCCGAACGGCGGCGGCGTCGCGGGCGGCGTCGGCGTCACCCACAAAACGTCGAGCAGGCGGCTGCTCGGCGGCTCGGGAAAACGCCCCTCGAGATCGGTGAGGTACACCACGGTGAAGCGCTGACCCTGCCGACGCGCGTCCTCGGCGAGCCGCTCGAGCGCGGGTCCGAAGTCCGTGCCTCCGCGGCCCGAGATCGCGACCTGACGGAACAAGAGCTCGGCGGTGTCGAGCTCTTCGTCGCGCGCAATGGCCGCGTCCGCCTGCACGAGGCGGAGCTCGTCGATCCCCTCGGCCGCGGCCGTCGCGACCACCGCGCCGAAGAAGCGCGCGAGCGTGTCCGACGGTAGCGAAGCCGAGGTGTCGACGACCGCGACGAGGCGCCCCGCGCTCTCGATGCGTCGACCGGGCATCGTCACGAGGTCTGGCCAGTCGCCCTCGGCGTCGACCAGCGCGCTCATCCGACGCGAGGGTCGGAGGTAGCTTCGGTCGGTGCGGTGGAGCTGGTGGATCGACTGCTGGAGCACGGCGGACCAATCCGCGGGCGGCTCGATCGTCGCGCGCAACAGCTCGTCGAGCCAGGCCGGGACCTCGCCGAAGGTCGGACCACCCTGCGCGACCTCCTCCTCGTAGGCGGCCGCGAGCCGGAGCTTCCACGCGAGCTCGTGCGCCGCCGTGTCGAGGGGCGTCGTCGGCGCCGGCGCCGGCATCGGGGACGGCCCCTCGTCGCCGCCGTCCGCGGGCGCGCCCGGGTCGCCCTCCTCGCCGCCGTCGCGGCGGGTGAAGGTTCCGCGCGGCGCGGCGTCCTCGTGCGGAGGGTCGCACAGGTCGCACCAAAGCGGATCCGGCGCGACCCCGTCCTGGAGGTGCGCGTAATAGCCCTCGGCGCTGGTGCCGCTCGCGAGCCGCGGCGCGTCGTCGCGGAAGACCGTCGTGGGCGCGCGGCCGACGCCGAGCTCGGCCGCCTCCAGCAACGGCGCGATCGCCAGATCGCAGGCCACATTCCAGCGCCGGGCCTCCCGCTCCTTGCGGCGCGCGAATGCGCCGAGCGCGGCGTGGAGCGACAGGTGCGCGAGCCGCGCCGTCAGCGCCGGGAAACGCGCCCCGAGCACCGCGAGCGGGTTGTAGAGCAGGCGGTCGTCGGGTAGCAGGCGATAGCCCGCGATGCCGAGCGTCGCCTCGAGGCGGAAGCCCCGCGCGAGCACGCCGAAGAACGGCTTGTGCCGCAGGAGCCAGACCCGCGCGGCCGCGAGCTTGTCGCGGGACTCTCGCGCTGCTGCGGCAGGGTCGGCGTAGAGCTGCCGAACGTCGCTCTCGGAGAGGTGCTCCACGGCGACCTCAACCGTCGCGCCCGAAGCGGCCGAGCCGCAGCACGTCGACGAGCACGGGCGAACCAGCGCTGCGGAGGTGATCGACGAAGGCCTCGCGGGCGGCGGTCTTGCGGCCCTTGCGGAGCGCGCCCTCCACCGTCCAGACCGCGATTTCCATCGAGCGTGCGGCGAGCGCTGAGAGTGCCTTCGCCGCGACGACGCCCTCTTCGGAGGTCGCGCGCGCGAGCGCCGAGAGGCAACACGCACCCAGAAAATGCAAGAGATCCGGGTCTTCTGGCGCAACCGCGCTCCCGTCTGCGAGCGCCGCGAGGCTTGGCGCGCCGAGGGCTCGCCGGGCGTACGCCGTGAACTCGGCGCCCGCCCGGTCGCCCACGCTGCCGGCCGCGAGCGCGGGCCAGAGCTCCTCGCCGGTGGCAGCGAGCGCGTCCGACAGTAGGTGCCATGCGCGCGGCGTGGGGTAGGCAGGCGTGGTGTCGGCTGGCGGGAGCTCGTGCAGCCGATCGGGCCGCGCCCGCACAAAGCCGAGCACCAGCGGGTGCAGGCCGTTCTCGGCGCCCCACGCGAGCCAAGCGTCGGCGTTAGGCTCGAGCGCGACGTGGAGCATGCGGTTCGAGAGCGCGGTCGCCATCGGCCTCACGAGCGCGCGATCTTCGATGCGGTTGCCGGCGCCGATGACGCGCGAGCCCAGCGGGAGCTCGTAGTCCCCCAGGCGCCGATCGAGGATCAGCGAATAAAAGGCCTTCTGCACGTCGGGGACCGCACTGTTCAGCTCGTCGATGAACAGCAAGAACGGCTCGCTCCGCAGGATCGCCCGAGGCGGACAGAACTCGGTCACGTGGCGCTCCGCCTCGCCGATCGAGGTGCGCACGATGCGCGGAACGCCGATCAAATCCTCGGGGGCGAGCTGCGTCCCGAGCAACGTGACGCAGGGCAGCTCCAGCCTCTCGGCCGCGAGCCGCACGAGCGCGCTCTTGCCGATCCCTGGCGGGCCCCAGAGAAACGGAGTGCGCGTCGCGGGCAGTGCGGCGAGGAGCTCGACGATCTCGGGCGGGCTCAGCGCGAGCATGCAAGGTATATAGCAAGGGCTCGCCGTCCTGGTAGCCGCCGTCCGCATGCTCGACCCCGAACTTCTCGAACGCCTCGCCGAGCACCCGGAGAAGAACGCCCCCGAGGTCAACGTCGCCCTGGCCGACGAGGGCCCGACCACGGTGCTCGTGGCTCTCGCGCGCTCGGGGGGGATCGGTTCGTCCGTGATTCGAGCGATCGCCCGTCGCGTCGAGGCCCAACCGGACCAGCTCGTCCGCGAGTACCGTGAGGCGTTCGGTCTTCACGAGGACGAGCCGTGCGAGGTGCTCGCGGAGCTCGAACGTGCGCTCGTCGCGCACCCGAGCGCACCGCCCGACGTTCGGGACGCGCTGCTCGCGCGGCACGCCGACGACCCGTTCTTCGTGCTCGCCGCGGCCTCCCATCTCGGCGCGACGCTCGCCGCCATCGAGCGCGCTGCGACCTGGCCCGCGCGCGCGCCGGTGCTCGAGCGCCTCTGGCTCGCGCTCGTCCCACACGGTGCGTTGCCCCCGCTCGTCGCGGAGGAGTGGGCCGACGATCCCGAGCCCGACCGCCGCGAGGCCGTCGCGCGCTGGACCGACTCGCCGTCGCTCCTCGAGCGGCTCGCGGGCGACGCGGCGCGGCAGGTGCGCCGCGCCGTGGCCACGAACCCGCTCGCGCAGGAGCTCCGGGCGAGGCTCGCGAAGGACGATCCGGCGCCCGAGGTGCGCGCTCGCGCCGCGAACGCGCTCGGCGACCATTCGGGACCGGTGAGCATCGACTCGGGTCGCTTCGCGGCGTCGCTCCGTGCGATGCACGAGGGCGGAGCGCTCACCGCCGACGTCGCCGGCGCCCTCGGAGCGGCCGGCGCGGCGCTCGATGAAGAGGGCGCGATGTGGGCGGCGCGCTTGCTGACGCGTGAGCGCGTCGTGAGTCTCGTCACGACGTGCGGCGACCGCGAGGGGCGAGCCTCGGTCGGCCTCGCGGTCGGGCTCGGGCTGCGCGATCCCGTCGACGAACGGCTCGGCGGCGAGGAGGATTTCCGCGATCTGGTGGCGGAGGTCGCCAAGGCGTTCTCGGGGGCGAGCGAGCGCTACGACGCCCTCACCGGCAAGGCGCGGCTCGCCGCGTGGATCGGCGACTCGCTCGCGGAGTCCATGGCGATTCGTGGCGAGCGCCTCCTCGGCGACCTCGAGCCTACGCCGATCGTCGCCGACCCGGTCGTGCTCGGCCGCGCGACCGGGACCGCGGGGCACCTCGAGGCGCTCGTCGCGTCGGCCGCCACCCGCACGACCGTCGCTCCGGTGCTGCTCGAGCTCGCCTGGGCGTCGGACCGGATCGACGACGCGACGGTGCTCGCGCTCGCGCGCCGCCTCGCTCGCTCGCGGCCGCGTGGCCGTGAGCTGCCCGACGACGAGCTGGATCTCGACCCGAATCGCCGCGGGGCCACGATCGTCGAGGAGGTGGTGCTCGCGGCGTGCCGCTCGGTCACGCTCTCGCCGCGCGCGGCGCTGACGGCGGTCGCGCTCGACTCTCGCCGCGTACGCTACGTGCTCACCGCCATGCCGGCGTGGCGAGGCCGCTTGTCGGGCACGATGCTCGGTCGCGTCCTCAAGCAAAACGTCGGCGCGCTCACGGCAGGCCCCGCGGAGGCGCGCTACCGTGGCGAGCAGATGCGCGGCTGGACCGAGCGGCTCTTGAACGACATCGAGCTCGCGGTCGCGCTCGCGATAGGTCACATCACCGTCGAGGTGCTCGTCGAGCGGCTCGAGATCGGGCGCCATCGGCTCGAGGACGGTGTCGGGCTCGCCGCTGCGGCCGATGCACGCGCGGCCGTTGCGGGCGTCGAGACGATTCGGCCCCTGCTCACGTGGGCGAACCGCCGCCGCAACGCCGAGCAGGGCGCCCTCGCGGTGTGGCTGCTGCTCGAGCACCACGATCGAACGCGCCCCTCGAGCATGATCGCCTCGGCGGTCGACTCGCTCTCGGCGGAGAAGGTGTCGACTTCCGTCATCGAAGCGCTCGCGGGCCTCGAGCGCCGCAGGCCGGGGCGCCTTCCCACGGTGCTCGCTCAGACGCCTCGCGGGAAGGCCACCGTCGCGAGCGCGCTCGCGCGGGCCTACCGTGCCGTCGGAGGCCTTCGTGACGAGCGATGACCCAACCCCGCGCTCCTTACGGATACCCGTCGTAGCAGACGCCGTACTCGACGCCGCCCGCGAAGAGCGGTGGCGACAGCGCGTTGCACAGGTCGAGGCTGCCGCAGTCGAAATCGCTCGTGCACCATTGCAGGCAGTACGTCGTGTTGAATGGCGTGTTGACGCACTCGAAGGGCGCGCCGCAGTCCGCGCTCGTGGCGCAGGACGAATACTGGAGCCCCGCCCCGATCGGCCCCTTGCACATCGGGTTGTTGTCGGGAGTCGGTGGACAATGCTTGCCGTTGCCGCAGACTTGAATGGGGAACATCGGATCGCACGCCCCGCCACCCGATCCGGTGGAGGCGGCGACGCTGGTCGAGGCGGCGACGCTGGTCGAGGCGGCGACGCTGGTCGAGGCAGCGACGCTGGTCGAGGCGGCGACGCTGGTCGAGGCGGCGTCACCGCTGCCCGTCGTGCTCGGCGTGCCCGCGCCGCAGAGCCCGCCGACGCAGGCCTCCCCGGCCTCACAGGCGAGGCCACACGCCCCGCAATGCGCGGGATTCGAGCCCAGTTCGACGCACAGCCCGGCGCAAGCGGCGTAGCCGTCGAAGCAGCTGGCGGCGCTGCCCGTCGACAGGAGGGGGCTGCTGCCACCCGCGCCTCCCTCGACCAGGCTGCCGTCGCCGGCGCGGGCGCACCCGCAGAGGAGCGCCACGAAGAGCACGAAGCGACGCATCCCCTCACGCTACCGGAACAGGACTGCCCCGCAAGCGCCCGCGATCGTCGGCCGCTTGCCTCGCCGCCCGGGCCGCGTCAGAACCTCGCGAGGCCTCGAGGTGGCCGCGCACCGTGCTGAACCGCCGAACGATCACGATGGTCCTGACGAGCCTCTTCGCGGCCGGCTCGGTGCTATGGATGCAGCAGAAGTTCGAGGCGGGCGACGAGCGCAACGCCCTCGCCGTCGTGCAGGCCTACCGCGCTCGGCACGCGAGCATTCCCGAGGTGCTCGAGTCCCGTCACCCCGGTCGCCCGGTCGCGTGGAGCACGGCGACCGAGTCCGCGTGCTTTCAGCACGTTCGCGTCCACGCGGTGATCGAGGAGCCCGGCCTGGAGCCCTCTCTCTACGCGTTCACCGTCGACATCAACGGCCCCTCCATCCACCCGGCCAACGAAGGCGGGCGCGCGGTGCTCGCGGCCCTCGACACGCCGCTGCCGCCCCGCGCCCCGAGCGCGGCTTCGGTGGCGCCGACCGCGGCCGTGTCCGCGAGCGCCTCCGCCGCGCCGGTGCCTTCCGCCCCCGCGTCGGGCGCGTCGCCGCAGGGCCTCCGTGGACCTTGAGCCGGGGCTCTCCGGCCCGCGCCGCGATTGGCTCCTCGTCCTCGGTGCTCGCGCCGCCGCCTCGGCCGCGGTGCTCGCGTCGGGCTTTCGCGCGGTGAGCGACGATGACTACGCGCGCGTCGTGCTCGCGCAGGAGTTCGCCGCCTCGCCGCGCCTCGACCCGACCGGGACGAGCTGGCTGCCCTTTCCGTTCTGGGTCGCGGGCGGCAGCATGCATCTCTTCGGCACGACGAGCCTCCTCGCAGCTCGCGTCGTCGCGTTGCTCCTCGGTTTCGCGTCGTCGCTCCTGTTGCTCGCCGCGGCGCGGCTGCTCGTGCGAAACCGCAACGCGGCCCTCTTGGGCGCGCTGTTCGCGAGCCTTTTTCCTTGGAGTGTGCGGCTGGGTGTCGCCACGGTCCCCGAGCTTTCGACGGCGGCGCTGTCGGTCTTCGGCCTCGCGACGCTCGCGTCGCCGCGCGGATGCCTGCGGGTGGCGGGAGCCGCCGCACTCTTCGCCGCGACGCTCTCGCGCTACGAGCCGTGGTTCGTCGCGGCCGGCTTCGTCGTCGCCGGCGCGGTCCCCGCGCTCTCTGCGCCCGTGCGCCCATCGCTGCGGCGCCTCGCGGCGGTGCTCGCCCTCCTCGGGCCTCTCGCCTGGCTCGGCCACAACGCCGTCGCGCACGGCGCGCCGCTCCATTTCGTTGCGCGCGTCTCGGCATACCACCGCGCCGTCGGAGGCGACGCGGCGCTCGCCGCGATCGGGTATCCGCTCGGGCTCTTGCGAGAAGAGCCAGAGCTGTGGCTCCTCGCCGTCGTCGTGACCCTCTCCCGGGGGCGCGCGGCGCCTCCTCCTTCGCTCCGTGGGCCGGTCGCGGCGCTCGCGGCGATGGTGGCCGCGCTGTCGCTCGCTGCGGCTCGGGGTGGCGCTCCGACTCACCACAATGCCCGCGCGTTGCTGGCGGTCTGGCTCGTCGTCGCGCTCGGCCTCGGCGCGGCCGCGTGGCACGCGCTCGCGGCCGGCGGGCGCCGTCGCATGGCTCTCGTCGCCGCAGGAGCGGTAGTCCTCCCGCTCGGCGGCCTCGTGCTTCGCCCTTGGTACGCGCGGCTCGACTCGATGGCGGCACGTGCCGACGAGGAGCGCATCGGGGCGCTCGTTGCCGAGCGGGGCGCCGACGCGGTGCTCCTCGAGGTGCGGGATTTCGGCTTCTTCGCGGTGCAGGCGGGCAGCGGTGCGCCCGCGCGCTTCGTCCTCGACCGAACGCTCGACCCGCGCGAGCCCGACCGTGGCTCGAGCTTCCGCGACGAAGCGGCCTTGCGTCAGCGCGTCGAGGAGTCGGGCGCCCGCCACGTCGTCGCGCGACCCTGCGACGCGACCCGCTGGCTCGGTGCGCCGCTCGCGATGGCCGGCGCGCTCGGTCTCTGGCGCGTTCCGTCGCGCTGACGGCGTCGGCGGACGGTCACGCTCAAACGAGTCGTGCCACGCGCGCGCGAACGAGGCGATAGACCGCTGCGGTTACGTCGAAGGCCGCCTGATCGCTCGCCTCGACGAGCTGCCGCAGCGAGCGCGCCCCGTTCGCGAGGACCACGGCTTCGCGCTCGAATGGGCCGAGCCTTGCTTGGACCGCCTCGAGAGCGCGCGCGTCCATCACCACCCGTCGGTCTCGATCGAGGGCCTCGTCGAGCACGCGCCACTCATCCACTCGACGGAAGCCCTCGAGGACGAGCTCGTTCACGCCGAGCCCGAGGTGCGCGCGCAGCGCCTCCGGCCACGGCGGCTCGAGCGTCACCGCGCAGCGGCCGTGCGTCCAGCGAAGGGCTTCGTAGACGAGCTCGGTCGATTGCGTCGCGAGCGCGCGATGGAGCCCCTGCAGGTCGAGCTTGCCTGCCCGGATGAGCCACTCGCCGAGCGGCGACCTCCCGCGGCACTCGGCGACCGCGTCTTCGACCTCGTCGCGCGTCAGGAGCTCGAGCCGTGACAGGTAGCGTCCGAGTCGGAACGACGGGCCGAGGCCGCGCGCGAACGCGAGCTCGAGCCTGCCGTTCTCGAGCGCGAGCCGCAGTCGCCGGGGCCCGCTCGCGACGCTGAGGACGCCGCTCTGCCGCCGAAGCTCGAGCAGCTGGAGCACCTCGGCGAGCGGGAGATGCGCGAGGTCGCAGCGCAGAAGCGCCCCGCTCTCGAGCGGGAGTTCGAGCGAGTCGAGGGCCGAGGCGAGCTTCGTCAGCAGCCGCTCGTCCTCGAGGCCTACGAGCAGCGCGTCTTCGACCACGCGCGCGGGCGGCAGATCGGTATGCCGCAGGATCGCGAGGTGTGGGCCCACCGCGGTCGCGAGGTCGCGCGCGAAGGCTGCGACGGCCTCCTCGCGCCGCTGGGGAGGCGGGGCTTCGGAGCCGTGCGCCGCCCGCTCCTCGTCGACCAGGTCGGTGGCGGTCGGCGCGCTCGGACGCCCCGGCGGGACTGCGCTCGCGGCCTCGAGGGCGTGGCTCACGGCCTCGACGAGGGCGCGCGGCTCGAACGGCTTCGCGACCGCGCCGAGGGCCCCGAGCTCGTCGATGAACAGCTCGCGCAGCGCGGACGCTCGCGCGCTCATCAGCACGATGGCAAGGCGCGCGTGCCGTCGCTCGCGCCGGATCGAGCGACAGAGCTCGTAGCCCGACATGCCGGACATCGCGAAATCGACGAGCGCCAGCGAGAAGGGCGCCTCGCGCTCCAGCGCCGCGAGGGCGGCCTCGCCGCTTCGCGCAGCCACGACCACGTAGCCCTCGGCGACGAGCACCGTCTCGATCAGCGCCAGGATGGTTGGGCTGTCGTCGACGACGAGGATGCGCGGCCTGCGAGGGTCACTCGAGGCGCCGGGCGCCGAGTCGGTCGGCGAGGTCCTCTCTGCGGCCACGGTTTACCTCGCGGGGTCGGCGCTGGCCGCCACCGCGACGTGGAGCTCGTCGAGCTGCGCCGGCGCGACCACGACGGGCGCTCCGCTCATCGTGTCGACGCCCTGGTTCGTCTTCGGGAACGGGATGACGTCGCGCAAGGTCGAGCCCCCCGAGAGGAGCATCGTCAGACGATCCATGCCGATGGCGATGCCGCCGTGGGGCGGAGCGCCGGAGCGCAGCGCCTCGAGCAAGAACCCGAACATGTTCTTGGCGGATTCCTCGTGGATCCCGAGCACCGAGAACACCTTCTGCTGGACGTCCGGATCATGGAGGCGGATCGAGCCGCCGCCGATCTCGAAGCCGTTCAAGACGAGGTCGTACCGATAGCAGAGGACGCGCGCCGGGTCGCTGTCGAGCAGCGCGACGTGCTCGTCGACGGGTCGCGTGAACGCGTGGTGCGCGGCCGCCCAGGTGCCGTCCTCGTTCTGCTCGAAGAGCGGCGGGTTCACCACCCAGAGGAGCCTCCACTGGCCGCCGTGCCCGCTCTCCGGGATGAGGCCCATCTTCTTGCCGACGTCGAGGCGCAGCTTCGCGAGGGCGGCGTTGACGACGTCGGTCTTGCCGAACTGGAAGCAGATCACGTCGCCGTCGCTCACCCCGAGCGCGGCGTTGACGGCGAGCCGGAACTCGTCCGTGACGGTCTTCAGCGGGCTCTGCGTCCAGGCGCCACCGTCGGCGACCTTGGCGCGCGCGAGGCCCTTGAAGCCCTTGATTTCGCGCAAGGACTTCTCGAACGCCTCGAGCTGCGGGCGCGAGAAGTTTGCGCTCGCGGGGATCACGAACGCCTTCACGATCTCGGCGGGGACCTCGAGTCGGTATGCGCCGCTCTTGAACGAATCCGTGATCGCCTTGACGAGCGGCAGGCCACCGCCATCGTGGGCGATGGCGAGCTCGGTCAGCTCCGTGAGCTCGAGGCCGAAGCGCAGATCCGGCTTGTCGTTTCCGAAGCGACGGACCGACTCTGCGAACGACATGCGAGGGAACTCGCCGCTCGGGTAGTGGGCCTTGAGATCGGCGGCGCCCGTCTTCTCGAAGACGCGGAACATCAGGCCCTCGAGGAGCCGGAAGATGTCGTCCTGGCAGACGAACGACATCTCGATATCGATCTGGGTGAACTCGGGTTGGCGGTCGAGGCGCAGGTCCTCGTCGCGGAAGCACTTCACGATTTGGAAGTACTTGTCGAACCCGCTCATCATGAAGAGCTGCTTGAAGAGCTGCGGGCTCTCCGCGAGCGCGTAGAACTTCCCCGCGTTGAGGCGCGAGGGCACGAGGAAGTTGCGCGCGCCACCGGGCGTGTACTTGCAGAGGATCGGCGTCTCGAGCTCGAGCGCGCCCTGGTCGCTCAAGTAGCTGCGCACCGTCTGGTTGACTTCGTGCCGCATCCGCAGGTTGCGTTGCAGCGGGGCGCGGCGCAGGTCGATGTAGCGGTACTTCAGGCGAATGTCCTCGTCGGTCGCGATCTCGTCTTCGACCGAGAAGGGAGGCGTCTCGGCGCGGTTGAAGACGACCGCCTCGGCCACCCGCACCTCGATCTCGCCGGTCCCGAGGCGTGGGTTCACGTTCTTCTCGCCGCGATGCACCACCACGCCGCGAACTCCGATCACCCATTCCCGGCGCACCTCTTCGGCGAGCTGCTGAGCGGAGTCGGCGACCGTCGAGTCCCAGAACGCCTCGCCCCGGGCGGCGAGCGCCGTGATGCGCGAGACCTCGCCCGTCGGGGTGTAGGTCCGATCGAACACCACCTGCGCGATCCCCTCTCGATCGCGGAGATCGAGGAACACGCAGCCGCCAAAGTCGCGGCGGTGCGCGACCCAGCCGAACAGCACGACCTCCTTGCCGAGGTCGGATGCGCGGAGCTCGCCGCAGTAGTGGGTCCGTTGGAGGTCGTCGATGAAGCGCGCCATGACCGCGGCGGACTCTAGCACCAAAGTTGTCCGCTTTCGGCCCGCTTTGGCACCTACGTCGTCGTGGTTCCGCGAGGTCGCATCACGCGGGGGCTCGCCCTCGTCGTGCCGTTCACGGTGTGGTGCGTCGCCCTCTCTCGAGGCGCGACGGGCCCGCAGTGGCGCGCGGATCTCGCGGCGCTGCGCGATCGTGGCCTCGCGGGGGTCGGCTTCGGCGGCGCCATCTCGTCGGCGTTGACGCAGGTCTTCGGGCTCCTGCCGCTCGGGTCACTTGCCGAGCGCGCGGCCGCAGCCTCGGCGCTCGCGTCTGCGTTCGCCGCGTGGCTCCTCTACCGATTGGGCCACCGCACGATTGTGGCCGCGCTCGAAGGCCGGACGGGAGGCGCAACGGCCGCCGTCGACCGCCTCGCAGCGGTGCTCGCCGCCGTCGCCGCGCTGACGAGCGGGCTCAGCCCCAGCTGGCAAGCCGAGGCGACCGTCGGAGGTGGCGCGGCCGTCTCGCTCGCGCTCGGGCTCGTCGTCCTCGAGCGCGTGGCGGCCCTCGCCACGCGGACGGCGGCGCTCACGCCCGCGGCGACCCGCGGTTGGCTCGCGGTGTCGGCGGCGACAGGCTTGCTCGTCGCCGAGAGCCTGCCGTCCGCGATCGGCGTGCTCGCCGCCGCCTTTGCGATGCTCGTCACCGCGGAGCGGCGTCCTCCAGCGCGGCTCTGGCTCCCGCTCGCAGGCGGTGCGTTCGCGGTCGCTGCCCTCGCGGCCATGCCGGTGCTCTGGCGCCCCCTCGCGCCGAGCTCGCTCGCGGACGTCGAGCGGCTCTTCTCCTCGGCAGGCCTTCACGCAGTGCCCCGTGCCTCGGGGCGCGACGCCGTGCTCTCGTGGGTCGCGCAGCTCGGCTACGTCCAGCTCGCCCTCGCTGGCCTCGGGCTCGTCGTCGGAGCCTCCCGCCCCCGCCAGCGCGTGTCGGTGACCGCGCTCATCGCGCTGCCGCTCGTCGACCTCGCGCACCCCGCCGGCCAATGGCTCGACGGCACCCAGACCTCGCTCCGAGCGCTCTGCGTCGCGGCCTTCGCGCTCGCGGCCACGCTTGGGGTCACCGAGATCGTCGCCTTTCTCCGCGGGCTCGAGCTCGCCTCGGCGCGCGTTGCCGCGGTGTTGACGATCGCCTTTCACATGACCCTCGCCGCGGTGATTTGCGAAGAGGCAAGTTTCACCGCCGACCGCACCTCGCGCCTCGCCGCGGAGGAGTGGACCGATCTTGCGCTCGACCGGCTGCCACGCGGCGCGGCCCTCGTGGTCCGCTCGCCCGATCTCGCGTGGCGCTTGTGGTGCGCTCAGCGCGTCGAGGGGCATCGACCCGACGTGCTGCTCGTCGCCTCGCCGCTGCTCGTGCGCAGCGCCGGAATCGCCCGCCTCTTGCCGCACGGCCCCGAGGTCACCCCGATCCTGCGCGACCTCGCGCTCGCCGGCACCGCTAGCGAATACGCCTTGAGCGTGCTCGCAGACGCGCGAGCGCTCCGCGTCGAGCTCGACGCGACGTGGGAGCCGCGGATGCTCACCCACGTGCTGCTCGACGGTCCGTGGCTCCGCTTCGACGCCGAGGCGCTGGGCGTCTCCGACAGACCCACCGACGGCACGAGCGCGCTCCGCGCCGAGGCGCGCCTCGCCGCGTACGTGAGCGGCGGCCCGCGTCGAGACGCCGTCTCGGCGGAGCTCTTTGGCCGCACGCTGAAGGAGCAGACCACGGCCCTCTCGATGGTCGGCTTGCCCGCGGCGACGAGCCCGCTCCTCGACGAGCTCGAGCGCCTGCTCCCCGACGATCCCTTCGTCGTCAGCGCGAGGCTGCGGGTCGGCCACGCGCTTCGTCAGGGTCGGCCTGGCGCCGTCGAGCTCCGCGATCTGCTGCGCTTCTGATAAGTCGAAGGGAGCATGCCCGAGCCCCTCGATCCCGCGCGCGCCACCTCGACCTTCCGCATGCGCGTCCGCTTTTGCGAGACCGACATGATGGCGATCGTGCACCACGCGAACTACCTCGTGTACTGCGAGGCCGCGCGCGTCGACTGGCTCCACAAACGCGGCGTGTCGTACGCCGAATGGGAGCGGATGGGCATTCACCTACCCGTCGTCGACGCGCGCCTCCGCTACCGACAACCCGCGCGCTTCGAGGACGTCCTCGATGTCGAGACCCGCGTGAGCGAGCTGTCACGCGCGTCCGTGCGCTTCGCGTATCGGGTGCGGCGCGGCGACGACCTCCTTTGCGAGGCCGAGACGCTGCTCGCATGCGTGGGTCACGACCTCGGCCTCCGGCGCTTCCCTGACGATGTCCTCGCGGCGCTCCGAAGCCCCGAGACGACGTCCGTCCCTGCAGAGGTGTAGCTCGTGCCGACCCGTGTCGCGCGTTGGCTCTCGGCCATCCCGGGGCTCACCGACCACCCGCTCAAGGTGGCGTACGCGCGCCGCGAGCTGCTCGAGGTTCCCCCCGACGAGCTGGCGCACGCACTCGACGCGCTCTGCCGAGCCGTCGACAACGCGAGCTCCGGCGCGCGCGACGTGCTCGGCGCTTTCGTGCCGGTGCTCGTCGACCCAGAGGTCCTCGCCCCGCTCCAGCCGATCCGGCTCGTGGCTCGAGAGGCGAGCCTCCCGGCCGCCAGCCGCCTCTTGCGCTGCAGCTCGCGACAGGGCCACCTGTTCGATAGGCGAGACGTCCCGTCGCGACAGGACTCGCGCACCATCACCCTCGGCGAGCGGCGGGCGCTCGCGCGCAAGCCCTCGCGCGCGATGCTCGCGAAGCTCCTCGCCGATCCTCACCCCATGGTCGTCCGCATCGTCCTCGCGAACCCGCGTCTGACCGAGGACGACGTCGTGACCATGGCGGCGCGTCGCCCCGCGGTACCCGAGGTGCTCGTCGAGGTGGCCAAGACCTGGAGTCGCCGCGCGCGCGTCCGAATGGCGCTGGTGCTGAACCCCGGCGCGCCCCCCGCCGTCGGCGTGCCCGTGCTCGGCCTCTTGTCGCGCCCCGAGCTCGCCGAGGTCGCACGAGCGTCGGACGTGCTCCCGGTGGTGCGCGCGACCGCGAGCGAGCTGTGGGAGCTGCGGCCTCCGCTGCGCGTCGTCGCGCCCCCCGACGACTTGCACTGACCCGCGGGTCAGTCCTTGCTGCCGCGGCAGTACGCGTTGATGTCCTGCTCGAGCGCGCGCTTTCGGGGGGAGAACGCCTTCACTTCGTCGGCGGCCTTCTGCGCTTCGCGGGGCGCGCCGAGTCTCACCGCGGTCTTGCGCGTCGCGGCGGCGAGCCCCTGCGCGAGCTCGAGGTAGCGATCGCGGTAGGCGACGAGCTTCGCGTCCTTCAGCTTGAGGACGCGGAGCTTCGCCGCGAGGTCGTCGTGCGCCCGCGCGTAGGACTCGAGCGACGCTTCGGTCGGCTCCGGTCCCCCAGCCACCACGAGGATCTCCGCCATCTTCGCGTGCTCCTGGTTGATCGTGTCGACCAGCCGGTTGCACTGCGGCGTACGGGTCTCGCAGCCGGCGAGGACGCCGACGAGCGAGAGCAGCGGCAGCGCGCGCGCGTCCATGGGCGCGTCACTCTACCACAGGCCCGTGGTATGAGCCGACCATGCAAGGCCGTTTGGTGTGGGTCGATCTCGAGATGACAGGCCTCGACGCGGAGGCGTGCGCGATCGTCGAGATCGCGACGATCGTCACGGACGAACAGCTCGGGATTGTCGCCGAGGGGCCCAACCACATCGTCTACCAGCCCGAGGAGGTGCTCGCGCGCATGCACCCCGAGGTTGTCGCCATGCACACGAAGAGCGGCCTGCTCGACCGCATCCGCGCGTCGAGGGTGTCGGTCGCCGAGGCCGAGGCCGCGACGCTCGCGTTCGTGCGCGAGCACTGCGAGGCGAAGGCGTCGCCGCTCTGCGGCAACTCGGTCCACAAGGACCGGCAGTTCCTCGAGCGCTACATGCCCCTGCTGCACGCTCACCTGCACTACCGCAACATCGACGTCTCGACGGTGAAGGAGCTCGTCCGCCGCTGGTATGGCGACCGCGTGCCTGCGTATGCGAAGGGCGACAAGCACCGCGCGCTCGACGACATTCGTGAGTCGATTGGCGAGCTCCGTCACTACCGCGAGCGCGTCTTCGTCGGCTGACCGCGGGTCGACGGGCGAGGGTCGCCTCGCCGCCGCTCAGCCGACAGGCGAACGCGGGGCGCGCTCGCGTCGATCGACTGGGCCATCGAGCGGAGGTCGCTGCATCTCGCCGAGCCGCGCACGACGAGCCGCGGGGACGAGCGGACCGACGGCCCGAACGAGCCGCCCCTCCGAGCCCGCGCCGAGTGTCGTCACGTAGCGGGCGAGCCCGGCGAGGAGCCTCGCGGCCGAGCCCTCGGTCGCGGGGTACACCGTGAGCGCGCGGTGCGCGGGCGCAGGCGACGCGGCGAGCGGCGCGGGGTCGAGGCCGATCAGGTGATGCGGCCCCTCGAACACCTCGCCGACGAGCTCGAGCGAGCGCCGATGCAGGGCCAGCGTCGACCGCTCCGCGTCACCGAGCGGGCCTCGTGGCACACGCTCCCCGCGGAGCGAGAGCGCGACGTGCAGGGCCGCGGCGAACGCGCGCGCGCGCGCCGGCGAGCCGTCGACGAGGGCGAGCCGTGGCGACAGGCAGCCGCGCCCGTCGAACGGGACGAGATCGCGCGCGAGGTCGTCGGCCGCGAGCCCGAGGTCGTCCTCGTCCTCGACGAGCGCGACCCCGAACCCCGTCCCGTGTGCGCGGAGCCTCGCGCCTCGCGCCGCGGCAGGCCGTTCGAGCGCGTCGATGGTCGCGTCCGAGCCGTAGACGTGGAGTTCGTCGCCGGGCTCGAGCGCGTCGAGGGCCTCGTCGGTCGTCGTGACGAGCCGCGCCCACGGGAGCGCGCCGGCGAGCCGCTCTGCGAGCACCGCGTCTCGTCTAGAAGGCTTGACGACGATCATGTCCGAGCCCGCGAGGCCGAGCGCCAGCGCGCGTACGGCGGCGGTGCAGACGTTCGCCGACAAGACGATCGCGACTTGCCTGCACGGGCGCGCGGACGCGACGAGCGCGCGAAGAGATTCTGCCGTCGCGTGCGTCTCGAGGTGCTCGGTCAGCGCGAGCTCGATCCCTTCGGGCGAGAGATCGCCTGCCTCGACGAGCCGTCGTCGCGCGTCTTGGCCGAGCGCGTCGTTTGGATCCGCGAGGCGCCTCGCGAGCGCGAGGAGCGCCTCGACCCGCTCCCTGGGCGAGGCCGAAGAGGCCGCCCCGTCACGCATGTCCGAGGAGGTGCTCGAGGGCGAGCGAGCAGCCGCGAGGTGTGGCGCCAGGGAGCCTCCCGAGCAGCGTGACCGCGCCGTCGGCCGCGACGATGACGCGATCGGCCGTCTGCACGGCCAGCGACGAGTCGACGTTCGCGAGATCGACGAAGCGCGCGATCCCCACCTCGCCTCGCGGAAGCGTCGCGAGCGTCGTCGGACAGGCGGCCTCGACGCGCAGCCAGGGCGGCGGATGGTAGGCGTCGTCCGCGGCGCTCGAGCCCGCCACGAGCGGCGCTCCGTAGAGCGCGGCGATCCCTCCCTGGTAGAGCTGGCTCGCGAGCTCGGTCATGCCGTACTCGGCGATCACCGCCCGCTCGTCGAGCGCGAACAGGTCGGCGATCGAGCGCCGCAGCGCGGACGCCTCGACCTCGCGGCTGCGCCCCTTGAAGCCGCCGGTCTGCATCACGCGACTCCCGGCCGGGAGCGGCAGTGCGCGGCGGACGGCGTCGCACAGGTGGACGAAGGCGAACGAGGTCCCCGCGACGAGGACGGGTGCGTCGCCCGCGCGGGCCTCGTCGAGCTCGCGCGCGAGCGCATCATGGTCGAGTCGCTCGCCGTCCCAGAAGAAACGGCCGCCACCGTGCCGATCCGCGAAGCGCGCCAGCATGTAGCCAAGCGACGACTCCGGGGCCCGTTCTTCGTCGGCGGTGAGCAACACGACGCGTAGCCGCGCGTCGTCTGGCCAGAGCGCGCGCGCCCCCCAGGCGAGAGCGCCGCGGCGATAGGTCTCGAGCGTCCGGAACGGATGGCGCCCGCGCTGCGAGCCCGTCGTCCCGCTCGTCGCGAACACCCGCAGGTCCTCGCTCTCGGGATGGGCGGCGATCCGCCGGAGGCGGAACACGTCGGTCGGCAGCGCGGGGATCGCGGCCGCATGGTCGAGGGCTCTCGGATCGACGCCCGCTCGCGCGAAGGCGCTCGCGACCCCGGGCACGTACTCGGCCTGATGGCGAGCGAGGTCGCACGCCAAGCGATCGAAGGTCTCACGGTGGGCGCCCGCGAGGCTCGCGTCGATGAAGGCTCGAACGCGCTCGTGGAGGCGGTCCGTCTCGGCGACCCGACTCACCTCGCCTCCAGGCACGCGAGGAGGGCCGCGCCGAAGCCGTCGAGCTCGTCGAGCTCGACGGTGAGCGGGGGCGTGAGCGTGAGCGTCGCCCCGTCGACTCCGCCCGTCACGACGAGGTAGCCACGCCGCAAGAGCTCGCGGGTCGCGCCGAGCGCGGTGCGTGCCGAGTCGAGCTCGACACCGATCATGAGTCCCGCGCCCCGCACGTCCCGGACGCTCGGGTGGGCGAGGCGCTCGCGCAGGGCGACCCGGGCGTCCTCCCCGACTGCGCGCGCGCGCTCGACGAGCCTCTCCTCGCGCAGCGTCGCGAGGACGGCCAGCGCCGCCGTGCAGCCGAGCGGCGCCCCTGCGTGCGTCGAGGTGTGGATCACCTCGCCGCTCGACCAGCCTGCCATCGCCGCGCGCGAGGCGACACACGCCGAGATCGGCATGCCGCCCCCCAGGCCTTTGCCGAGGCACACCACATCTGCGGCTACGCCCTCGGCTTCGCTCCTGAGCCATGAGCCCGAGCGCCCGAGGCCGGTCCACACTTCGTCGACGACGAGCAGCGCGCCGGCTTCCCGCGTGAGCGCCGCGACCGCCGCGAGCCACCCAGGCGGCGGGACCACGCACCCGCCGCGCCCTGCGATGGGCTCGACCAACACCGCGGCGGTCGGGGTCGCCGCGAGCGCCTGGCGAAGCTGCTCGAGCGAGACCGCTGCCGTCGCGCCGCGCACGCCAGGATAGGCGCAGAAACCGACGTGTCGGTTGAGCTGCGGAGCGAACGGCTCGCGGAAGCTCGCCTTGAAGCCGCAGGCTGCGAGCGGCCCATGGGCGAGCCCGTGGTATGCTCCATCGAATGCGACGAAGCCGTGCCGCCCGGTCGCGAGCGAGGCCGTCTTCATCGCAGCGGTCACGGCGTCGGCACCCGACTGCGTGAGGAGCGCCTGGCCATCGCCACCCGGAATAAGGGCCGCGAGCTCACCGAGGAGCGCCACCTTCACGTCGCTCGCGTAGACGTCGCCGAGGCCCTGCACGAGCGTGTCGACCTGAGCGTGAAGCGCTGCGCGGAGCTTCGGGTGATCGTGCCCGAGCAGCACCGAGCCAAAGCCCGCCGCGAGGTCGAGGTAGCGGTGTCCGTCGACGTCGACGAGCGTCGTGCCGGCCCCGCGTTGAAGGACGATCGGCGCGGCGTCGGCAGCGTCTGCGCCGCTTCGGCCTGTCCGCCGCCTCGCGAACGCGGGGCACTCGACCCCCGCGAGCTCGTCTCCGAGCGCGAGCGACCGTGGCCCCGGGATCGACGCGCCGTCGCGACTCACGCGCCCTCTCCTCCTTTTCCGCCGTGCGTCAGGCGCACACGCGGTTGCGGCCGCCGTTCTTCGCCTGGTAGAGCCGCTCGTCGGCGCGCTGGATAAGCTCGGTCGCGGTCTTGTCCGACTCGCCGAGCAACGCGCAGCCGCCGCTCACGGTCACCTTGATACGGTCCTGCTGGAAGGTGAACGATTGCTCGGCGATTTGCTGTCGAAGGCGCTCGCCGACCTCGACCGCTCCTTGAAGGGGCGTCTCGGGCAACACGAGGCAGAACTCCTCGCCGCCGTACCGCGCGAACACCTCGTCGCGCCGGATCCGCGCCTGCACCAGCCGCGCGACCTCCTTCAGCACATAGTCGCCTGCGAGGTGGCCGTGCAAGTCGTTGATCCGCTTGAAGTGATCGATGTCAAACATCAGGATCGACAGGTCGCGGCCGTGACGGCGCGCGCGGATGAGCTCTCGCTCGAGCGCCTCGCTGAGGTAGCGCTTGTTGTGGATCTGGGTGAGGCCGTCCACGATCGTGAGCCGGTAGATCTCCTCGTGGTACTGCGCCTCGACGTCCTCGCCGGAGAGATACTTGAAGATCGTCGAGCCGATCTTCACGCGGTCGCCGTTGCGCAGCGCGACCTCGCGGCGCACTTGCTCGTCGTTGCAGTAGGTTCCGTTGGTGCTCCCGTCGTCGGCCACCACCCACTGCGCGCCGCGGGCGTCGAAGTGGGCGTGGCGACGCGACACCGCGTCGCTGTCGAGGACGATCTGATTGTCCGTCCCCCGGCCGACGCGGACCACGTCTCCGTCGAGGACGAAGCGCTTGCCCATCAGCGTGGGCTCCTTCGTGTAGATGACGACGAGGCAGTCGGTCCGCGGACCAGCGCCGTCCTCCGCGCCGCCCTCTGCCGGGCGCACCACCTTCGTGACGCGCGTCTTCTCGTCGAAACTCACCACCTGGAACCTTGCCCGTCCTCGACCCGCTCCGCGCACGCAGCGCCTCGCCGGGGCCCCATCCGAACGGCCCAGGAGCCTACGCCCCGCCGCTCCCCCGTGCAACTCGCTCGCCGGCGCTGCCGCGGGCGACTCCTCGGCGGTCACTTCCGCCGAGTGGCCGCCGCTTCCCCCGTTCGGCTGCCGCTTCAGCCCAGGACGACGCGGAAGATTCGCTTCGAGGGTGGCGCGCCCGGCACGCCGGACTCCATCGGCGGCGTCAGGTAGTAGTAGGCGCAGCGATCGCCGTCGGCGAGGATCTCGAGCAGCGCGCGCTCCATATCGTCGGGGCCAAGGTCGTTCGACACCTCCCAGGTGTCTTCGGTCACGGGATCGCCCATCCACGGGCCGCGACACAGCTCGACCATCCGCCCTCGTCGCAGCGGGTCTCCGATCGTGAAGGCGAGCACGTAGTCGTGGTTGAGGAACCCGCTCAGCAGTCGGTCGTCGCGCATCGTCGTCATTGCCTCGGGCCAGGCGGCAGGGGCGCCGCCGCGTCGTCGTCCTCGTCGTCGCGCGCCGAGCGGATGGTCGCGATGTGGAGCGCGAGGGTCGCGACCGCCGCGACGAGCAGCCCCTTCGACAGCGACTCCGCCTGCTTGTGCACCGCTGCGAGGTGCGCGCCCTCGGGGCCGACGCCGCGTCGCACGCCGCTCTTGTGGAGCCGCACGATCTCGGGCGTGAGCATCGTCCCAGACACGATCGCCCCGGCCGCCGCCAGCATCCCGAGGTAGCGGCGCGCGCGGGCGAGCCGCCGATCGCGCGGCGCTCGTGGGCTCCGAAGATCGAGGAAGGTCCGCGTCGCCTCGGCGCCGAGGGCCGCCACGACGCAGCCGATCGCGATGCCATCGAAGCGGGCGAACGCGGCGCTCATCGCGTCCGCGGAGAACGGGTAAGGCGTGAGGCCGAACACCATCGGCGCGGCGCAGGCCCCGAGCGCAACGAGCCCGCCACACCAAAGCCCGAGCCCAAGCACCGCGACGAACGTCGCCCCTCGGTCGACACGGGCGCGCCGACGAGCCTGCGCCTCCCACTCGGGCGGTGCGAGGTCCGCCTCCGTGAAGGTCTCGTGTCCGGGTGGCGTCACCATCCCCATCGCCCTCATCATGGTGCGCTCGCCCGGGCGCGAGCAAGCGAAGTTACTTGCCGCGGTTCGCTTCGAGCTCGTCGAGCGCGAGCTCGACCGCCTCGGGGTCCGCGCGCCCCGCGTCGCCGCGCATCGCCTCGAGGAGGGGGCGGGCCTCGGCGAGCCGCGCTCGACCGGCGGCGGCCGCCGCGAGGGTACGGCGCTCGCGGTCCCACGAGGTGAGCTCCGACAGGATCCACCGACGCTGGCGCCCGTCGCCGAGCCGCGCGAGCGCGACTCGGGCCTGCCAGGCGAGCGGGTCCCCGCCGAGCCCGAACGCCCCGAGCGACGTCCGGCGGCGCAGGAGCGGCAGCGCCTCTTTCAGGCCGAGCTCGCCGACGAGCTCGATCGCCGCGGCCTCGTCCTCGAGCTGGGTCGTCTCGAGCGTGCGCGACACGAGCGCGAGCAGCGTGCCGTACCCTTCGGTGCGGCCGGCCCGCGCGAGGATCACCGCGGCGGCAGCGCGCAGCTCGACGGCCTCGTCCGAGACGAGCTCGAGGCAGCGTAGGACGATCGCGGGTGCGACCGGGCCGCGGTCGTCCCCGAGTTCTTCGGCGAGTCGAAGGGCGATGTGGGCGACGAGCGGGTCGCGATCGTGCGTGGCTGCGACGAGCCGCTCGAGCACCTCTCGGTGGGTCGCCGATCGGGCGTACGCGATGAGCGCCTGGAAGCGCACCCTCGGCTCGGGATCCTCGGCGAGGGAGCCGAGTCGCGCGGCGGCCTCGGGTGAGCGGATCGCGCCGAGCGCGAGCAGCGCGAGCTCGCGCACGTGGGGCTCGTCGTCCTCCGCGCACGCGAGCAGCGGTTCGACGGCCTCGGCTGGAGCTCGGGTCGCGAGGCCCTCGGCTGCAGCGGCGCGTACGCGCGGCTCCTCGTCGTCGAGCGCGCGGAGCAAGGCGGCGACTGCGTCGGTGGCCGAGCCTTCCTCGGTGCGACCGAGGTCGCTCGCCGCGGCCGCGCGGACCTCGGCCTTCGGGTGCTCGAGATCGCGCAGTGCCGCCGCGACCGTTCGTGTCGTCAGCGTCGGGCCGAACAAGCGCTCACCCCGACCCACCGGCGCCGCCCGCGCTCGAGGAGCTCGTCGCGCCGCCCGCGCTCAAGGAGCTCGAGCCTCCCGCCGAGGCCGTCGTCGGGACCAGCGGGGGCGACGTCCCAGGCAGGCACACCCCGGGCGCCTCGGCGGGGGGAGTGACGAGCGTGGCGATCGGCAAGCAGATCTTGAGCGCGCCCGGGTCTTCGCGCTTCGCGTCGAGGAGCTCGGCGTCTCGTGTCGCCGGGGCCTCGCACGCGTAGCCTTCGCGGCAGTCGTCGGTCTCTTCGCACGTGCGCATGCAGAACGACTGCGCGAACCGTCCGCCCTTGCCGTCCGCGGTGGTGCCGCACGCAGGGTCGAGGCTGGCCCGGAAGACGATGCAGGCCGCCTCCGTCGGGCAGCCATCCGGCTGGCAGCCGAACTGCGTGCAGTAACCGCCAGGCAACGTCGTGTCGCACAAGCGGTCGCCGAGCGTCGAGCAGTCGAGCGAGAGCGTGCACTTGTCGCCGATCTTCGGGGTGCAGCCCGAGATGGCCACGAGCAACGCGAACCCCGCACGAACGTGCATCGAGGCGGACAGGGAGCGGCGCGAGGCGGTGGTCACGGTGAGGGCCCTAGATGGGCCACGACATGACCCTGGGTCGGCGGTTCATACCGCGCCGTTCCTCACCTGCCAAGCGCACCGGCACCGATGACTTTCTCGTCGGGTCAGGGATGTACTAAGCTCCTCGCGTCCACGCGGCGCGGCGCCTCGCCCACCGCATCGGAGGAAGTATGGCTTCGATTCGCGCCCTGTCCCCCTGGCTCCTCGGAACCCTCGTGCTCTCGACGGCGTGCGTCGACGCGCTGCGACTCGAGCCGCCGACCGGCTCCGGCAGCGGCGGCTCCGGGAACTCGACCGGCTCGACGCAGGGTGCTGGAGGCGGCGAGGCGATCCCCTGCAACTCCAACAGCGAGTGCCCCGAGCCGACCAGCGTGTGCGACACCGTCCAGGGACTCTGCGTCGAGTGCTTGGTGCTCTCGGACTGCGGGTTCCGGCCCGGTACCGTGTGCAGCGAGGGCGCGTGCGTGTGCCCGGACAAGCTCTCGTACTGCGGCCCGAGCGAATGCGTCGATCTCACCACCTCGCCGGTTCACTGCGGCAAGTGCGGTCACGCGTGCTTCGGTCTGTGCGCCGCGGGTACGTGCGTCGATCCGTGGGAGCCCGTCGCTGCCGAGGGGGCTCCGTCCGCGCGCTCGAACCATGTCGCGGTCTGGACGGGCAGCAAGATGGTCGTCTGGGGCGGGCTCTCGAACGGCTCGGGCAACGGCGCGGTGGCGACCGGCGGCGTTTACGATCCGACGACCTACACCTGGACGACGACTTCCCCCGTCGGAGCACCGAAGGCTCGCTACGACGCGACCGCGGTATGGACCGGGACCGAGATGGTCGTCTGGGGCGGCCTCGACTCGCATGGGCTCGCCTTGAACGACGGCGCGCGCTTCGACCCCACGAAGAACGCGTGGACGCCGATCTCGTTGAGCCTCGCGCCGACTCCGCGCGGGGGTCACTCGGCGGTGTGGACCGGCAGCGAGATGATCGTCTGGGGTGGCAAGAGCGACGTCGGCGAGCTGAGCAACGGCGCGCGCTACAACCCGACGACCAACGCCTGGACGCTGATCATGACCTACGCGTTCCCGCAGACCGCGCGGACGCGCCACTGCGCCGTGTGGGACAAGGCGAAGTCCCTCATGAACGTGGTCGGTGGCTTCGGTGACAACGTGACCGATGCCGTGACCGACGTGTACTTCCCGAACGGAACGGCGCGCGCGCTCCTGCAGTACGCGCCGGTCGGCGAGAACTGGTACAACACCGGCGAGCCGTCCGAGCCTTCCGCACGCTCCAATCACACCTGCGTGTACGACGGCCTGAAGACGATCGTCTTCGGCGGCATGGTGAGCGGCACCTACCACCCGTCCGGCGCCGCTTGGGATCCGACCCTCGGCTGGACCACGATCGGCGGGACGCTGCCCGAGCCGCGCGCCGACCACTCGGCCGTGTGGCTCGACACCCAGAAGGTGATGGTCACCTTCGGCGGCCGCAACCCGAACCCGCTCGACAGCGGCGACATCTACAACAGCGCGTCGAACAGCTGGATCGGACAGGTCCCGCGTGCGCTCTCGGCCCGGTATTCGCACACCGCCGTCGCGACGGGTGACCGCATGATCGTGTGGGGCGGAACCGGTCCGATGATGGATCGCCTCGCCAACGGCGGCATCTACACGTACAAGCCTTGAGCGTGGTCGCGTGGGCGGAGGTCGGCGTCCCGGTCCCGCTCGGCCAGCGCTGGACGTATTCGGTCCCCGCCGCGCTCGCGCCGCGGATCGCTCCGGGGGCACGCGTCCTGTGCGAGTTCGCCCGGCGCAAGGTGGCGGCGGTCGTGCTCGCCGTGACCGACCGGCCGCCGGAGATCGACTTGACAAAGGTCAAGCCTCTTCTGGCGGTGCTCGACGCGGAGCCCGCCCTGCCGACCGAGCTCTTGCGATTCCTCGAAGAGCTCGCGCGCTACTACCTCGCGCCGATCGGTGAGGTGCTCCGGCTTGCGCTGCCCGCGGTCGAGCGAGAGGTGGTTCGGGCGCTCGAGGAGCAGGGCGAGCTGCTGCCCGGCGAGGGCCCTCTCCGCTCGAGGCAGGTCGGCCGACCCGTGCTCGTCGCCAAGGCCACCCCTCGCGTCGAGGAGCCGGGGCGCTTGCGAGGTCAGGCGGCGGCCATTCTCGCTTGGCTGCGCGCCAACGGCCCGACCCCGGTCGCGGAGCTCGCGTCGCGCCACGGCAACGCGCGCTCGGCCCTCCGTAAGCTAGGCGAGCTCGGCCTCGTCGAGGAGGAGCGTCGCAGCGTCGATGTCGGCGCGCTGCACGAAGACGAGGTCCCCCGCGACTCGCCCCCCGAGCTCACCGAGGCGCAGCGCGAGGCCGTGCGTCGCATCGGCGAGGGGTTCGGACGGCCCGAGGGCTTCCTCCTCTTCGGCGTCACCGGCAGCGGCAAGACCGAGGTCTACATGCGTGCGATCGAGCGCTGTCGAGAGCTCGGCAAGGGCGCCATCGTCCTCGTCCCCGAGATCGCGCTTACGCCGCAGCTCGTCGGGCGCTTTCGTGCCCGCTTCGGCGACGAGGTCGGCGTGCTGCACAGCGCGCTGCCGGAGGCCGCTCGTCATCGCATGTGGCGGAAGCTGCGCAGCGGAGAGCTGCGCATCGCGGTCGGCGCGCGCTCCGCCCTGTTCGCGCCGGTGCTCGACCTCGGGCTCGTCGTCATCGACGAGGAGCACGACGGCTCGTTCAAGCAGGAAGAGGGCGTCCGCTACCACGCGCGCGACATGGCGCTGCTCCGAGCGCACCGAGCGGGCGCGGTCACCGTCCTCGGGTCGGCGACCCCGTCGCTCGAGTCGCTGGCGCTCGCCCGTCGCGGTAGGCTGTCGTTGCTCGAGCTGCCCGAGCGCGCCACCCGCGCGGAGCTGCCGCGCGTCGAGATCGTCGACCTCCGCCGCATCGGCCCCGGCCCGACCGGCGAGCGCCTCCTGTCGCTGCCGCTGCACCGGGCGCTCGAGGCCTGCCTCGCCGCCGGCGAGCAGGCGATCGTCTTCTTGAATCGCCGCGGCTTCGCTCCCGCGGTGCTCTGCACCGGCTGCGGCGGCGTGCGCACGTGCAAGCAGTGCTCGGTCGCGCTCACCTATCATCGGAGGGACGCGACCGTGCGCTGTCACTCCTGCGAGTTCGTGGGCCCGCTCCCGCCGCGCTGTGCCGACTGCGGAGGCGTCCTCTCGCTCGAAGGGCTCGGCACCGAGCGGCTCGAGGACGCCCTCGCCCGCGCGTTCCCATCCGCGCGCATTGGTCGGCTCGACCGCGATGTCGCGGCGGGCGCGAAGAGCTCTCGAATCCTGGAGAAAATGCGGCGCGGTGAGCTCGATCTCCTCGTCGGGACGCAGATGGTGACCAAGGGTCATGATCTCCCGCGCGTGACCCTCGTCGGGGTCGTCAACGCCGACGCGGCCCTGTCGCTCCCCGATTTTCGCGCCTCGGAGCGCGGCTTCCAGTTGCTCGTCCAGGTCGCCGGGCGTGCGGGCCGGCACGAGCGTGCAGGTCGCGTGATCATTCAGACCTACAACCCCGACCACCCGGCGATCCTCTGCGCTGCCGCCCACGACGTCCGGCGCTTCCTCGACCGGGAGCTCCAGGAGCGGGCGGACGTCGGCTACCCTCCGTATCGCAGGCTCGCCCTCGTGCGCGTGTCGGCGGTCGACGAAGCGGTCGCGCGCGACGCAGCGGCCGACCTCGCCCGCCTCGCGCGGACCGGCCCGTCCGAGGTCGAGGTGCTCGGGCCGGCGCCCGCTCCGATCGCTCGTCAGCGAAACCGCTACCGCTTTCGGGTCATGCTGCGTTCGCGCGAGCGAGGGCCGCTCCGCGCGGTGCTCGGCGTGCTCGCGCGCGCAACGGCGAAGCTCCACCGCGACGTGCGCGTCGTCCTCGACGTCGATCCGGTGGCCATGCTGTGACGGGGCGGCTCCTCGCCGCCCACGTCTTCCGCGGTCACGCCGCGCGCGTCAGGAGACGCCCGCCATGTCGAGCAGCTTCTGCCGGTTCGCGAGCCCGGTGTGCGTTGCCTTGGTCTTGCCGGCCTCGAACACGATGACGGTGGGGACGCTGGTGATGTTGTAGCGAGACGCGAGGTTCGGCGCCTGGTCGAGGTCGACCTTCGCGACCGTCAGCTTGCCCGAGAACTCGTCCGCGAGCTTCTCGACGATCGGGGCCAGCATCTTACAAGGGCCGCACCACGTCGTGTAGAAGTCCACCAGCACCGGCCCGCTCGCGCCGAGCACCTCGGCCTCGAAATTCGAGTCGTTCACGATCTTCACGTTCTTCGCCATCGCGCGTTCGCCTTTCGTGTCGGACCGCCCGGTCCGGGAGGGGCCAAACCTAGGACGTGGGCCGGACCTCGGCAAGGGGGTGGCCGTCCGAGCCCGGTCCGACTATGGTCTCGAGCCGGACATGGCGGACGAGATCACGCAGAAACACCTGAACCGCGCACGGGTTCGCGGGGCACCGTCGAGCATCCCCGGGGCGAGCGGCCTCATTGGCAGCTACGCCTTCGAAGAGATCCAGCGCCAGACGGTGCGCGCGATCCGGCTGTCGCTCGACAAGGATTTCTCCCTTGCCGAGCTCCGCGACGCGCAGGAGAAGCTCGCCGCCCACGCGGCGCGCCACGGACTCGTCCCGATCGAGGCGCCGATGTTCGCCCTCGCCGCAGACCCCATGGAGCAGGTCCCCCACGAGTGGGAGTGGCACCTGTTCCTCCCGGTCCGAGGGAAGGCCGTCGCGGACGAGGCCGCGGGGATCCGCGTCGAGAGGCTCCACGGCGGCTCGTACCTCGAGACGCAGACCATGAAGGGCTTCCAGGACCTCCGGAACCTCTACACCTACTTCCTCGGCGAGTTCCTGCCGACCCGCGCGCAGCAGCTCACTCGCCCCGCCATCTACCATCGCGTCGTCGCCGGGCTCGAGGGGGACGACCCCTCGAAGCTCACGCTCTCGGTCTTCATCCCGTTTGGGATGTCGCTCCGCGAGCCGCTGCGCCTCGTCACGCGCGAAGAGCTCTGAGCACGGGCCTTGTCGCGCTTCGGAGACCAGGTCTCGCCGAGGCGCCTCGAGGTCGCCGCGCGTAGGCTCTGTGCCACGCTGGCAGCGGCCTCCATGTGCTTGCGTGCGCCTGGGGCCGGGGCCGACGACGCGGCGCCGCCTGCGGCCGCGCGAGCCCCTGACCTCGCGACCGCGCCAAACGACCCGCTCGCTGTCGCAGGCCTCGAGCGACCGGCGCGTCCCCGAGGGTACGGTGGTCGCGCCGTCGCGAACGCCATCCTCGTCGGTCCCCGGCTCCTCATCGACTACACCTTCAAGGGGGTCGAGGTCGCCGCCAACCTCGTGACCGATCGACAGCTCATCCCGCGCTACCGCGAGCTCTTCGGCTCTCCGCGCGGAGACCTCTACGTGTTTCCGACGCTCTTCGCCGAGACGGGCAGCCCGGCGAGCGTCGGCGCGCGGATGATCTTCGACAGCCCACGCTTCCTCTCGAGTCAGCGGGTCGGGTTCGGCGGTCCGCGACAGGTCGAGTCGGAGACGCGCGTCGTGCTGAAGGGCACCCTCGCGGACCACCCGAGCGTCCTGTCGCTCGAGGCGCACTATCAGCTCGAGGACGACCTCGATTACGACGGCATCGGCGTCGTGCCGCGGAGCGACCCCCGCAATCGGTTCGTCGTCGGGACGCCGTTCGAGCGCGGCACCTACACCGAGCGACGCGTCCGCTTCCTCGCGAGCGGAGGTCTTCGGTTGAGCGACCTCCTCGAGCTCCTGGTCTCGACGAGCCTCTACCGACGCCAGACCGAGCCCGACCCCACCGAGGAGCGCACCTCGGTCGCCGAGGTCTTCGAGCCCGGCAGCATCCCGGGGCTCACCACCGCGAGCCCGTTCGTCTCGTACTCGGAGGTCGCGGCGCGCATCGACACCCGTCGGCTCCGCAACCGCCCGAGTCCGGGCTGGCACGTCGAGTCGTACGTCGGCGGGGCGCGCTCGCTTCCAGGCGACTTCACCATCAGCTACATGCGCCTCGGCCTGCGCGCGGGGGTGGGAGTCCCGGTGCGCCGCCGCACGAACGTCTTCACGTTGCGCCTCTCGATCGATGGGGTGACGCCGCTTTCAGGCACCGTGCTTCCCTTCGTCGAATACGAGCACCCGAGGGAGTTTCGCGGCTTCGACACGAGGCGCGACCACGTCGCGATCCTCGGTGCCGCCGACTACACGTGGCAGCTCGTGCCGGTCCTCGGGCTGAGGCTCTTCGTCGACGCGGTGACGTTCGCGCCGTCCCTCTCCGCGGTCGGCATCGAGCAGCTACAAAACGTGCGCCTCGCGGGGGGCTTCGGCTTCGACGTGTTCACCGGTACCAACACGCTCGCGAGCTTCGTGACGAGCGCTTCCGGGGATGGCGTGCGCGTCGTGGCGAGCTTCGGAGCCCCGGAGAGCCACGGTGATCGACAGCACCGGAGATGACGATGACCTTCCTGCGCGCGCTCTCGTTCGCCTCGTGCCTCGCGCTCGCCGCGTGCGCCTATCGCCCGCCGCGCTTCGTCGACGCGCCGGCGGTCGAGCGGGTCGCCGACCGCGAGCCCATCCCGATGCCGACGCCGCGCCGCCTGATGCGCGCGCTCCACGACGCCAACGTCTACGTTCGGCGCGAGCTCGTCCGCGCGCTCGATCCTCGGGGCGCGAGCGATGCCGGAGACGTGAACGCGCTCGACGAGGTGCCCGAGTCCGCGTTCTTCCGACGCCTGGAGGATCTCGGCCGCCCGCTCGTAGGCTTCCGCCGCGATGGGGCGCCGGTGTCGCCGCTCCGCGACCGCGGGGTGCCGCCCGCCTCGGAGGCCCCGGGCGCCCGCACGATCGTCGACGCGCGCGGTCTCGGCTACGAGCTCGTCCCCGACGAGCCAAACCACCGCGGACGCATGAGCGGTGCCGCTGCCACGTCGAGCCGCCTGCTCCACGCCATCGGTTACCGCGTCGCCGAGGTGCACGTCGTCGACCTCGAGGGCGAGCGGTTCGCCGCGACGCGCTGGCCGGTCGGTGTGGACCTCGGTCCGACGGCGGCCGAGGGCACGCGCGACGACGACCCGAACGATCGCCTCGACCACCGCGACCGACGCACGCTGCGGTCCCTGCGCCTCGCCGCAGCGTGGCTCGACATCGTCGACCTCGAGCCGCGCATGTTGCGCGACCACTACCTCGGCGAGCCGGGCGAAGGCCACGTCGAGCACACGCTTATCGGGATCGATGGCGCCCTCGGCGTCGGCACGCTGCGCGCGGCCGAGGCGTGGGCGCGCGACCCCGACCGTGCCGACGAGAACTTCTTCTTTCGAATGTTCACGCTCGGGCTCTCGCCGATCCCGCGGGCGAAGCCGCCGGTGGCGGCCTTCACGTCGGTCGGGCTCCTCGAGCCGTTCGTGCTCCCGGGCTCGTTCTCGCCATCCCCGCCGTTCTCGCCGAGCGATCGCATGACGCCTGCGGATGGATATTGGCTCGCGAAGCGCGTCGCCACGATCCCCTCGCGGGTGCTCAGGCGCGCGGTGCTCGCGTCCAAATTGCCCCCGCTCGAACAGAACTGGCTCCTGCAGATGCTCGAGCTTCGCCGCGCCCAGATCGTCGCGTGGGCGTACGATCGGGTGACGCCGCTCGACCCCGGGCTCCTGTCGCCGGCGAACCCCTCGCGAGGCCTCGAGGCCCGCCTGCTGCTCGCCGATCGGGCGGTGCTGAGCCGCATGACGCCGGCCGAGTCGTCCTCGTACGACGTCGAGTTCCTCGACGACGAAGGCGCGCCGCTCGCCCGCAAGCGCGGCCTCGCGTGCGACCGCGGCATCGTCACGCTCCCGCTTGGGGCCGAGCTGCAAGCGCGCGAGTACGTCGTCGCGGAGGTCACGGCGCGGCGCGCCGGCAAGGCGCTCCCGAGGCCCGTCGAGCTTCACTTCCGTCGTCGCGGGGAGGCCCTCGCGCTCGTCGGGGTGCGGCACTAGCTCACTTCACGAACGAGACGATCCCGGCTGGCGACGGCGTGAACGCGCCGACCGCGCTCAGCGTGACGCGCGTGTCCCCGCCCACGACCGACGTCGCGACGTCGACCGCGCCGCCGAGGTCGACGAGTACATGCGTGCGCGCCCCGGTGCCTGGCACCACGTACGACACGGGCAGCTGCGCGGGGAGGCCAGAGGCGCGGCGGCTGAGCACCACCACGAAGCCCCCGGTCTCCGCCCCGTCGATCTCACCGGTCGTCGTGACGCGCTAGGCCACCAGCGCGAGCGCGCGTGCGAGCCGTTGCTTCGAGCGCTCGCCGCCATTCGCGCCTTCGCGCCAGTCGCCCCCTGCACCTCGCTCGCGAGATAGTCGAGGACGCCGCCGGGCTTCGGCAGCTTGTCGTCGAGCACCGCGAGGAGTTTCGTGGCCGAAGGGCGACCTTCGCGCGCGAGCGCATACGCGGCGAACGCCGCCCCTTCGAGGAGGGCGTGGTGGTCGTTGTTCCCAGCGTCGTCGAGGCCCCAGCCGCTCCCCTGGTTGTCGAACCAAAGCTCCTCGGTCCAGGACTCGAGGTAGTCCGCGAGCCCGGCGCGCTCGGACGCGGAGAGCGCGGACCCGCACCAGCCGAGCGCCGCATGGCATCGCCGAACTCGAGGAAGCTGTCGAAGCGCACGTTGAACCCGTCGATCAGCGCTTTTTCCAAGAATACGCGGCTTTCGCGTGCGCCCCGCCACCCGTCGTCTCGCTTGGTGGGGCGCTCGACGTCGAGGCGGGCGAGCAGGCGATGGCGGCGAGCCCGAGCGCGGCGAGCGAGCTCAAGCGACGGAAGAGGCGAGGCGCGTTGGGCATGGCCGCCCCGACGCTCGCGGCGCGATCCGCACGGGCAAGTCGCCGCGCGCGCGGTCGTGACGGCGCTCAGCGATGCCACTCAGCCACGCGACAGCGTCGCGAGGGGACAGCTCAGCCGAGCAGCTGCTCGAGCAGCGCGAAGCTCTCGTCCTCTTCGGGGTCGACGAGGCCGTCGATGGTCACGATCTCGCGGATCGTGTTGAGGAAGAGCTGGCGGTGTGCCTTCGGCACGTCGGTCGGGTCGACCTCCTCCGGGCTTGGCGGCACGGCGAGCCACGCGTCGACCTGCTTCTTCTCGTCGGCGGTAAGCTTGAGCTTGCGCACGAGCTTTTTGACGAACGAGCGCTCCTCGGCCTGGACCTCGAGATCGGCCCACGCAAACGAGCAGACGAAGCGCATGAGCCGCATGCGATCTTCTCGAGACAGCTTATCGAGCATGGCGGCAGCGTAGCCCAACCCTCGCCTCGAGAAACCCAAGAAGTTCGCGGAGAACGCCCCCCCCGAGCGTCGGTCCTCCGGGGGTCGCGAGCGGCAGCTCGGTCGGGTCTGCGGCCCCCGGCACCTCGCGCAGCGCGGTCGGCGGCGCAGGCGGCTTCTCGTTCGACGTCCACGGGTGCGCGAGCGCGACGAGCGCGCCAACCCCGTGGCCGAGCAGAAAGCCTCCGAGCTCATCGTCCCACGAGTGCGCGCCGGAGGCGGTCCGCAGCGCTCCGGTGGCCACCGTCGCGGCCTCCGCGAGCGCGAGGGAGACGACGCGCGCTTCGGCGCCCGACCCCGATCGGAGCGCGTGCACGAGCCGCACGCCTGCGATCGAGGCGATGGTCGAGGTGTGCCCGAACGGGAAAGCGTCGTGCTCGCCCCCGACGCACGAGAGGCCGTCGTAGGCGCGGGGTTGGCAGCGCTCCGTCAGCGCTTTCAGGCCACCCGTGAGTCCGCTCGTCAGCGCGAGCGCCTCGGCCTCGACCAGGCTCGAGCGCATCGCGCGCACGAAGGCCGCCGGATCCCGCTGCTTTTGGTAGAACGCGACCTCGAGCCCGACGCCGCTCAGCATGGCGAGCCCCGTCCCGAAGAACGAGCCGGTGACGTTGCTCTGGCTCGCGTACCGAGCGTCGTGCGGCACCACCGACGCGGGACCCCAGTCGCTCGCCTGCTGCGGGCTCATGTAGGCGGCGAGCGAGAGCAGGCTCGCCGTCGCAAGGGCCACCTCGCCCGCGGGGCTACCGAACGCCCAGCTCGGCCCGTTGGGTGCGGCGACCTCGGTCACCTCGGGCGACGGGACGGTCGAAGGTGGCGCGGCCGGCTCCGCGAGGGCGTCCTCGCTCGCGAAGACCGCGGCGAGCCCTACCGCGAGCCACGACGCGAGGCGGGGGGAACACGTCGTGGGTTCGACGGAGGCATGCACGCTCGAAGCGGTCGCGCCCGACTGGGTCAAGGCGCGCCCACGAGCGCCGCGATCCTGCGCAACCGCCGTTTTCTGTGCCTTCTCGGCGAGGTCGGGCTAAAGGCCCCCCATGTCCATCAGGGCGTGTGTTCTCGGAGCGATCGTCGCCGGCGGCCTCGGTCTTGTCGCCTCGCCGGCCTCGGCCAGCTCTCCCTTCGTCGAGGTGCCTCCCGCCGAGATCCTCGAGGCGTCGCCAGCGTACCGCTACGCCAACATGTCGGACGACGACGCGCTCCGTGAGCTCGAGCGCCGCGGCATTGCGTACGAGCGCCTCGACCGCGTGCCGGGCGTGCGCGCCCCGGTGCGCCTCGCCGGCAAGCTCCACGGCGTGCTGGTCCGCTCCTCGCTCCCGCCGGAGGAGCGAATCGACTCGCCGTTCGAGATCCTCGACGCGCGCCTCGCGTTGACGCTCGACGATTTCACCGCCTTGCTCGAGGCACACGATGTCGTCGAGCTGGTGCACTACACGATGTACCGGCCGAACGTCGCTCCGTCCGGCAGCGTGCCCTCGAACGCCGCGGACGATCACGCGGCCCTGCCCGCGGCCGCGCCGAAGCACGTCCCCTCGAAGGCGGTCCCGTCGAAGGGCTCCGTCGTGCACCATGGCTCCGCGAAGGGCAAAGACGGCGAGGTCGAGAAGCCCGCGGCGGAGGCGAAGCCCGCGGCGGAGGCGAAGCCCGCGGCGGAGGCGAAGCCCGCGAGCGCGACGAAGCCCGAGAAATCGGAGAAATCCGAGAAGACCGCGAAGGCTGACAAGGCGCGCAAGAAGGGCAAGAAGAAGAAGGGCGAGGGCAAGGACGGCGCTCGCACGGCCGCGAAGATCAAGGGTGCGAAGGAGAAGGAGCGCGACGGTCGCGTCGCGAAGGCCACCCGCACGACCAAGACCTCGCCCCAGGAGGCCGCGAAGGCAGGCGAGGGGCCCGGCAAGTCCGCGCCGGTGGCGGTCGCCGCCAACGAGCGTCGCGCCGCTGCGCCGTCCGAGGCTGCCCCGGCTGCGGCTGTCCCGGCTGCGGCTGTCCCGTCCGCGGGCACGCCGCCCGTGGTCGCGCTGTCGAAGGGGGTCGGCGCCGAAGGAGCCGTCACCTCGAGCGGCGTCGAGCCGAGCGCGGGTGAGGTCACGTCGACCGACGGCGCCTCTAAGGCGACGAGCGCAGAGAAGCCTCGCAAGCGCCGCGCGCGCCATGACAAGGCCACGAAGGGCCGTCGCGCTGCCCGCGAAGACAGGGCCGAGAAGGCCGAGACGGCCGACGCGAAGGGCGACAAGGCCGACAAGGCCGACGCGAAGGGCGACAAGGCCGACAAGGCCGACAAGGCCGACAAGGCCGACAAGGCCGACAAGTCGGACGCGAAGGGCGACAAGGCCGACAAGGCCGACAAGCCTGCCGCGAAGGGCGAGAAGGCCGACAAGGCCGACAAGTCGGACGCGAAGGGCGACAAGGCCGAGAAGCCTGCCGCGACGGGCGAGACGAGCTCCGATGCCGCGCGGCGGACCTGGGCGCCGCCGGGAACGCGACATCCCGCCGGGCTCGCCATCGACGTCGGGGCGCTTCGCAAGAGCGATGGCACGTGGCTCCAGGTCGCCGAGCACTTCGGCGGCGCCATCGGCGCGCCCACCTGCGGCGACCGCGCCAACCCTCCCCAGTCGACCGAGGGGCGCGAGCTCTGGTCGATCGTGTGCGAGTCACGCGACGCCGGCCTCTTCAGCTACGTGCTGACGCCGAACTACAACGCCGCGCACGCCGACCATTTCCACATGGAAATCAAGCCCGGCTCGCGACTCGTCCTCTTCCACTGACGCGCGCAGCGACGCGAGGGAGGGGTCTCCTGACGGCGTGCGCCGCTCGCTCGAGGTCGGCGCGCCGCCTGTTTCTTGAGTTGCCCCGACCGCGGGCCTACCATCCGCTCTTCGGAGGTCTCCCATGAAGCTTCGTCCTTTCCTTGGTGTGCTCGGTGCTGCGGTCCTCTCGTCCTCGAGCGCGCTCGCGTTCGACATCGTCACGATCGGCGCCGGCGCGCAGTTCCAGGCTGGCGCGGTCGGCCTCATGAAGCCGGACGATCAGACGGCGCCGAGCCCCATCGGGCCTGAAGACTACCCGGGCTTCGCGGGCCTCAGCCTCGGCGGCGGCGGCTTCGTCGACGTGCGCTTCCTCCACGTCGTCGGCATCGAGTTCGGCGTGCTGCACATGACCGACCGCGGCGCGGCGGAGATCAAAATCTCGGATGCCGTGGGGAACACGATCTCGAAGTTCGACGTCAAGCTGAAGCAGAACGCGCTCCACATGCCGCTCTACTTGAAGGGCGCGATCCCGACCGGCGTCGCCAACATCGTCGGCTTCGTCGGCCCCGAGTTCGTGGTGCCGCTCGCGAGCTGCAAGGCGGACGCCGCCGATCGCTTCACCAACCCCGACTGCGCGGCCGAGATCGTGCCTGACGCACAGTTTCCTAACGCGACTGGAAACTACGGAATTCGCACCAAGTCGAGCGTCCTCGTGTCAGGCGGCATCGGCTTCGAGTTCAAGCTGCCGATCCCGGCCGTCGACATCCGCATCCCCTTCAGCATCCGCGTCGCCGGCGACCCGAAGCCGAGCGAGAAGCGGATCGAGCGCGAGTTTCACGAGGGCGGCCGCGTCGAGTACCAGACGAACTGGCAGCTTCAGGGCCACGCGAACCTCGGCGTCGGCGTCTACTTCTGACGGCGCACGGCCGCGCTCGCGCGTGGCCTCGCCTTGACGAGGATCAAGGTGTGGCCGACGCGCCGTTCTTCGCGCGGACGGCCGCTCATCTCGTACCTTAGAGGTCCACGCCCCGATGCTCCGACGCACACTCCGCGCGTTCGCCGCGCTCGCGCTGGCTGCCGTCTCCGCGGGCTGCGAGCCCTTCGCCGTCACCTACGACGCCGCGCGCGAGGACGTGCCGGTGTTTCGGCGCTCCACCGTGCTCGAGCCGGGAGATCCGGGGACGCCGGCCGAGCTCCGCGTCGTCGCCTGGAACATCAAGTACGGGGCCGGTCGCATCCCCTTCTGGTTCGACTGTTGGGGTGACCGCGTGCAGATGTCGAAGGCCGAGGTCGACGAGAACCTCTCCAAGCTCTACGCGCACCTGAGAGAGCTCGACCCGGACGTCCTCTTGGTCGAGGAGATCGAGGTCAACTCGCGGCGCTCGGCCTACGTCGACATGGTGCGAGGGATCCTCGAGAACACGCGCCTCAACTACGCGGCGTACTACGAGACCTGGAACAGCCAGTACGTCGCCTCCGAGGGCGTCGGCCGCATCAACCTCGGGAACGCGATCTTCTCCAAGTACCCGATCCGTCGCGCCGAGCGCATCCGCCAAGAAGACCGCACCGATCAGGGCGGGCTCACCAAGTACTTCTACCTTCACCGCGCCGTCGGGCGCGCCGAGCTCGAGCTGCGTCCGGGCGAGCGCGCCGTCGCCCTCGTCGTGCACACCGAGGCCTACGACAACGACGGCACCAAGCAGCGCCAGATCCAGCAGATCCGCGAGCTGGTCGCAGCCGAGACCCTGCCCACCGTGCTCGGCGGCGACTTCAACGAGCTCCCGCCCGTCGCGGTGCGACTGGAGGGATTCCCCGACGAGCGCGACGAGGCGGTGTGCAGCGAGGACTTTGTGCAGCCGCCGTACACACCGCACGTGATGCAGCCGTTCTATGACGAGCTCGTCCCCGCGCTCGCGCTCGAGCGCTACGGGACGACGGAGGCCGAGCAGTCCCGCTACTTCACGCACTCGGTCCTCGGGCCGGACGACGTGAACGACGAGGGCCAGAGCGGCGACTGGAACCGCACGCTCGATTATTTGTTCGCGACGACGTCGACGAGCTGGGTGCCCGGCTCGACCGACGTCGTGCAGCGCAAGGGCCAGCGGCTCGGTGGAGACGCGGGGCTCGGGCCGGTCATCGTCTCGGACGTGCTGCGCCTGTCCGACCACGCCCCGGTGATCGGGACCTGGAGGCTCACGCCATGAGGCTCGCGCCCTACGCCGCCGCGCTGGCCCTGTCCCTCGCGTCGTCCTTCGCTGCGGCGGAGCCCATGCCTGCGCGCGAGACCGCCGACGTCTTGCCCCCAAAGAGCTTCGAGATCGGCGTCTTCAGCCCCGCGCGGATTGGCCTGCCGCACGTCGAGCTCGAGGTGCACCCGCTCGCGGCGCTGGTGGCCCCTCACGTCGACGCACGCTTTTGGCTGCGTCGCCCCGCGTCGCTCGGCGACGTCCGGTTCTCGTGGGTCCTGGGCCTCGCGGTGCCGACGCCCGCGCTCCGGCTCGCGAAGCCTCTCGGGCTCGCGGGTGATCTCGTCCCGTCTTGCAAGGTCGCGGCCGTCGAGCCCAACGCCGCGCGCTGGTGTCAGGAGTCCGGCTGGGTGGTCGCGCCGAAGCTCGCGCTCTGGATGTCGAAGGGCGTCGTGCGCGGAGGCGAGGAGCGCGGCGTCTTCACGATGCTCGCCGAGGCGACGAAGGGCCTCGTCGTCGCGGGCGAGGCCGCGCGACCGCTCGACGCGTGGGCCCCGGTCACGACGCAGCTCGCCCCCTATCTCGGCGGCTTTCGCGCCGACCTCCGCGCGCGCTACGACCACGCCGTGCTCGACGGCCTCCGTCTGCGCGGAGAGCTCGGAGCGACCTGGATCGGCCGCCCCGCCGACGATCCGCTCTCGCCGCTCTTCCTGATGGCGTACGTCGGGGCGGACGTGCGCACGAGTCCGCACACCCGCATCACCGCGGGCGTCGTCGCGTGGAACGCCGACAAGCACGAGCGCGTCGTCGTGACCAACGCCGACGGCTTCGCCGAGGTCTCGTACGTCCGGTCGTACGAGCTGTGGCCGGCCGTGGACTTCGTCTGGCGGTATTAGGCGCCGCTCGGGGTGTGAGCGGCGGGGCCGTCGTTGGCCGCGCCGCTCCGATGCTTACGCACAAAGTCGTGCGTTCTGCTTCGGTCCTCGAGTCCGCGTGAGGCCAAGACGGTCCTCCCCTTCGCGATAGTTGCGGCGCTCTTGAGAGCAACGCCTTCACTCACAGACGTAAGACGAGACCGTCATCGTAACGAGCTTGTCGGCCCCGCAACCGGTTTCACCCGTGAGGGTAATTGTTGAACCGTCGGCACTGATGGTTGCGGTGCGCCCCTGCATCGCGCCTGTCTCCTTCAAGTCGGCGAGCGGTTTCAGTTCGACGCCGCCCACGTCGAGCACCCTTGCTTCGACGCCGACGTGCGAAGCATCACAGATAGCGGTCGTCGTGCCGCTCTTCGAGCACGAGCCAGTCATGACCGCATCCGACTTCGAACCTTTCGCCTTCCAAGTAGGCTTCGGCATTGCCCCCGCTTTGCACTGAAACGTAGTGACACTCACCGTCACGAGCTTGTCGGCGCCGCAACCGGTTTCACCCGTGAGGGTAATTGTTGAACCATCGGCACTGATGGCTGCGGTGCGCCCCTGCATCGCGCCTGTCTCCTTCAAGTCGGCGAGCGGCTTCAGTTCGACGCCGTCCACGTCGAGCACTCTCGCTTCGACCCCAACGGAGGCCGCGTCGCAAACCGCCGTCGTCGTGCCGCTCTTCGAGCACGAGCCAGTCATGACCGCCTCCGACTTCGTGCCCGTTGCGACCCAACTATAACCAGGACCGAGATTTGCCTGACACTTGGCGGACACGCACGTCTCGTT
>Ga0194129_10001443_pt1 | contig 38942 bp, 28 predicted proteins | sample TA2KigCa35mmetaG_FD_150862 | JGI IMG/M metagenome (GOLD analysis project Ga0194129, IMG submission 150862) | Freshwater microbial communities from Lake Tanganyika, Tanzania - TA2015038 Kigoma Deep Cast 35m | ecosystem: Environmental > Aquatic > Freshwater > Lake | place: Tanzania: Lake...
TATTCGCAAATCACATAAATCTTTCGGGTGCGCTCGATAACTTCCCAAATTCCTGTTAGTCCCCGAGGAATCACGAACTCGTCGCCAGTTATAACCTCGCGAATAACGCCATCGTCATTTGTTATACGACTACGTCCCGCCACAATACGGCAGTACTCCTGCTCTGTGTAGTGGGTTCGCCAAGCACCCGGTTCACATTCCCAAACTCCGACTGAGAATTTACCGCTCGAATCCGAGTAGTATGACCCGGCACGCTGTAGCGGATCTCCAGAGAGGATCTTTTCGGGTACTGGCCGGTACTCAAATGGTTCCAAAGCTAATGAGGACAGATGAAGAACTGGAATAATATGTGGTGTCATCATTTCGTGGACACGCAGTAATTCCCATTCGCATACCAACCCGCGGGACATGAGCCAGCGCGAGGAATCAGGGCTTTGGCCGAATCGGTCGCGGCGACGCAATATTTATCACTCGCGTAGTAGCCGCTCGGGCAGGGGCCTTCACGCTTGATCGCGAACCTTGCGGAGCTTGTCGGCACGCAATACTTGTCGCTCGCGTAATAGCCGCTGGGACAGGTGCCGTCGCGGGGTATTGGCTGGGGTGGCGGAGCGGCGATGGCGCTACCCCATATCAGGAAAGTGAGGAGCAGCGTCTGTTTCAAAGTTTCACGTCCTTCGGTGTGCTATCACAGAGTTACCCTCAATTTTCGGAGTTTGGCGTCTTGGTGCTTAAGACTGAGCCGGGTGCATCGTTCGGCCGGGCTATGGAAATCGTGTAGGGGAGACGCCCGGTTGATCGCAACGTGAGGGCATTGTGCTTCGTCGCCAGTGGTTCCTTTGGAGTTTGGCGTTCGGTGGTCTCTATTTGCTCAGCACGCCGATCTTGCGCGTTGTCGGCGCTGGTTGGGGTGGCAACCTTCTCGTCAAAAGGAAAGCGATTGGTCCTGACTGAGTATGTCTCGGCGAGTGCATCGGCAGACCACAAACCTGCGACCCGGATGGTGCCGTCAGGGTTGTAACTGATCCCCTCACCGTTACGTTTTCCGGCTTTGAACTCCCCCACATACTTTTCGCCACCAGCAGACGTGTACGAGCCAGTACCCTCGTACTTACCATCCTGAAACTCACCAACATATTTCGTACCGTCAGGTCGCGAAAGGGTGCCCCGACCGTGGTATCTGGAGTCCCTCCATTCACCGATGTACCTGATGTCGTTGTAGTAAGTCCACGAAGCAAAGCAGTTTGTCCACCTCGTCGGAGCGTCCGTCGGACACCGTGGAAGCGACGACTGTGCGTGAGCGCTTAGCCAGGCGGCAGCGATGAGGTTGACGAGCAGGATTCTTAGCATTTAAGGGGTCTCCAAGCGGGACTATAGCGCCATTGATGACAGCCCTGTCTACTTCCGGCGCAGAATGGGGTGGGGCAACGAATACGCTAAACTCACCCCGATTGCTTGATCTGCACCCCAAGCCGACATGAGAGGCGAAATTGCTGCGAACGGCTAAGCGGGGCGGATCAGTGCTCCCTCGTCGCTAGGAACGGCGAGGCAGACCAGAGGTTACCAGTCAGCACGCTTGACTGATAAAGCTACTCGTTAGGCGATGGGGGTACCTCAGGGGGTGCCGAGGCGGCCCGGCACCGATTGGAAAGTTTTCCTCTCAATAGTAAATTAGAGGTCTCGCTGGGTGCCTGAAATTGCGAAGGGGCAGAGGCCTGTCGCACGGATCGAGTCTTGAACAGTTTTATAGGAGCTTCAACCGATGAGCGAAAAAGAATTTCCGGGACAAGACGAGATACGAACCAAAGCAATACAAGAACATGGTCACTTGTGGCGACAAGCGATAGAGCATTGTGGCGTTAGCGATCCGTCCGTGAAGGATAAGCTGCTCCAAGTGTGTGCCGCGTGCTACTTGGACGGGGCAATCAGGGGGTTCGCCCTCGATTCGCTGGACAAACAGAAAAGCTAATCGTCCGAATCTTGGAACCCCCGATGGTTGAGGGCCGCTGGCCGCGAGGTCGCGCTAGGGCGATTCGTTTTCCGTTGCAAGTCACTGATCTTGATGGACCTACAAAAGAAATTAGAGTCGGAGAGCCAAGTCATGCGTAAAGGGGGTGTTTTTGGAGATACTCTGCGCCTAAATTTAAGTGTAAAAGAAGATAAATTGATCAGTTGTGAGTCTCCTAAAATCTCCACCTCAGCCTACCAAATTCTCATCTCGTCTGTCTTGTGCGGCTTCCAAAGCACCCTTGCTTACAGGGATTCGGCGAACACTGCGGGATAGTAGTCGAGTTTGAGACTGTCTGGCTTTGGACCGACCCGCATAACTCCTCTCGGTTTAGCTGCAGGAAGCAGTCCTCAAGATGGAGATTGCCGAGTACACACAATGTCTTCAGGGATTTTTGCGGGGCTTGCCTCAGCTCGTGACGAGTGTCTGCACCACCCTATTTGAGTGCGATCGCAGTCGTATTACGAACCACCAGGGGATCACTGCCGCAGCGACGATCGCCCAGGGCGTGCTTGCGATCGCGAGTAGCGGCAGCGCGCTGATGCTGACGACCATCTCCGTAAGCAGAAGCCGCAAGCCGACCTGGTAATTGCGCTGCAGGGTCTGCCCGAAGCCCATCGTGGAGGCCATGCCAAATGCAAGCAATCGAGAAATCATCATGCCGACGAATAGGCAATCGAAAGTCGTCACGCCATTGGCTTTGGCGTAAAAAAGAATCGGTGCGGCGATGATTACGCCGAGCGGTATTCCTGCGACGACCAGCCACCACGATTGGGCGGAGTAACGTCTGACAATAGCACCGTCAGCCGATTGATTGATCCACTGATAAATGGTGGCGCCCCAGGCCATCTGAAACGCACCGATGAACAGCGACATCAGTGGTTCGGTTGCCCGGACCGCAAGGCCGAAAGACCCCGCGACCGTCGCATCCGCGGACCAGCGGAATGTGGCACTGACCGTCAGGTCTGCAACGTATTTAGCGAGCAAGCCGCCCATGACTGGCAGACCGATCAGCAACGCGCGGCGCAGAAATTGCTTGTCTAGGCCCGCATGTTGCATGACGCCTGCGCGATGTCCGAGGTAGCCGATGGTGATGAGCGATGTTGCACATTGGGCCGCAAAAAATGCCGCTAACGGGTTGATATCGGCTCGGAGAGTGAGTTCCATGAGCACAGCGAATAGCGGAAAGGTGACGCCGGCGACTACAGCGAGGACGCGTGCACCGCCGAGCGCACGCAGATCGGTGTGCAGCATCATGCCGAGATTGGCAAACACGCCGTAAATCGGTAGCCACGGGAGAACCGCGATGTTGTGCCAGTAGTCGAGACGCCAAAGAAATAAAAGAGCGATTGCTACAGCAATACCCGCTAAAAAACCTGTTGTACCCATCAACAGTAAGGAGATCCGCAGCGCCGCATAGCGCGCTTCCTTGCCGCGATCCGCCACCTCCTGCATGTAGCCGGGTTTTATTCCGAACTGGCTGATACTGAGTACAACCGTGAGCAGCGACGTCAGAAGCACCCACTCTGCAAGATCGACACCTTCCATGATTGGGGTGAGACGCAAAGTGGCCCAGGCCGAGCCCGCCATCCCTGGAATGGCAGCGACGGTGAAGGTTTTCCACGTGATCAGGAATTCTCGGGTACGCACACGGGATTACGTTGTTGTGTGGGAGTCCAACGACCATTGACCAGTTTGGCGGCGGTTCCGTCCGGCCACGAATACGTCCAACCGTTTTTGAACGGTAAGCCGTCATCGTCTTTATCTTTGATCGGGTCGGGTAGAGGCGAGGGCATGGGCGTCGTAACCCGAGACGCAATGGGCGTGATTTCCAGCAACTTGACCGATTCCAGCGATCTTTTGATCCCCCGTGAATCGGTGAACAGCACCGAATAAAGCTCTCGACCAGATTTTTGTTCTTTGTGAATACGAACGAAACCCACGCAAGCGAAATAAGTTCGACGGTCCGCCTTGATTTTTTGTGGACTCATCGAGTAGTAGTCGCAGGCGCTGAGCAGGGCGCTCAGACAAGCGGCGGTTAAAAGCAACAGAGCGCTTCGCACTCGCAGACTCGTCCGCGCAGTTGCGTAATGGTCGGTGCGACTAGGCGATCCACTCCCGACGAGTGGGCACAGGGTCGGACGTCGGAGCTTTGGCTCGACAGGTCTCGCAGTCACTGGTCGTCTGCGGGGAGGCGGCGTTCGGCTGCCAGCGCCTGCCACAGCGGGAGCAGCGAAATTCGCGCTTGATCGGGTCCTGGGCAGACCAGCGATGGAGCAATTGTGCTGCGTATCCAATGTGCATAGCCCCCTGGTCGGCTCTATTTCCGGAAATCTGAGCGCTCGCGCGGTATTTTTGGCACGGTTGTTTTGCTGGAGAACGCTCGGCAGGGATGGCCGTCTGCCGCGAGCACTTCTTGGCTCGGCAGGCGCGCACTCTTGAACCCCATTTGTTTGCACAAGTAAGGGAAAACCGTCTCCCAGGTCACCCCGAGGTGTTGACACTCCCAGCAATTAGGGGGCTTATCCGATGTTTGCTTATTCAATCCACTCACTCGTTGAACGGCCGCCGGGCCGGTTGATCGCTACGGTAGAAAATATGCAAAAACCGCAGCACAGGCAATCGGAGAGTGGCGGCACCGCCAGCGACGCGGGACGCACGACGACAACTGTGTGCTGAGTCGACCCGAGCATCTTCAGCGTGGTAGGGCACCCGCCTTCACCGGAAACTGTACGGAGCCACGGATATCTGCCGACTAAGCCCCGACGTGAATAGTGTATTTGCCGGGCGGCACGCGCCACGACGAGACCCCTTCATCAAAGAAAGCGCAATCCAGGACCGACAGCGAAAATCTCAGAGTCTCCGATTCGCCGGGCTTGAGCAATCTGGTTTTTGCAAACGTGCGCAACTCAAGCGTCGGCCGTTCTGGGGTACCGTTTGTCCCGGCCTCATCGGGTGGCGAGACATAAATCTGCACGACCTCACGACCCGGCACCCGTCCGGAGTTCTTGACCTTCACGTCCATCACAACAGGGTCCTTGAACAGCTGGCTTGTGATTTGTGGTTTCGAATAGTCGAAGCGTGTGAACGAGAGGCCGAAGCCGAACGGAAAGGATACTGGCACGCGTCGCGTGCTGAAGTGTCGGTAGCCAACCCAGATATCGTCCTCGTAAACGATCTCGGCGGCACGGTCGGTGACGGCGAAGAGCCCACGGGCTTTCGGGTCGGGCCCTAGCAGCGTTCGACCTGGAAAATTCTTTGAGGATGGGGTGTCTGCAAAAGAGATCGGGAACGTGGTAGGTAGTTTGCCTGAGGGATTGATTTGTCCAGCAAGTACCGCCGCAACTGCGTGACCGGCTTCCTGGCCCGGTTGCCAGCTGAGCACAATCGCATCGGCAAGATCTTTCCAGCTCGCGGTTTCGATCACGCCGCCAACGTTGAGCACCACGACGAACGGCTTTTGCCGAGCACGGAAGTGACGTGACCAGGCGCGCAGCTGCATGACTTCGCTTTCGTTCAGGGCAAAATCGCCAGCGGCTTTCGAGCGATCCGCGAACTCTCCGGATTTTCGTCCGATGACGAGGATGGCGGCGTCATTCTCTAGGGCGCTACGCTCGATACGGTCCATCGCGATGGGGGATTCTGCGCTCATGGGCTGCGGCAGTAATGACTGTGGCGTACCGCGACGAGCGCGAGTGCTTTTGATCAGTGCGGCGTAGTGTGCAGCGAGGCTGCGATCGACACTGAACCCGGCCTCACTCAAGCCCTCGGCGATCGAGACGGCGTAGGCTTCGTTGACGTCGCCACTGCCCGTGCCGCCGATGACGGTTGCATACGCGGCGTTACCGACCAGCGCAATACGCGCGCCGGATCTCAACGGCAGCGCATTGTTATTTTGCAGTAGCACCATCCCTCCGGCAGCGGCCTCTCTGGCGATGAGCGCGTGTGCGGTCAGATCGGGATGGTTGGTAGGCGTAATCCCGCGATGGCTTGGCGTACGGCGGATGAGTTCGAGAATACGACTGACATTACGGTCAAGGATATCGGGCGATAGTTTGCCTGCTGCGACGGCGTTGAGTAGCGTTTGCTGCTGGAGGATGGTCCCGGGTGTCAGCAAATCATTGCCTGCATTGACCTGAGCCAGAGGATCAACGCCTCCAAACCAGTCGGTCATCACCATGCCGCGAAAGCCGAGTTCGTTGCGCAAGATGTCAGTCAGCAAGCGCAGACTCTCTGACGTGTAGGTGCCGTTGACTTTGTTATAGGACGACATGACCGCCCACGGCTCGGCCTCGCGGACGGCGATCTCGAAGGGTCGAAGATAGATCTCGCGTAGTGCTCGCTCGCTGAGGCGAACATCGATGGTGAATCGGTTCCACTCGTGATCGTTGGCGACAAAATGTTTGAGCGTCGCGCCCACACCCTCCGACTGTATGCCTTTGACCATCGCCGCTGCCATGCGCCCGCTGAGCAGTGGATCTTCCGAGTAATACTCGAAGTTGCGGCCTCCTAAGGGATTACGATGGATGTTGAGCGCCGGTGCCAAAATCACATCGATCCCATAAGCACGGGCTTCGCGGCCCATGGCCGAGCCGACGCGACGGACAAGATCGGTATCCCAACTCGCCGCGAGCGCACTGCCGATTGGAAAAGCGCTGGCGAAGAAATCTTGGGTTGCGCCTTCGCGATGCGGGTCGATACGGAGCCCGGCCGGCCCGTCGGCCAGGGTGATGGCGGGAATGCCGAGGCGTACGATGGGATAGGTTTCGGCCGCTGCACCCTGGATGCGCAGCGGCTTGTCACCGGTCGTAGGTCGCTGGAACTCGGCAGGTAGCACAGGCTCGCGTAAGGTGACCCCCGTACCGACTACCAGATTCACTTTTTCCTCCGTGGTCATCGCCGTGACAATTTCGGCAATGGTTTTTGTCGGTGCCTCCGAGGCTTGAAGTTGGTTTGTGTAGGCAGCGAGCGCGAGTGGTAGACAAAGTAGTACGGCGAATGCTCTGCGCGCACGCCAGATCGCCAGTGCGACGAGTGCCAGTGCGATAACGATGAGAGCAATACCGAGCATCAGCAGTTGTCCTGTCGCCAGCGCCGTCAACACGATGGTGTAAAGCAGCGCTTCCAGCGGACCGATGGCGATGAAGGCGATTCCGTAGTCGGCGAGCACTCGTGAGTCCTTGCGGGTATCGACGATACGCAGCAGTGCGACACCAAAGGCGATCGTACCGGTGTTCCAGCCATAGGTAAAAATCGCCTTATCGAACCAGCGCTCACCGAACACCCGCGGCGCCACGATCAGCATCCAGCTCATGCAGATGGCAAGGCCGAGCAAAGAAAAAACCACGATCGGTAGTGCGTAATCGAGCACGATCTGCACATTAATCGAAGCGATGCCAAAGGCGACCAGATAATCGGCGAGCAAGCCACCGATCCGGCTAATGATCTGCTGGTCAACATATTCGCCGAGTTTGCCGACATTGAGCGCAGCTTGCGTCAACCAACCCAAGACCATGGCGACACCAAAGGCTGGCAACACGAAATTCGCGGGTAACCAATCGCGCAGCTGCGGCATGCAGACCATCGTCATGCCGTACACCCCAAGCACCAGTGCAACATGCCAGGCCAGTGAGTCGAGGGCCATGCCATTGACCGTTGCTCTGCCGATCGGCTCCTGAGCCTCATGCGGCAGGAAGGTGCTCTGGGCGGCCGCTGCTGATCTGGGATCAGTCGGTGTCTTCACCCAGCCACGCCGGCGTGCCATGTTGATGGTCGCGAGCCCACCGAAAACGGCAAACAAAATACCAATCGTTGCAAACGTGAAGCCGACGCTGCGTGCAGCCTCCCAACTCGGCATTGCATCCGCAAACAAGGCGGCCGTGCCATGACCCCCTGCGAAGCCCGAGGGCAGCATCACGATAAACTCGGGTCGAAGATCGACGAAAAGCGTCGCGAGTAGCCCGAGACCGAGACAAATCACGACACCGTACTGCATCACCTCGGAGGCGAGGTTGTAGAGAAAGGACGAACTGCTAGCATGCCAGGTAATCTTGAGACTGATGGTCGGGCGATGACCGAGCAGCAGCGTCGCAAACAGCAGCGTGATCAAAATCCCGGGGTAGGCGAGTAGGTCTGCCTTGCCGGCGGCGTCGCGTGCGAAGGGTAGCAGGTCGTAGCCGCCGGGTCCGAGCGCGAGCGCGAGAATGCCGGCTATCATCGAGGTAGGGATCAAAAAGCGTGAGAACGCCGGGACCGCCGCACGCAGCAGGTGTGCCGCGATCAAAAGAACCGAAATCAGCGCAAAGTCGCTGAGCATGGATGTATCTCGGCTATTTTTGGGGTGTGCTTTCGAAGGGCAGCATGTGCTCAATGACGCGATGGGTCGCATCGATGTCTTCCGCAAGCGCCTTCTCGCCTGTGGGAAGTTCGGCCGCTTTGCCCATCTGCAGCGTGATGATGCCGTTCGGATAGAGCGTAACGCGATTCTCGCCTGAGCCCTGCATCGATGGCAGATAGCGAGTTTTGCCGCCGCGATCGACATGACGTACGAACCAGTAGCCGCTGCGATAAAGTTCCTTAGGTGCGACACCCAGTGGCAGCGCATCAGGATTTTCGATCGTACCTAGGCTGGCATCGCCCGCCGGGTCGAGAGCCGCTTTCGCGGCGAGCAGTTCGTGCGTCAACGCGCGATGCAAAATCTGTTGGCCTCGGTGCGCGCCGCCGTTTTGCAGTAGCAGCGCGATTTTGGCGAGATCATCGAGAGAAGGGTAATAACCCGCATTCGCCCAGACCAGACCGTCGCGCTCGGCGGTCTCGCGAGTGCGTACAGCGGGGGCGTGGTGGATGCCGATTGGCTTGAACACCTCGCTCGCCAGCATCTCCCAAAGATCGGCAGTGGGTCCACGAACGGATTTCAGGAAGGCGTCAAGCGCGAGACCTAGCAAGAAGTAATCCTGATCGCGATAGCGCATCACGGTACCCGGATCCCAGGGATAGGGCTTCAGGTTTCGGCTTATGAGCGCGAGTTTTTCTTTGGTCGGGCCAGCGGTATACCACGCGTCGTAATCGGCATCGAGGTACCCGTCATATGGATTGTTAGGATTCGTACGGAAGCTGCCGGTACCTCCGAATCCGGTCGCCATGTTGGCCGCGTCAATGAATCGAACGCGCGAAAATTTCGGATTGAGCCCTACGACATAATCGCCGATACGCAGATCGAACAAATACGGCCCATAGACTTCGGCAAGTCGCAGCATGGCGAGCGGAGCGGCGATACTTTTCATTACCGAGCGGACGCCGAAGCGCATCTCGAGCGGGTAGGGGTAGGGACCGCGCGTTGTGTTCGAGTTTTGGTAATAGAGCGTACCGCGATAGACGAGCGCGTTGATCACCTGCCAACGCGGCAGCAGCGGACCACCGAAGCCATCAAGCGTACCTGGCGAAAATTGGCGTTCGAGTTCGATCCAGGGTTTTGCCGGGATGCGCTCGGCGAGTTCGCGACGAGCAGCCCGGCGCTCGGTATCGATATTTTTGAGCATGGTCGCAGCCAGCTCTAGAGCAGAACCACCCCAAAAAATATTGTGCTGATGCAACAAGTAGGGGGCGGTTTGTTGTGTGAACTGGAATTGCAGCGTGCTCAGCCGCTTGCCACGATACCTGAATATGGCCACGCCCTGATGTGCGTGGTTCTCGGTGTCGTTTACCAAAATCAGTGGCAGGGCGGCCCGTGACCAACCACCATCACCCGGCTCGCGCCACACGCGACCAAATTGCGGGATGACGCGCCAATAGCTGACGGCAGAACGGCCGGCCGCCGCCGCGCTGGCAGCGACGCGCTCGCGCACCATGGTTCCGCGTTGCACGGGAACCAGCGCCTCGCCGTCGCTGAAAAGATCTAGCGTCAGTGCTGGAAAAAGACTCGCATCGCGCCCGTCGATGAGCGCTGACTTGAGCGCAGGCTCCGCCTGCATCTGCGACTGGGCGATGCGCACCGACCCGACGAAAGGCTCGGCAGCTTGGGCACGCGAACTTGGTAGGAAGGTCGAGTTGTCGACCAGTGTCGAAACAGGCGTGGCGGGAGGCGCTGTCGCCGGCGCATCGGCATGCCCTGTGGACGCTACAAAAAAAGCGCAGCTCGAGCACAGCGCGAGCACGGCGAGGCGGTATGTTGTCATCGTGAGCCCTAGCGAAATGACCCGGCAACCATCTTAGCCTACGGGCGATGATTGCAGCGCGCTTCGTGTCGATGCCACACTTGTCCGCATGAATACCCAGGTCGTTTTCATTTCGGGCGGCGCCACCGGCATCGGTCGCGTGATTGCACGCCGGTTTCTGGAAACGGGGAGTCGCGTGCATGTGGCTGATAACAATCCAGAGTCGATAGCGCAATTCATTGTCGAGCACCCGGGTACGACCGGCAGTGTTTGTGATGTCGGCCATGTTGATCAGGTGGATCGTGCTTTTGATGAACTCGAGGCAACGCACGGTCGGCTCGATGTGCTCATCAACAATGCGGGTATCTCTGGCCCCACCGCCCGGGTCGAGGACATCGCAGCAGCGGACTGGGATCGCACCATCGCCGTCGATCTCAATGGGCAATTTTATTGTGCGCGACGGGCGGTGCCGATGCTGCGTGCCGCGGGTGGCGGTTCCTTGATCTGCATGGCCTCGACGTCAGGTCTTTTCGGCTGTCCTTTGCGATCGCCGTACACCGCCGCCAAATGGGCGATCATTGGTTTTGTGAAAACGCTTGCGATGGAGCTCGGGCCGGAGAAGATCCGCGTCAATGCCATTTGTCCGGGCAGCGTCAGTGGGCCGCGTATCGATGGTATCATCGAGCGCGATGCAGCCAGTCGTGGCATGCGACCGCAACAAATCCGCGATATCTATCTCAGGCAAACGTCGATGCGTACTTTCGTCGAGGCCGAGGACGTCGCCGAGATGGCGTATTTTTTGACGTCAGCGGCAGGAGCAAAGATTTCAGGGCAGGCGCTCGCCGTCGATGGTCATACCGAAGGGCTCACTAACTGGGTTGATTGAAGCGCGCCGGGCAGCAGCCGCTCAGCGACCGCGCCACACTGGTTTGCGCTTCTCGGTAAAGGCGCGAGCCCCCTCCTTTTGATCGTCGCTGCCATACAGTACATCGACGGTGGGAAGGCGGCGCTTGGTGACCTTATCGAAGGCTTCCTGAATCGGTAGGTGCGCCGTCTCGCGAATGATTTCCTTAATGGCTGCAAAGACGAGTGGTGGCCCTTCGGCCAGCTGCTGCGCAAGCTCACGAGCGCGACTCATGAGTCGATCGATTGTAACGATTTCATTGATTAGTCCCCACTGCTTCGCTTCGTGCACATCGATCCGGCGGCCGGTCAGCAGCATGTCCATGGCTACGTGGTAGGGAATACGTCGCGGCAGCTTGATCGAGGCCGCATCGGCGACGGTGCCCGAGTTGATTTCAGGCAAGGCGAACGTTACATGCTCGGCCGCGATCAGCAGGTCGCACGATAGGGCGATCTCGAATCCACCACCGAAGGCGAGACCGTTGATGGCGCCGATCACGGGCTTGTTGAGGCCCGGAAGCTCCTGCAGGCCGCCGAAGCCACCGACACCGTAATTCGAGTCCGGGGGTTCGCCGGCCGCGGCAGCTTTCAAGTCCCAACCTGGACAAAAAAATCGTTCACCTGCCGCACTGAGGATGGCGACTCGTAACTCAGAGTCGTCACGAAAGCTGGCAAAGATATCACCCATGAGTCGACTCGTAGCCGCGTCGATGGCGTTGGCCTTTGGCCGATCGATGATGACTTCGAGTACGGCGCCGTCACGGAGGGTGCGAATCGGTGCTGTCATATTGGCGTTTCCGTTGACCTCTGGCGAAATTTGATCAGCGCGTCGACCGCTACGGCTCGGTCCGGTAGAGCGAGTAGCGGATTGACGTCGAGTTCTTCGAGTCGATCACGTTGGGCGAGGGCGAACGCAACGATCGCCTCGATGGCGCCTAGCAGGGCTTGCTCATCAGCCTTGCGGCCGCGAAACCCTTGCACGAGTCGCCACACTTTCAATTGCCGGACGCGCCGTTCGATTTCGGCACGAGTCGTCGGTAGCAAAAGGGTCACGGTATCGGTCATCAGCTCGGCCAGTACGCCGCCCGCACCGACGAGCAGCGCAAGCCCGAACTGCGGGTCACGCACCACACCCACGATGAGCTCGGCAACTGCGCCGTCGATCATACGCTCTACCAGCACCCGATCCCCGAGTTTCGTCATGCTGGAGGCGGCGTCCGTCACCGCGCCTGCGGTACGTAGTGAGAGTGCTACGCCGCTGACATCGCTTTTGTGCGCGATGGCATCGTTGGCGATTTTGACCGCGACCGGGAACCCCAGTTGCTCAGCTACTGCCGCTGCCTCATCAATAGTGCATTCGACAGACGGCGGAATTTCGAGACCATGGGTCGACAGTAATATTTTCGCTGCGTGTTCGCGCAGGATTTCGAGCTCGTGGCTCATAATATCTTTGTTCCCGAGAAATTCGGGGGTATCGAGCGCTCGCGACTGCTGCTCGCCAATCATGGCAGCCGCGGCGAGTGCCTGCAGTGCATCTTCGATGCCAATAAGCGGTGCGATGCCGGCGGTCGACAATTCGTCGGCGAGCGCGGGCGGCATACCTTCGGGCAGGCTCGCAATGACCGCGGCCCTTGCGCCCGTCTGCCGTTGGGCTGCGACGAACGCACGAGCCGCGAGTTTCCAGGAGTCCGCTTTCATCGCGGGGTGCGTCGGCGTGTCGAGAATCAGCAGACCGGCGTCAAAGCCGCCGCCGAGCGCAGCGCCGAAAGTTGCGGTCAGCTTATCGCGCTGCCCCCAAATGAAGGTGTGGTAATCAAGCGGATTGTCGATCGTCACCAAATCATTTAGCGTCGCCGCCACGTGCTGTGCGACGGTCGCGGTGAACGGCGGAAACTCGAGCCCGTGCGCCGGGGCAAGATCGGCGATCAGCGCAGCCTCGCCACCCGAGCAACTGAGCGAGAGAAGTTTTCGTCCGCGGAGTGGGCCGCCGACATGCAGGAGTTTGAGGGTCTCGATGAGGCTGGAGAGCGTCGGCACCCGCGCTATGCCGTAGCGTTCGAAGAGCGCATCGCAAAGGCGATCGGTGCCGGCAATCGAGGCCGTGTGACTCATCGTAATCCGGGCACCTTGCGGTGAGCGCCCGGTCTTGAGGACCACCACCGGTTTTTTTTGTTCGTTGGCGACAGACGCAGCCGCAGCAAAGGCGGCGGCGTCGCGCAGCCCCTCAATATGTAGACCGATGGCGGTGATCCGCGGATCGAGCGCGAGATCGGTGAGCGCCCCGGCGACATCCACATCCGCCTGATTGCCGAGAGTCAGTAGGGCGGCGAGCGGCAGACCGCGCTGCAGCATCGTGATGTTACAGCCGATGTTACCTGACTGCGTGACCATCGCGACCCCGCGCTCGACGGGCGCGAGACCATGTTCGTCCGGCCACAGCGCCACGCGTGAGAGCGCGTTGATGAAACCGTAGCAGTTAGGGCCCAGCAGCGGCATGCCCGCCGCGGCAGAGAGCAAAGAATGCTGCAGATCGCAGGCGCCGATTTCGGCAAATCCGGCGGCATAGATGACGGCGCCACCGCAGTTGCGGGCGCGCAGGGCGCGCACGATCTCGGGCGTAGAGTCGCGTGGCAGCGCGATGAAGGCGGCGTCGGGTGAGCCAGCGATATCATTGACAGAGGCGAGAGTCTTGAGACCTGCGAGTTCTGCTCGCCTTGGATTGATAACAAAGATTTCTCCGTCGAAACTGAGCGCCCGAGTGCGCTCAATGGCGACCACGCACTCACGCCCGCCCACAAAAGCAATCGAGCGCGGATTGAGCAGTCGTTGCAGGCGCATTCAGGCGCCGAGTGGTCGCAGCAGCGCTCGCGAAATGATGTGGCGCTGGATTTCCGACGTGCCCTCCCAAATTCTTTCGACTCGGGCGTCGCGCCAGATTCTTTCGAGCGGCAGATCGGCCATCAGTCCCATGCCGCCATGGATCTGGATCGCTTCGTCCGCTACGAACGCGAGCATTTCGGTGGCCTTGAGCTTCGCCATGGCCATGTCGGAATCGGTCACGGTGCCGTCGTCGAATTTACAGCCCGCTTCCCAAGTCATGAGCTCGGCTGCTTTGAGTTCCGTCGCCATGTCGGCGAGCTTGAAGGCCACGCCCTGGAACTTGCCGATCGCCTGACCAAATTGACGGCGTTCGGCGGCCCATTTCGTGGCGAGTTCGAGTGCGCGCTCTGCACGACCGAGGCAAGTGGCTGCAACCTGCAGTCGCGTTGCACCCAGCCACTGATTGGCGATTTCGAAGCCACGATGCACTTCGCCGAGAATTTGTGATTTGTGCACGCGACAGTCGTCGAAGCGCAGGATGCAGTTGTGGTAGCCGCGATGCGATACGCTGCGGTAGCCATCTTCGATGCTGAAGCCCGGCGTGTCGCGGTCAATGAGAAAGGCCGTGATCAGCGCCCTCGGACCCCGCGGCGTATTTTCTTCGCCAGTCGAGGCGAACAGCACAACAAAGCCTGCTTCATCGGCGTGGCTGATGAAATGTTTGTTACCGTTAATGATGAAGTCGTCGCCGTCCGCGCGTGCACGAGTTTTCATGCTGCGCAGATCCGAACCAACATCGGGTTCGGACATGGCGAGGCAGTCGGATTTTTCGCCGCGGATCGCGGGCAATAAATAACGCTCGCGCTGTTCGCCCTCACAGGCGAGCAGGATATTCGACGGCCGCGCGACACAGGTCCAGTGCAGAGCGTAGTTGGCACGACCGAGTTCTTTTTCGTAGAGCAGCCAAGTGAGGGTGTCGAGTCCGGCACCGCCGACGTCTGCAGGCATGTTGGCCGCGTAAAGACCGGCTGCAATCGCCTTGCGCTTGATGTCGTCACGCAGCTCTGGTCGCAGTCGACCGGTGGTCTCGATTTCGGCTTCGTGCGGATAGAGCTCGTTGACCACGAACTCGTTGGTGGTCTGCACGATCAGCCGCTGTTCTTCGGTAAGGGAAAAATTCATGGCTCTGGCCAGTTCGCCCATTCGCGAAGCTGTGGCATGATTGTGTCACATAACCATAAGCCCGACGACAGGCAAGTCCAAATGCCGCTGCAGATCAGTCGAGAGGTCTTCATCACCTGCGCAGTGACCGGTTCCGGTGGCACGCAGGACCGTTCCCACCATGTGCCGCGCTCACCGCGCGATATCGCGGCGAGTGCCATCGCCTCGGCCAAAGCCGGCGCGGCTGTCGTTCACTGCCACGTGCGCGATCCCGTCAGCGGAAAGGCGAGTCGCGACCCGCAGCTCTATCGCGAAGTCGTCGATCGCATACGCGACTCCGATACCGACGTCGTCATCAACCTGACCGCAGGCATGGGCGGCGATCTAGTGTTTGGTCCACCGGAGGCGCCGCTGCCCCTCAATCTGGTCGGCACCGACATGGGCAGCGCAGAAGATCGCATGCGACCCATCGCCGAGTGTCTGCCCGAAATCTGCACGCTCGATTGCGGCACCATGAATTTTGCCGAAGCCGACTACGTTATGACCAATACGCCAGGGATGCTGCGCGCAATGGGCGGCATGATGACTGCGCTCGGCGTACGTCCTGAGATCGAAGCGTTTGATACGGGGCACCTCTGGTTCGCCAAGCGTTTGGTCGAAGAGGGTGTGCTCAAAAGTCCGGCCTTGGTGCAGCTCTGCATGGGTGTGCCGTGGGGTGCACCCAACGATCTCAACACGCTGATGGCCATGGTCAACAACGTGCCGGCCGACTGGACATGGTCCGCGTTCAGTCTGGGTCGCGACCAAATGCCCTATGTCGCTACGGCGGTGCTTGCGGGCGGCAATGTTCGGGTCGGACTCGAAGATAATCTTTGGCTCGACAAAGGTGTCCTTGCCCGTAACGAACAGTTGGTCGAACGCGCCGTCGGCATCATCGAGCGCATGGGCGCACGAGTATTGATGCCCGAAGAGGTGCGGCGCAAACTCGGGCTCGTCAAGCGCGCACCGGTGGCCCACGCATGACTCATCAGGCTGCGGTGACGCGCCGCGCGGCAGTGATTGGTGGCGGTGTCATCGGCGGTGGGTGGCTCTCGCGTTTCCTGCTGAACGGCTGGGACGTCGATGTTTTCGATCCTGACCCCGAAGCGGAGCGCAAACTCACCGAAGTGCTCGCCAACGCGCGCCGTTCGCTGCCGAGTCTCTATGACGTAGTGATGCCGACTGCGGGCAAAGTTCGGTTCTGCCCCACGGTGGAAGCGGCTGTGGCGGATGCCGAGTGGATACAAGAGTCGGTTCCCGAGCGACTCGAGCTCAAGCATCGAGTGATGACGCAGATTCAGGCAGCGATGCCGCGTGGCGCCTTGGTCGGGTCGTCAACCTCGGGTTTCAAGCCCTCCGAACTCGGCTCGGATGTGCCGCACCCGGAGAGCATGCTCGTCGTTCATCCCTTCAATCCCGTGTATCTGCTACCGGTGGTCGAAGTGATACCGCACGCGAGCGTCAGCGAAGAATCGATTAGCCATGCGATCGAGACGCTGCGCTCGATCGGTATGATGCCGCTGCGTCTGCGGCGCGAAATCGACGCTCACGTGGCCGATCGCTTTCTTGAAGCGGTTTGGCGTGAAGCGCTGTGGCTGGTAAAAGACGACATCGCCACCACCCAAGAAATCGACGACGTCATTCGCTTCGGGTTCGGCATCCGTTGGGCGCAGATGGGTCTTTTCGAGACCTATCGGATAGCCGGTGGCGAGGCTGGCATGGCCCATTTTTTGGCGCAGTTCGGGCCTTGTCTGAAATGGCCTTGGACCAAACTCATGGATGTACCTGAGCTCGATGACGCATTAGTCAAAAAAATCTCCGATCAGTCGGATGCGCAGTCGGGCATGCGCAGCATCCGCGAACTCGAGCGGATCCGCGACGATAATCTCGTGTCGATGATGCGCGCACTCAAGGGTCGCAACTGGGCCTCAGGTCGCACGCTGCGCGAGCATGACGAACGGCTGCGCGGCGATGAGACACCGCCCGATTGGTCGCAGCCCGTCGTGACAGTCTCGCGCCCGGTGCCAATCGATTGGACCGATTATAACGGGCACATGAACGAGGCCAGGTATCTCGATCTTTTCAGTAGTGCTGCGGACCGGTTCATGGAGCTCATCGGTTGCGATGCCACCTACGTGGCTGCGGGTAGCAGCTTCTTCACCGCCGAATCGCATCTGCAGCACCTTGCCGAAGTGCGCGCTGGTGAATGCGTGCGGGTGGTGACGCAGTTGCTCGCGGGTAGTGGCAAAAAACTTCACCTCTTCCATCGGCTATTCGCGGCGGATAAGGCCGCAGCGGAAGGTCGCTTGCTCGCGACCGGCGAACAATTTTTGCTCCATGTATCGCTCGAGACGCGACGGTCATCGGTACCAAGTGAAGCGCTGCAAGAGCGATTGCGCGACATCGAATCTAAACATGCTGCGCTGCCGCGGCCAGGGAGATTGTACTGTGGCCAACGAGACTGATCGCCGCGAGCCCTCAGTCGACTGGCCGGTATTCGCGATCACTGCACTAACGCTGCTCGGCGTGTGCTCTTTGGTGTTCGCAGCGCCCGATCGAGCCGGTGCCTATATCAACGGGCTCTACGATTCACTGACGCGAAACTTTGGTTTTTTGTATCAGTGGTACGTGATCGTCTTGATGGTGTTTCTCGGCTTCCTGGCTTTCAGTCGTCATGGGCGCATTCGCTTCGGCGGTCCGGATTGCCCGCGCGACTACAGCACCCTGAGTTGGATCGGCATGATTTTTTGCGCGGGCGTCGGGGCCTCGCTGATTTATTGGGCCGTGGTCGAATGGGCCTACTACATCGATGCGCCGCCGCTTGGTGCCGCGCCGCGTTCTACCGAAGCGATCGAGTGGGCGGCGACTTACGGCATATTTCATTGGGGCCCGGTGGGGTGGGCTATTTTTTGTTTGCCGACGATCGCTATTGCGTACGCGTTCTACATGCGCGGCGAGCCGCATCTGCGCTTGAGTTCGGGGTGTCTGCCGTTTTTACCTGGCGGTGTGGGTAGCGCGCGCGCGCGACTGATCGATGTCATTTACATGGTCAACCTTATTGGCGGAATTGCGACCTCGCTCGGCCTAACGGCACCGATGATCGCGGCGATGTTTTCCAAGATGAGCGGTTTGACCCACGACTTTGCGCTTGAGCTCATCGTCATTTTGATCAGCGTGATGATTTTTGCCGCGAGCAGTTGGTTGGGTCTTGAGAAAGGCTTCAAGCGGCTCTCCGACGCGAACACCTGGATCACGCTGACCTTGCTCGTCTACGTGATCGCAGTAGGGCCTTCGCTGTTTATTTTGCAGATGGGGACCAACTCGCTGGGTTTGATCGTCCAGGACTTCGTGCGCATGGTGACCTGGACGGATCCCGTCGAGCACAAGGGCTTTGTTGAGAGCTGGACGATTTTCTATTGGGCATGGTGGGTGGCCTATGGTCCCTTCGTGGCCATTTTCGCTACGCGTATTTCACGCGGGCGGACGCTGCGTGAGCTCATCGTTGGCCTGATAGTATTTGGCACTTTGGGTGCAGGCTTGTTCTACATCGTGCTAGGCAACTACGCGATGCATCTCGAGCTCTCCTCGGTGATGAGCTTGACCACACTGATGCGCGAACAATCGGGACCCTATGCGCTCGCTGAAGTGCTTGCGACTTTGCCGTTCCCGACCATCACCATGCTGGCCTTTCTCGTGGCTGCGGTGATTCTCATGGCGACCACCTACGACTCGGCGTCCTACACATTGGCTTCGGTGGCCAGTCGCGATATTCGGGTGGGGCAAGATCCCGCGCGCTTCAACCGGCTGTTCTGGGCGATTGCGATTGGCATTCCGCCCGCCGCGTTGCTGTTCACCGACGGCGGTATAAAAGTGGTGCAGTCGGCGACCGTGGTGGTGAGCCTGCCCCTGCTTGGCATTGGCGTGCTACTCGCGTTGTCGATCATGCGCATGATTCGTGAAGACGAGGCTGCGGGTCGTCTGTAGAGCGCCGCAAAGCCTCAAACTTGTGTCTGTTGCGTACCGGTCCCGGTCGCTTGCGCTCTAACGGATGTCGCTTTCTGGCAGGTAATTGCCTCGACGGACGCCCAAAATCGGTAGAGACCGAACGCGGACAACGCTTTGAAAAGCAATATAGAAGTCGCGCAAGCGGCGAAATTGCGGCCGATCGCTGCATTGGCACAGGATCGCCTCGGGATTGCCGATGAGGCGCTAAATACTTACGGACGCTACAAGGCCAAGTTGTCGCTTTCGTACATTGACTCGCTCGTCCATCGCCCGGAGGGCAAGCTCGTGCTGGTAACGGCGATCTCGCCGACCCCGGCGGGTGAGGGCAAGACGACGACGACGGTGGGCTTGGGTGACGCCCTCAATCGGATCGGCAAGCGCGCCATCGTTTGTTTACGCGAACCGGCGCTGGGTCCGGTATTTGGCATGAAGGGCGGCGCGGCGGGCGGCGGCCACGCGCAGGTCGTACCGATGGAGGATATCAACCTCCACTTCACCGGTGACTTCGCCGCGATTGCGCTCGCCAATAATTTGTTGGCGGCGATGATCGACAACCATGTCTATCACGGCAACGAACTCGGCTTCGACGTTCGTCGAATCAGCTGGCGTCGCGTGGTCGACGTCAACGATCGTTCCTTGCGAGACATCACCATCGGTTTGGGTGGTTCGCCCAACGGCTTTCCGCGACAAGACGGATTCGACATCGTGGTTGCCTCGGAAGTGATGGCAATTTTTTGTCTGGCGACTAGCATCAATGATTTGAAAGAGCGGCTTGGCAAGATCGTGGTGGGTTACACCCGCGAGCAAAAGCCGATTTTGGCTCGCGATCTGAAGGCGCACGGTGCCATGACCGTGCTACTCAAAGATGCGCTATCGCCGAATCTCGTACAGACACTCGAAAATAATCCGGCGATCATCCACGGCGGTCCTTTCGCCAACATCGCACACGGTTGCAATTCGGTGATCGCGACGCGTACCGCGCTCAAACTCGGTGACTACGTGGTGACCGAAGCGGGTTTCGGTGCCGATCTGGGTGCAGAAAAATTCGTCGACATCAAATGTCGCAAAGCAGGGCTGAGGCCTGCGGCGGCAGTGATCGTTGCCACGGTGCGCGCGCTCAAATACCACGGCGGGATCGAGGTGCCTGATCTGCCGACCGAGAACGTCGCCGCGCTGCTCAAAGGCATGGCCAATCTCGAGCGGCATATCGCCAATGTGCGCGATCGCATGGGCTTGCCCTGTGTGGTGTCGATCAATCATCGCGCCGAGGATACGCCGGCCGAGATCGCGGCTTTGCAAGAGCGCGCGAGCCAGCTCGGCGTCAAGATTCTCAATTCCAGGCACTTTGCCGAGGGTAGTGTGGGTGCGACCGAGCTTGCCCACGAAGTGGTACGTCTCTGCGAGCAGCCCAACAACTTCTCGATGATGTACGAGGATAGTCTGCCACTCTGGAGCAAGATGAAGAAGGTGGCGACCGAGCTCTATGGTGCCGCTGACATCACTGCCGATGCGAAAGTACGCGTGAGCATTCGCAGTCTGCAGGAGAACGGCTATGGTCACTATCCAGTATGCGTCGCCAAGACCCAGTATTCGTTCTCGACCGATCCAAAGTTGCGCGGTGCGCCTAATGGGCACGTAGTCAATATTCGCGAGGTTCGGCTTGCGGCGGGCGCCGAGTTCATCGTGATGATTTGCGGTGACATCATGACCATGCCTGGACTGCCAAAGTTGCCGGCTGCCTGTAATATCGATATCGATGAGTCGGGCAAAGTCGTCGGGATGTTTTGATCTGGCTAATGGCTTGGCACAAAGAAAAAGCAGCGGTAATCATCGAGGCTAATCGGCATCTCGACGGGCCGGCGCTGCCGGTGCTGCGGGCACTGCATGAGGCTTTCGGCTATCTGCCGGAGGAGGCGACGGCACAGGTGGCCGAGGCCCTCAATCTCTCCCGTGCGGAAATTCACGGCGTGATCACGTTCTATCATGACTTCCGACCCGAACCCGGCGGACGCACCAGCCTCAAACTTTGTCGTGCCGAAGCCTGTCAAGCGATGGGCAGCGAGGCGTTGGCGGCTGAGGTGAGCCAAAAATTGGGTACTAGCTGGCATGGTACGACCCGAGACGGACGCGTGACGCTCGAGCCGGTGTTTTGTCTCGGCTTGTGTTCGGTTGCGCCCGCCGCGCTCGTGGGGACCGAGCTCGTCGGTCGCGCTGATTGGCTGCGCCTGCAGCAGGCGCTTGCCAAATGCGACCATTGACCGGTCCCGACATGAGTAAACCCACCCGAATTTACTTGCCTGCCGATTCTGCTGCGCTTGCGCTCGGCGCGGAAGCGCTTGCGGAAGCAATCACCGCCGAGGCGCTGCGCCTCGGTAAATCGATCGAGATCATTCGCACGGGCTCGCGCGGCATGCACTGGCTGGAGCCGCTGGTCGAGATCGCAACCCCAATGGGTCGAATCGGCTATGGCCCTGTTGGCGTCGCGGATGTGACCGGGCTCTTCGCCGTCGATTGGTTGCACGCGGGAAAACACCCGCTTTGCATCGGCAAGGTGGAGGAGCATGAGTTTCTGCGACGACAAGATCGCTGGACTTTCGCTCGCTGCGGAATTGTCGATCCGCTTTCTTGGAGCGATTTCATTGAGCATGGCGGTGGGCAGGGTCTCGCCTGGGCGCGTGCCCAGGGTGCAGCAGCGACGCTCGCTGCCGTAACGGCCTCGGGCCTGCGCGGGCGGGGCGGTGCCGGTTTTCCGGCGGGCATCAAATGGCGCACCGTGCACGACACCGCGGCCGACATCAAATACGTGGTCTGCAATGCCGACGAGGGTGACTCCGGAACTTTTGCCGATCGCATGCTCATGGAGGGCGATCCTTTCGCGCTGCTCGAAGGCATGGCGATCTGTGCGCTCGCGGTGAGGGCGCGTAAGGGTTTCATCTATATCCGGTCCGAATATCCGCGTGCGATTACGGTACTCGAGGACGCGCTGAGCGTTGCCAGAGAGCACGGTCTTTTGAGCGATTGCGAGATCGAATTGCGTATCGGCGCCGGTGCCTATGTGTGCGGCGAAGAAACCGCGCTCCTCGAAAGCCTCGAGGGCAAGCGCGGCCAAGTTAGAGCCAAACCGCCGCTGCCCGCGCATCGCGGACTTTTTGGCAAGCCGACCGTCGTCAACAACGTGCTGACGCTGGCGACGGTTCCGGCCATCCTCACACGCGGTGCCGAGACTTACGCTGCGCTCGGCAGTGGTAAATCGCGCGGCACTATCCCCATTCAGCTCGCCGGAAACATCCGGCACGGGGGGCTTTTCGAGGTGCCTTTTGGCATTTCTTTGCAGGAGCTTATCGATGAGGTCGGTGGCGGCACGGCGACTGGTCGACCGGTGCGCGCCGTTCAGGTGGGCGGCCCGCTGGGAGCTTATTTTCCGCGCGCATTGTTCGATACCGCCTTCGATTACGAGGCCTTTTCAGCCCGCGAGGGGCTCCTCGGGCATGGTGGCATTGTGGTGTTCGATGACCGAGTCGACATGAGTCGGCAGGCGCGCTTCGCCATGGAGTTTTGCGCCGCTGAATCTTGCGGCAAGTGCACCCCGTGCCGCGTGGGTTCGGTACGCGGTATGGAAGTCATCGACAAAATCGTTTCGGACCGTGATGTCAATGAGAATCTGGTTTTGCTCGAGGATCTTTGCAATACACTTCGCTTGGGCTCGCTTTGCGCCCTCGGCGGCTTCGTGCCGTTTCCGGTGCTGAGCGCCTTGCGATATTTCCCGCAGGACTTTAGACGCTCATGAACGCCGTTATCGATCGTGACTTCGGCACTTCGGCCGTACAGGCTGAGACCCGCGTGACGCTGGAAATCGATGGCCAGCGCATCGAAGTGCCCGCGGGGACTTCGGTGATGCGTGCGGCTGCCGAAGCCGGTGTCTCGATTCCCAAGCTCTGTGCGACCGAGACGCTCGAGGCGTTCGGCTCTTGTCGGCTGTGCCTTGTGGAGATCGACGGTCGCGCAGGCACGCCGGCCTCGTGTACCACGCCCGTCGCCGAGGGCATGCGGATTCGCACGCAGACTGAAAAGCTCAAGTCGCTGCGTCGCGGCGTCATGGAACTCTACATTTCGGACCATCCGCTCGACTGTCTCACCTGTTCGGCCAATGGCGATTGCGAGTTGCAGAACATGGCGGGTGCCGTCGGCTTGCGTGATGTGCGCTACGGCTACGCGGGTGCCAATCATCTCGATGCGCCTAAAGATGAATCTAACCCATACTTCACCTTTGATGCTTCGAAGTGCATCGTTTGCTCGCGTTGCGTGCGGGCCTGCGACGAAGTACAGGGTACCTTGGCGCTCACGGTGTCAGGTCGTGGCTTCGAGTCAAAGATTGCGGCGAGTGCCGACGAGAAGTTCATCGATTCCGAGTGCGTCTCTTGCGGTGCCTGTGTCAAGGCTTGCCCAACGGCAACGCTCAATGAAAAGACGGTGATCGCGATCGGGCAGCCCGAGCATTCGGTGATCACGACCTGTGCGTATTGCGGGGTGGGCTGCAGCTTTAAAGCGCAGATGCGCGGTAACGAAGTCGTGCGTATGGTGCCGTACGATGACGGTAAGGCGAACCACGGACACTCGTGCGTCAAAGGCCGGTTTGCCTGGGGTTACGCGACCCACCCGGATCGCGTGAGGATGCCGCTCATTCGCGAGCGCATCAGCGATCCATGGCGCGAGGTGAGTTGGGACGTGGCGGTTGCGTACATCGCGGGTGAATTTCGACGTATTCAAACGAAGTACGGGCGAAACGCGATCGGCGCCGTGACTTCCTCGCGTTGCACCAACGAAGAAACTTTCCTGGTGCAAAAAATGGTCCGCGCCGTGTTTGGCAATAACAATGTCGATACCTGCGCACGGGTCTGTCACTCGCCCACGGGCTACGGTCTGAAGCAGACCTTCGGTACGTCGGCTGGCACCCAAGATTTCGACTCGGTCATGCAGGCCGACGTCATCATGGTGATCGGCGCTAACCCCACCGATGGTCACCCGGTGTTCGCATCGCGCATGAAGCGCCGCTTGCGCCAAGGCGCGAAGCTCATCGTTGTCGATCCGCGTCGCATCGATCTCGTGCGCACGCCGCATATCGAGGCGAGCCAACACCTGCAGCTGCGACCGGGAACCAACGTCGCCATCGTCAATGCACTCGCACACGTGATCGTCACCGAGGGGCTCGTCAACGAAGCTTTCGTGCGCGAACGTTGCGATCTGGCCGAGTTTTCGAGTTGGGCAAACTTCGTGGCTGAGCTGCGTAACAGCCCGGAACAGACCGAGAGCATTACCGGCGTGCCCGCGGCGACGGTGCGCGCCGCCGCTCGGCTCTATGGCACGGGCGGTAACGGCGCGATCTACTACGGGCTCGGTGTGACCGAGCACAGCCAGGGCACAACCATGGTGATGGGCATTGCCAACCTCGCGATGGCGACTGGCAATATCGGTCGGCCGGGTGTGGGCGTGAATCCTTTGCGGGGGCAAAATAATGTGCAGGGCTCTTGCGACATGGGCTCGTTCCCGCACGAGTTCGCGGGCTATCGGCACGTCTCGGACGATGCCGCCCGCGAACTTTTCGAGAATATTTGGGGTGTACCGTTACAGGCGGAGCCGGGCCTGCGTATTCCGAACATGTTCGATGCAGCCATCGATGGCAGCTTCAAGGGGCTCTTCATTCAGGGCGAAGATTTCGCACAGTCCGACCCGGACACCCAGCATGTAGTGGAGGGACTAAGTGCGATGGAGTGCGTCGTCGTTCATGATCTTTTTTTGAACGAGACGGCCAAGTATGCCCACGTGTTTTTGCCGGGAGCATCGTTCCTCGAGAAGGACGGTACGTTTACCAACGCCGAGCGGCGCATCAGTCGCGTGCGCAAAGTCATGCCGCCACGCGCTGGGATCACCGATTGGCAGGCCGTGATGGCGGTCTGCAAGGCGCTTGGGCACACCATGCACTACGAACATCCCGCGCAGATCATGGATGAAATTGCGCGGACGACGCCGTCTTTTGCCGGCGTCAGTTATGCGCGGCTCGACGAACTTGGCTCCATTCAATGGCCTTGTAACGACACGGCGCCGAGCGGCACGCCGGTCATGCACGCCGCGGGCTTCGCACGCGGCAAGGGACGTTTCATGATTACTGAGTACGTACCGACCGACGAGCGATCGTCGGCGCGTTTCCCGTTGCTGCTCACCACTGGACGCATTTTATCTCAATACAACGTGGGCACGCAGACCCGGCGTACGCCGAATATGGAGTGGCACTCGGGTGATCTGCTCGAAATTCATCCGCACGATGCGGAGCAACGCGGTATTCGTGACGGTGATCTCGTGCGTCTCATGAGTCGTACCGGTGGCACTGAATTACGTGCGGATATCACTGATCGTGTGGCGCCAGGCGTCGTCTATACGACGTTCCATCATCCTGATACGCAAATCAATGTCGTGACCACGGAGTATTCCGACTGGGCGACCAACTGCCCGGAGTACAAAGTCACCGCCGTGCAGGTTTCGCCCGCGAATGGCTCTGCCACCGCCCGCAGCTGAGGTCGCACGCCTCGCGGTCGGCAGGGCGGCTGCGGCGGAGCGGCGCAAGCTGCCCGAGGAAGTGGCGATTTCATTGACCTACAACCGCGCTTCTTACGCAGTTATGATGGCGACGCCGCTCGATCTCGAAGATTTCGGGGTCGGGTTCACCCTCAACGAAGGCTTGATCGGCAGTGCAGACGAACTGGCCGAGATTGAAGTTTGCCGCCATGAGCTTGGACTGGAGCTGCGCATGACCTTGGTCGGCGCTGCGGCTGAGCGTACGGCCGAGCGCCGGAGGCGCATTGCAGGCCCGGTCGGGTGCGGTATTTGTGGCATCGAAAGTCTGGAGGAGGCGCTACGACCGCTGCCGCCCGTAAGCTCGTCAGCGATCGTGACACCGCAGGAAATCCGCGATGCGCTCAGTGCACTCAGTGCGCAACAAGCGCTCAATCGCGAGACCCGCGCCGTCCATGCGGCAGGCTACTGGCTGCGCGGCCGAGGCGTCATGGCGGTGCGCGAGGACGTGGGCCGGCATAATGCGCTCGACAAACTTGCCGGTGCGCTGGCGCGGGGTGGCGAGTCTGCGGCCGAGGGGATGTTGCTGATTTCGAGCCGCGTCTCCATAGAGATGGTGCAGAAGGCGACCATGATGGGCGCGGGGCTGCTGGTCGCGGTGTCAGCCCCGACGGTACTCGCCGTTCGTTCGGCCGAAGCCGCAGGTTTGACATTGGTCGCTATCGCGCGCGATGACGGATTCGAGGTGTTCAGTGCACCTGAGAGGATCAAGACATGAATGTGGATAAGCTCGTAAGGATGGCGAACCAGATCGCCGGTTTCTTTGCCCACGAGGGTCGGGACAAGGCGCCAGCCAGTATCGCCGACCATATCTACAAATTTTGGGATCCGCGCATGCGTAAAGAAATCATCGAAGCGGTGACTGCTGCGCGAGTCAAAAATCTCGATCCGCTCGCTTTGGTTGCCGTGCAGCGGCTTGCAGCCGAGGCCACTGCTGCACCGGCGGCGAGCTCAGCCGCAGCCAAAAGTGCTCCTGCTCCAGTCGCCAAGCTCGCGAGCTACAACCCGGCAACAGGTGAATTGCTGGGTGAGGTGCCGATCGCGGGTGCGGTGCAGATTGACGAGGCGGTGCAGCGGGCGGGTGCGGCACAACCGGCGTGGGCCGCACTCAGTGGTACCGAGCGTGCGCGGGTGCTGCGGCGCGTCTCCGGCATTTTGCGTGAGCGTAACGATGAGCTTTCGCTGATCGAAATGCGTGATACCGGCAAACCGATACAAGAAACCCGCGTGGTCGACATTGTCTCGGGGGTCGAGTGCTTCGAATATTTTGCCGCGCTCGCGACCGGTGCCGCGGGCGAGCATATCGATCTTGGGTCTGCGGGCTTCGGCTACACGCGACGCGAGGCCTTGGGCGTCGTGGCGGGAATTGGTGCGTGGAATTACCCCATGCAGACGGCCTGCTGGAAGACCGCGCCGGCGCTGGCGTTTGGTAACGCGATGATCTTCAAACCAGCTGAGCTCACGCCGCTGAGCGCCGCCGAGCTTCCCGGCATCATGAAAGCCGCCGGGGTTCCGGATGGCATCTTTCAGGTCGTGCAGGGCGGTGTCGAAACCGGCCGTCTGCTCACCCGTCATCCGGGCATTGCCAAACTGTCTTTGACGGGCTCGGTCGAAACCGGCAAGGCAGTGATGGGTGATGCGGCGAGTACGCTCAAGCACGTCACTCTCGAGCTGGGTGGCAAATCGCCGCTGCTGATTTTCGCGGATGCCAAGCTCGATCAGGCTGTTTCGGGCGCGTTGCTCGGCAATTTCTACTCGGCGGGTGAGGTGTGTTCAAACGCGACCCGGGTGTTTGTGCATCGCTCGATCAAAGATGAATTTTTGCGGCGGTTGCTCGCGCGAGTGTCGGCGATGAAGATCGGCGATCCTGCGGACCCTGCGACGCAGGTGGGTTCACTCATTTCCGAGGAGCACTTGCACAAGGTGATGTCGTACATCGAGATGGGCAAGCAGGAGGGCGCGCGAGCACTGATCGGCGGCAAGCGACTGACCGCAGGTACTTTGGGTAAAGGCTTCTTCGTGACGCCCACTGTGTTCGATGGTTGCCGCGACGACATGAGCATCGTACGTGAAGAAATCTTTGGTCCGGTGATGACGGTGCTCGACTTCGACGACGAAGAAGACGCTATCGAGCGTGCCAATACGACCGAGTTCGGTCTCTCGGCGGGTGTATTCACCCAGGATCTGAATCGCGCCCATCGGGTGATCGCCAAGCTGCAGGCCGGCAGCTGCTGGATCAATCACTATAATATTTGTCCAATGGAACTGCCCTTCGGCGGCTATAAACATTCGGGCATTGGCCGTGAAAACGGGCGCATCACCATGGAGTACTACACCCAGCTCAAGAGTGTGTACGTCGCGAAAGGCGATATCGACGCGCCGTACTGAGCCTGCCCCGCCATGCAGCACGAAGAGTTCGATTACATCATCGTGGGTGCAGGCTCCGCGGGCTGTGTGCTCGCCAATCGCTTGACCGCGAGTGGGCAGCATCGCGTGTTGCTGCTCGAGCACGGCGGCTCCGATCGATCGGTATTCATCCGTATGCCCGCGGCGCTGGCGATTCCGATGAATCGCCACCGGTACAACTGGTTCTATTACAGCGAGCCCGAGCCGGGACTCGGCGGTCGCCGATTGCATACACCGCGCGGCAAGGTGCTCGGCGGTTCGTCTTCGATCAACGGCATGGTTTACATCCGTGGTAATCCGCTCGATTTCGAACGTTGGCAGGAAGAGGGCGCGAGTGGTTGGAGCTATGCCGATGCGCTGCCCTACTTTCGGCGCGCTGAAACGCGCACGAGCGGTGGCGATGTTTACCGCGGTGAAAAAGGTCCCTTGCAGACCTGCTACGGCAGCCTGCAAAACCCGCTGCACGCTGCGTGGCTCGCGGCGGGTCGAGAGGCTGGGTATCCGCTGACCGACGACATCAATGGCTACCAGCAAGAAGGCTTCGGCCGCTTCGACATGACGGTGGGCGCAGGGCAGCGCTGCAGTGCTGCGGTCGCTTATCTGCACCCGGTACGCTCGCGCCGCAACCTCGTGGTTCGCACGGCCGCACTCGTACAGCGCATCCTCTTCGAGGGTGAGCGGGCAGTCGGCGTCGAATATCGGCGCAGCACAACCAGCCACAAGGTTTTTGTGAATCGCGAAGTGATCGTGAGCGCGGGGCCCATCAATTCGCCGCAACTCCTCAAGCTATCGGGTCTCGGCCCGGCGGCTGAGCTGCGCGAGTATGGTATCGGCGTGGTGCAAGATCTCCCCGGCGTCGGTGAGAATTTGCATGATCATCTCGAGTTCTATTTTCAGCTTGCCTGCCGCGAGCCGATTACTTTGTACTCGGTAATGAATCCATTTGCAAAAGCCTGGATCGGCGCGCGCTGGCTGCTGTCACGCGGCGGTCTGGGTGCGACCAATCATTTCGAGACGGGTGGCTTCATTCGCAGTCGTGCCGGCGTTCGCTATCCCGATCTGCAGTACCACTTTCTGCCGTTGGCGGTCGCCTACGATGGGTCTAGCGGCGCGTCGGAGCACGGTTTTCAGGCGCACGTTGGCCCGATGCGTACTCGTAGCCGCGGCTGGGTGCGCTTGCGCTCGGCTGATCCCACCCAAGCGCCGCGCATCTTTTTCAATTATCTCGGCGAAGCCGACGACCTTACCGAAATGCGCGCTTGTGTGCGGCTTACCCGCGAAATCTTTGCCCAGCCTGCCTTCGAGCGCTACCGCGGTCGGGAGATTAAGCCGGGCACGGGTGTGCAGAGCGATGCCGAGATCGATGCCTTCGTGCGCCAGCACGTCGAGAGCGCATATCACCCATGCGGGACCTGCCGCATGGGGGCTACCAACGACGCACTCGCCGTGGTCGATCCCGAGACCCGGGTGCGAGGGGTGTCAGGACTGCGCGTGGTCGACTCGTCGATTATGCCCTCGATCACTACCGGCAATCTCAATGCACCTACCATCATGTTGGCAGAGAAAGCTGCTGATCATATTTTGGGTGGACCTATGCTGCCGCGCGCGACGGCAGAGTTTTACGTGGCGAGTAACTGGCAGACCGCCCAGCGCTGAGTGCGCCCGACGCTGGGCGGGCGTCGTACGAACCGTGCTCAGCTGAGATCTTGCGCGGCCTCGCGCATCCAGCCTTCGAGATAAGGGGCGAAAGATCGCCAGACCTCGATGTGAAATTCGTGGACGCCCCGTCGCCAAAGCACGATCTCGGTCTTGTTGAAGAGTGTACGACTACACATGTCGAGCGGGAAGGCAGTCAGCGACAGATCTTGTGGGCAACCGCAATTAAGCAAGTCTTCGACAAATGTGCACGAAAGTTTCAAGCCGAGCTGTCGATGACTGACATCCACGAGCGAGTGCGGCTGCGTCGCAAGTGCGCCGCGCAGCGCGGACTTGAGATCAAGGCCCGACGACGCTGCCCCGGAGGTCGCGATGAGCAGACGCTCATCGGGGCCGAGCCAGAGCACGCTTACGCGATCGTTGCTGCGAGCGCGACCGGCGACGTCAGCCGTCATCAACCCGAGTGCTGAATCCGCGGCGGCGAGCGCTGCAGGCGGCCCCTGCAAAATGTACCGTTTCGCGGGCGGCAGTACCTGCAGCCAATCCTGCGGCGAAGGCGTCGCGTCAGACATTGAGGCGCGCTCCCTGCGGATCAAAGAATATCGGGCTGCAAACCTCGACCGGGATGTCGCCATTCGGCATGGGTACATAGAGGGTTTGACCGATTCGACTGCGACCCGCTTTGACTACGGCGAGCGCAATCGAGCGATCAAGCGTGGCGCTGGCGTAGGACGAGGTCACATGACCGATCAAGGTCATCGGCATTTTCTGTCCGGTGGTTTCGATGATTTGCGCGCCTTCCTCCAGAACGAGCGCCGAATCTTTGGTCAAGAGACCGACCAGTTGCTTGCGATCGGTCTGCTGCATCGAGCCGCGGGCGAGGGCGCGCTTGCCCACGAAGTCCGGCTTGCTCTTGCCGATAGCCCAGGCGAGCCCGACGTCATCGGGCGTGAGCGTGCCGTCCGTATCTTGACCGACGATGATGAAGCCCTTCTCGGCGCGCAGCACGTGCATGGTCTCGGTACCGTAGGGTGTGAGGCCATGGTTTTTGCCCACGGTACGAATAGCATCAAGGACCGCTTGCCCGCAGCTTGCGGGCACGTTCACCTCGAAACCGAGTTCACCGGTGAAACTTACACGAAAGAGCAGCATGGGTATGCCGCGCAAGCTGCCGCGTAGCACCGCCATGTGCGGCAGCGCCGCCGCCGAGATATCGAGCCCATCGACGAGCGGCGCGAGGATCTCGCGGGCCTTGGGGCCTTGCACGGCGATAACCGCCCATTGTTCCGTCGTTGAGGTCAGCCAAACTTTGAGATTGGGCCATTCGGTCTGCCTATAGTCTTCCATCATCGCGAGTACCCGCGCCGCGCCGCCCGTGGTGGTGGTGACATGAAACTCGTCGGTAGCGAGATGGGCCACCACGCCGTCGTCGTAGACAAAGCCGTCATCGCGCAGCAAGACGCCGTACTTGCAACGACCCACCGCGAGCTTGCTCCAATCATTGACGTACATGCGATTCATAAATTCGGCGGCGTCTGGGCCGACGACGGCGATCTTGCCGAGCGTCGAGGCATCGAACACCCCAGCGCGCTCGCGCACCGCAAGGCACTCTCGGGCGACCGCGGCGTGCATGTCCTCGGTACCCTGCGGGAAATAGCGAGCGCGCTTCCACATGCCGACGTCTTCGAAGACCGCACCCTGACTTTCGGCCCAAGCGTGCATGGGTGTGCGTCGCACCGGATCGAAGAGTTCGCCGCGCGCTTGCCCGGCGAAGCTCGCGAAGGTGATGGGCGTGTAGGGCATACGGAAGGTCGTCAGACCCACCGCTGGCACAGGCTTGCCGAGTTCGTGTGCAGCATGATGCAGGGCGTTGAGGTTCGAGGTCTTGCCTTGATCGGTCGCCATACCGATCGTGGTGTAGCGCTTGATGTGCTCGATCGAACGAAAGCCCTCGCGCATCGCCAGATCGAGATCTTTAAGCATGACATCGTGCTGAAAGTCGACGAAGGCTTTCGGGCCTGGTGTGGCGGCAGCGGCGCGCGACATGCGGACGCCCGTCGTGATCGCGCTGTCATCGCTGATGGTGAAGCGTAATTGCCCATCCGCGCCATCGTCGAGCGTTGCGGCTAGTCCGAAGACGCCCCGTGCGGCGCCGACCGAGCGTTCGCGCTCGGCAGACTCACCGGGTAAAAACGCCTGTAAGGTTTCGTCGTAGCGCAGCTTGCCGCGCGACTGCGAGAACAAATGCACCGAAGGCGCATAGCCACCCGCCATCAGCAGCAGATCGCACTCGATACGGCTTTGCTCGAGGAGGTTTCCGTCGCCATCGAGGCGAGCCACATCCACCGAACGCAGATGGTTGTAGCCCCGCGTACCTTGAACTCGGCCGCTGGCCCAAGCCTTGATGCCGGCGGCACGCAACTTCGCGAGTGCCGGCGAGTTATCGACCGCTCGCAGATCAATGAAATATTCGATGCGGGCGCCGGCTCCTTGCAGTTCAAGCGCGATCGAATAGGCGCTGTCGCAGATTGTCGCCATGACGATGCGGCGCCCGGGCAGCACGGCAAAACGGTTGAGGTAATGCTGCGCTGCACCCGCGAGCATGATTCCCGGACGATCGTTACCCGGAAACACGAGCGGCTGCTCGATCGCCCCGGTCGCGAGGACGACTTGCGCCGCACGCAACTGCCAAAGGCGTTCGCGCGCGAGCCCCGCGGGAGGTGTTGCCAGATGATCGGTCAGGCGCTCGCTGAGTCCGATGAGGTTATGCGGGAAATAGCCGAACGCCGTGGTGCGTCGCAGCAAACGCACTCGCGGGTTGGCGCTGAGTTCTTTGAGGGCGGTCGCCACCCAAGTTGCTGGCTCAAGACCATCGATGCGGGCGGTGCTTTGCCAGAGCAGCGAGCCGCCGAACTCGGCGCATTCATCACAAAGAATGACCCGCACGCCTGTTCTGGCCGCCGTGAGTGCCGCAGCGAGGCCAGACGGGCCACTGCCGACCACCAGAACTTCACAGTGCGCGAATTGCTGTGCATAACGATCAGGGTCGGCGGCTCGCGGCGCTTCGCCGAGGCCTGCCATCCGCCGAATCAAAGGTTCGTAGAGTCGATACCACGCGGCGCGCGGCCACATGAACGTCTTGTAGTAGAACCCTGCAGGCAGTAGCGACGAGAAGAGTTCGGACAGGCGCCCAAGATCGTGTCGCAGCGTGGGCCAGCGGTTCTGGCTATAAGCGCGCAGGCCGTCGTACAGCTCGACTTGTGTTGCCCGCAAGTTGGGTGTGGTACGGGCATCGTCCCGACTCACGGTGACGAGCGCGCTCGGTTCCTCGGGCCCTGCGGTCATGATGCCGCGCGGGCGGTGATATTTGAATGACCGACCGGCGAGATGCACGCCATTGGCGAGTAGGGCAGAGGCCAGTGTATCACCGTGATAGCCCTGATAACTTTGGCCATCAAAAGTGAAGCGCAGCGGTCGACTGCGCCCGATGCGACCGCCGCTCGGTAAGCGCCAATTCACGGGGTCTCTCCCGTTGGCGCGCGTTCACCGGCTTTGTAGGTCACGAGGATGCGATCCGTCGTGGTGTCACGCAGGGCGTTGAAGAATCGGCCGCAGCCCCGTGTATGGCGCCAGCGCTCGGCGTGCACGCCCTTGGTGTTCTTGCGCGAATAGAGATAAGCCGCCCAATCATCATCGCTGACGGCGGCAGGGTCGAGTGGACGTGCGACGTGAGCTTCACCGCCGTAGGTGAATTCCAACTCGGGACGCCTTCCGCAATGAGGGCAATGAATGAGCAGCATGGCGAGCTCAGTGAGCGACCGCCGCCGCGGCGGCTTCGTCGATCAGATGCCCGTCGCGGAAGCGCTCGAGCGTGAACGGTGCGTTGATCGGATGCGGTTCATCATGGGCCAGCGTCCAGGCAAAAACATGCGCCGAACCCGGTGTGGCCTTGAAACCGCCCGTGCCCCAACCGCAATTCACATAAAGACCGGGCACCGGTGTTTTGCCGATGATCGGCGAGCGATCGGGGGTGACATCGACGATGCCGCCCCAGTTGCGCAGCATGCGCAGCCGACGAAAGTTCGGAAAGAGCTCGCAGATGGCTTCGAGCGTATGCATGTTGATGTACAGCGCACCGCGTTGCGTGTATGAGGTGTAGACGTCGGTACCGGCACCGATCACGAGTTCGCCTTTGTCCGACTGACTGATGTAGGCATGGATGCCGTTCGACATCACCACGCAAGGGAAGATCGGTTTGACGGGTTCCGAAACTAGTGCCTGCAGCGGGAAGCTCTCGAGTGGCACGCGTACACCGGCCATGCCGAGAACCACGCTCGTATTACCGGCTGCGACCACGCCCACTTTGCGCGTGCGGATCAGACCGCGCGAGGTTTCGACTGCTTCGACGGCGCCGGTCGCATCGCGACTAATGCCCGTGACCTCGCAGTTTTCGACGATATCGACGCCGAGCGCATCAGCGGCTCGCGCATAGCCCCAGGCCACGGCATCGTGCCGCGCCGTGCCGCCGCGACGCTGCAAGGCCGCGCCCAGCACGGGGTAACGCAGACCGGGGTCGATATTGAGCGGCGGGCAATAGGCTTGCGCTTCTTCGGGTGTGAGCCACTCGTTGTCGACGCCGTTGCAGCGATTGGCGTGGATGTGGCGCTTGGCGCTCTGCACATCGTGCACGGTGTGCGCGAGCATCATCACGCCGCGCGGCGAGTACATGACGTTGTAATTGAGCACTTGCGACAGATCGGCCCACATCTTGACCGCGTGGTCGTAGAGGCGCGCGCTTTCATCAAACAAATAGTTCGAGCGAATGATGGTGGTATTGCGGCCGGTATTACCGCCGCCCACCCAGCCTTTTTCGAGCACGGCGATCCGCGTCAGATTGTGCTCGGCCGCAAGGTAGTACGCCGTGCCCAAGCCATGACCGCCACCGCCGATGATGACGGCGTCGTATTCGGCCTTGGGTTCAGCACGCCGCCACTGCTCGCGCCAGCCGCGGTGCTGACCGAGGCTTTTCCACAGCAAAGACAGAACTGAAAATTTTTGACGCGGCATCGACGCTCGACTCCGCTCAGGCCCGCAGGTCGTTATTGGTCGGGTCGTAGGGTGACTCGACCACGACGGTGGCCGGTTTGCGCTCCCCTAGAATTTCGATCTGCAGTGCGCTGCCTACGCTCGCAGACTCGGGTTTGACATAGCCGATGGCGAGGCTCTTTTGCAGCACGTGTCCGTAAGCGCCCGCCGTCGCACGGCCGATCATGCGGCCATCGGCCGTGAACAGCGGTTCGTTGCCTAGCGGATCGGCATCGGTTACGCCGTGAACCTCAAGAGTCACGAAGCGATGCGGTACGCCATTCGCAAGTTGTTTTTCGAGTGCGGCCTTGCCAATGAATTCGCCCTTATTCATGCGCACGAAACGATCAAGGCTGGCTTCGAACGGCGTGTAGTCGCGGGTCAGATCGCTGCCCCACATACGATAAGACTTTTCCATGCGCAAAGATTCCATCGCGCGCATGCCCGCCATGCCGATGCCGTACTCGGCACCCGCGGCAAAAATCGCCTCGAAGAGGTGATGCGCGTACTCGATTGGGAAGTGCAATTCCCAGCCTAGCGAGCCGACAAAGTTCACGCGCAACAGATAGACGTCGGTCGCCATGCCGACCTCGGCCACCTGACCGGTGAGCCAGGGGAACGAGGCGTTATCGAGCGGCGTATCGGTGAGTTTGGCGAGTACGTCGCGGGCGCGCGGGCCGGCGAGCACGAAGCAGCCGCGCTGCATGGTGACGTTATTGAGTTGTACCGAGCCACCGGTCGGCAGATGCTTTTGCAGGTAATCGCTGTCGTAGCGCTCGGCCGCACCGGCACTGACCACGTAATAGTCATGGTCGGCAAGCTTGGTGATGGTGAATTCGCTGCGAATTCCTCCACGCTGCGTCAGCGCATGGCAGAGCGCCATACGGCCGATTTTGACTGGCACTTTGTTGGCGACCAGCCGGTCGAGCCAAGCCTCGGCTCCCGGGCCCGTGACCCGGTGTTTGGTGAAGGGTGTAAGGTCGATCACACCGGCGGCACTACGCAGTCGACGACACTCATCACCGACATACTTAAAGTAATTGCTGCGCCGGAAGCTCCAGACATCCTCGCGAGCGACGCCGGGTGGCGCGAACCAGTTGGCGCGCTCCCAGCCGTAGCGTTGACCGAATACGCCGCCCATCGACTTCAGCCGTTCGTAGATCGGGCTGGTTTTGAGCGGTCGACCGTCCGCACGCTCCTCATCGGGGTAGTGCACCGTAAAGACATTGCGATACGTTTCTTCGTTCTTGGTGACTACGAAGCGCTTGCTGGTGTAGGGCCCAAAGCGCCGCGGATCGACGGCGAGCATGTCGATGCCGGGCTCGCCTTCGACGATCCATTCGGCGAGCTGCCAGCCGGAGCCTCCCGCGGCTGTGATGCCGAAGCTGTGTCCCTCATTGATCCAAAGATTACGTATGCCCGAGGCTGGACCCACCATCGGGCTGCCATCGGGCGTGTAAGAGATCGGTCCGTTGACGATATCTTTGATACCGCAGTGCTCTAGCGCCGGTACACGGCGTTGCGCCGCTTCGATATGCGGCAGCAGGCGATCGAGATCGCCCGCGAACAGGTCCTTGCCGAACCAGTCGGGCACGCCGTCGGCGAAGCGCGCCGGGGCGCCGGCCTCGTAGGGGCCGAGAATCCAGCCCATGCGCTCCTCGCGCAGGTAATAGGATTTATCGGATTCGCGCAGAACTGCAAGCTCGCGTCCGCCTGCCGCGCGATACGCTTTTAGCTCGGGTGATTCTTCGTAAACGATGTACTGATGCTCGACCGGAATCGCCGGCAAGTTGAGCCCGAACATGCGACCTGTCTGTCGCGCATAGTTACCGGTGGCGCACACTACATGCTCGGCGATGATCTCGCCGCGCGTGGTCTGCAATCGCCAGTCGCCCGAGGCGGTGTGTGTGGCCGCGGTGACCTCGGTCTGCTCATAGATTTCAGCGCCGCCCGCACGTGCGCCCTTGCGCAGGGCCATGGTGAGATCAGCAGGCGCGATGTGTCCGTCATCCGGATGGAAGAGCGCGCCGATGACGGACGGTGTGTCGGCCGTGCCGCCAAGTTCGATGAGCGGCCAGAGTTCTTTGACCTGACTCGGCGTGATGACCTCGAAAGGCACGCCGATGGTATTCGCCGTACCGCAATATTTTTGATATTCGTCCATGCGATCGCGGCAGGTGGCGAGGCGCAGGTTGCCCGTGACGTGGAAACTGACGTCCTGTCCGGTTTCGGCGGGCAGACGCTTGTAGAGATCGACCGAATATTTGTGCAGCTGGCCGACCGTGTAACTCATATTGAAAAGAGGCAGCAGGCCCGCAGCGTGCCAGGTGGAGCCCGCGGTGAGCTCCGAGCGCTCGAGTAGCACCACATCGGACCAGCCTTTTTTGGCGAGGTGATAGAGCGTGCTCACGCCCACCGCGCCACCCCCGATTACTACGACTCGCGCGTGTGTTTTCATGCCGAGAGTGTAGCCGCGGGCGCTCCCACCACCGATCCAAATGCGACAACAAAGTGCCGGAATTAGACGTCCTGTACTAACCTACCGCATACTACTGGCACAGTGGACGCCGAAGTTTTTCAGGGCAAGCGAACGTACGCGTTTCTAACTTTGCCCAACTATTCCTTGATCGCCTTGGCCAACGCGTTAGAGCCGCTGCGCATGGCCAATCGCGTCGCCAATCGAACGCTGTACGAGTGGCATATCGTTTCTCTGAAGGGCGAGAGCCAAGCGGCAAGCAGTGGCCTGCAGTTGGCGCCGACGATGGCGCTCGAAGATCTCGGTAAAGTCGACATTCTTTTCGTTTGTGGCGGCATCAATGTTCGTGAGGCGGTGAGTGCACCGCTGATCAAGGCGCTGCGCCGTCGCGCCGAGGCGGGCGCCGCGCTCGGCGCCTTGTGCACCGGCGGTTATGTGCTCGCGCGGGCGGGTCTGCTGAATCGCCACAAGGCGACGATCCATTGGGAAAACGTGCACGCGCTGCACGAGGAGTTTCCGCTGGTCGAGATTCGCACCCAAGTCTTCACTATTGATCGTGATCGTTATACCTGTTCGGGCGGTACGGCGCCGCTCGATCTGATGATCAATCTGATCCAGCAGCAGCATGGTCGATCGATCGCGCAGCAGGTATCCGAGCAATTCGTGCTCGAGCGAGTACGCGATGATCACGACATTCAGTATGTGCCGCTGCGCGCGCAACTCGGTTTCACGCATCGTAGCCTGATGAAAGTTGCGCAGCTCATGGAAGAGAACATCGAGCGACCGCTGGCGCTCGATGCGATCGCGCGCGAGACGGGCTTGTCGCGGCGGCAGATCGAGCGGCTATTCAAGCGCTATCTCAACTGCGTGCCGAAGCGTTACTACATGGAAATCCGGTTGCGCAGGGCGCGAGAGTTGCTGCTGCAAACCTCGATGCCGATCATGGAAGTCACGGCTGCGTGCGGCTTTCAGTCGCCGCCCCATTTCTCGAAGTGCTACCGCCGCTATTTCGGGCGACCGCCGAGCGCGGAGCGGCGCAGCCAGACTGCCGGCGAGGGGTCCTCGCAAAGGCTCGACGCAGCGGTTCTGGTCATGTCGTCGGGGAGTAAGTAACTGTCGCGAAACGGCCAGTCAGGAGTGGGTTCGGCGCTTACCATCCGCTGGGTTCAACGGGGCCACGAGGGATGCAATGACCGACGCCGCAGAAGCTGAATTCGACCTGCGATCGCTCAACAACGAAGAGCTGGTCGAGCAGGTTCATGACGATCTTTACAACGGTATGAAGCCCGAGGTCGAAGAGGCTACCCGCATCTTTCTCGAGCGAGGTTGGGGCCCCGATAAGGTGTTGAACGACGCGTTGGTTGAGGGCATGCGTATCGTCGGTATCGATTTCCGTGACGGAATCTTGTTTGTGCCCGAGGTACTGTTGGCGGCTAACGCCATGAAGGGCGGCATGGAGATCTTGCGGCCGCTACTTGCCGAGACCGGTGCTGAACCTATCGGTAAGATCGTGATCGGCACGGTCAAAGGGGACATTCACGACATCGGCAAGAACCTGGTCTCGATGATGCTCGAGGGCGCGGGTTTCGAGGTCATCGATCTCGGT
>Ga0194129_10001444_pt1 | contig 38939 bp, 34 predicted proteins | sample TA2KigCa35mmetaG_FD_150862 | JGI IMG/M metagenome (GOLD analysis project Ga0194129, IMG submission 150862) | Freshwater microbial communities from Lake Tanganyika, Tanzania - TA2015038 Kigoma Deep Cast 35m | ecosystem: Environmental > Aquatic > Freshwater > Lake | place: Tanzania: Lake...
CAGCCCGTCACGACCGTCACGAAGCTCTCGAACGTGGGTGTTGTCATCGTCGGAGCCAGTGCTTGCAGCAACCCGATGAATCCGGGTACAAGATTCACGGCGAGCCTCCTTGCTCAAAGTGAATGGGGGTTGAAGTCCACTCACTTTGAAGGAGGCTCGCCGCTTTTCAGAGGCCAGTTTCAGCCCGCGATTCGGCCCTCAAAAAGTGCAAAACCCGAGGTAAGACCAGCCCACTTTTTCCGGCGTTCGCGCTCCGCGCGGCCGCGTGGTACCCTCTTGCGCCCGGTGACATCCGGATCCATAGTCGTCGTGTCGGGAGGTGTGCCGATGGCGGGGATTCTTCGTCGCTCGTTCTCGCTCGCTGCGGCAGTCGTCGTGGTGTGCGGCCTTGCCACGGCGCGGGCCGAGGATCCTGTCCTCGTGTCGATCACGGGGCCGCTTCAGGGGCGAGTGGGTCAGCGAGTCAGCTTCGAGGTGGAGATCGTCAACAGGTCCGGAAGGCCGCTCCAGAAACTCCGCGTCGTCGACTACTTCGACCCGGGCTTCCATCACGATGCCTCGAAGAGCCCGATCGAACAGAAGGGAACGATCGACCTGATGCCCGGTACCGCGCGGAGGCTAACCCTCGACTTCCTGCTCGACGAACCGGGGCGCCAGTGCCACCGCGTGGAAATCTTCGACCCGACGCACGTTCCCGTCGGAGGAGGTACCCACTGTGTCGAGGTTCAGCCAGCCGTGGCCGCGGCCGTCCCGCAGCCTGCGGCGCCGCCGGTCGTTGCCCCGCCGGTGATGGCTCCCGTGGCGCCCGCCACACCGGCGCCGACCGCCGTCGCCCCGGTGCCCATCCCGGCACCCCAGGCCGGCACCACGGCGGTGGTTCCCCCGTCGGCTGCGCTCGAGCTCGATCTCACCGGCCCCGCCGAAGCCTTGGCGGACGGTGTCGTCGAATACGTGGCCATCGTCAAGAACAAGGGGGGCGGTGCGTCCGCGCCGACCACGTTGGAGTTTGCCTGGGATGAGCGATTCACGCCGCTCGAGGCATCCGATGGCTATAACCTCGTGGCATCGAAGGTTTCCTGGAACCTCCCGCCGATCGAGGCCGGCGGCCAGCTGAAGCGTCAGATCAACCTGCGTGCCTCGGTCCCTGCCGGGACATACCGCGACTCGCCGGCCACGCGGTCGTGCATCCGGGCGGTGCTGGGCGGCTTCGGTGGAGGAGCGATGGTTGCCGACGAGAGCTGCGTGATGATCTCCTCGAGCACTCCCCGGCCCAGGGTCCGGACGCCGTCCGAAGCCGGCCTGAAGTTGTCCCTGGCGGATCTGGACGACCCGGTTCGTCCGGGCGACTCCACGACCCTGGTCTGCACGGTGACCAACGGGGGCACCGAGCCGACCGGGATGCTGGACCTCGTGGTGATGATCCCCGACCAGGCCCGGCTCGATTTCGAGCGGTCGGCTGCCCGGGTGCGGATCGACAGTTCCAGGATCTCGTTCGAGCCGATCCCGGCCATCCCGCCGGGGGGTCAGAAATCCTACGAGATCACGTATCGCCTCCCGACGGGGGGCAGTGGGCGGGCGTCGGCCGTGCTCTCGAGCACCACGCTGGATGGCTCGCTGGAGCGCACCTGCCAGACGAGTTTCCTCGAGCCCTGATCCGCCACGAACGGTTGGAAGGGATCGCGCGGCTGCTCCGCCTGGGGGGATGGGTGTGAATCGGCCGCCTTTGCCCGGACGATGACCGAACCTGGGGGGCGGTCATGATCGTCGTGACTTCGAATTGGGCGATTGGGGATGGGACGCTGGCCCCGGCCGTCGAGCCGTCCCTCGGCGGGCTCGTTGCTGCCGTCCATCGCGCGGTCCTCAGGGCCGGTGTTCGAGCCGACGGCTCATATCGACCCGTCGACCGACTGGACGTGGTGCTCGCCGGCGACACATTCGATTGGCTGCTCTCCGCAGAGTGGCTGGCAAACCACAAACCCTGGCATGCATCCGCCGCTGCCCGTGAGACGCTGGTGCGCATCGCGGGCAGTTCCACACGACTCGGGTGGCCTGTTCTGCGATCGCTGATCCACTGGGCCCGCCACGGCGTGAACGTGCCGGCAACCCGGGGCGGCAGTTGGTGCGTCGCCGTTCCCACGCGGGTAACGATCCTGGTCGGTGACCGTGATCGTGAGGTCGAGCGTGTGTGCGGCAACCGATGGCACTCGGTCTCGATCGGCCGGTGCTGGGACGATGGTCGCGTGTCGATCCGGCACGGCCACGAAGCCGATCCCGTGTGCTCGTCGTGTGCCGCGGACGGTAGTCACCAACTCGATCGCCCACCGACGCTGGCGGAGAGCGTCACGGTCGAGTTGCTGGCACGATTCGCCGCGGCGATCGCTCCCGAAGGCCGGTCGTTCATGCGGCGGCTGGCCGCGGCCGGTGTGATGGAGGTTCCAGGGGTGATCCGCGCCTGGCGGGCGTCGAGTGCGGCCGCGATGAGTCAGCGAGCCAGCGACGCCTGGCGGCGGAGCGTGGACGCCTGGTGGCGGACGGCACAGCGGTGCGTTCCCGCCGTCGAGGCGGAGTTCGACGCGGTCGGTGCTCTGGCCGGTTGGTTTCGTGCGGCCGTCGAGGAAGATGCCACCACGTGCCCGCCGGCTGGCCTGATCCCGCCGGCCGGCCTGATTCGGCTGGTTTGCAGGCGGGCCCGCGGCTCCGCAGGCGCGGTGTTCGGGCATCTGCAGGGAGCAGGCGTTCCGATGTCCGCGGTGGGCCTGGGAAGAGCGGTGCGGGCGGTCGGGTGTCGAAACCCGCAAGGCTGGCCCACGTGGGACGTCGTCGCCGGCGCCGCGGTCGCCGCCGCCGTCGTCACCGTCCAGCCCTCGGGTGTGACGATGGCCGGTGGCGACCGAGTCGTCGACGCGGCATGATGTCTTCGGCGACCTTCGAGTCGAGGAAGGCTCCGCATGCTCTCCGAACAGCTCATCTCGATCACCACCACGTTTTCCACGAGCGCCGCCGCCGAGGCGTGCGGCCGCCGCCTGGTGGAGATGCGGCTGGCCGGGTGCGTGCAGGTCGAGGGTCCGCTGACGAGCATGTACCGTTGGCAGGGGCGGCTGGAGACGGCCACCGAATGGCGGTGTGTGTGCAAGACGGTGGCCGACCGGGAGATGGACTGCATCGCCGCGATCATGGCGCTGCACGACTACGAGATTCCGCAGATCGCGGTGGTCGCCGTCCGGGGATCGCCCGCCTACGCGGCCTGGATTCGTGATTCCCTGGTCGAGCCGTGAGGTCGATGCTGCCGCACCGATGACGTCGCCCCCCTACGCCTTCGAGGTTTCGCTGCACGCCGCATCCGGGAACGCGGCCCCGGGCGACGTGCTCACGGACGCGTGGGGGACGTGGCCCACCATCGTCGTTCCCAGGGAAGCGCTGGCGCAGCCGATGGAGATCCGATTCGACGAAGCGCTCGAACGGCTCGGCGCGCTCGAACGGCTGTTCGTGGAGCCCGACGGATCCTTCGTCTGGTCCAGCCCCCGGTCCGGCATTTCCAAGCCGTCGTTCTGGTGGCAGGTTGACGGGAATGCCTTCGAGCGGGCGGGGCGGGTTTTGCTCGTGGACCTGAAAGGCAGCTGCCCGCCGACGGAGTTCGACCGTGTCCTGACGGCGCTGGGGTGGCCCACGCAGGCGGTGATGGTGCAACTTGTCCGCCCCGCCCTGTTCCTCGATGAAGCGACCTTTCGGAGACACGCGGCGGCCCGGGGGCGGGCCGGGGACGGGGAGGTTCTGCGGCCCGCGTAGGGTCGGGTGGTGGCGATTGTGCGGGCCGAGCCCGGGTGTGCCGCGTTGGGGGCCGAGGATTGGTCGATAACCTTCGCAATTGCCTGTTTGGACTCCGTGGACGAGGGGAGTTTTGCATCATGCTGCGGTTGCCTGGCGGCCATCGTCTGAATCGCGTGCTCTGGGCAGCGGGGGTCTCCTGGGCGCTGCTCTCACCGCTTTCCGGGCAGGCCGGGCTGAACGCCGTCGAGGAACAGGCGATTTCCACCACCTACGGGAGCGGGGTCCACTCGTATTTCGCGGGTGACTACGCGCGGAGCCACGAGATCCTGTCGCAGGCGATCGAGGCCGGCACCGGTGACCCCCGAGCCTGGTACTTTCGCGGACTTGCCGCCCTGAAGCTCGGCCGGCTCGACGAAGCCGAAGCTGATTTCTCCGCGGGAGCGCGTCGGGAATCCGAGAATGCCGGGGCCTGGGGAGTGGCGAAGTCGTTGGAACGGGTGCAGGGGTGCGAACGCCTCCAGCTCGAGCGGCATCGCGTCCGGGCCCGCGTGGCCTCTCTGCAGGAAGATCGGCGGCGCAGTAGGATGCGGTATCTCGAGGTCGAGGCGGCCGAACCCGAGGTGCTTCGCGACCGCGTGCCGGAGATGGGTCGTCCGGCAGTGCCGGAACAGCCTTTCAAGCCGGTGGCGCCCGAAGCAGCCCCGGAGACCAGTCCCGAGGAACTCGCTCCGCCCCTGGATCCGCCGGCGGAAGAGAATCCCGCGGTCCCCGCGGCGGAAGCGGCAGAAGCGGCGCTGCCCGACGCGTCCGATCCGTTCGGCGCGGTCGAGCCTCCTCCAGACTCGGAAGCCGGGCCCGTCATTCCCTGACAGGCCTTCAGGTGTCGATTCGTGCCGCAGCCAGGGCGAGGCAGAGCCAGCCCGCGATCAGGGCTACTCCCCCGATGGGCACGATCGCCCCGAGTGCCCGCACGCCGGAAAGGGCGAGCGCGAGCAGGCTTCCGCTGAACACGATGACTCCCGCCAGGAAGCACCACGCCGCGATCGTCGTCCACGGCATGCTGGAGGGACGCACGAGTCCCAGTGTGCCCGCCGCCACGAGGGCGAGCGCGTGGACCATGGCGTAGCGGCAGCCGGTTTCCCAGGTGGCGGCCTGCCCGGTGCGGTCCAGCAGATCCCTGAGGCCGTGTGCCCCGAACGCCCCGCAGGCGACGGCGACGCCGGCGAGCACCGCACCGCACGTCACGCTGGAGCGGGGTGACATGATCACGGCGTCGGCGATGCTCCGAGCAACTTCTCCTCCTCTTCCTCCTGGATGATGATCCGCGGCGTGACCATCAGCATCAGGCTGTCCGTCGTCCTGCCGAGGCCGACGTTCTTGAAGAGCCGGTTGATGTAGGGGATCTTCGAGAGGATCGGCACGCCGAACTCGTTGCGTCCTTCGCGGAGCCGCTTGATGCCGCCGAGCAGCACCGTGCCACCATCGGGCACGCTCACGGTCGTGGTCACCGTCGTCACAATGAACTCCGGCTGCTGGATCGTGGTGCCGTTCGACTGCAGTTCGAGTTCGCCCGCCGCCGCCACCCCGTTGGTGACGCCGAGGAGCCCGTCGGCACCCGGCACCTTGAGGTCCGTACCGCTCTTTTCATCGCTGGTCTTCGATTTCGTCGACCGTGAGCCCTCGAACTGGAACTCCTGCACCTCGCCGATCTGCGAGAAGAAGGGTACGAGCGTGAGCCGGACGAATCGCCTGTCGTTCGAGACAACGGCCTGCACGTTCACCGCCGTGCCCTCGTTGAGAACGGTGATCACGGGCTGCTGGGCTGCGGAGAAGTCACCAACCACAGGCACAACCGAAGTGACGAAGGGTTTTTGCCTCATGTCTGAGACGAAGGCTGTCTGCCCGTTGAAGAGCGTCACCTTGGGGGCTTGCATCACGTTCGACCGCGTGTTGCCCTGAGCGGCCTGGATCAGGAAGTAGGCCTCGATGTCGGAGAGGACCGCGAAGCCGAAGTTCGCGGCGCTCGTCCCCGGATCGGGCAGGCCCGGGAGAGACGGAACCGTTGCGCTGCCGAAGCTGTTTTGTCTGAACGGGATCGAGAAGAAGTTCCGCCCGAAACTCGTGCCACTCGTGCCGGCACCGGTCGCACCGGCCGTTCCGGCGTTGCCGAGCGTTCCGCCGATGCCCGCGCCGGAGTTGTACAGTGCCACGCCCGGGTTGCCGGAGTTGTCGAGGCCGATCGTCTGTGACCGCCCGCCTGGACGGGCGTTCAGGCCCTGGTCGAAGGGAGATGCCGATCCGTTATTCTGCGACGGGATCGCCGTCATGTTGAGCGGCTCGTTCACGCTCGTCTGGATGTTGAAGTCGAAGTCCACGCCGATCCGCTCGAAGAACGTGTCGGCGAGCGTGATGAATCGCACCTCGATCGTCACCTGGAGGTCCTGAAGTCGCCGCAGCTGGGCGAGCAGGTTCGCGATCTCCTCGTGAACCTCTTGCGTCTGGCTGACCACCATACTGAGGCTGGTGTCGAACTGGCGAACGGCCCCCGGCCCTCCTTGGGCATCCCAGGTCGTCGGCTGGATGGTGTTCGTGATCAGGTCGATGAGAGGCTGAAAGTTCGCCATGTTCCCACCGGCCTGTGAGGGGCCGAAAGGAATGGAGGGCGTGGAGCCGGTGATCGGGGGGCCGCCGCCGAGTTGGGCGAGCGAACCCGCGTCGAGGGCCTCGTTACCGCCTGCCCGAGGGCCCGGGGCGATGCCGGAAGGGGGAGGCCCGACCTGGACGGCCAAGTTGTTGCGAAGAGCGACCTGCGAATAGCCCTCGCGTAGCGCGCCGGTGATTCCGAGCCCATCCGAACTGAAGTTTGGAATCGGCAACACCAGGTCGGCGACCGGATAACTGACTGTATAGACCTCACCCTTGGTCCGCTGTGGGCTCGTGACCTTCAGCACCTCGTCCTTGACCGCGTAGCCGAGGTGCAACGGCTCGAGCAGCAGCTTGAGCGCGCTCTTCAGGGAAATCGGCTGGTCGAGTGCGAGCGTGACGGGCGTGTCGCTCCGCACGGCCTCCTCGTCGAGTCCGACCATGTCGAGGTGGATCGCCACGTCGGCCTGCTTTGCGAGGGCTTCGATGACCATCGCGAGCGGCTGGTCGCGATAACTCGGCCTCACGGGCTGGTCGAGCTTCTTCCGGATTTCGATCTCGGTGGGGGTCGCCCGGGACCGTCCTTCGGCCAGCAGCTGCGAGCGAGACTTCGTCAGGTCGGCCCAGTCCTTGGTCGCCGGAAACTTGATCGGGCCGGCGAAGGGGGCCGCCGAGCCCTCGACGTCTTCCGCGACATCGAGGAAGCCCGCCTGCCGCTCCCCGTCGATCGTCCGCTGCGCGTCGAGGCGGCGGATCATGCGGCTCTGGGAAAGGAGTTGGCGGACGACCGCGTTGTCCGGCGCGAGTTGCCCGGCCTTCTTGGCAACCGCCTCGGCCTCCGGAAAGCGCCGCTCGTCGACGAGATCGTTGTACTCCTCGACCAGCATCGCGATCCGCTGGTCCACCTCGACCCGCTGGGCCCGTTCGCGATCGATCTTGGACTCGACTTCGGCGGCCTGCTTCTCGAGCGCCAGTTCGGCACGACGCTTTCCCGTGGACTCCTCGATGTCGAGCCTCGTCCGCTCGATGCGGCGGAGCATCTGGGACCGGGTCTCCTGCGGTATCGGCTCGTCTCCCAGTCGGCGTGCGGTCGCGTCGAGCAGATCGAGGGCTTCCGCCGGGGCTCGCTGGGAGAGCCGCTTCGCCTCGAGTTGCTTCGCCGCCACTTCGGCCGAGATTCGCGCGATCAGCAGCCCATCGGCCTGCCCGGCGTCTGCCTGCGGGGCGGGGGCGATGTTCGTGACACCCCCGCCGGCCTGCCGTGAAGCCCCGATGGCCTCCTCGATCACCTGCCGCGCCATCCGCTGTTCGTCGGCCGGGGAGACCGACTCGGTGGTTTCTTCCGCCGACACACCCGACATCGCCGCCGAGACCATCGCGCACGCCCCGAGAATCCGCCACCGCCATGCCTGGCATGTGCCGACGGGCCGAAGAGGCCCAACCACGTTTCGGTGGCGGGAGGTGCGAACCATGCGGAAAGTCCTTGTCCGGGAAGCGGTCTCTGGGGCGGGAGAAGTAGCGAGACCGACGCAAGCGGGTCAAGGCCACGTGAGGATCGAACAGCCTGGGGAAACCCGGGTGTCCCGGCGGGCTGCGGCAGTGGCGGAGGCGGTGGCCCCGTGCCGGTAAACCGTAACCGGCGAAAATCAGTCGGGCGTCGCCGGAAAGCGGGTTCCCGGGACGGCAGAACCCGCCGAGGCGACGGATCCCCCCAGCCGCCGCAGGATCGATTTTTCGACCGTGTCGAGCAGCTGGTCCACGCGAAATGGTTTGAACAGCACCAGGTCGATGCCGGCCTGGCGGGCCTTCACGATCGAATGGCCGGGGTCGTAGCCGAAGCCCGTCATCAGGATGAGCGGCACCTGGTCGATGATCTCCTGCAGGCGGAGCAGGAGTTGGTAGCCGCTCATGTCGGGGAGGCGGATGTCGGCGATGATCGCATCGTAGCATTCACCTCGGCAGGCCCGGACCATCGAGGCGGCTTCCGTGCCGTCGCGGGCGGTCTCCACCGTGCAGCCCGATCGTTCGAGCAGGGCGTGGGCTGCTTGCCGCACCTGCTCGTCGGAATCCACCACGAGGATCCGTCTCCCGACCAACGTCCGCCGCCGCTCACCCTGACGCCGCTGCGCGTGGGCGGAACTGGGGGCCATCTGCTCCCCGACCTTCTGGATCACCTGCTTGATGTCGCGGGCATTTTTGAGGATTCGCTGGAGCCGTTCGACCACGTCGGCGTCGTGGCCGATGTAGCGCTCCATGACGCTGACCGCATCGTTGAGGATGTCGTCCACCGGGAGGGCGACGGCACCGTGAATGGCTTCGATGCTCTCCGCCGCGGTCGAGGCCTTCTCCGCCACGAGCAGTTCCAGCGTGTTGAGGGCCGCCGCCACGTCCTGCGAGAAGATCTCGAGAAACTGCAGGTCCGTGCCGTCGAAGCCGCCCGGTTCAGGGCTCTCGACGTTGAAGGTCCCGATGACCTGCTCATGGAGCATCAGCGGCACGGTGATCGAGCTCTTGGCCCCCTTGCACCCTTCGAGATAGAGCGGGTCCTTGGTGGTGTCGCTGCACCAATAACTCCCGCCGGTGGCCGCAACGAAGCCGGTGACGCCGTTGTTCTCCGGACGCGCGTACAGGATCCGGGCCTCTGCTTCGGGCTGCATGCCCTCCGCAAGCAGCGGCTCCAGTCGCCCGGTCTGACGGTCCAGCAGGCGGATCTCGAGCACATCGAACTTCAGCAGATCCTTCGAGTAATGGATGATGTTGCTCTTCAGAAGTTCGATCCGCTCGCCGACGGTCATGTCCGCCAGTTCGGCGGGCGACAGGTCGGCGAGCGTCTGGCCCGCGGCATGGATGGCAGCCCGTTTCTGCTGCTCCAGGATCGTCTGCGTGACGTCGCGGACGGTCACGACGGAACTGCCGCCTCGGGGCAAATCGGTCGGCAGATACGAGGCCGAGGCGTGGACGGCGAAAAACCTGGTGCCGGCCGTCTTCAAGATCGCCGCGGCCGGCCGGCCCGCGAGCAGGGCGTCGCGAAACGCCTTCACGTCGGAAGGCAGGTGCTCGCTGGCCCAGCCCGTCAGGGCGGCGACGAAGTCGTGGCCCCGCAGGGAGCCTGAACCACACCAGCGGCTGAGCTGTTCGTTGGCCCAGCGAAAGCATCCCCCGGCATCGAGGACGGCGACTCCATCGGGCAGATGCGCCACGACCTCGCGGTCTGGCGGCTGGGCAGAGTCGTCGTTATCCGCCACCAGAGACTCTCCGCCTGCCCGCACCCGGGACGATTCCTCGAACGCCGTACCGAGTATAAAAACGGCTGGCGAGGCCGCCAAATCACCGCTCGGCGTTGTCGCGAGTCACGCTGCTTCTATACTCCCGGAGACATCAAGGTTGTCTTGCGTCGATCGTGGCGGAGGCGGTGACGTTTACCCGGACGGCGGCAACCCGCTTCGGAGTCCCATCGTGAGCGGCGAGTCTCCCTCGTTCCTGGAACGACACCAGTTTCTGATCTACCGGCTCTTCTCCCTGGCCGGGTTCGTGCCGGTGGGAGCGTTTCTGATCGTTCACCTGCTGACCAATGCGTCGATCCTGGCGGGTGACGGGGGGCGGACCTTCCAGTCCAGGGTCGACATGATCCACTCCCTCGGACCGCTGCTGGTGCCGGTGGAATGGGCGTTCATCTTCCTGCCGATGATCTTCCACGCGGTGGTCGGGTTCGTGATCATCGCCAACGGCCTGCCGAACGTGGGATCCTATCCGTACGTCAGCAATCTCCGGTACACGCTGCAGCGGGCGACCGGCATGATCGCCTTCGCGTTCATCATCTGGCACATCTGGCAGCTGCACGCCCTGGGAAAACCCTTCGGCGGGGGCCGGTTCGATGCCCATGAGGCCGCCTCCTCGACGGCGGCGGTGCTCGGATCGACCGCCGTGTCGATCCTGTACTGCATCGGCATCCTCTCGGCCGTCTTCCATTTTGCGAACGGCCTCTGGACGCTCGGCATCACCTGGGGCCTGTGGACGAGCCCCGCGGCGATGCGGAGGGCGAACGTCGTGAGCATCGCGGTCGGCGTGGTGCTGGCGGCGGCGGGGTTGGGAGCCGTGGCGGGCTTCCGGTCCCTGCCGGCGGATTCGGCATCGCACGGGCATGCCGCCTCCGCGGTCCACGAAACTCTGCCCCCCTCCTCTCCCTGATCCCGTCCCAGGAAAGTCGCATCCCATGGCTCATGAACGCGTGCTCGTCGTCGGCGGTGGCCTGGCGGGGCTCGCCGCCACCATGCGGCTTGCGGAACTCGGCATCGACGTCGATCTCGTCAGCCTGGTGCCCGTGAAACGATCCCACAGCGTGTGCGCCCAGGGGGGTATCAACAGCGTCAACGCCCTCACGCGGCAGCAGGGGGACAGTGAATGGAAGCACTTCGACGACACCGTGTACGGCGGTGATTTCCTGCAGCATCAGCCGCCGGTGAAGGAGATGGCGGACTGGGGGCCGAAGATCATCGACCTGATGGATCGCCTCGGCGTGCCCTTCAATCGCACCTCCGAGGGATTTCGGGACCAGCGACGGTTCGGCGGCACCCTCTACAAGCGGACCGCCTTCGCCGGTGCGACGACCGGCCAGCAACTGCTCTACGCCCTGGATGAGCAGGTTCGTCGGTGGGAGGTGGAGGGCAAGGTGCGGAAGTGGGAGTTCTGGGATTTCCTGGCGCCGGTGCTCGACGAAACGGGCCGGTGTCGGGGCGCGGTGTGCCAGGATCTCGTGACGATGGAGTTTCGGTCGTTCCCGGCAGGTGCCGTGGTTTTGGCCACCGGGGGCAATGGGCTCATCTACGGTCGGTCGACCATGTCCATGGTCTGCACGGGCAGTGCCGTCAGCCGGGCGTATCAGGCCGGCGCCTGGTACGGAAACGGCGAGTTCATCCAGGTCCACCCGACGGCGATCCCCGGCGCCGACAAGCTGCGGCTGATGAGCGAGAGCGCCCGCGGGGAAGGGGGGCGGGTATGGGTTCCCCGAAAGCCCCAGGATCCGCGGGATCCGCGCAGCATCCCGGAGTCGGAGCGGTCGTACTTTCTCGAGGAGCGGTACCCCAAGTACGGCAACCTCGTGCCGCGGGACATCGCCACGCGGGAGATCTTCGACATCTGCACGACGGAAGGCCTGTCCGTCGAGCAGGACCGGCTCTGCGTCTACCTCGACCTCACGCACATCCCGCGGGAGACGCTCGACAGAAAACTCGGGGGCATCCTGGAGATCTACGAGAAGTTCCAGGGAGTCGACCCGCGGGTGACGCCGATGAAGATCTTCCCGGCCGTTCACTACTCGATGGGCGGCCTGTGGGTCGACTACGAGCGGAGCGCGACCGGGGGACTGGTGGAGGGATCGTTCCGGAACCAGCAGACGAGCATCCCCGGCCTGTATGCGATCGGGGAGTGCGACTATCAGTACCATGGCGCGAACCGGCTGGGCGCCAACTCGCTGCTGTCGTGCATCTTCAGCGGCCTGTTCGTGGCCCCCACGCTGGCCAATGCCTGTGGATCGGGCTCGAGGGCCGCGGGGGACGAGTCCCGCCTCTTCGACCAGGAGGTGCGTCGCCAGGAGGAGCGGCACCGATCCCTGCTGGCCCGCACCGCGGGCGTCGAGAACCCCTATGGGCTTCACCAGGAGTTGGGCACTCTGATGACCCGCGTGGCCACGGTCGTCCGCCGAAACGATCAGCTCGTTCCGGCGTACGACGAGGTCTGCAGGATGGCCGAGCGGTGGACCCGGTGTGCCGTGTCCGACACCGGCAACTGGACCAACCAAAACGTCGTCTTCACCAAAGCGCTCGGCGACATGTTTCCGATCGCCAAGCTCATCCTCAAAGGCGCGCTGCTTCGGGATGAGTGCCGAGGGGCCCACTTCAAGCCCGCCTTCGCGATGCCGGGGCTGAAGGCGACCGATCCTGTGGGGCGGCGGCAGGAAGCGGAGCAGTGGTGCGATACCTTCGAGGCCAATACCCGGAGATGGCTGAAGTCGACGATCGCGACCTGCGGGCCAGGCGGCGACCCGGAGATCTCCTACCAGGACGTCGACACCTCGCTGATTCCGCCCCGGCCCCGGCTCTACGGACTCGTCGGGGCGGATGCGATCGAGGAAGTGTGGAAGGAGCGGTCCGCGAGGGCCACGGACCACGCCGGCCGCGCCGCGCAGCCTGCCGGGGCCGGGGCATGACACACCGCATGCGAGGACATCAACGATGATGATTCGGGCAACAGACGACGCTCATGCCATGACCGACGCTGCCGGAGCACAGCGTGGCGAACTCGTCCGGGTGCGGATTCTCCGGCAGGACGTGCCTTCCGGGGAGAGTTACTGGGAGCGGTTCGAGGTTCCTTACGAGCGGAACATGAATGTGATCAGCATCCTGCAGAAAATCGCCGCGCAGGCGCGATCCCAGGATGGCCGCAAGGTGGCCCCCGTGGCCTGGGACTGCAACTGCCTGGAGGAGGTCTGCGGATCATGCACGATGCTGATCAACGGCCGGACGCGCATGGCCTGTTCGGCCCTCGTCGACCGGCTGCTGGCTGAGGATGGCGACGAGATCGAACTCCGGCCGATGTCGAAATTTCCCGTCGTCCGTGACCTCGTCGTCGACCGTCGACGGCTGTTCCGCGGGCTCGAGAAGGTGGAGGCCTGGGTGCCCGTCGAGGGGTCGTACGACCTGGGGCCGGGGCCGCGAATCTCTCCGGATGAGCAGGAAGATGCATATCCGTTGTCCACCTGCATGAGCTGCGGATGCTGCCTCGAGGCATGCCCGCAGTACACCAAGGTCGAAGTGGTGCGGCGGGAGGGCGAGTCCGAGAAGGACTTCGAGGCACGCCGCAAGGCCGCCTACGACGCCGCCTTCGTCGGGGCACATGCGGTCAGTCAGGCGATGCTGTTCAACGCGCACCCCACCGGCAGAATGATCGCGGACGAGCGGATGAAGGCGCTGACCCGTCAAGGTGGCATCCAGATGTGCGGCAACGCGCAGAACTGCGTTGCGGTGTGTCCGAAGGGGATTCCCTTGACTCGATCCATCGCCCGGGCCGGACGGGCGGCGACGGTCTGGGCCATCAAGCGACTCTTCGATCGTTGAGAGCGCTCTTCGTGGCTCGAGCGGCCTGGCGACCTCCGGTGCCGGGGCGGAAGCCCGGTGGATCGCGTGATCGGGCATCCTGCGGCCGCGGCCGGGGAAAACTTCGGTTTCGGCACCGGTCCGAGCCGTGCTATTTGCCGGTTCGTCCCGGGCGTGGTACCGTTCGAATCGTGGTTGTGGGCGGCCCGTCTCAAATGCCGCCAACCGCCGAGCCGTCCCGGGTGACTCCGCGGCCGGATTCAGCCGCGGGCATCAGGAAGCCCCCGGGGAAGTCGTGCGGGCGACGTTTCGAGGAATCCAACGAGGCCACGAGTGTTCATGGACAAAGGGCCCGCGCAGCCGACGGAGTCGGGGCGCCCGGGCGGCATGCAGGGTGGTGGGGCCGGGGCCCCGGCCAGTACGGGTGATTTTCGTTCCTTGGGGCTCTCCGCGGCGACGCTCGCGGCAGTGGATCGGGCCGGCTACTCGACGCCGACGCCCGTTCAGGCAGGTCTGATACCGCGGGCGCTCGCGGGAGTCGACGTGCTCGGGCAGGCACGGACGGGTACGGGGAAGACGGCGTCGTTCGTGCTGCCGATCCTCGAGCGGGTCCTCCAGCCGGGGCGTGGCGGAGGCCCCCGCGCCCTGGTGCTCGTTCCCACGCGGGAACTGGCCGTGCAGGTGAAGGACGAGTTCGAGAAACTCGCCCATGGCTCCCGGATTCACTGCGTCGCGGTCTACGGCGGCAAGCCGATCAAGGGACAGATCGACAAGCTCGCAAAGCATCCGGCGGTGGTTGTCGGCACGCCCGGCCGCGTCCTCGATCACATGAGCCGCGGCACGTTGACGTTCTCCGCCCTGGAGATCGTCACGCTCGACGAGGCGGACCGAATGCTCGACATCGGCTTTCGTCCCGATATCGAAAAGATCCTGCGCCGCTGTCCGGAGAGTCGTCAGACCCTGCTCCTGTCGGCGACGGTTCCTCCGCCGGTGCAGAAGCTCGCCACGCGGTACATGCGTGATCCGGAGATCATGGACTTCTCGACCAACGAGCTCGCGGTCGAGACGATCGAGCAGCGCTACTTCACCGTCGATCCGACACGAAAGTTCGACCTTCTGGAGAAACTCCTGGGCCGGGAGGATCCCCGGCAGGTGATCGTGTTCTGTCGCACCAAGCGGGGCACCGACAAGATCTACGAGAAGCTCTCGCGCCGCCGTTCGCGGCCGCAGGGGGAGGTGGCGTGCATCCACGGCGACCTCTCACAGAGCATCCGCGACCGCGTGATGCGGAGCTTTCGGGACGGGAGCACGCGGATCCTGGTGGCGACCGACGTGGTCGGTCGCGGGATCGACGTCTCGAGCGTGTCGCACATCGTGAACTACGACATTCCCGAGTTTTGCGATGACTACGTTCACCGCGTGGGGCGGACGGGGCGGATGGGCCGAGAGGGCATTGCCTTCACGTTCGTGACGCCCGAAGAAGGGCCTCAACTGACCCGGATCGAGATGCGGATCGAGCGGCTGCTGAAGCGCGACGAGATCGAGGGTTTCGACGCGTTCGACCGGCGTCCCAAGCCCGCGCCCGTGGAACAGGTGCCCACGGGGGGATTTCAGCGGGCCCACCGCGAGGAGCCCGCGATGGACAGCCCTGAGCTGGAAACACCCACGCGGCAACCGGCTGGAGCTCTGCTCGGGAAGGGGCGCGGTCCGAAGCGTCACCGAAGAGCCCTCTGACGGGCGCTCCGCGGGTCATCAGCATGGAGCCACTTTCGGGGCGTGCGCTGAAGCAACGGCTGGAGAGCCTGGCCGCGTCAGGGGTGGGGCAGGTGCCGCGGCACATGGATCGCGGCGGTGCCGATCGTCGGCCCATGAAGCTGGAGCCGCCAGCCGAGGAGCCGGTGGCAGCCGGGTGTGCGGCCGATCGTGCGCGGCAGCTGCTCGTCCTCGCCGAGCAGGTCACCGGGTGCACCCTGTGCGCCGAGCTGGCGGCATCGCGCACGCGGACGGTGTTCGGGGTCGGATCTCCGGATGCGCGGATCTGCTTTCTCGGCGAGGCGCCAGGTGCCGACGAGGATGCGTCCGGGGAGCCGTTCGTCGGCCGGGCCGGACAACTGCTCACCAAGATCATCGAGGCGTGTCGGCTGCGGCGTGACGAGGTCTACATCCTCAACGTGCTGAAGTGCCGGCCGCCGGGCAATCGGACTCCGCTTCCTGACGAGGTCGGCAACTGCAGGAGGTTTTTCCAGCGGCAACTCGAGATCGTCTCCCCGGACTACATCTGCTGCCTCGGGGCGACCGCGGCGCAGGCGCTGCTCGAGACGACCGAGCCGATCGGCCGGCTCCGGCACCGCTGGTTCTCGTACCAGTCGGCCCGGGTGATCTGCACCTACCACCCGTCCTATCTCCTGAGGAATCCGGCCGCAAAGCGGGACGTCTGGGAGGACATGAAGACGTTGATGGCGGAACTGGGCGTCGACTTGTGACGGTCGGATTTTGCTGAAGATCCGGGTGGTCACGGTCCGATGATGAATGCGGGTCGTGGGGAGGGGAACAGCCGCTGGGTGCAGTGCTCTGCGCGCGGGGATCGGCAGCTGGGGGCGTCCGAAGAGGCTCGGACGGGATCACGTGGGCCTTGCAGGACGAGTCGTCGTGGCTCGGATGAGCCGTGCGTCATGGGCGCTGGTCGCCGTGCTGGCGGCCGGGTGCACCATGTGCCCCGACCCGTACGACTACACGGGGCCCGTGCCCAACGGGGCACCACCTCAGAATGACTTCCGGGCACGGAGCAATGGCATTCTGCCGCTCGGGGCAGCCCCGACGCCCTGGCCCCTGATCGTGCACGGGGATGCAGGTCGAGGACTGGACTCTCCGACGCTCGCGGAGGGTGAGGCCGGTGCCCGACTCGTGTCCGCGGAATCCGACGCCGGTGAGCCGGTGAGCGTGCTCATGACGGCCGGTGTGGAAGCCGACGCCGGCGCACCGCAGCCGGATGCCGACCGCGGCGATCCGTGGCAGGTGATCCCGTCGTTCCCCGCGGTGGACGACGCGCCGGGAGCATTGCTCGAGACTCCAGGCTGGCGGCCCCGAACGGAACGCTAGAGCGCCCTCGGCGCGGCTGAATCGCCTGCCCGGGGCGGCAAGAGCCTGGTCGTGGCGCCGGTCCGCTGGCCGCTCGGGAAGGCGCGTGAAGGGCCGTTCAAGCGAGCTTGATGAGAGCCGGCTCCGGGTTCCACCCGTCCGCGATCACCGCGTCCTTTGGGACCACGGCGATGCCGTCGCGCACCGTGAACCGGGGGTCGTCCGCGGTGTCGATCCAGCCGTGTTCGTTGGCGATCCGCACCCGGCGGCCGATGCGGACGTTCTTGTCGACGATCGCACCCGAGATGATCGAGTCAGCGCCGATTCCCAGCGGAGGCAGGCCTCGCGCCACGTCGTCGGCGAGGCCGTCCTCGGTCTCGTAGTAGTCGTTGCCGAGAATCACCGAGTCGCGGATCACCACGTTGCTGCCGACGCGACACCGCAGTCCGATCACGCTGTTCTCGATGACGGCACCGGCCCCGATCACGCAGCCGTCCGACACGAGGCTGTTGCGAATGCTGGCGCCGCCGAGTCGTGACGGTGGCAGAAACCGGCCGCGGGAGTAGATCGGCGCCTCGGCATTGACGAGGTCGAAGGGCGGCGACGGGCCGGCGAGTTCGCGATTGCACTGGAAGTACGAGCGGATGGTGCCGATGTCTTCCCAGTAGCCGTCGAAGGGGTGCAGGTGCACGTGCTTGGCGCGAATCGCGGCCGGAAACACCTCCTTGCCGAAGTCCTGGTAGTCGGTCTTGGTCAGCAGGTCGAGCAGGCAGTCGCGGTCGAAGAGGTAGATACCCATGCTGGCCATCAGCGAGCGATCGTGCGCCGAGATTCCTTGAGCCTCGATCCACGCCGGGTCGGTCCGCATCATCTGCAGTTCCTTCGTGGTCCGCGGCTTCTCCAGGAAGCCCTGCACCCTCCCCTCGCCGTCCAGCCGCATGATGCCCAGGGCCGACGCCGCCTCGTCCTTCACGGGAATCCCGGCGATCGTGACGTCGGCCCGGTGGGCCATGTGCGTCGCGAGCATGTCCGCGTAGTTCATCCGGTAGAGTTGATCACCCGAAAGGATCAGAACATGCCTGATGTCGGGCTGCTGCAGATAGCGGAGGTTCTGCCGGACGGCATCGGCCGTTCCCTGGTACCAGCCGGGATTGTCGAGGGTCTGCTGCGCGGCGAGGATTTCGACGAAGCCGCCGCTGAAGGGGTCGAAGGTGTAGGTGCGGCGGATGTGACGATGGAGGCTCACCGAGTTGAATTGGGTGAGGACGTAGATCCGCTGTACGCCGCTGTTGATGCAATTCGACAACGGCACGTCGATGATCCGGTACTTGCCTGCCAGGGGCACGGCGGGTTTGGAACGGTCTCGGGTCAGCGGATAGAGCCGCGTGCCGCGACCCCCGCCAAGAACGAGCGCCAGGACTCGCTTCACCGTCATGAGTCGCTCCTCGAGGGAAACCTGACCCCGAACCGCTGTTCATGCTACGGCAACCGGTCGCACGGAAGAATCCCTGCTTCCATGGCACGGGCGCGAGCCGCCGAGACCGGCGAAGCCCGCCGGCGCACCGCGACCGCGGCGGTCAGCCCTTGACCACGAAGTTCACCAGCCGGCCCGGCACGGCCACCACCTTGACGATCTCGCGGCCGGCCAGGAGCTCGGCGATCTTCGGATCGGCCGCAGCGGCTGATCTCATGGTCTCCGCGTCGGCGTCTGCCGGCACGGTCACGCGGCCACGGAGCTTGCCCTGCACCTGAACGGGTACCTCCACCGTGTCGTCCCGGAGCCAGCGGCCGTCAACCTGCGGCCAGGCGGCGAGGGAGACCGGCGCCGGGCGGCCGAGCATGGCCCAGAGCTCTTCCGCGAGGTGCGGGGCGAACGGTGCCAGAATCGTCACGAATGGCTCGAGGATCGCCCGCGGCCGGCGCTCGAGGGGCGTGCAGAAGTTCACGAACTCCATCATCCGGGCGATCGCCGTGTTAAAGGAGAGCGACTCGATGTCGCGGGTCACCTTGTCGACCGTCCGATGAAGTTCACGGAGTTGGTCCTCGGTGGGCGATTCGTCGCACACCTGGGGGGCGAGCACCAGGTCATCCGCGCGCTCGTCCACGACGAGCCTCCAGCAGCGGTCGAGAAAGCCACGCACGCCACTCACGCCCGACGTGCTCCAGGGCTTCGTCGCCTCCAGCGGTCCCATGAACATCTCGTAGAGTCGGAGGGCGTCGGCTCCGAAGTCACGGACGACCTGGTCCGGATTGACGACGTTGCCCCGGCTCTTCGACATCTTGTAGGCCCGGCTCTCGACCCTGACCTGTGGCGCGTCCCGGAGAACGAAATGCTCCCCCTGCTTCTCCACCTGGTCCGCCGGAACCTTGGCAGGGACGTCGTCACCGCCCCGCTTCTCCGCCGAGACCCAGCCCCCCTTCGGGCTGCGATAGCCGGTGAACTCCATCTCGCCGAGGATCATTCCCTGGTTGACGAGCCGGCCGAATGGCTCGGGATGCGAGACGTGGCCGCGGTCGTAGAGCACCTTGTGCCAGAACCGCGAGTAGAGCAGGTGAAGCACGGCATGCTCGGCACCGCCGATGTAGAGGTCGACCGGCATCCAGGCGCGCTCGATCTCCGGGCCGATGAACCGGTCGGTGTTTCGCGGGTCGAGGAATCGCAGGTAATACCAGCACGATCCGGCCCACTGCGGCATCGTGTTGGTCTCACGCCGATACCGTCGGCCATCCCGCTCGACGAACAGCCACTCGGCGGGAGATCGCGACAGTGGCGGGTCGGGCGTGTCGCCGGGCTTGAAGTCCGTAAGTTCCGGAAGAGCGACGGGAAGCTCGGCCGGGTCGACCGCCCGGAGAATGCCCGTGGGCTCTCCGTCGGCACCGAGTTCGTGGAGGATCGGGAACGGCTCCCCCCAAAACCGTTGGCGGCTGAAGAGCCAGTCGCGAAGCTTGTAGTTGACCGCGGGGCGGCCCAGGCCGACGTTCTCGAGGTCGTCGGCGACCCGGCTGATGAACTCCCGCGTGGCAAGCCCGGTGTAGCCGCCGGAGTTGACGGCCCGGCCCTCGCCGGTGAACAGTTCGCCCGGCTTCGCGGGTCGTTCGTCGGGTTCGACGACGGTGGTCACCTCGAGGCCGAAGGTCCCGGCAAACTCGAAATCGCGATCATCGTGGGCTGGCACCGCCATGATCGCCCCGGTGCCATAGGACGCGAGAACATAGTCCGCCACCCAGACCGGAATGGCCGTGCCGGTGAGCGGATGAACGACATGAGTGCCCGTGAAGACCCCGGTCTTCTCCCGCGCCAGGTCGGTGCGGTCGAGGTCACTCTTCCTGGCAGCCGCCGCGCGGTAGGCCGCGACGGCCTCCCGCTGGCCCGGTACGGTCAGCGCGTCGAGCAGCGGGTGTTCCGGGGACACGACCATGTAGGTCACGCCGTACAGCGTGTCCGGGCGGGTCGTGTAGATCCGGAGCACCTCGTGCCCAGGTGTCTCGGGGAAACCCGTCGTGGCCCTCGCCGCCTTCCAGCGAGCGAAGGCGGAGTCCGCGCCCTCCTGCGCTCCGATCGGAAAGTCGACTTCGGCGCCGGTGCTCCGCCCGATCCAATCGCTCTGCAGTTTCTTGATGCTCGCCGGCCAGTCGAGACCGTCGAGTTCACGCTCCAGTCGGTCGGCATAGGCGGTGATCCGCAGCATCCACTGGCGGAGGGGGATGCGGACGACGGGATGTCCACCGCGCTCGCTGACGCCGCCGACAACCTCCTCGTTGGCCAGCACCGTGCCGAGCGCCGGACACCAGTTCACCGGGGCCTCGGACTGGTACGCGAGCCTGTGACCGTCGCGGAAGGCCGCCACGGCGGCTTGCCCCGCCGCTTCCACGTCGGGCGGAATCGGGAGCTCGGCGATCGGGCGACCCTGCTGGAGCACCGGATCGAACCAGGTGTCGAACAGCACCAGAAAGATCCATTGCGTCCAGCGGACGTAATCCGGATCCGTGGTGGCGAGCACCCGCTCCCAGTCGTAGCTGAAGCCGAGCATCTTCAGCTGCCGGGTGAAGGTGGCGATGTTGCGTTCGGTGCTCTGCCGCGGGGGCGTCCCGGTCCGGATGGCGTGTTCCTCCGCGGGCAGGCCGAAGGCGTCGAAGCCCATGGGGTGCATCACCGTGGTGCCCCGCATCCGCTCGAAGCGGGCCACGATGTCGGTTGCGGTGTAGCCCGCGGGGTGGCCGACGTGCAGACCGTCGCCGCTGGGGTACGGGAACATGTCCAGGATGTAGGCCTTCCGGCCGGCGGGCAGCCGGGGCGTCGCGAACGTTCCCCGGGCCTCCCACCACTCCTGCCACTTGGGCTCGATTCGCGAAGGCTGGTAGCGCGGCATCCTGTGCTCGTCTTCGGGGGCCGGCCCGACCACATCGCCGCGGCGGGGAATGGCGAGAAAGGGCGTTGCGAACAGGCTTTTGCTGGCCGGTCCGGCGTGCCGCGATTCTAATGCTCGCATCCGCGGCGGCAATGAAGGTCGCCGATTTCGGCCCTCCGCACCCCCTGGAAATCATGACAGGTTCCCCCGTGTCCCCAAGCCTCGCGTCCCTGCAGCGACAGATGCTGTTCAACTGCCGCCGCGCGGGCCAGCGGATGAAGGTCGCCGATTCCTTGGGCGCCAGGCTCACCGGCCGCGAGTTCCTGCTCGCCGTGCTGGTCGTGAAGCGTGTGCTGGAGCGGGTGCTGGCCGCGGATGAGAAGCGCGTGGGCGTGATGCTGCCGCCGACGGCCGGTGCGGCGGTGGTCAACGCCGCCCTGGCGATCATGGGACGGGTCACGGTGAACCTCAACTACACGACGAGCCAGTCCATCCTCGACATCTGCATCGAGCGGGCCGGCCTCCGGCACGTGATCTCCAGTCCAGCCTTTCTCGCCAGGGTCAAGCTCGATCTCGGCGAGCGCATGCTCGATGCAGGAACGCTGCGAAAGCAGGCGTCGCTGTCCGACAAGGCGATCGCGTACGTCCAGGCCCGGTTCATGCCCCTCAACATGCTGGAGTCGGCGCTCGGCCTCGGGCGCATCCGGCCGGACGATCCGTTGACGATCATCTTCACCTCGGGCTCGACCGGGGATCCGAAGGGGGTGGTGTTGACGCAGGAGAACGTCGGCTCGAACCTCCGGGCGATCGACCACCTCCTGCACCTCTCGCCAAGCGACGTCGCGCTCGGGGTGCTCCCGTTCTTTCACTCCTATGGCTACACGACCACGTTCTGGACCCCGCTGACGCTCGAGCCGGCTGTCGCCTACCATACCGACCCACGCGACGCCCAGGTCGTGGGTCGGCTCGCCCGCGAACATCATGCGACCCTGCTGATGGCCACGCCGACGTTCCTGCGGATCTACACCCGCCGGACTCCGGTCGAGGACTTCTCTACCCTCGAGTGCGTGTTCGGCGCCGCCGAGAAGCTTCCCCGGGACGTCTGTGACGGATTCGAGAAGAAGTTCGGCATCCGGCCCAGCGAGGCCTACGGCGCGACGGAACTCTCGCCGCTGGTCGCCGCGAATGTGCCCATCTCGCGGCACGTGCCTGGCCGTCCCCCCGACGCCCGCGAGGGCACGGTCGGAAAGCCGATCCTCGGCTGCCGCGCCCGGATCACCGATCGCGACGGTGAGCGGGAACTGCCCGTGGGTGAGGAGGGGCTTCTCTGGATTACGGGTCCCAACGTGATGCAGGGGTATCTCGACAGGCCCGACCTCACGGCCAAAGTGGTGAGGGACGGCTGGTACTGCACGGGCGACATAGCACGCCTCGACACGGAAGGGTTCATCACCATCACGGGACGTGAGAGCCGGTTCTCGAAGATCGGCGGAGAGATGGTGCCCCACATCTCCATCGAGGAGGCGATCAACGCCGAGTTCGGTGCCGTGGACGGAGAGTTGCTCGCGGTCGTGACTGCGATTCCCGACAAATCCAAGGGGGAGCGGTTGATCGTGCTCCACCTTCCGTCGTCTCGTGAGCCACGTGAGGTGGTGCGCCGACTGCACGAGCAGGGTCTTCCAGCGCTCTGGATCCCGGGGGCCGACTCGTTTGCCGAGATTGCGGAACTGCCCGTGCTCGGGTCCGGCAAGCTCGATCTCAAGCGGCTCGGCGATCTGGCGCGGGAGCGGTTCGCTGAGAAGACGGCGACGTGAGCGAATCGCCCGACATCATGCTCACGCTCGGCCGTTGCGATGAGATGCGGGCGGAGGTCTACCTCTCCCCCAGCGCACCGACGCCGCACGGCGCGCGACTCGAAGGACTGCTGATCGGTCCATACCGTCGGCAGGACCTGACGTTGCCGATGGAAGCCCGCCTCGAGCCGATGACGGACCTGCCGGGGAGGGGCGTCGTGTCTCGCGTCGTGTTGACGGAGCCGGCGTTCTGGTCGCCAGAGTCACCGAACCTCTACCGGGCCGCGATCCGGCTCGAGGCGGCCGGCATGAGTCCGACGACCGTGGACACGGGTGTCGGCCTCCGCCGGCTTGGAGTCCGCGGGCGGTCGTTCTGGCTCGACGGGCGGCGGTGGGTGCCTCGAGCAGCCGCCCTCCGAGGAGGCGCCGACGTCGCCTGGGCCGCCGAGACCGGCATCGTGGCCACGGCCCCCGGCGACGATTTGCTGTCGAGGGCGGACGAGCTCGGTGTCGCCGTCGTGACCCTCGTGGAGTCTTCGGAGCTGACCGGTCCTCGGCTCGCGGCGCTCAGCCGTCACCCTGCGGCGCTGATGGTGATCGTCGTCGATGGAGGGCGGCCTGATTCACTCGGCGGAGTGGCCGGGGAGATCCGCCGAGCGAAAGGCACGATGCAGATCGGGATCGCGGTCGATGCCGGGCTTCCGGTGCCGGCCGTGCCCGAGGGCTTCGACTTCATGGCCGTGAGGCTCGCCGCGGACCGATTGCCGCACGAGAGCTGGCGGCGTCTTCCTGAATGCCCGCTCGTCGCCTGGCGGCATGCGCTGGCCCTCGAGCCCCCGTCCGCCCGGGCTGCCTGCACCACGCTCCAACGGGATCTGGCGGCTTGGGCCGCAGCCGCTGACGGCGCTCATCCAGTGTGGGACTGGGCCGGGTATCTCGTCGGCACGGTGTGAGTCGTCGACGGCAGGTGGGCCGTCGGTCGTGCTGTCTCTCCCGGTCGGCGCGATAGACTGCCAGGATGATGGGATTCGATGCCGAACGGTATTCGCGCCAGACGCGGTTCGCCCCACTCGGGCCCGAAGGGCAGGGCAGGCTGGCGGCAGCGCGGGTTGCCGTCGTCGGTTGCGGGGCGCTGGGGAGTGTCGTGGCGATGGCCCTGACCCGGGCTGGGGTCGGGTTCCTCCGGCTCATCGACCGGGATCTTCCACAGCTTTCGAATCTTCCCAGGCAGGTTCTCTTCGACGAAGCCGACGTCAGGGCCGGGCTCCCGAAGGCGGTGGCCGCCGCCGGCGCCCTGCAGCGGATCAACGCCGCGACCACGATCGAGCCGGCCGTGGAGGATCTCACGGCCACCAATGCGGCGGCACTCCTCCACGGCGTGGGGGTGATCGTCGACGGCACCGACAACTTCGAGACCCGCTTTCTGGTCAATGAGGTGGCCTGTCGCGTCGGCCTGCCCTGGGTGCATGGGGGGGCGATCGGAGCCGAGGGGCGCGTGCTCACGATCATCCCCGGCCGAACCGCGTGCCTGCGGTGCCTGATCCCCGAGCCGCCTGCGGCGGGGACGCTGCCCACCTGCGACACGGCCGGAATCATCGGACCGGCGGCCTTCGTGGTCGGCGCGGTCGAGGCCGCCGAGACGATCAAACTGCTTGCCGGGCACGACGCGACTGCCGGCCGGCTGCTCGTCTGCGACCTGTGGGATGCCACCTGGCGGACGGTGGATCTCGCCCCACTCGCCGCCACGGGCTGCCCGACCTGCCGTCGGGCGGACTACCCCTGGCTCGACGGGCGTCTTGGGGGCAGGCCGATTCCGCTCTGCGGCCGCGACGCGGTGCAGGTTCCCTCGGCGGGAGGCGGGATCGACCTTGCCCTGGTGGCGGACCGACTCGCCGCGATCGGTCCGGTGGTCGCCAACCGCTGGATCGTGCGGGCCGACGTCGAGGAGGGAGTGCAGCTCGCGGTGTTTGCCGACGGCCGTGCGATCGTGACGGGAACCCGCGAAGAGGCCCGGGCCCGCGCGATCGTCGCCCGCTATCTCGGTGCCTGACTGCCGGTCGCTGCCTCGACGATCTTCTGCTCGGTCGCCTCGCCGTGGGTGAACCGGGCGGTGATCCGTCCTTCGGCGAGGACGAGGATTCGATCCGCAAGGACGAGGAGTTCGGGCAGCTCGCTCGACGTCAGGATCACGGCAAGTCCATCCTGGCAGAGACGGTCGATCAGCTGGTAGAGCTCGGCCTTGGCACCCACGTCGATGCCCCGCGTGGGGTCGTCGAGCAGCAGGATCCGCGGCTTGGTGAGCAGCCAGCGGCCCAGGATGCACTTCTGCTGATTGCCGCCGGAAAGGCTGGTGATCGCGGCGTGCGGGCCGGGAGTCTTCACTCCGATGTCGCGAATCATGCCCTCGACCAGGTGGTCCTCGCGGCTCCGGGACAGCAAGCCGCCGCGGGCGGCGGCATGGAGGCCGCACAGGCTCACGTTTGCCGCGACGTCGAGATCCGGAAACAGACCGAGTCGCTTCCGATCCTCGGTGACCATCGCGATCCCCGCGGCCACCGCTTCGGCGGGATGAGCGAAGCGGACCGGGCTTCCGTCCAGCAGGATGTCGCCGGTCCAGATCGGCTCGGCCGCGCCGAAGATCGCCTCCAAGAGCTCCGTGCGGCCGGCACCCATCAGCCCCGCGATGCCCAGCACCTCGCCGGCGTGCAGTTCCAGCGACACGTCGGTCAGGTGGTTGAGTTGGGTGCGTCCGGGCCGGGGAAGCGTGAGGCGGCGGACCTCGAGCACCTTGGGACCGCGGGGTCCGCGGGAGCGGAAGTCGTGGTCGGCGATCTCGCGGCCCACCATCCAGGCCGTGATCTCGCGCGGCGAGGTCGCGGGTCGCTCCACGGTCGTCACCACGCGGCCATCCCGGAGCACGGTGATCCGGTCGGCGAGCTGGAACACCTCGTTCATCTTGTGCGAGATGTAGAGGATCGTGACACCGCGGCCGCGCAGGCGGGCGATCACGCGCTCGAGCCGTGCGACTTCCCCTTCGGTCAGGGCGCTGGTCGGCTCGTCCATGATCAGGACGTCGCTGCGCAGTGACAGGGCCTTGGCGATCTCGAGGAGTTGCCGGTCTCCCACGCGGAGCGCTCCGGCGGATGTCCGGGGATCGATCGGGCACTCGAGTTCCCGGAGGAGGCGAGCCGCCTCCCGCTCCATCGACTCGTCGTCGAGAAACCCGCGGGCCGTGCGTCGCTCGCGGCCCAAGAAGATATTGGCCGTCGCCGACAGCTGGTCCACCAGGTTGAGTTCCTGGTGGATGATCGCGATCCCCGCGGCCTCGGCATCGCGCGTGTCGCGGAATCGCGCCGGCACGCCGCGGACGAGGATCTGTCCCTCGTAGTCGGTGATCACGCCCGAGAGCAGTTTCATCAGCGTGCTCTTGCCGGCGCCGTTCTCCCCGCAGATCGCGTGGCAGTCGCCGGGGGCGAGGTCGAAGGACACGTCGTCGAGGGCCGTCACGCCCGGAAACCTCTTGCCAACGCCGCGAAACGAGACGATCGGCGTCATGGCCCGCGGCGGCCCTGAAGATGCCGCACGGCGGCAAGCGCGACGAGCACGCCGGCGCCGACCACCCCCCCGAAGAGAGCCGTCCGGCCCGCGAGCAGGTCGACGTTCGCAGCCGCCATGGTGGCGAGCAACCCGAGGGGGATCGCGATCGCGGGGATCGCCGCCAGACCCCGGATGCCCGGAAACAAGCTGCGGCCCCCTTGTCCGAAACGGCCGAACTGGGTGCAGGTCACGGCCAGGGCCACGATGATCCCCACGATCATTCCCTCGTAGACGTCGGCGCTGGCCTTGATCAGCTTCGAGACGGCGTCGATCACCACGCGCAGGAACAGGGCCCCGAGCACCGTGCCGGGCACGGTGCCGGCACCGCCCTGCAGGCTGCAGCCGCCGACCACCGCCGCCGCGATCGCGTTGAGTTCGTAACCCCGAGCCAGATTGCCCGGCTGGGCGACGCTGCTGTCCGCCATCAGGAAGATGCCCGCCAGGGCCGCCGTCAGGCTGCCGAAGCAGTAGGCGAACCACTTGACGTTGTCGGTGCGGATGCCGCTCAGCCGTGCTGCCTGCTCGTTGCCTCCCAGGGCGTAGAGGTGGCGACCGAGCACCGTGCGGGAGAGGATCAGCCACGTCAGCAACGCGAGGGCGATGAAGGTCGCCGTCATGATCCAGACGTTGTGCTCCTTGAGCCACACGAAAAACGGCGTGTTGACGTTGATCTGCTGCGACTCGCTGCCCCACCGCTGCTTGGTGACGAACAGGCACAGCGCCCGAGCGAAGCTGCGCAGGCCCACCAGCGTGGCGAGCGTCGCCACGAAGGGAGGCAGTCGGATCGTCGTGATCAGCCACGCATGGAGCGTGCCGACGAGGAGTCCCGCAAGCAGGGCGGCAGCGATCGCCGCAGCGATGCCCCCCGGGCCGACGGTGACGAGGCGGCGATCGTCGGGCGCCGCGCACAGGGTGAGCACCAGCGCGCAGGTGGTCGCACTGAACGCCACCATGGATCCCGCCGACAGGTCGATGCCTCCGGCGATGATCACCACCGCCGAACCGAGGGCGATGATGCCCAGCAGGGCGGTGTTCCGGAGGATGATGTCGCGGCTCTCCGCCCAGTTGGCGAAGTATGTGTGATTCGGGTCCGCCCAGCCGGTGAGCACGTACACCGCGGCGGTGGCCAGGAGGATCGCGAGCTCATGGCGGGGCAGGCGCCAGCCGTGGCGGGCGGTAGCGGGGGAGTCCATGCTCACGAACTGGTCAGGTGGTACGTGGCCAGCCATGCCTTGAAGTCGGGAAGCGTCATGAACTCGACCACCTGCGGGTCGAACAGGTCCGCCCGGACCGGAGAGGAAGCGTCGGGCACCACGACCCGCAGGCCGGTCGTGAAGATGTCGCCGTCGGGTTGCCCGCTCCTGGGAAACATCTCGGCGACCACCCCCTCGTCCTGCTCGATCATGCCCTTGAGCAGCCGGACGGTCTGCACGCCCATCTCGAACGGATTCTGCACCACCATCACGTCGATGTTCCCTTTTTCCATATGCCCGATGGCCAGATCCTGGGCGTCGAAGGTGGCGACCACGTACCGATCGCGGGTATCGCTTTCCGTGACGACATCGGCGATCGCGGGGGCGTTGTAGGCCCAGATTCCCACGAGCGCGACGAGATCCTTGTGGTTCTGCGTCGCGTTGCGGACATTGTCGCGGGCGCGGGGCAGATCCATCTCGTCGGCCATTCGATCCCGCTCGGCGTAGGCGGAGCCGATCGCCTCCTTGACGCCGTTCATGCGGCTGCGGGCATTGTCGTTGTCGGTGAAGCCGGCGAACTGGACGTAGCCGCCCTCCTTGGCCGCGCGGGCCTCGAGCAGCGCGCGGGTGGCCGTGCCGAGGGTGCGGCCACCGACGACGTTGTCCGTGCCGATGTAGAAGGAGCGGGCATCACGGAATGTGTCGCGATTCACGTCGCCGTCGACCGTGATCACCTTGACGCCCTTGCTCCTGAGTTTCCGCATCTCCTCGACGATCGACTGGTTGTCGGCCTGGATCACGCTGATGGCGACGCCCGCGATGTCGTCCTGCGTCGCATATTGCCGGAGCCGCTCGATCTGCCCCTCGGCGGTGCCGTTGTTCACGTCGCGGGAAACGGTGAGCCCGGCGGCCTCACAGCCGAACCGCCGTTCCCCTTCCTTCAGGCCGCTGAGGCAGGCATCCCAGAACGGATCATCGCCGTTGGTGACGAAGATCAGCCGACTCGGCTTGCGGCTCGCTTCGGCAGCCGGTCGCGGGGTCGGGGCGGCGACGGGATCGGCGGGCTTGCGGGCATCCGAGCAGCCGAGGGCTGCAAGCGAGACGGCGGCGGCGGTGCCGATGCACAGCCTGCCAAGGATCGATGCGAAGCGGAACATGGAACGCCTCCAGGAGGTCAGTCAGTATCGCAGGCCGTTCTTTCGCAGGTGAATCGCTGGCTCGAAACCGGTGCCTCCTGCGGCTCGGACTTCTGCCAGCACCACGACGTGGTCGCCGGCGGAGGCCCGGGCCGTTGGCCGACAGTCGAGCCACGCGGCGGCGTCGGCGAGCGCCGCCGCGCCGCCGGCCGTGCGGACGACCTCCAGGCCGGCGAAAGGATCCGGGTCAGGCTTGCCGAATCGCGCGAGAAGCGATCGCTGCGACTCGGCCAGAACGCTGACGGTGAATCCTGCGCCCCGGTCGATGGCCCCGAGCAGAGTCCGGGAGGTGGCGACCGCCACGCTCACCTGCGGCGGCGTGAAACCCGCCTGCATGACCCAGCTGGCGAGCATGCAGCGATCGGCATCGCCTTCCCGCCATGCCACGACGAACAGGCCGCTGGGAACGCGGCCGAGGGCTGCTGCGACCGCAGCGTCGTCGGCCGGGGTGTCAGTCTGGGCGGCTGGCTGCATGGACGTCATGCGGATGATTGAGGAGGCCGCGGCAGTCTGGCGAACATCGATCTTCGCGGTCTTGCCCCGTTTCCCAGGCTGCGGCCCATCCGCGGGCCGTCCGTTCCTGGTCCTTTCGGAAACCGGTCCGATGTGCCGATCACTCTGTGGATGCCGATCCGGCGACCATAGAGTGTCGCCGCGGTGATCCGGCTTTGCAAGCCGCGCGTCGTGTGCCACGGTCTCGGAGATGCCGCCGGTTCTGCACCTCGCCATGACTCCGTTTCTCCACTCCGGATCGCGTGTGACTCGCCCGCGGAACGGGCGCCGCTGCGCTCGCGGCCGGCTGTCGAGTCGGGCGCTGATGGGTCTGGTGGCGGTGGCTGCGGTCATGGGGCCCGTGGGACGCTCGCCAGGCGACGTCGTCCCGCCGGCCGCCGTCGAATCACTGCCCCCGCTCACCTTTCCGGACGACGAGTTCTACGCCGGTGGTGGTGAGGTCCAGTCGCTTCCCCCGGCCCGGTCCTCGGGCCCGGTGGTGCTCGACGGCGGCTGCGATCCGGGAGGGTCGTGCGTCGAAGGGTGTCCAGGCGCGGGGGGCTACCCGGATTGCTTCGACGACCTCTGGGCGCCGCGGCCCTGGGGCTGGCAGCTGCTGCCGAACAACCTGATCTACACGAGCTATCTCGCGGGCCCCAAGGAACCGCGGATCGGATCGGTGTGGTACGACGACACCGCCACCGACCCACTGGATCCCTCGAAGGAGAATGGTTGGCTCTGGGACACCACGCTCGGGGGCCGCGCATCGATCCTCCGCTATGGCTCCGATACGGTGCTGCACCCACAGGGCTTCGAGGTGCAGATCGAGGGTGCGGCGTTCGTCCGGCTCGACCCGCAGGACGATCGCGATCTGCGGTCGGCCGACTACCGGTTCGGCGTGCCGCTCGTCTACGGCATCGGCCGCTGGCAGACGAAGCTGGCGTACTACCACAACAGCGCCCACCTCGGTGACGAGGCGATGCTCAAGTACCCGACCTTCCCGCGGGTGAACTACGTCCGCGACTGCATCGTGTGGGGCAATTCCTGGTACGTCTTCGACTGGCTCCGGCTGTACGGGGAAGTGGGCTACTCGTTCTACAACTCCGGAGGGTCGCAGCCCTGGGAGTTTCAGTATGGGACGGAGCTCATCCAGGCGCGACCGACCGGCATTCAGGGCGCTCCGTTTCTCGCGATCAACGGGATGTCGAGGCAGGAGCGCGACTGGGGGGGCAACGTCTGCCTCCAGACGGGTTGGGCCTGGCGCGGCAGCCGCAGTGAGAAACTTTTCCGGATCGGGTTCGAGTATCTTCAGGGCTCCGATCCGCAATACGAGTTCGTCTTCTACAGCCAGAACCGCTGCGGCATCGGGATGTGGTACGACTACTGAGCGGGGGTCCGGAGCGGCCGCCGATCCTGCGATCGCTCTGCCATGCCACTCCTCGCGATCGAGACGACCTGCGACGAGACTGCGGCCGCGGTGATTGCCCGCAGCCGTGAGGTGCTCTCGAGCGTGGTCGCCTCGCAGGAGCACCTGCACGCCCGCTGGCGAGGCGTCGTCCCGGAGGTGGCTTCACGGGCACACGTCGACCGGATCGTGCCCGTGATCGATCAGGCGCTGGACCGGTCCGGCCTGTCGATCCATGACATCGAGGCGGTGGGTGTTGCCGTCCGGCCCGGACTCGTCGGCTCGCTGTTGGTCGGCCTGGCCGCCGGAAAGGCGATCGCCGCGGCCCGCGGCGTGCCCATCGTGGGCTACGATCACGTGCTTGCCCACCTCTACGCCTGTCGTCTCGCCCGCGGCGAAGCCCTGGAGTACCCCTGCGTCGGCCTCGTCGCCAGCGGCGGGCACACGTCGCTGTTTCGCATGGATGGGCCGCTCGAGGCCACTCGGCTCGGAGGGACGATCGACGACGCGGCCGGGGAAGCCTTCGACAAGGCGGCCAGCCTGCTCGGCCTCGGCTATCCCGGCGGACCCGAGATCGAGAAAGCGGCGATCGGCGGCGATGCGCAGGCCCATCGTTTCCCGCGGCCACTCGCAGCCGACCGGGATCGACTCGACCTGAGCTTCAGCGGTTTGAAGACGTCCCTGCGGTACCGGGTGCGGCCGCCGGGGGCCAGCGGCGAACGACCATGCCCGAGCGGTGCCGGCCTCGCCGATCTTGCCGCATCCTTTCAGCGGGCCGTCGTCGACTCGATCGTCGCCAAGGTCGATCTGGCCCTCGAGAAGACGGGCTGCACAACGCTGGCGGCGGGGGGTGGGGTCGCGGCCAACACGGCCCTGCGAGAAGCCTTGACAGCCGTCGGCAGTCGGCGGCGGGTGCAGGTGGTCATTCCGCCCCGAGCCCTGTGCACCGACAACGCCGCCATGGGAGCCATCGCCTGGGAGTTGCTGGAAGGTGGCCACGACGACGGCGCCATGCTCGACGTCACACCGGGAACGGATCGCTCCGCCGCGGCCCGCCGGGCCTGAACGACGTTCAGAATCCGGCTGCGTTGAACTGTTCGAACTCGTCGTAGGGCCGGTGCTCGAGATTCACGAATCTCGTGAAGTCGTGCTGCCAGAGCAGCTTCACGTCGCCGATCGGCCCGTTCCGCTGCTTGGCCACGATGATTTCAGCCTGGCCGCGAACCCGCTCCCGATCCTCGTCGTTGGTCTGGTAGTACTCCTCCCGGTGCACGAACATCACCACGTCGGCGTCCTGCTCGATGGCGCCGGACTCCCGGAGATGGTTGAGTCGGGGTCGGTTGTCGCGGGAGACTTCCGCCTGCCGGTTCAGCTGGGCGAGGCAGAGGACCGGGATGTCCAGCTCGCGTGACATCGCCTTCAGCCGACGGGCGATGCGGGCCACCTGCTCCTGCCGCGGATCTCGGGGGTTGTCGGGCTCGATCAGCTGCAGGTAGTCGATCACGATCAGCGCAAGCCCCTGCTTCCGCTTCAGCCGGCGGGCCACCGCGGCGATTTCGGTGAGCGTGCGGCTGGGGGTGTCGTCGATGAACAGCGGGGCCGAACTGATCTCCGAGGACTTCTGCACGAGGCGGCGACGGTCCTCCTGCGAGATCGTGCCGTTTCGCAGCCGATGGCCGTTGACTTGCGACGCGGAGCAGAGCAGGCGGTCGGCCAGTTCCAGGCTCGCCATCTCGAGGCTCACGAACAGCACCGGCTGCTTCATCGTGATCGCGATATGTTCGGCGATGTTCATCGCGAAGGCCGTCTTGCCCATGCTCGGACGGGCCGCCAGGATCACCAGCTCCGAGTTGTGAAGGCCCCCGCACAGCGAGTCGAGATCCGTGAAGCCCGTCTCGACGCCGCCGATCGCATGCTCATGACGCATCCGGGCGTCCATCCGCACCATCACCTCTTCGAGCACGGCCTGGATGGGCTTCGCCTCCGCGGAACTGCGACGCTCGAGAATCGAGAAGATCTTTTCCTCGGCCCGGGCGAGGAGCTGCCGAGGCTCGTCGCCCGCGTCGTAGGCGTCGCGGAGAATGTCGGTGCCGGCGTCGATCAGGGCCCTGAGGATCGCCTTGTCGCGAACGATCGCGGCATAGTGGGTGGCGTGGGCGGCGTGCGGCACGGCCTGAACCACGTCGGCGAGGGCGGCGGCACCCCCGATCCGCTCGAAGTCGCCCTGGGTTCGGAGCCGCTCGACCACGATCGTGGCATCGATTCGCTTGCCGGAGTCGTGCAACTCGAGAAGGTGGCGGTACAGGAGCTGATGCGACTCGTCGGAGAAATCCTCCGGGCGGACCACGAGCGAGATGTCGTCGCAGACATCGGGCTTGAGAAGAATGCTGCCCAGGACGGCCCGTTCGGCATCGACGTTGGCAGGTCGATCCTGGGGCTCGAGCAGTCGCGTGGCCGACGGGCCACCGGCCACCGGACGCCGGGAACGGCGATCTGGCGAGTCACTGCCGCCGTCACGATTCGATGGAGCCATCGAGGCGCCTCCCTGCCTCCCGGCCGACGACACGCTGCCCTGCCGTTGTCGGACGACCGACTACTTGCTGCCGGCGTCGCTGCTGCTGGGGACGACCCACACCTTGAGGTCTCCCTCCACCTCCGGAGCGAGCCTCACCTTGACCGTGTAGAGGCCGACTTCCTTCAACGGCCCCTGCAGGATGATCTGATCGGGCGCGACCATGAGGTCGAGCTGCTTGAGCGACCGGGAAATCTCGGGGGCCGCGACGGAGCCGTAGAGGTGGCCCTCGTCGTTGGCGTTCGCTTCGATCGTGACACTCGCCCGGCTGAGTTCCTGCAGCAGGGAGCGCAGTCCCGCCAGCCGTTCCCGGGCGATCTCCTCCAGTTTGGCCCGGTGCTTTTCCACCATCCGCTTGTGGTGGTCGGTGGCGACCGTCGCCATCCCCTGGGGCAGGAGATAGTTGTAGGCGTAGCCGCGCTTCACCTCGACGACCTCCCCCTGCTTGCCGAGGTGGTCGACGTTGTGAACGAGCAGCAGCTCGACTCCGCCGCGCTTGCCCTTCGGCAGGCGGCGACCGCTGGCTTCGACGAGCGGGGATTCTTTGGTGGGCATGGCGCAACTCCTGGCAATCGAACTCGTGTGTCGGTGGGTGAACAGGACGGGGGGGAAAGGAGCCTTCGGAATCGGAACGAGACGGGGCTCAGAACGGAATGTCGTCGTCGGCAGCCACGCCTCCGGCCGAACGGCCTTCATCATACTCCGGCTCCGCTGGGGCATGGTCGTCGCCGCCGCCGGAGGCTTCCCGGCCGGCCGGTCGCTGCGCTCGCCCAGGGCCGCCGCTCCGCTGGCCGTCTCCCTTGGAGCCCAAGAGCACCATTTTCTCGCCGACCACGCGGAGCTTGGAGTTCTTCTTGCCGTCCTTCTCCCAGGTGTCGAGCTTGAGCCGGCCCTCGATCATCAACGGCGCGCCCTTGGACACGTATTCGCCGGCTATCTCGGCGGTCCGGCCCCAGAGCGTGATGTCGACGAAGGTGGTCTCGTCGACCCACTCCCCGGATGCCGTCTTGCGGCGGTCGTTCACCGCGAGGCCGATCTCGGTCACAGCCGTGCCGCTCGAGATGTACCGCAGTTCCGGATCCCTGGTCACGTTGCCCAGCAGCACCACCCTGTTGAAACTCGCCATGGTTTTTGCCTCCTTCGAGAAACTGAACTGATGTTCACTTCAGTATCTTAGTCCCGACCGTGCCGGGCCGCAACCTGGTTTCTCGGCTGATGGCTCCCTGGGATGCTAGTGGGCCGGCGCGGGTGACGGGGGGGCGGCCGTCCGCTTGGGGGCGGCCTCGCCCGCCAGGGCGTGCTGCACGAGCGCGTCGGCGATCCTGGCATCCACCGTGAGCACGAGTTTGCGGATGATCTCGTCGGTGATTTCGCACTGCCGCTCGAAGGGCACGAGGTTGCCGCCCGGCATCTTGAAGTAGGTCAGCCAGTACACGCCCTTCTTGTTGCCCTTGATGGGATACGCGAGTTTCCGCTCGTCCCACAGGCGGGCGGCCAGCACGCTCCCGCCGTGGGCCGTGATCAAATCGGCTACCTGCTGGGCGGCGGCCGAAGGATCCCGGGCGAACTTTGCGGGATCGAGAATGAACATGCCCTCGTAGACCGCCATGAAAATCAAACTCCTCTGCGTTGGGTTGGCTAGGTGAGTGGGAACAGGATTGTACGTCGCGTCGTTGCCCGGTGGGTGCGTCAGGTTCCGGTGGGTGCGTCAGTTGTGAGCGTTCATGGCCGCCTGAATGCCCAGGCCGACCCAGTCCTCCGCAGCCGTCGCCGCACGGTCGACCACGGCGGCAACCCGCTCCCGGTCGGCCTGCGAAAACTTGCCGAGGACGAAATCCGCGGCCTTGCGTCCGGCCGGAACCGGCCCGATGCCCAGCCTGAGCCGGGGAATCGATTCGGTACCCAGCCGAACCAGCACGTCGGCCAGTCCGTTCTGTCCGCCCGACGATCCCGCGGGCCGGAGCCGGACGGTGTCGAGCGGCAGGTTGAAGTCATCGCAGATTACGATCATGTCAGAATCCTGGATCTTGTAGAAGTCCCTCGCCGCCAGCACGCTGGAACCGCTGAGATTCATCCAGGTGAGGGGCCAGAGGAGCAGGGCCGGCACGCCCCGGATCGTCGCCTGGGCCACTTCCCCCTGGAAGCGTTGCCGACGGCTTGGCGAACCCGCTCGGCGGGCGAGCACCTCCAGCACCTCGAAGCCAACGTTGTGTCGCGTGTCCTTGGAGGCGTTTCCCGGGTTTCCCAGGCCGACAAGAAGTTTCACGGTCGGACCATGCCCTGGCGAACCTCGTGCGCAGGCCGCAGCCATCACTCCTTGGAAACTTCGGCCTCACCCTCGTCGCCGGCCTTGCGACCGATGACTTCGGGTTCGACGCCGCCGGTCGGGGCGACCTCTTCGGCCCGCTTGCCGGGAAGGGCACACGTGATGACGGTCTCCTCTGGGTCGCCGGCAGGCCGGGCACCGTGCAGGAGTTCGAGATCCTTGACCTTCAGTGCGTGGCCCAATTCCAGGTGACCGACGTTGGCGTACACGAACTCAGGCACATGGTCGGCGGTGCAGTCGAGATCGACCTCGTGCAGCACGAGGTTGACGATCCCCCCCGCCCGCTGGCCGGGACATTCACCCTTGAGGTGCACCGGCACCTTGACGCGGATGTGCTCCGAGGCGCTCACGCGGAGAAAATCGACGTGGATCGGCTCCACGCCATAGGTGTCCCACTGCAGTTCCTTGACGAGGGCCGCCGTCTTGACCGCCCCGGTCAGATTGACGACCCGGCTGCCATGCCGCACCGCCGCCTGCACCGCCTCGCGGCTTGCCGACAGGTCGACGCACTTCTCGCCGTGGCCGTAGAGGATCGCGGGCACGCGGCCCTGCGTGCGAAGCCTGCGGCTGTCGCGGGAACCCTTGCCCTTGCGGAGGGCGACTTCCACCGTGTCACTCATCGAAACTCTCGCGTTTTTTACCTGGAAAACCCGGTCCGAAGCCCGTAAGTGTGCCATCCCCGACGGCTTCCGCAAGGCTGGACCGTGGCGGCCGCAGACCACGCGAATCCAGGGCCCTTCGGGGCTCGGCTCAGGGTTTGGCTCTGGCTTGGCTCGAACGTGCCGCGGCCGGCCGTAAGGACGGAATCACTGGAACATCATGCTCACCGACTCGTTGCGGTGGATCCGCTTGATGGCCTGGCCCAGCAGGCTGGCCACGGACAGCACGGTGATGTTGGGCAGCATCTTGCCGGGCGTCAGGGGAATCGAATCGGTGATGATGATCTTGTTGAAGGGGGCGGACCGCAGCCGTTCGATCGCCGGGCCCACGAGCAGCCCGTGGGTGGCGGCGGCGTAGATCGACTGAGCGCCGTGCTTGTGGAGCACCTCGGCGGCCCCGCAGATCGATCCGGCCGTGCTGATCATGTCGTCGAACAGGATCGCCGTCTTGCCCTCCACGCTCGCGCCGATGATCGTGGTGCTCTTGGTCGTCTCGGCGGAAAGCCGACGCTTGTCGATGATCCCCAGCGGGGCGCCGATGCGGTTGGCATGGCCGAGGGCCCGCTTGATGCCTCCTTCGTCGGCGCTGACGACGACGATGTCCTCCTTGGGGATGTCGAGCGAGGCGAGATGGTTGTTGAGCACCGGGGCGGCGTAGAGGTGGTCGACGGGCACGTCGAAGAAGCCCTGGATTTGGGCGGCGTGGAGGTCCATCGCCAGCACGCGGTCGGCACCGGCCCGGGTGATCAGGTTGGCGACGAGCTTCGCCGTGATCGGGACGCGCCCGGAGTCCTTGCGGTCCTGGCGGGCATACCCGAAGTAGGGGATCACGGCCGTGATCCGGAACGAGCTGGCCCGTTTGAAGCTGTCGATCATCACGAGCAGCTCCATGATGTGCTCGTTGACCGGCGGGCACGTCGACTGGACGATGAACACGTCGCGGCCGCGGACGTCCTCATCGATCTTGCAGGAGATCTCCCCGTCGGGAAACCGGCCCAGCGAGATCTTGCCCATGGGCAGATTGAGGTAGCGGCAGATGTCCTGCGTGAGCGCGGAGTTGGCCGGACCGCTGAAGATCTTCAGGTCGTTCATGGGATCGCTCGGGAGGCGATGGGGGGCTGCGGTTCGGCCGCGGCCCGCCGAACACTCTGACCTCAGGCCGGTCGGGCTTCAAGCGGACTGCGTGACCCCGCCGCAGGACGGTATCCTGCGGTCGTCGTCCGCACAGCGAGTGAAGTGCTGCCGGACAGAACCTCGAGGAGGCGAACCGTGTCGTCGCAAACGCTGCAGCTGATCACGTCGCACCGTGGCGCGTCCTTCTCCGCTGCGGACAGGGTCGATGTCGGACTGGGTAGGCTCGCCGTCCGCACGCGGCGGCTCTCCGGGGGCCTGCGGGAGGGGGTGCTGCTGGTGGAACTCGTGGCGGGCGACATGCGGGTTTTCGTCCTTCCGGACCGGGGGCTCGGGATCTGGAAGGCGGTGGCCGCCGGAGTGGAGATCGGCTGGCAGTCGCCGGTGCACGGGCCGGTCAACCCGCGGTTCGTGCCGCTGGCGGAGCCCTCCGGCCTCGGCTGGCTCGACGGGTTCGACGAGCTCGTGGCCCGCTGCGGCTTGGTCAGCAACGGGGCCCCCGACTTCGATGCTTCCGGACGGCTCGTGCACGGCCTGCACGGGCGGATCGCCAATCTTCCTGCCCACCACCTCGACGTCACGCTCGACGAGGTCGACGGCACGATCACGCTCACCGGCGCCGTCGACGAGACCCGGTTCCTGTTCCATTCGCTGCGGATGACCACGTCGCTGACGCTGCACGCCGACCGGCATCGGGTTTCGTGGACGGACAGTGTGAAGAACATCTCGGACCGCCCGGCCACGATGCAGATGCTCTACCACGTCAACTTTGGTCCGCCGCTGCTAGGCCCGGGCAGCGAACTGGTCGCCGCCGTCGAGGAACTCGCCCCCCGAGACGCGGCCGCCGTGCCGGACGTGCCGACCTGGAACCGGTATGTGGCCCCTCAGGGCGGCCGGGGCGAGCAGGTGCACTTCGCCCGTCTTCGGTCCGGGGCCGACGGCGTGGCCACGGCCTTGCTGGTCGGTCCGGACGCCCGGAACGCGGCGAGCCTGTCGTGGACCGCGGACACGCTGCCGCAGTTCACGCTCTGGAAGAACCAGGGCGGGCTTGCCGATGGCTATGTGACGGGGCTCGAACCGGGCACGAACTTTCCCAATCCGCGCTCCTTCGAGGAGTCGCAGGGGCGGGTCGTGGCCTTGGCACCCGGTCAGGCGGTGCGGTTCGATCTCGCGATCGAGCACTTTGCGGGGGGTGCGATCGACGCCGAGCGACGGCGGATCACGGGGCCGGTCCCGCCCGTGCCGCGGATTCACTCCCAGCCGAAGCCCGGCTGGAGTCGGTCGTAAGCTCGAGGCTTCCGGTGCGAGGTCTGCGGGGTGCGCCGCGGGTTGAAAACCCGCGCTCCTACCAGGCACGGGCGGCCCCGAACCCGCGCCACGCGAGGCTCAGTCCCCATCGCTCACGCGATTGGGGCTTCCGGTGCGGGGTCTGCGGGGGTGCGCCGCGGGTTGAAGACCCGCGCTCCTACCAGGCACGGGCGGCCCCGAACCCGCGCCACGCGAGGCTCAGTCCCCATCGCTCACGCGATTGGGGCTTCCGGTGCGGGGTCTGCGGGGGTGCGCCGCGGGTTGAAAAACCGCGCTCCTCCCAGGCACGGGCGGCCCCGAACCCGCGCCACGCGAGGCTCAGTCCCCATCGCTCACGC
>Ga0194129_10001456_pt1 | contig 38830 bp, 45 predicted proteins | sample TA2KigCa35mmetaG_FD_150862 | JGI IMG/M metagenome (GOLD analysis project Ga0194129, IMG submission 150862) | Freshwater microbial communities from Lake Tanganyika, Tanzania - TA2015038 Kigoma Deep Cast 35m | ecosystem: Environmental > Aquatic > Freshwater > Lake | place: Tanzania: Lake...
ATACCAGCACAGTCGCTAGTCCTTGAGCTACTTTACAGAAACCAATCACCAAAAGGAAAGCTTTATTCAGTTGAAAAAATTTTGTTTTTTCTCTTTTTTGGAGGAAAAAGAGAAAATCACAGAGGGAGAGGCAAGAAGTCTATTGATCTACATTCATCTTTTTTCTAGACCCCCTTGCAAAGCCTTTAAAATTGGTCTATATATCTACCCATTGTTAACGAAATCCACACGTAGGCTTGGGGTATATCCCCCTTCGGTGTTTCCAGTGGTTGGAAATAAGGCGCCTACGGCGGTTAAACCGGAAAAGGAAATTAAAATGACTGTCCCTGCATTTTCAGTGCGCGAACTCTTAGAAGCAGGTGTCCACTTCGGCCACCACCCTCGTCGTTGGAACCCAAAGATGGCTCCTTATATTTTTGGTGTCAGAAACGGGGTTCATATTATCGATCTTGAAAAAACTGTCCCTATGCTTCACAAGGCCCTAGAGGTTATTCGTGATGTTATTGCTAAAGGGGGACGCGTGTTGTTCGTTGGAACAAAGCGTCAAGCTGCCGATAAAATTGCAGAAGTTGCTTCATCGACTGGTCAGTATTATGTAAATCATCGTTGGCTAGGAGGAATGTTAACTAACTGGGGGACTATTTCAAAGTCTATTAAACGCCTAGATATCTTGGAAGAATCTCTTTCAAAAGATACGAGCGGGTTTACTAAAAAAGAAATTTTAAAGATGGAACGGGAAAAGCAAAAGCTAACGCTTGCTTTGGGTGGTATTCGTACCATGGCAGGGCGCCCTGACCTTGTGTGTCTTATCGATTGTGACCGTGAAGAATTGGCGATTCAAGAGGCCAACAAGCTTGGAATTCCAGTGATTGCTGTTGTCGACACAAACGTTAAATTTAATGGTGTGGACTATATTATTCCTGGAAACGATGACGCGTCTCGTGCGATTGAGCTTTATGCCCGTCTTTTTGCTGGCGCTGTGTTTGCTGGTCTTCAAATGGAAGCAACGCGCTCTGGTGTTGATTTGGGTGAAAGTGAAAACCCAGAAGAAGAGATTTTAGACGCTTCTGCTCCAAGGAAGGGAGCTAAAGGGAAAGCAGCTCCTAAAAAAGTCGAAGTGGTAAAAAAGACTTCAAGAACAGCTAAGGGAGAAGCCGAGATTTCTGATAAGCCAGAGGTCGAAGAAGTTCTTCCTGTCGTAGAAGAAGCGGTCAAAGAGTAAATAGTAAAAGATATAAGAGCAAAATAATGACACAAATTACCAGTGCTTTAATCCAAGAGCTCCGCACGAAAACAGGGGCTGGGATGATGAAATGTAAAGAGGCGTTACTTGAAACCAATGGCGATATGGAAGCCGCGGTTGATTGGCTTCGGAAGAAGGGATTGGCGGCAGCGTCCAAAAAAGCAGGACGTATAGCAGCAGAGGGTCTTGTGGGTCTTTTGACCGATGGGTCTAATGGCGCCCTTGTTGAGGTGAATGCTGAAACAGATTTCGTTGCCAGAAATGATCAGTTTCAAGGCTATGTGAAGAATGTAACTGCGTTAGCCCTTTCTCATAAAAAAGATTTAGAATCTTTAAGTGATTTGCCTTATGGGCATGGAACGAATCGAACTGTTTCAGAAGAACTGACCAATATGATTGCCGTAATTGGTGAAAATATGGCATTGCGCCGTCTAGGGACAATGGGGGTTAGCCCAGGCGTTGTTGTTGGGTATATGCATTCTGCAATCCAAGAGGGCCTTGGAAAGCTTGGTGTTATGGTAGCGCTTGAGTCGAGTGGAAGCAAAGCAGAACTCGAAACTCTTGGTAAGCAAATTGCCATGCATATTGCAGCAACAAATCCTCAATCTGTTTCGGTTGAAGAGTTGGATCCCGCTCTTTTAGATCGCGAACGTGATATTATTACAGATCAAGCGCGTCAAAGTGGCAAGCCAGAGGAATTTATTGGAAAAATGGTTGAAGGACGTTTGCGGAAATTCTATGAAGAAAGCGTTTTGCTTGAGCAAACTTTCGTGATCGATGGCGAAAGCAAGATCAAGGATGTGATCAAAAAAGCAGAAGCAAAAATGGGTACATCAATTAAAATTGATGGCTTTTTGCGGTTTGCATTAGGTGAAGGCATTGAGAAAAAAGAAGATAATTTTGTAGAAGAAGTAGCGTCTCTCAGTCGCTGATTCAAAACCCCGGAGGAGGGGATTGTATGGCAAAGCCATCTTTTAAACGTCTTTTAATAAAAATATCGGGGGAATCCTTGAAAGGGGATTCCTCTGTTTTTATGGACAAAACGGCCATAAACCGGCTTTTGTCTCATGTCCAAAATGCCCAAGCTAAAGGATGTCAGGTTGCTTTGGTGGTTGGTGGCGGGAATATTTGGCGTGGAAAAGAGAATACACTCGATTTTTTGGAACGTTCAGACGCTGACAAAGTTGGGATTCTTGCAACCTTAATGAACGCTCTTGTTTTGAAGGGTGCTTTTGAAATAAAAGGGATGCAATGCGTTGTTTTTTCTGGCGTTTCTGTTCCAAGCCTTTGCGAAAATTATTTGGAGCACACGGCACGGGCTTTTTTAGATAAAGGGTATGTTGTTCTTTTTGCTGCGGGGACGGGGAGTCCTTTTTTTACAACGGATACAGCTGCGACCTTAAGAGCCCTTGAAATGAAGTGCGACCTTTTATTAAAGTTGACCAAGGTTGATGGGGTCTATGATAAGGATCCTAAGAAGTATAAAGATGCCATCCGATTTGATCGAGTTACTTTTCAACAGGTTTTATCAAAGGGGTATGCTGTTATGGATGCAACCGCTGTTGCGCTTGCAAAAGAGGGAGATCTGCCGGTGATGGTCGGGTCATTTTTTGAAGAAGAGATCGTGTCTGAAATTTTAGAAGGGCGCGGAACTGTTACACGTATGGAAAAAGGGGAATAAACATGCAAAGTCATATCCAAATGGTTGAAGAAAAAATGAAAGCAACGCTTGAGGCGTTAAAACGAGAATTCCAAGGCATTCGGACAGGACGAGCTAATCCTGCGATTCTGGATGGTATTTTTGTGAACGCCTACGGAAGCAAAATGCCTTTGAATCAAGTGGGCAACATCAACGTACCCGATGCCCGACTTTTAACAGTTCAGGTTTGGGATAAAAGCATGGTGAAAACAGTTGAGAAAGCGATTCTTGACTCAAATTTGGGTATCAACCCTGTAACAGAGGGGGAAGTGATTCGTCTTCCTATGCCGGATTTAAGCGAAGAGCGCCGAAAGGATTATGTGAAACTTGTGGCAAAGCATGCGGAAGCAGCCCGTGTTTCCTTAAGGAATGTGCGTCGTGATGGGATTGATAGCTTAAAGAAAATGGAAAAAGATAAGACCATTTCTGAAGATGATCTTCACCGTGGGTCCACAAAAATTCAAGACGTGACCGATAAGTATGTAAAACTTATTGATGAAGCGGCGTTGAAAAAAGAACAAGATATTATGCATATCTAATTGACCTAGAGTATTTGATGGTCAAACTTCCAAAGCATGTCGCAATTATTATGGATGGCAATCGTCGCTGGGCGAAAACCAAAGGCTTCCATATTTTGAAGGGTCACGAAGCTGGCGCTGAAGCTTTAAGGGGTGTGATAGAAGAAACAATGGCTCAAAAAATTCCGTATTTGACGGTTTTTGCGTTTTCATCTGAAAATTGGAATCGGGATAAAACTGAGGTTTCTGGACTTTTCTTATTAATGGAAAGATTGTTTGAAAAAGAAATTCACGCTTTACATAAGCAAAATATCCGCTTAAAAATGATCGGAGAAAAGAGTAAGTTGTCTAAAAAAGTTGTGTCGCTTATCGAAGAAGGAGAGGACATGACAAAGGACAACACAGCCCTACAACTAACGATTGCTTTAAATTATGGCGCCCGACAAGAAATTGTTCGTGCGGCACAGTTCCTTCTAAAACAAGTTGAAGAAGGATCTTTAGAGAGAGACATGATAACAGAAGAAACTTTTAATAACGCCTTAGATACTAAAGGAATGCCAGATCCTGATTTCTTAATTCGTCCCAGTGGAGAATTTAGAATCAGTAACTTTTTGCTGTGGCAACTTTCCTATGCGGAACTTTATTTTACGCCAGTATGGTGGCCTGATTTTTCCAAAGAATGTTACAAAAATGCTCTTGTTGAGTACGATAAGCGCCAAAGACGGTTTGGGGAATAAAAAATGAAACGCTTAGTTTTTGGTGATTTGCGGCCTCGGTTTTTCTCTGCTCTTGCTATTTTAGGGATTCTTGCAGGGGCTATGGTTGTAGGTCCTTGGGGATTGATGATTTTGTCAGGGGTGATTGTTGGCTTTTTGACTTACGAATGGTTGACGATTTGCAAAATAGAGCGTCGCATTATTTTCCTGATCATTGTTCCCACCATTTTTTATGCTATGTACAATGCCCATCTGGGATTTCTTCGATTGAGTTTAGGCCTTTTAATTGCCAGTGCGAGTTTTGGTGTTTTCTTAAGTTGGTTTGCTTGGCATCGGCGATTTTTATGGGGAAGTCTGGCTCTTATTTATTTTGGTGTTCCCTTTACTCTGTTTGCTTGGATGCTTTTTTCTTATGAAAATGCAACGGCTGTTTTGATATGGATCATTCTTGTCGTTTCAGGCAGCGATATTGGGGGATATATTGTTGGATCATTGCTTCGTGGGCCTAAAATGATACCAGAAATTAGTCCCAATAAAACTTGGATAGGTTTTTTGGGCGGGTTACTAGCGGCTGTTCTTTTGGGGGGACTTGGATATAAAATCTTAGTGGCAGAAACGCCTCCTCTTTATATGTCAGTTGCGGCACTTGTTGTGGGGCTTGTGTCTGTGCTAGGGGATTTAATAGAATCTTTGATTAAGCGGTATCATCATGTTAAAGATTCTGGAAGATGGATTCCGGGGCACGGTGGATTTCTAGATCGCTTTGATGGATATTTGTTTGTTTTGCCTGTCATTGTGTGGATGATCCATGCTGCGCCAGCCATGTTTAATGATTTTGCCCCCAATATCGAAGAATGGTGGCTTCAGTGGACCTCTTAAGAGTCGTAGAGAAAGGTAATTTATGGATATTTTAGCAACACTTGGCGCAAGTTTTTCTTGGGTCTTTCCCGTTTTAGTCGTTTTAACAATTTTAGTGTTTCTTCATGAACTGGGGCATTATACGGCGGCTCGATTAAACGGCGTGCGTGTAGAAGTTTTTTCTATTGGTTTTGGTCGTGAATTATTTGGGTGGACAGATCGTCACAAGACACGCTGGAAGGTTAGTCTCATTCCTCTTGGGGGCTATGTTCGTATGTTTGGGGATGCTGACGCTTCAAGCGCTGTTGATTTTGAAAAAATGAAGACACTGACCCCAGCAGAGCAACAAGAAACTCTAGCAGGGAAAAATGTTTGGCAGAGAATTGCTGTAGTAGGGGCAGGCCCTCTTGCGAATATTTTGGTCACAGTTCTTTGTTTCTGGATTGTTTTTATTTATACCGGGGAACCTCGATTGGACGCAACCGTTGGTCAAATGGAAGTGGATGCCCCTGCGTGGGCAGCGGGCCTTCGTCCTCAAGATAAAATTTTAAAATTGGATGGCGAGGCCATTGATGATTTTCAACATTTAAGACGTATTATTTCCAAGAAAGTTGGGGTTCCTGTTGCCGTGACTTATGCAAGGGGCAGTGATCAGATTGATGTGACTTTGACCCCTATTGACCGGGATGGAATGGGGATTATTGGAATTATGCCCTACCGTGAACCCAAAACGGTTTGGTCTGCTTTTACGGGGGCGATTGTTGGTACGGGCCTTGTAGCTGTTCAGATGCTTCAAACTTTCTGGAACTTTATTGTAGGGGCCGAAGATTCAAAAAGAATTGGGGGGCTTGGAAGTATTGCAAAGCTGGCCAAAGAAGCCTGGAGCGAGGGATTTTTCTCTCTGATTGGATTTATGGGGTTACTCTCTTTAAATCTGGGAGTTTTGAATTTATTCCCTATACCTGTTCTGGATGGTGGACACCTTTTGTTCTATGGAATTGAAGTTGTTCGGGGTCGACCTGTTAGTGAAAAAATACAAGATTTAGCTTATAAAATAGGTCTTTATTTCTTGTTGGCTATGATGGTTTATAGTCACTGGAATGATTTAGTGCGCTTTAAAGTTTTCGCTTGGGTAGCATCCTTCTTTCAATAAATTAGTTTTTTAAGGGGTATTTTTATGAAAAATTATACAAAGTCATTTAAGCTTCTTTTTGGGGCCTCTCTTGTTTGGGCATCGCTGTGTTACGGGGAAACCCCTGCGCGTATTGATGGTGTTATTGTTGAGGGAAATCAACGCATTGAATCCGATACGATTTTAAGTTATATGACCCTTAAAAAGGGAAGCATGGCGACTCAAGCAGATATTGATAGCGACCTTAAAGAGATTTTTAAATCCAAATTGTTCACAGATGTGCATGTAGAACGTGTTGGGTCCATGCTTCGGGTGCGTGTTGTTGAAAACCCCAGTATTAATCGGGTGGCCTTTGAAGGCAATAAAAGTGTGACTGATAAAATTTTGGAAGCAGAAGTTCAATTAAAACCCCGGCAACTTTTAACGAAGGATAAAGTACAGTTTGAAGTCCGGCGTATTTTAGAAATCTATAAGCATAAGGGATATTTCGCGGCAAAGGTTTCGCCAAAAGTAATTAAGCTTGATCAGAATCGGGTTGACGTTGTCTTTGAGATCGAAGAAGGAGTCGTTGCTAAGATACGGGCTATTAAGTTTGCAGGGAACAAGCGGTATTCCGCAGATCGGTTGAAGAGCATCATAACAACAACAGAATCCGCCTGGTGGAAGTTCTTTTCAACGACAGACGTGTATGATCCTAACAAATTGGACATGGATAGTGACAATTTGAGGAAATTCTATCGTGGGAAAGGATACGCCGATTTTAAAGTTCTATCGGCAACGGCAGAACTTGTCCCTGAACAAGACGCCTTTATCATCACCTTCACCGTTGAAGAAGGGGAACGCTATCGCTTTAGTGATATTGAGGTTGATAGTAACTTTCCAAAACTTCCCTCCGCGCTTTTTGAAAAAGCCTTAAAAGCGCAGAAAGGGGATTGGTATTCAACGGATGTGATTGAAAAGGATACGATTGCCTTGTCTGAATTGGCAGGAGATCATGGCTATGCCTTTGTGAATGTACGGCCTTTGCCTACTAAAAACGAAGAGACGCATACAGTAGGCATCAAATATAAATTAGAAGAAGGACCAAAGGTCTTTATCAATAAGGTGAAAATCAAGGGAAACACGCGAACGATTGATCGGGTTATTCGTCGTCAGTTTATGGTATCAGAAGGCGATGCTTATAGCGCCAGTCGTTTGAAGGCCTCTGACCGTAATATCCAAAATCTTGGATATTTTAAGAAAGTTGATATTACCCAAGAACCTGTTGGAGACGGTAAGAACCAAGTCGATATTGAGACAGAAGTTGAAGAACAATCAACGGGTGAAATTAACTTTAGTGTCGGGTATTCAACCTTAGACGGTCCTTTAGGAATGGTTCAATTACGCGAGCGCAATCTTTTTGGTCGTGCCTATTCCTTTGGAAGTCGTGTTCAGGTTGCTAAAAAAAGCCGTAACGTCGATATTTCTTTGGCGGATCCTTATTTCTTGGACAAAGATTTAGAGGTAGGTATTGGGTTTGACTATGGACGTCGTGACCAAGAAAGCGAAAGCTCTTTCACTCGAAATAACATTGGTGCACGGACATGGGTTGGCTATAACCTTTCAGAGTTTTTAGGGCAACGTTGGTCTTATAGTTTAACCCGTGAACGTATTGAACACGTCAAGGCAGACGCTGCACCTCAGGTTAAAGAACAAGAGGGCAAAGCTATTTCTTCCATGATTGGTCATCGCCTTATGTACGATCGTCGAGATTTTCGTTTTGCACCGACAGAAGGCTATGCGCTTAGTCTTTCAAACGATTTTTCTGGGGTAGGGGGAACAGTAAAATATCACCGTCATACCATCGGGGGAACAATTTACTATACCCCGATCGATGAAGTAACAGCCCATTTCGATACAGAGATTGGCATGATTGCGGGACTGGGCGGTAAGAAACTTCGTATCGTTGATAAGTTTACTCTTGGAGGTGGTGACCTTCGTGGATTCGAATATGCGGGTGTTGGACCTCGTTCTAAATATGGAAACTTTGATGCCCTAGGGGGAGATCGGTTTGTAACAGCGTCGGCTGAAGTTACCTTCCCTGTTGGACTTCCAAGTGAAGTAGGATTAAAGGGGTGTGCATTTGTGGATAGCGGGACAACGTGGGACACAAAAATGAAAGACAGCAATGTCTATAACTTTAAGGCCTTTCGTATTGCTGCAGGGTTTGGGTTTGGTTGGACGACCCCTATGGGGCTTATCCGACTTGACTTTGGTTTCCCAATTTCGAAGCAAAAAGGGGATAAAGAACAATTGGTACTCTTGAATTTTGGAACAGGTCGTTTTTAAGAAAGATGCTGTACCGTTTCCTTTGTATTGTATGGGTGATTCTCGGGTTCTTTGATCTTCAAGCCTTTGCATATGGGGACAAAGGTGAGACTCGAGTTGCCTTTTTTGACCCGAAGATAGTTTGGGAATCAGTTCCTTCATTCCACGCGCCTAAAAAAGAACTTGAGGCAATGCTCAACAAACTTCAAAAGAGGTATTCTGGGCTTGAAAAAGTATTAAGGGAGGAAGGGCAAGCACTTCAAAAAGAACGAGTGCGTTTAGAAGAATCATCCTCAAAAAAAGACCAAAAAGCTGATTCCGTAAAACAAGAAGACTGTGTCAAAAAATTTGAAGAACAATGGGATGCTTTTAATCAAAAAGTTCTAAAAATCCAAAAAACTGTCGAAAGTAAAAAGCGGTGTATTGGGGAAGTTTATGAACAGGCGAACGATTCTTTGCAGCGACTTCTAGAGACAGAAATAGAGGCCCTTGCTCGGAAAAAATCAATCCAAATCATTCTTTTGAAAGAAAGTATCGCCTACGGATTGCCTAGCCTTAATTTAACAGAAGACCTTATTGATGCGCTTAAAGCAAAGCCAAATCCACTTTTATTAACCTTTGAGGGATGTGAAAGGCTTGGAGATGAGTGATTCACGGTTTTTTATTAAAAAAGAGGGTGTAACGCTTGGGGATTTATGCCGTTATCTTGACTTAGCACCCTCTTCTTCTCTTGATCAATCTTTAAAAATTGATGATGTCTGTTCGATTGAAGAACCAAAAGAAGGCTGTCTGAGTTTCATAAAGACTAAGAAAAACCTTTCTGTTGTTGAAGAATGGCCTTCGATGATTTTCTTAGTAGATGAAGCTTTGGCTTTGGAACTTACGTCATCGTTGCCAAATGTTCTCTTTTCAAAAAGAGTAGAAATTGATTTTACCCGAAGTATACAATACCTTTACCCTCACCCCTTTGTGAAAGCGTTTGCATCCGGAATGCCTTCTGTGTCTCTCCAGGCTAAAATCGGTCAGAACGTAACCATAAGCCCTGGCGTTGTCATTGGAGAGGGCGCAGAGATTGGAGACGGCGTATTTTTAGGGCCTAATGTTGTTATTGGACCCAACGTTGTTATTGGAAAGCACTCTGAAATTCATGCAGGCGTTGCGATTCAATGTGCGCTCATTGGAAGTCATGTTGTCATTCACCAAAATGCGGCAATTGGTCAAGCTGGTTTTGGCTTTACAGTGACACCAGAGGGATTTTTAGATATTCCCCAAATTGGCCGCGTGATTATAGAAGACAATGTTCATATTGGCGCTTGTTGTACGATTGATCGGGGAGGGCTTCGAGATACTATTATCCGTTCAATGACGCGTCTTGATAACCTTATACAAATTGGTCATAATGTCCAAATTGGTCGTGGATGTGTGCTTGTTGCGCAAGTTGGAATCGCTGGAAGCACAGTGATTGGTGATTTTTCTATGATTGGTGGGCAGGTAGGAATTGCAGATCATGTGACAATTGGAAAAAATGTTAAAATTGCTTCCAAGAGTGGTGTGATGCGAGATATTCCGGATGGGTCTGTCATGGGTGGAATCCCTTGTGTTCCCATTCACCAATGGCATAGAACAAGTGTTATTCTCCATAAACTTACTCAGAAACAAGACAAGAAATAGAAAGAAAACAGATGAAACTAGATATTAAACAAATTCAATCTTTGATTCCCCACCGTTATCCGATGTTATTGGTTGATCAAGTCGTTGACATTATTGAGGGTGAAGAAGCGGTTGGTATTAAAAATGTAACCATGAATGAATGGTTTTTTCAAGGACACTTTCCAGATGCGCCCGTGATGCCAGGAGTTTTAATTGTTGAAGCTATGGCCCAGACGGCAGGGATTGTTGTGATGCATTCTGCCTATAAAGATTCAGCGTCTAACAAGCTTGTGTATTTTATGTCTATTGAGCAGGCACGGTTTAGAAAACCTGTTCTTCCGGGCCACACCCTTCGATTGCACGTAAAAAAAGTTCAGTCTCGCGGGCCGATTTGGAAATTTTCAGCGGTTGCCAAAGTAGAGGATGCCTTAATGGCGGAAGCAACCTTTTCTGCAATGATTGCAGAGGGTGAGAGTTCAAAATGATTCACCCAACCGCTCTTATTGACCCAAAAGCTGTTCTTGGAAAAAATGTGACGGTTGGTCCTTTCTGTCATGTGGGGCCCCATGTGACCTTAGAAGATGACGTTGAATTAGTTTCTCATGTGTCTTTGGCGCAGCGCGTCCACGTAGGGCAGGGAACAAAAATTTTCCCTTTTTCTGCCATTGGACATCTTCCCCAGCATCGAAGCTATAAAGGGGAACCCTCATGGGTTAAAATAGGGGCTCGGTGTTTGATTCGCGAGCATGTCACGATTCACCCTGGAACTGAAAAAGGGGGCATGGAAACCCTTATTGGTAACGACTGCATGATTATGGTTGCGGCCCATGTTGCTCATGATTGTATCGTCGGAAATGGGGTTCTTTTGACGAATAATGCAACCCTTGGGGGGCATGTTCAGGTGGGTGACTTTGCCAACATTGGGGGAATGGTTGGGGTTCATCAATTTGTACGGATTGGGCATGGGGCGATTATTGGGGGAATGTCAGGCATTGAAAATGATGTTATTCCCTATGGATCTGTGATGGGAAATCGGGCACGACTTTGCGGATTGAACCTGGTTGGGCTAAAGCGTCGAGGGCTTGACCGTCAAACAATTCATGAACTTCGAGGAGCGTATCGTCTTTTGTTCGCCAATGAAGGCACCCTTGCAGAGCGTATCCAAGATGTTAGTGAGCTTTTTGGGTCAAATCCCTATGTGATGGAAATTATTACATTTATGAAAGCGGATTCAAGCCGTTCTCTGTGTCTTCCCGCATAGGCTATTTTTTGATTTACAATAGAGCATTTTAATTCTCCTTAATTTAGTTTATACTTGAATATAAGTAATAAAAAAGGGAGGAATATTGTGAAAAAAGTTTATGGGCTATTAGCCCTTATGGGAGTTTTCTTTTTTGCAGCGGGGGCTTGGGCGCCGCCATCACCACCGAATGCGAATATTTGTAGGCCGTTAAAAGGAAATTTGCAAACAGCAAAACCGGAAGAAAAAGCATCTTTAGAAGAAGATTGGAACAAGTTTTGTAAGCCACATGGCTGGCTTCGTTAATTTGTATGGCGTACATCATTTCCCCCACCATAAAAACCTTTCTTATGGTGGGGCTTTTATTAAGGGAAAATACAAAAAAATTCACACAACTCAAAAATTCTGTTGTAGCTGACACGTAATTATGTAAAAATTAAAATAATAAATAAAAAAAAAATATTAGGGGGCAGGACAGATGAAACTTCGCACAAATAATATTCTTGTTTTTGGAACACTTCTTAGTTTCCTTGGGGGATGCGACAGTCAACGCTTGGATGAAAGCCATAAAAAAAATATTCAAGATATGCAAGATGCTTTGAAGGAGGCAACAAAGGTTCCTACTGCTGAAGAAACATCTGACATTTTAAGTGCCTCGCTTGATATTTTAAAAGATACAGGGCCCAAGATTGATCTTGATGTTGCGGAAGATGCCTTAAGATGTAATTTAGTGGTGAATCAAGAAGAGCCAGGAAACTTTTTCTCTATGCTTTCTCAGACCTATGAGGTTGGAATTGTGATGGATAAAGATCTCAGTGACCCTATTACCCTTAGTTTGACGAATGCATCCATTAAAGAAGTTTTCCAAGCCTTGCAAGAAGGCTATGGATATGAATTTGAAAAAACAAGTTATGGGTATCGTATTGCAAAGCCAAAGTTGGAAACAAAAATTTTCATCATCAATTACCTTGATATCAAAAGAAAAGGAACATCCAGTACATCGATTAACCCAGCAATCTCTATAAATGATAGTAGCGGCAGTTCAGGGGTTGATAATCGCTCTGGAAGTCAAGTGACAACAGAAATGGATGCAAAGTTCTGGGAAGATTTAGAGCAAACCATTAATTTGTTGTTAGCGGATACAAAAGTTCCAGCAGCGGCTCAGCAAACTCCAACGTCTGCTGCACCAGAGTCCAAAGATCAGTCAAAAGACAACGCGCAGGGTATTAATTCAAGCGCGCCATCATCCATCATTAACCGCAACACGGGTCTTGTTGTGGTGCGAGGATACAGGGATCAGCTGGCAAAAATCCAAGACTATCTCTATCGGACACAATTAATCGTGAAACGCCAGGTGATTTTAGAAACAAAGATCTTGGATGTTGAATTGAGCGATCAGTATGCAACAGGGATTAACTGGAGCAACCTGGGGGGCAGTGTTTTTGCAAGTAATTCCAAATTTTCAACTAATATTGCCAGTGGTCAAGATATTACAAAAATATCACCCAGCAATACAGGATCTACTTTTGGAAATGCGATTGCCTTGACGGCCACAAAAGGGACCACCTTTAATGCGGTGATGAATTTACTGTCCCATCAAGGAAAAGTTTCCGTTCTATCAAGCCCTAGAATTTCGGTCATCAATAACCAAAAAGCGGTGATTAAGGTTGGAAGTGATGCGTATTATCCAACGAATGCGAGTTCAAATGCTGTTGCAAGTGCTGGAGCAATGACGACAGGGTCCAGCATTGACTTAACGCCATTCTTTTCTGGAATTTCGATGGATGTGACGCCGCAAATTAGCGATAATGAAGAAATTTCATTACATGTTCATCCTGTGATTAGCCGGGTAGAAAGTGATTCTAAGGAGTTTACCGTTGATGGTAAAGTAACAAACCTTCCTCTTGCTAAAACAACCGTGCGTGAAGCCGATACGATTGTAAATGCCAAGTCAGATCAGGTAGTGATTATTGGAGGATTGATGGAAAACAACATCGACCTCGATAACTACGGTTTGCCGATTAAGGATCGCACGGGCATTTTGAACGGCGTCTTTGGGCAAAAGGGTGGATCGAAAGTAAACCGCGAATTGGTGATCCTTCTAAAGCCCATCGTTGTGAAGAACGATACTTGGGCGAACGAAATTAAAAAGACGATGCAATCAGCCTTTCAAGGATAAACAATGCACGACATGATGGAATTTTTCAAGCTGAGGGAAAAGCCTTTTTCCCTCACGCCTGATCCCGATTTTTTTTGTGATTTTAACCAGTATGGAAAACTTATTTCTCAACTGAAGACAAATGCATTAAATGGCGAGGGTCTTGTGGTTGTAACAGCAGAAATTGGCCTTGGGAAGACGATGCTTTGTCGAAAATTACTCCAAACCTTGGATGACATCGATCATATTGAAATTTTATATGTTCCTAATCCAAAGTTAGAACCAACAGCGCTTTTGACGAATATTGCAGAACAATTATTAATCGATATATCATCTGTTGATGCGGCGCATTTAACAAATAGTATTAATCTTCGTCTTATTGAATTGGCCCGCCAAAGAAAGCAAGTTATTTGCATTATTGATGAAGCCCAAGTAATGGGGGCGGATACGTTGGAAACGCTCAGGCTTTTGACCAATCTTGAAACACACAAGCGGAAGCTGATCCAAATGTTTTTGTTCGGTCAACCCGAGTTGATGAGGCTTTTAGAGCGGGAATCCTTACGCCAAATCAAACAACGCATTTCGTATCTTTATACGTTGCAGCCACTCAGTTTTTCCGAATGTTATCAATACGTTTGTCGGCGTTTAGTTATGGCAGGGCATCCTGATGGAATTGTATTGAGCAAAACAGCCCATTACCATTTATATAAATTTAGTCGAGGGGTGCCACGGGTTGTCAACCTGATTTTGGAAAAAGCCTTAACAATAGCGGCTGCAGAAAATAAAACGCAAATTACAACAGATATTATTAAAAAAGCAATGGATCTTTCGCCAAATCTTGAGAAAAAAACGGTATCGCGGTTTGATGAACTTCTTTTAATGTTTATTATCGTTGCAATTGCGACCCTATCTGTTATCCTGCTTTATAGAATAATGGGAGATGGATTACAATGAAGGCGCACCATCGATTGAGTGCTTTAAAAGACAGGTTTTATAATTTCTGTTTTAAGGATTCTCTTGTTTTAAAGCAAACATCCAAGCAACGTCTGCGTTTTTATTTGATTTTGGGGGTTTTGTGCCTGATCGGCATTTCTTTTTATTCTGTTTTGTGGGAAAAGAAACCGTCTAAGCCTTCCGAATTGCCAAGACCAGCAACTGTTATAGAGCCTGTGGTCACTGAACCAAAAGTTCCTGTTGCTGTGGTTGTTGAACCAATTGTGCCGAGTCCCGTTCCTGCAGTGACAGCGCACTCGCCTGCTGCTGTTGAAGCAGCTCATATTCCTGCGCTTGAAGAGCAGGAGAAAGCTTTGGATGAGCCAACAGGAGAAGAAGGCCAGGATAACCAAGAAAAAGAGCATGAAATCAAAAAAGAACCGATGCCTTTAGAGACTGCTGTTCCAGTAAAAGAAAAGCCTAAAAGCACTATTGAGCGGACATCCAAAGGGGATCATGAAATAGATGTCCTATATCAAAAAGCGATTTCCTTTGTAAAACATAAGAAGTTCGACCAGGCGCGCTCTATCCTTCAACGTGATGATATTATTCGTCATAGCCATGGGAAGGCTTTAAATATGTTGGTCAAAATTCTTTTGAATGATCGGTCCTATGAGATGGTTGAAACGTATGCAAAGAAATACCTTGATCTTTATCCTTCCGAAAAAACAGAAGTTCTTTTGGCTTATGGCCACGCATTGAGCGGCCTTCAGAAGTATCAAGAATTGCTTCGCGCTTTAGGGGGCTATGTTCCCTCTTCAGAAAAACGAGAAGAATACAATAAACTTTTGGGCCAGGCATACTTAAAAGAGAAAAAATATCCTGAAGCACGAGAGACTTATGAGCGGCTTTTAGAAAATAACGATAATGATACCAAGTTGTTGATGGCTTTATTGATTAGCCAAATCGGTATGAAAGATAATGACGCTGCCCAAATTACTATGGGGAAACTCTATCAGAATCCTTTGGACGCTCGTGAAACTCAGGCGTTGAAGAAAATGGCAAAGCTGATTGTGACTGAGGAATAGGTTGCTATCTATTCTTTTTTTGACATCCTCTTTTTTTTCTATTTTTTCTCAAAACTCCCCTATCGTTTATAGGCAAGGCAGACCCAATGCGGCATTTTTGTAGAAAAAGTAATCTTTTCAAAGTTATTGCGTTCGAGCATTTCTTTAATTTCTTGTCGGCTAAACCGCTTTTCAAGACTGGTTCCAAGGCGATCTAAAGCATCCGTTTTCATAAAGTAAAATTGTTTATGGCGGTAGTAGTTTAGAGGGATATTGTGATAGGGGAGGTTGAGTTTTTCTGCTATCAAAGAAAATCGGGCGAGCGGCCAATAGAAAATCCCTGCAATTGCGATCGTGATTAATTTCTTTAAAGGGAAAGGAAGGCGAGCAATAAAGTAGCGCAAGATATCACTTGCTTTCCATAGTATTCGAAACCATAAAGGCCTGTTTTCAAAATTATAGTATAGATATAACAAAAAAGGTGCGCCGCTTTTTAAAAGAAGGCTGCAGTCTTTAATGCCCTGTTCAGTGTCTGGAATATGATGAAGGACTCCCAAAGAGTATCCAAAATCCTGGGAATTTTCTTGAAGACTATTGCTGCTAACGGACCCTACTTCAAATGTGACGTTCTTTATGCCATCCATAGACCTTTTAGCTGTTTCAAGCGCTTTAGGGCTTGGGTCGATGCAGTGAAGCTTGAAAACCTTGGAGGCGACAAGTTTTGCCCATCGACCGCTTCCGCATCCCATATCAAATCCTTGGGCCTTTTTAGGAAGATTTTTAAAGGGAAATAAATGAAAATATTCATCGAAAACTTTTTCAATTTCTTTTGCTTCTAGGGTGCGGTGATGGTACGTATCCCATTCATCCCCAAAATCTTTTACAACTTTTTCATCAATATTGCGCATCATTTTTTTGCTTTAGAACATGAGTCTAAATGACTTTTATCCAATTGAGAAGAATTAAAATAATGCAGACACATCAACATGAGAGGCTATATAATCGTTGCTATAAGCGTTTGACTGTATGGCAGAGGCTGTTATAAGAGCAAAGAAAATATCTTTTTCTGTTTTGGTTGCTTTTTTATAAATAGATGCCTTTCTTTCCAATTCTTTGACTAAGCTTTTATCAACAATCACAGGGTTCTTTGAATATTTCATTTCACACAAGGTAATTGTATGGTCAGGTCGATCAAATAATAAATCTATTTGAGTTCCTTCTTCTTTGGAGGGTGTATGGCGCCAAGTATAAGCAATAGAGTTTATGGGCAGATAAAGTTTTTCCCTAATTTGAGCTAAGTGTTTGTAGCAAACAGCCTCAAAGGCATACCCTGCCCATGTATACCATGAAGGACTTTGGGCAAGGCCTTCAAAAAAGTGCTCTGAAGGTGTGATGGGTCGTTGTGTTAACGGGTCGAGAACCCAAAAAAGATAGAACAAAGAATACTCATCAATGACCTTATAAAAGACTCCCCTTGCTCTTTCTTGGGAGATGAAGGAGGTTATGAACCCCGTTTCTTCAAGGCTTTTTAAACGGCTAGAAAGGGTTTTCCCTCCATACCCAGTTTTTTCAACAAGGTCTTTTCGGCTAATCCCATATCTTTTTTTGCCAATAATTTTTATTAGTTTCTCGTATTCAGGGCCATTCTCAAAAAGGGCAGCAAATAAACTATCAAACTCGTTCCACAAGAGACCATTTTTAGAAAAACAGAGATTTTGAATGTTTTGAACAGCCGACAATCCTTTTTCAATGCCTTTAAGGTAAAAAGGAATTCCTCCAAGGCACATGTAAATATCTAGGATTTGATTGTTGCTTAAATGAATCCCTCTGTAGTTCAAAAAAAGCTTTGTTTCTGCAAGAGTAAAAGGATCCAAAGCGATACGGAGGGTAACGCGGTTATGAAGACCTCCTTTGTCTTTTAGGATGTTATGAATAATCCAAGAAGCAGAGGAGCCGCAGATGACAAGTTTTACATTAGGATTTGTACTCCAATAGCGATTCCAGTAATACCCTAGGGCAGATTTTAATCCTGACTTTTTGGTTGCCATCCATGGAAATTCATCAAAAAACAAAACAATTTTTTGTTGGGATAAGTTTTGGTTGATGTAAAAATCAAGCATAGCCAAGGCATCCATCCAATTATTGGGGCTTTTAAATAAGCTTTCTCCTGTTTTTTGACCGAAAGTCTCTTGAATATTGCGCTTAAATTCATTGAGCTGTGCTTTAAGAGGGGCTTTATAAATACCAGTTATTTGAAAAAGAGAACACTTCTGTTTGGAAAAAAATTCCTTTATTAAGAAGGTTTTTCCAACGCGCCTTCTTCCATAAATTGCAATAAATTCAGCTTCTTTGGAGTCAAGGGCCTTTTGTAGTTTTTTTTGCTCTTCAAGTCTTCCAATAATCGACATTTTTTTTATCTCTATTTTTACGCCTATAAATGTTGCTATAAATCCCCCTTATTTGTCAATCGTTAAAAATAGTGGGGACGTATACAAATTGCTATAGATCCCCCTTATTTGTCAATTGTTAAAAACAGTGGGGATTTATAGCACCCCCTTGAAAGCAATGAGAGTTTCCTTTAAGGTGGCTTTAGGATTTTTAAGTCAATCAAGATGCATCAGAAAGTTTTAATCATTCAGCCGCTTCCGGGTATTGGGGATACCTTATGGTTTTTCCCTCACTTAAAAGCGCTTTCTGATTATTATGGCAACGAAACAGATCTTACTCTTTTAACCAAAAAAAGCTCAAAAGCCGATCAGGTTTTGGATGGTATTATTCCTCTTAAGAAAATTTTGACATTAGATCGGGAAAAGGACCATAAAGGATTTTTGGGGTTCTGGCGTCTTGTGAAAATGTTAAAAAAAGAACAAATCGAAACGGCTTGGATTTTGCACCAAAGCCCGCGCTATGCCTTAGCGTGCTGGTGTGCAGGTATTGTTAACATTTATGGATACGGCGCTGGTTTTGGTAAGTGGGTTTCAACGTCTCCATTTTTAAAAAAAGCGGATTGGAATTTGCATCCAATTGAACGGGCCAAAACCCTTTTGACTTATCATCAAATTATCGTTCAGGATACTGTCCTCACTCCCATCACATCTTTGAAAACGTTAATGATAAAACGGTATGGTCTTAAAAAGACTAAAAAAATCCCGATTGTTTTGGGTATTGGGGGAAGTGAGGGGTATAAAAAATGGCCGCCCCATTTTTTTGCAGAGCTTGCCTGCTCCCTTTATCAAAAAGGGTATAATCTTTTTGTTTTAGGTGGGGCGCAAGAAAAGCGTGAGGCTCTTTTAATTCAATCGATGGTCCAGGAAAAGGGCGGCGATATAACGCCTGTCTATGATTTATCCCTTCAAGAAGCTTTTGCGTTTTTAAGTTGCATGAAAATATTCGTTGGGAATGATACCAGCATGCTTAATGCAGCCACCCTTATTGGGGTTGAAACTTTTGGCATTTTTGCAAAAACTTATCCTTTGGCCTATCGATCCAACCTTCATCCGATTACTCCTCTTGTGAGCCAAGACATGAAAATTGGAGAGGTAACTGTTGATCAAGTTTTGGATCGGCTTTTCTGAATAACCCCGTTCGGGATTTTTCTCTTGCGTCAAAGGGTTTTTCTGTTAAAATAGTCCTGAACGGGGTGATTCATGAAAACTGTTTTAACGTTAGAAATTTTAGGATCAATCATTAAAAAGCGACGCAAGGAGCAAAGATTAACTCAAGAACAGCTTGCAGTATTTTCTGGGGTTGGCTTGCGGTTTCTACGCGAAGTAGAGAAAGGAAAAGATTCAGCACACATAGGAAAAGTTCTACAAATTGTTGAAATGTTAGGTCTAATTCTAAAAGTTGAGGAGAAATAAAGTAAATGCGTCGGGTATTGGATGTCTATTTGTTTGGGGAGTTATACTATTCACCCTTTTTAAGTATCACATCGCAAACCTGCGGGACTCGGACTCAGTCACCCCGGATCAAGTCCGGGGCTCCTTAGTCCTCGCCCTTGTTTTATGCGTGCTACTTAAAAATGATAAACTGTATTAGTAGGGACTCTTATTCAAGATATCCATAACTTTTCAAGCAAGAAGCCAAATTGGATAGGGCATCGCGAATAAAAGGGTGCGTTGATTGATTATCTAAAACCCAGGCAAATACCTCCATATCATTATCGTTTGTAAGAGACTCAATTATTTTTTTAAGGGGGGAACGTTTAAGGATTTTATGAAGGTCATGCCAGAGAAGTTCCAAGTTTTTTTCACTGCTTTTGGATTCCTTCTGGTGAAAAGGGTTAGCGCGAGCGCAAAGGGGACCTCCTGCGGGGCGTGCATGGCAAATTTCGCCATATAAATACCCTGCTTCCATCATATCGTTTGTAATAATTTTAGCATTCAGTAAAAGGCTTAGAGTATTTTGAGGGGTTTGATTTTGCATGTCATGGCTCCTGTTTTAAAAAAGGGTAGGAGGGGAGAATAAGAAAAGCAAAAAAACAATTTGCAAAAATGACAATATTTTTCTTGACTGGGTTTGAAGGATTTTTGAGTTATTGCAAGAACTCGGCTTCTATGAAAAATGAGTTGGCAATCAGACATAAAAAAGGGGGTCAGGTTACCCCGACCCCAGTCTAACAGGGAGGCTTTAATTACGTCTGGGAGACGTAATTAGGACCCCTACTACTAGCAGGAGCCCTTTTTCCAGGCTTTGCGCCCGGAACTCGTAGCGGGAATTTCTTCCCGCAAACTTTTTAAAACTCAGTATTTCAATATAGCGGGTAATTTTTTTATTTCTAGTTCTTTTTTGTATTTTGTTTAAGATTTTTGAAAGAATTATTGGAAGGTCGTTTTTTCCTAAACTTTTTAAGGAAGGTTTTATTGACAGAAAAGGGGAAAATCGATACAACAAATTATTCCATAGTATGGAGGGATGGCTGAGCGGCTGAAAGCGGCGGTTTGCTAAACCGTTATACGGTGTAAAGCCGTATCGGGGGTTCGAATCCCCCTCCCTCCGCCACCCTACGCTCTGCGAGCTTCGGGTGGCAGGCCACCGGACTGTCACCCGAAGCGAGGTAGAGCTAGGAGTGTCCCCCGAAGCCTTGGCGTAGGGGGGCTCTGCTAAAAAATTCCCCTTTTTATTTCCTTCCAATTCTACACAACAGTTATCCGCCCTTCTAACTACGGGCAACCATCTCCCTTGAAAGTAATTTCTTTTCTATAATGACTGTTTGACGGCAACGATTAGTCGCTATTAAAGCCAGTTCAGGTAATGTCAAATTTTGATATACTTTAATATATTAAAATTATGTTTCGATATATTATTATATATAAATTTCTTGCTTTTTTAAGCAGAGATGATATTATAATGGAGTAATCCGGTAAAAAATCATGAGTTATGCCAATGAATCTATTATAGAATCCTTAAAGCAACAACGTACTCATCTGAAGATGAGTCAAAAAGACATTAGCCGACAAACCAATATTCCCCAAGCACAAATTTCAAAGATAGAAAATAATCAAACGGACTTAAGGCTCTCAAGTCTTATTCATATAGGCAACGCTTTGGGGCTACAGCTGATATTTATTCCAAAGCAAACCTTCCCTGCCATAAAGTCTATGCTAAAATCTTTTGGGGAAAAAGATATGTCGCCTTATAAACAGAAACCTATGTATAGTTTAGAAGAGGATTAAAATGCCTTTCCCTCTTTTCTTTGATGTTTTATTGCATAATATCCCTATTGGAACTATCACCTATATTGGAAATGATCGAACTATTTTTTCTTTTAAAGAAAGCTATCTTCTCGATCAAAATCGCGCAACTCTTAGTCTTGGTTTTAAAGACCAATCTGGAAAAATAATTTCAGATTTTTCTCCAACTCAGACAAGGCTTTTACCTTTCTTTTCTAACCTGCTTCCCGAAGGACATCTTCGTCAGTATCTCGCAGATCGACTTGGCGTTAAGTCTATGCGAGAGTTTTTCCTGCTTTGGATTTTGGGGGAAGACTTGCCGGGAGCCATTACTATTCTTCCTCAAGGAGACATTTCTTTAATCAAGGATACTCACGAGCAAACATCGTCAATCACGGATTCCAAAGAAACATTCCGATTTTCTCTAGCAGGTGTTCAATTAAAATTTTCTGCAGTTATTAATACAACCGGAGGCCTCACTATCCCTGCTTCTGGTGTTGGTGGATCATGGATTATCAAACTTCCTGCTTTTCAATTTAGCCATGTTCCGGAAAATGAATTTTCTATGATGACACTAGCCAAAAAAATGGGCATGGACATCCCTGATATAAAATTAATAGATCTTCGATCGATTCACAACTTACCAGAAGAATTAATCTCTAAGGAAGAAAAGGCTCTTGCTATTAAGCGCTTTGATCGCACAGAAATGGGGACCGCTATTCATATAGAAGATTTTGCTCAAGTTTTTTCCATATACCCAGAAGATAAATATGGGAAAGCAAGCTTCAAAAATATTTTACAAGTCTTAATCAATGAAACAACAGAAGTCGATATCGCTGAATTTATTCGTCGTCTCGTTTTTAATACTCTAATTGGAAATGCGGACATGCATCTTAAAAACTGGTCTCTTATTTATTCAGATCAAAAAAAGCCAAGACTGGCTCCTGCTTATGATTTTATATCAACAATTCCTTTTATTGCCGATAATAATGCAGCTCTTAATTTCAGCCGCACAAAGCGATTTGATAAATTTACGGTTGATGAACTTAAACACCTTGCCATCAAAGCTGGAGCATCTGAACCCCTTATCATTCAAACAGCTCTAGAAACTGTTGCACGATTCTATGATCATTGGGAAAAAGAAAAACATCATCTCTTGCTTTCAAAAGAAACCATTGAGATGATTGAGCGACACCTTAAAACGATTCCTCTTGCCTACTAGCTGAGTACCCATCCTAGTTATCCGGCTCTTAATAATGACTGGTACAATAACCAGAGGCGTCATAGCGGTCTTGGGCGCCATAAGCCTCTGAGTTTAGAAAACTTATGATGATTTGTAAAAAGAAATGACAAAAAATGACATTTCAAAAATAAAACATCATGCCGTCGTCTTACTTTTGACGCTGTTGCTGTCTGATTTTCTGTAGGGTTCCTACATGTTTTTGATGGTGGTGATAGTGCTTTGAAAATTGGTGTCCGCCCGTTCCATCAGCGACAAAATAAAGGGCATCTGTTTCTTCGGGACATAGTAGAACGGCTTTTAAAGAATTTAGCGATGGATTGGCGATAGGGGCAGGGGGAAGTCCTTTTATCCTGTAGGTATTAAAAGGATGATCTGCTGTCAAATCAGAGCGCACAAGCAGGCGGCCTAAGTCTCCTCGACCTTCCGATAAGCCATAAATGACCGTGGGATCTGCTTGAAGGGGCATGCCTATTGCGAGTCGATTGAGATAGACCCCTGCGATAATTGGTTTTTCTGCATCGACAAAGGCTTCTTTTTCAACAATGGACGCTAACACAAGAGCTTCTTCAGGGGTTTGGAAGGGGAGGTTGGCTTTGCGATGGCTCCATAGCTCTACAATCTTCAATTCCATCATATGCTTCATCTCGGCAATGACCCGGGAAAAAGTTGTCCCTCTGGAAAAAATATAGGTTTCTGGATAAAGCATTCCTTCGGGGGGGAGAACAGGGTTATCGTTCTTTAAAAAGGCTTTTTCTTTTAAAAGTTCAAGGACTTGATAATTCGTTAATCCCTCTGGGATAGTAACCTTATGCTGTTGACCTTGGGCGCTGAGCAAAAGGTGGGCAATGCCATAAGGGGTTTCTTTCTCTGCAATGAAATAATCACCTGACTTTAGCAGCCTTCCTTTGCCGCTTAGGAAAAGGCCACATCGGAACAAAAGAGCAGAAGAAATAAGGCCCTCTTTTTCTAGGCCAGTACTGATAGTTTTTAAGGAATCTCCCTCTGAAATGATAAAGAATTGGCTTTGAAAGGTGCCAGGTGTTTGGAAATAACCTACAAACCCCCAAAAGGTATAAAGTACGCAAAATCCTAAGGCAACTAAGCCTCGGAAAAAGTATCGTTTATTTTTCATATCTCTTGAAAATAAGGGTCGCATTGGTGCCTCCAAATCCAAAAGAATTGGAAAGAGCGTAGTCGAAAGTTTTTTCCTTAGCCTTTAAAGGAATAAGGTCTATCCCTTCGCATCCTTCTGAGGGTGTATGAAGATTTAAGGTTGGTGGCATGATGCCTTCTCGAAGAGCTTGAATAGAAAAGATAGCTTCTACAGCACCAGCAGCGCCTAATAGATGCCCTGTTGCTGATTTCGTGGACGACATGGAAACAGATGCTATATGGCTTCCCATCAAGCGTTTTACGGCCTTTATTTCGATCATATCCCCCAGGGGGGTGGATGTTCCGTGGGCATTAATATACCCGATTTGTTCAACAGAAATAGCCGCACTATTGACTGCCATACGCATGGACCGATAGGCACCATCCCCATCTTCCGAAGGGGCTGTTACGTGATAGGCATCGCCCGATAATCCATATCCTATAACTTCTGCATAAATCTTTGCGCCCCGTTTTTTTGCATGCTCGAGTTCTTCAAGAACCAAAACACCAGAGCCTTCGCCCATAACAAAGCCATCGCGCCCTTCATCCCAAGGACGAGAGCCTTCTTCCGGCCGATCGTTATACTGCGTTGAAAGGGCCCGCATCGCTGCAAACCCGCCAATACCGAGCCGAGTAACGGTTGCTTCAGATCCCCCTGCGACCATTACATCCGCATCCCCATATTGAATGAACCTCATGGCGTCCCCAATGGCATGGGTGCCCGAAGCGCAGGCTGTTACAACAGAGTGATTGGGTCCCTTAAATCCATAGCGAATAGCGATATGGCCCGAGGTTAAGTTGATTAAGGCAGAAGGGATAAAGAAAGGACTAACCCGACGGGCACCCTTTTCATGCAAAAGAATGGCATTTTCTTCAATATTAGAAAGCCCGCCAATTCCGGCACCCATTAAGACCCCGGTTCTTTCAAGAGACTCTGTATCGCTTGGTTTCCAGTCTGCATCTTCGAGAGCTTCTGCAGCGGCTGCAATTCCAAAGGCGATAAAACGACCTACTTTGCGTTGTTCTTTAACGTCAAGGAAGTCATTAATATTGAAAAGACCAATTTTTGCGGCACCTGGTTCTTCTGATGTGGGAGCAACACCCCCAATACGGCAAGCAAGGTCTTCGGTCTCAAAGCCACTCAACGCCTTAATCCCAGAAACCCCTTTAATAAGCTTTGGCCATACATGAGAAACCCCGCACCCAAGAGGCGAGACAATACCCATTCCAGTTACAACAACGCGACGCATGAAATCCCTTTGCCTTACAAGCAAAACAATGAAAAACGTTTACTTCTTGGATACAATATAATCAACGGCATCTTTAACCGTTTGAATTTTATTGGCATCTTCATCAGGAATAGTAATATCAAACTTGTCTTCAAGTGTCATAACCAGTTCAGCGGTATCAAGACTATCTGCTCCAAGATCTTCAATGAAATTAGCACCATCAACAACCTTTTCTGGGGCTGTTCCAAATTTTTCTGCAATAATGTCTTTGACTTGGCTTGCGATTTCGTTACTCATTTTATTCCTTATCCTTTTAATTAAAACTCTAACAGTAGCTTCGTATCATATTATTTTTTGATCCGCTACCAAAAAATTAAACTTACCAGTATTTTCCTTCTTTCTGTTAGTCTGAGATATAATCATCTTGGGGATATGGGAACACAAACCCTGAGCGCTGCGTTACGGGCTGGAGATAGTCCCCTTAAAACGCTTAATTTAGATGAAAACGCTATGACCGCTGTAGGCGCAGGTTCTTTGGCTGGGGCGTTTGGCAGAAGTGGGCTGAAGGGATTCAGTTTTGGAGGTAATCCTATTGGGCCTGCAGGAGCCATGGCTTTTGCCCAATCTATGGGGGGGCGTGCCTTTAAATTTTCAAGGATGTGGGCTGACGCCGGATAGCCTTGTAGGTCTTGCCTCTATGACAGCCTCTTTGCAGGTTGGTGGAAATAGTTTAGGGCCCGATGGCGCATTTAAAATAGCGACCCTAATGTCCATGAATCAATCACCGGAGGCTGTGGATCTTTCTAATAATCAAATTGGTGATATTGGGGCCAAATCGATTGCAGGGTCCTTAGTAAGAAACACAACAACACAGACGCTGAATCTTTCAGGAAACAAGATTTCTTTTGGAGGGGCGAGCACATTGTTTGGAAGTTTAGCACACAATATGACGGTGACAACTTTGACTTTGGATGATAATGATATTGGGGATGCTGGCGCTTCAGCGCTCGCTTCTCTTTTGGCGAAAAATATGACCCTGAAGACCGTCAGTATCAATAATAACAATATATCTATGCAGGGGGCTCTTGCGCTTTCAGCGGCTTTAAAAATCAATCGCACCTTACAATCCCTAAGTCTTAGTGGGAATGCTATTGGCCCTGCGGGGGCGGCAAGCCTTGCTGTGACGGATCAGCTGAATACAGTTGTAACAATTACGTATGATGGGGGACCTGCCGCGCCTTTTGATCCAATGAAGTCTTTTGTAGGCATGGATATGGGGGCCTCAAGAATTGGCTGGGATGATGCCTCAGGTCATGAGGCACAAAAAAATAAATTTCTCGAAAAATAGATTTGGCAATCAAGGGGCGAGCCTTCTTGCAGGTTATACGGGCCAATTCCAAGAAATGAATGTTGGTAACAACCAAATGGGTCCCGATGGGCTAATGGCCTTAATTGGAGGACTAATGGGCAATCCAACAACTACAAGCATTGATCTTTCTGGAAACGTGATGAATCCCGCTGCCGCTGCTATGCTTGGAAAAGTTTTAGCCAGCAATCACGTTTTAGAAACGCTTGTTTTAAATAATTGTGAACTGGGAAATGCGGGCGTGATTGCTCTCTGCAATGGGCTTTCTATGAATCGATCCTTAAAAAATCTGTCTCTTGAATCCAATAACATTTCTGATGCAGGGGCTCTTGCGCTTTCCAAAGCGCTCAGCGTTAATCAAACCCTTCAATCTCTTGATTTGGATAATAATAAGATTAGCCCAGCAGGGGGTGGAATTTTTGCAAGCCTGTTTGTTAAAACTCAAATGGGAGGGGGCACGCCTCAAGGGCCCAGTAGCTGGGCGCGTCATGCCGCTTCGTTGCTTTAAGATAATTGGAGTTCTTTTTCCAGTTGATTATAGTGACGAATGCTTAGGGGAATAAGTCCAATATACACAAAGGCAAGCAAAGACAAAATAAGCCAAGGCACCATAATAAAACTTGCCACCACAACGCCAGCTATAACAAACACGGGCAAAGCTAAGTTACGGGGGATTACACCCTTCTTAAAAGAAAAAGTCGGAATGCGGCTGATCAATAAACAAGCCGTAGTGAAAACAACGGCCATGTGGATGATAAATGGCACCTTAAAGGGATAGATCTGAAAGTCTATGATCATCGGCATGCAAACAAGAAGGCCGCCAGCGGGGGCAGGCACGCCCATGAAAAATTTCCCTGTTGCAAAAAGGGGAGGGGGTGTTTCTTCTAAAAACGCATTAAAGCGGGCAAGGCGCAAAGCCATGCACATTGAGAAAAAAAGACAAATCAGCCATCCAAACCGATCGACGTGGTCCAGTTGGTAAAGATACACTAAAATAGCGGGGGCAATACCAAAGTTGCAAAAATCAGCTAATGAATCAAGTTCTGCACCAAACCGTGATGCGGCACCTAGGAAACGGGCAATGCGTCCATCCATTCCATCAAGAATCGCTGCAATGGCAATCGCTAGAATGGCATATTCCCACTGATGGACAAGCCCAAATCGAATCGCACTCAGTCCCGCGCAAAGTGTTGCAAGCGTAATTAAATTAGGAATAAATCGATTAAAAGGCAGCTCTTTAATATTTTTTGGTAGCGCTCTTTTTGTTAAAGGGCTCGTCTTCTTTTTTTTAGCGAATTTCACCATGACGGGCTACCTCTTTTGATTTAAGATCTGCAAGGACCGTCTCGCCAGCGGTCATTTTCTGACCAACACAAACAAGAGGGTTCACATCGACTGGTAAGAAAACATCGACACGACTTCCAAAACGAATAAGTCCGAAGACCTGTCCTGTTTGAACTTCCTGCCCTTCCTTTACGTCACAGCGAATGCGTCGCGCAATAAGACCCGCAATTTGGGTAAAGGCGATCTGTATCTTGCCCTCTGCTTGGACAACAATTGACTGCCGCTCGTTATCTTCGCTAGCCTTATCAAGAGAAGCATTTAAAAACTTTCCTGGATAATAAATAATTTTTTTAATAGTCCCCTCTAAAGGGATGCGATTGACGTGCACATTAAACACATTCATGAAAATACTGATTCTGATGCGTGGTCCGTCCAATCCAAGGGTCTTTGGAGGCGTTACAGTTTGAATCATCTGGACAATACCATCCGCTGGGCTGATAATAAGGCCTGCGCGTGTTGGCGTCACCCGTTCGGGGTTCCTGAAGAAATAAAAACACCAAAGAGTTAGAATAAATCCGAGCCAACCAAGGGGTATAAATAAATGCCACAGAATAATAGTGATAATAAAAAATATCGCTCCAAAAATCATCCCTTCGGGGTGAATGGGGGGTAAAAATTTAAGCACGTCTCTTCCATCCTTTTGTTAAACAACAATTAATCCGGTTGATATATACGTTAGAAACAGGTATAAGTCAAATAGTACTAACTGTCCTTATGGTTGTTAATCGTCCTAAAAAATAAATAGGGAAAAGCCAAGGATTTTACTAAAAATTTAAAGAGAAGGAATTTTAGACAATGGTAGCACTTAGATCAGTGGCTGTTTATTGTAGCGCGTCTGTTTGCGTAGATGACCATTTTAAGGCGATCGCTAGGAAAATGGGAAACCTTATTGCCCAAGAAGGGATTCGACTGGTCTATGGGGGCGCCCATATCGGGATGATGGGGGCTGTATCAGATGGCGTGATTGAAGCAAATGGTACCGTTTTTGGTGTGACGACAAAACATTTAGGGAAACACGAAGGCCTGCATGAAAGTATTCAACATCTTCATGTAGCGGATGATATGCATGAACGAAAGATGCTTATGTTTGAAGAAGCAGATGCATTTGTTATTTTACCTGGTGGCTTTGGAACATTAGATGAATTTTTTGAAGTTACTACCTGGAAACAAATAGGATTGCATGCAAAGCCTGTTATTATTGTGAACCATGAAGGGTTTTGGGATCCACTAAAGTCTTTGTTTCAGTCCTTAGCGGACAAGCAGTTTATTTCTAAGAAGGATGGAAACCTATGTCATTTTGTAACATCTGTCGATGAAGTAATCCCAACTATTCGAACCCTTCCTGTTACAAAAATTGATCCAACGGAAAAATGGGGAAAAACGTCGCATGACATTACTTGACTTTTTAAGGTCATATTGTTATATGGGTACTGTTGATTGTCATTTTTATGCAGTGTTCGCTGAGTAAGCATAAGGGTAAGAGCCCAATCTTCACCTTGATTAAGGATCGAAGATTTTTAGGGCACTGTGATGGTTAAAGAAATATTTTTTTTATAAATTGAAACGTAAATAGAGATTAGAAAGATGAAAATAGTTAGCTCTCTCAAGACTTTAAAATGTCGTGATCGTGATTGTCGCATTGTCCGCCGTCGTGGTCGTCTTTATGTCATCAACAAGAAAAACCCACGCTTTAAGGCACGCCAAGGTTAAATCTCTGTCTTTATAAAAAAGCAGGAACTGAGATTTCTTTCCCTTTTTTTGGGTGAAAGACGCTCGCCTTTTTTAGTTTTTTTCTTCTCATTGTTTTGACTGGGTACTTTTTAACAGTCTTTATGTTGTCGACACTACATTCCTTCAGGATTCAGAATTCATAGGGGGTTTGGCCGGATTTTTATACTATTTTTCTCTCTTTATTAGAATAATTAAGAAAAACGAGGGTGGATGGAATTTTTTTCTTTTTAAATCAAAAAAGTAGTATACGGTTAGGGTGAGGGTATCCTCATCACGCAAAAAAAGGCGGGCATAAGTCCCGCCTTTTTTAGTGGTCGTTAACTTTAAAGAGTATACTCCAAAAATACTCTTTCCCATTAAGACACGTCGTAAGGGTTATTGTTAAACAGCCTGGACCTTCTTGTCAAATTTTTTTTAACCCCCCTTTTTTATCAGGAGACTATTATTATGCAAAAACTTTATCGTCCTTTTTCTATGAAAACTGTTGAGTCAAGTGGCACTTTTTCTGGATATGCCAGTGTGTGGAATACTTGGGATGCTCAGGAAGAACAAGTGCTTCCTGGCGCGTTTTCTACATCTCTCCAACGGTCAAAGGATGCATCCTCTTGGCCAAAGCTTTTATGGCAACATGATCCCCAAGAGCCTATTGGCGCTTGGGATGAAATTCAGGAAGATTCCCATGGTCTTTTTGTTCAAGGCACACTTTTTCTAGAGCTTCAAAAAGCAAAAGAGGCGCATCTTTTATTGCAAAAAAAAGTCGTTGATGGACTGTCGATTGGCTATGTCCCTCAAAAAGTTAAACATACACAAGAGGGGCGTCTTTTGGAAGTTGTCGACTTGCACGAAATTTCACTGGTCACGTTTCCAAGTAATCCCAGTGCGCGCATTCATGCGGTGAAAAAGAAAGAAATTGTTTTTGAGCCTATGGAAGACGTTGAGGACTTGTATTCCTTTCAACAGGAGGTGGGCTTATTCATTCATGAGATTCAGTCCTACACCTACCATTAATTTAAGGAGATAGTATTATGATAACACTGCTTGGGTCCTTATTAGGTCTTTTTGGAAGCTTTATTCCAGAATTTTTAAAACACGCGCGGGATCGTTCTGATAAACAGCACGAATTAAGTATTTTGGATCGACAAATTACGCTTATGCAGGTCAATCAAAAGCACCGTTTAGAACAATTAGAGGCGATTGGGACACTTCGAGAAACAGAGGCCCTTTATCAGCACGCGCGTCCCACACGTGTTGTGTGGGTGGATGCGTTAAGTGGCAGTGTGCGCCCTGTCATTACCTATGTATTCTTTTTGTTGTATGCGGTGACAAAAGGGGCGCAGTTTAGCCTTTTGGCGGACACGTTGCCTTTAAAAGAATCAATAGGATACCTGTGGCACCCAGAAGATCAGGCCCTTTTTGCGGCGGTTATGTCTTTTTGGTTTGGACAGCGATCCCTTTTAAAACTTAGACGAGGGTACTGAGAATGATCCCTTTGAAAACAATAGAAATTCTTATTCCCTGGTTGAAGGAAATGGAAGGCTTTTCTTCAACAATTTACAGGTGTTCTGGGGGATATAAAACCATTGGATATGGTCACCGTATTCAGCACAATGAAGTTTTTTTTGTTCCCCTTTCTCCTGCAGAAGCGGAGCAAGTTCTAAGGGCTGATATTCTGAGCCTTATGCTAAAAGTTCAACGATTAATTACGGTTCCTTTGCGGGTGAATCAATGGGCGGCGCTTTTGTCTTTTTCATTTAATGTTGGCGTCGCCGCTTTACAACGCTCGACTTTACGGTTAAAGGTAAATAGACAAGAACACAAACTTGTGTTAGAGGAATTTATGAAATGGATTTGGGCAGGCGGTAAACCGTCCAAAGGCCTAAAAAGTCGCCGTTTCAAAGAAGGGCTGTTATATGAAAAAGGGTTGGTTCCCTAAATTTTTTATTAAGATACTGTTCGGGGGTGTCCTTTTATGGCCCCTCCTGGGCTATCCTAATACGGCTTATGAAGAACTTAAACAACGGGATCTTCATTACCTTGAACATCTTAAAAAAGAATTAGAAAAAGCCGAAAGTATGCCGGGGGGGCTAGACCGTGCCCGCGAAATTAAACGCCGTATTGAAACGATTGAGCGGGGAACGGATATTCATCTTCCGGCAATTAAAAGTTTTCCTGAAAGTGAAGAAAAAGAAAGTCCTATTTTTGTCACTCCTCTGCAAGCAGACGAGGCTTCGACGGATCTCATGACATTGACAGAAAGCAGTGCAGGCAATGAACTGGATCTGTTTCACGATCGAACTGTGACGGTGGGGGAAGACTATGGGGTTCCTGCCTCTGACCTTGAAGCTGCCCGGAAAAAAAGCACACAAGACTCTTCTGCACTTTACAAACGGTTAGAGATGCCAGAAGGCGGTGATTTAAAAAGCCCTGGGACAGCGGAAGTTTTGTATGGGGCGCCAAGGCCTGCTCCTTTATCAGGAACAACAGGAGTTAGAACCGTCTCGCCTGTATCATCATCAAAGGATCAGGTTTCTGTGGATGCGCCGTATTTTCAACCTTCTCCCCAACCGCTTTATGGAACGCCGCCCGGGTATCAACCGGTTGCTGCCTCAGTCGCCAAGGGGCGCGTTGTTCCAACAGTGTATCAAGAGGATCAAAAACAAGCTCCCTGGAAAGGCGATCAGGGCGAGGTAACGTATCTAGAGGAAAAGCTTAAAACAAAACTAGCGCAGTTAGCGCATGCCCGTAAAAAACTTAAGGATTGTACTGGCCAAGAAGCGGGTGCGTGGACATCCCGCATTTATGATTTGGAAACAGAAAAACGGTCTTTGCTTCGGATGATGAAAACCTTGGGGGTGACTCCAGAAATTACAAAGGTTTCTTTGGAAGAAGACACTGAATTTGATACTATTCAGTCTGAAGAGTACCAAATTATTCGTCAGCTCAATGCGCTTGAAAAGCAAGAGAAAAAAGTTCGTCGCCAAATGCGTTTTTCCAAAGACCCAGAAGTTGTTACAAATGCAGGCGATCTGCTCTCTCGTCTTGAGCAAAATCGAAAATTACTAGAGGCCTCTTTAAAGACGCTGAAAATCAACACAGCAAGTGTTGATCCAACAGCCTTTGTAGCGCGCCCAACCATTTATCAACCCCTTCAAGAGTCATCGTTGCCTGAATCCACAGAATCTATGGATGAAATGCAGCAGGTTAAGGTAACCGAAGAACCTAGAACAGAGACGGTATCTGTTCAGGTAAAAGAGCCGTTGGCGTCAAAAGAGATTGATATCATGGAAGATATTGATGACGATGAATGTCCCTTAACAGAAAACACGGGATTCTGGACAAGCAATGTTCCAAACAGCGCGCAAAGACCGCTCCCCCCTGTTCGCACACCAAGTCGTCCGAACAAGGATGATGTGCGTCAATTAGTCACGACTTGGAAGGCTGGATAAAGGGTTGTTGGTGAGTATTGCCCTTACCCCTCTACATAATCAAATCGCACAAAAAGGATCCCATTGGGGTTTTTCACGGTGCTGAGTGTTAGTTTTTCAGCATTCCTTTTAAATTCGATGTGTTTTTGAGAGGAAGAGGCGAAAACAATTTCCCATCCCAAGTTTTTCAAAGAGTGTTCATAAAATGTACTGACATGCACCCAATCCGTTTTTCCTTTGAAGACAAGGGATACAATCCTGCCTTCTGGCGCAGAAAAAAGCCCCTGCATTTCATCATCGCAGGGTGAAAGTTCGAACATTTGTGGGATATCATCTGTGCCAGGGATAAAGGTCGCTCCAAAGGACACTGTTCCCTTTAGTATGGTAAAAAACAAAAATAATTGAATACGCATAATACCAATTTTCAGATTCTGTATAACTCTACAATACTTTGACGGATAAAAACAAACAGTTTAGAGAAGAGTTGTTTTTTAATCTTCCCTTCGTTAGACTGCACCTTATGAAAAAAACTGATTTTGGGTTCCAGGATATCTTTGAAAGCGACAAGCCAGGGCTTGTTCGAGATTTGTTCGGGGATGTTTCTTCTCAGTACGATCTAATGAACGATGTGATGAGCTTTGGGTTGCACCGCCTATGGAAAAAGCATTTCGTTCAAAAGATTCCAACCCGTCCGGCGATGAAACTTTTGGATGTGGCCGGGGGGACAGGGGATATTGCGATTCGGTTTTTAAAAGAAAACCAGGCCCTAAATCCAGAGGTTGTGGTTCTTGATCTAACCCCTGAAATGATTCAAAAGGGAAAAGATAAGGCCTATAACAGCAATATTACCCAAGGCATTTCGTGGCAATGCGGCATGGCAGAAGAACTTCCATTTGAAGACAATACTTTTGATGCTTATACAATTTCCTTTGGTCTTAGAAACGTGACGGATAAAGAAAAAGCTCTTGCTGAGGCGTATCGGGTTTTAAAGCCAGGCTGTCCTTTCTTTTGTTTGGAATTTAGCAAAATCCAAGGACCTCTTGGATTTTTTTATAATGCTTATGCCATGAAAGGCATTCCCTTGCTTGGAAAGCTCATTGCCCACAATGAAGGGGCTTATCAGTACCTTAGTGAAAGTATTGAACGGTTTTGGGAGCCTGAAATACTCATCCAAAAAATGCAAGAAGCGGGCTTTGTCCACACGTATTTTGAAGCATTGTGTAAAGGGCTTGTGGCTATTCATGGGGGATGGAAACCCTAGAATCCTATCATTGACCTCTGTACTGTAATATTGTACAGTAATGTTGTACAATTAAGAGAGATATTATGAACTTTGCTGTATCTTATAGTGATTTAAGAAAACACCTTAAAGAAAATTTGGATCGAGTCATTCAAGATCATGTTGCTCTTCTTGTGACCAGAAGAAATGGTGAAAATGTAGTATTAATTTCTGAAAGTGATTTTCGATCACTTCAGGAAACAGCTTATTTATGTCAATCCCCTAAAAACCTTACGCGGTTACTTGAGGCAATCAATCGTCAGGGAGGGCATAGCTTAGAAGACGTTAAAAATGAACTTGGAATTTGACGATAACGCTTTTGAAGATTTACGTTATTGGGTAGAGATAGATCGTAAAAAAGCTCAAAAGATTATGGCTTTGTTGGAAGAAGTAAAAAGAACCCCCTTTTTTGGCACAGGAAAACCAGAGCCATTGAAGCACAAGCTTGAAAAATGTTGGTCACGACGAATTGACCAAGAGCATCGTTTGGTTTATTTGGTAGAAGACAAGGGTATTAGAATTCTTTCTTGTCGATATCGTTACTAAAAATTTTGAGAGGTATTAAAAGAACAAATGATCGTTCCGTTACAACAAACCGAAAATGGCAAAGGGCTTGAGCTGCCCCACTATGCAACCATTGATAGCGCTGGGATGGACCTTCGTGCAGCCATTCATGACCCTGTGGTTTTAAGACCAGGAATGCGGGCCCTGATTGGGTGTGGCTTTATTATGGCCCTTCCACGGGGCTTTGAGGGGCAAATTCGACCCCGCTCTGGCCTTGCTTTGAAGCAAGGGGTCACCGTTTTAAATTCGCCTGGAACCGTTGATGCGGATTATCGCGGGGAAATCAAGACGCTCCTTATTAATTTAGGGCAAGATGATTTTGTGATTGAGCGAGGGATGCGCATTGCGCAATTTGTTATTGCGCCCGTTACGCAAATACAGTGGAAAGAAGCAGAAGAGGTTTCAACCGAGGTTCATCGGGGTGGCGGATTCGGCTCTACAGGCCTTCATTGAGGCGATCCAGGAAAATTAGTATACGTCCTCCTAATTTTCCTGGATCTATGGCGCGCCCTATGATACTATTATCTCTATGATCATTCAAAGAACACATTTTTTCAAAGCGGTTTCTCGTGCTTTTGATGTAACGCCGGTGTGCGCCCTGATTGGCCCTCGCCAGTGTGGAAAAACAACAATTGCTCGAGAAATAAGTCAAACATTTCCAGGCAATGTCCATTATTTTGATTTAGAAGATGAGCGGGATCAAAATAAAATGAAGGATCCGTTTTTGTTTTTAGAGAACTTAGAAGGGTTGATCATTATTGATGAAATTCATCATGTGCCTCAATTATTTAAAACACTTCGTGTCCTTGTAGATCAAAAGAAAGAAAGAAAATTCCTTATTCTTGGGAGCGCTTCTCAAGCCCTATTAAAACAAACAGCAGAAACTTTGGCAGGGCGCATTACCTATATAGAAATGACTCCCTTCCGTTTAGAAGAGGTTGAAGATACGGCAAAGCTTCATGTCAGAGGTGGATTTCCCTTAGCGTATCTTGCAAAAACTGACGACTTAAGCATGATGTGGCGGAAAGAATATGTAAAAACTTTCTTGGAACGAGATATTCCCTCGCTTGGATTTCAGCTATCTCCCCCTAATATTAGGCGATTTTGGACAATGCTTGCCCACTATCATGGACAGATATTCAATGCTTCAGATATTGGGATGTCTCTTGGAATTAACTACAAAACAGTCCAAAACTATCTTGATCTTTTAGAATCGACTTTTATGATTCGACGATTAACTCCGTGGGTCGCGAATATGAAAAAAAGGCAAGTAAAGGCGCCTAAAATTTATTTTTCTGATACGGGTATTCTTCATACCTTTTTAGACATTAAAAACCATAAAGATCTCTTAGAGCATCCAAAGCTAGGCGCGTCATGGGAAGGCTTTGCTATAGAGCAAGTCATTCGGTGCTTGGGCATTGATCAGGAAGGCTGTTTTTATTGGCGTACCCACACAGGGGCAGAAATAGATTTGCTTATTCTAGATCAGGGAAAATTTAGGGGGTTTGAGTTTAAATTTTCTTCGAAACCACAAATGACTAAATCTTTGCATAGTGTTTTAAACGATTTAAATCCTGATGATATTACAATCATTATCCCAGGATCTGATCACTATTTCCTTGATGAAAAAGTGAAAGTATCTGGCTTAGAGCACTTTACAAAATTGATCCAGGAAAATTAGTATACGTTCTCCTAATTTTCCTGGATAAAATTTCTTATCTTTCTTGATTGCCCCTGTGGATAAAATCAAGTAGAGTAGGGAAATTCATTATTTAATATTCATGACAGTAGACATACAAGATCAATATGCCATTTGGCAGGACATAGTGCCCTCCCTTCAAGAAGTTTTTGGGGACAACGCCTATAGAGGGTGGTTGCGCTTTTTAGCCTTTAGAGAGGATCAGGGCGCCAAAGTCGTTTTATCCGTTCCAACACCGTTTATTCGGGACTGGATTCAAGCCCGTTACTTGTCAAAGCTTTTGTTGCTGTGGAAAGAAAAATCCCCTCAGATTCAAGCGATTGACGTTGTGGTGATTGAAGAAGCGCCCTCATTGATTCTTGCTGAGGGGGAATTAACGGAATCTTCTGATGGAACGTCTCGTGCAAGCGGAAAAGACGATTATACGGTTGGGTTAGATCCTCGCTTTACCTTTGAAAATTTTGTGGTTGGAAAGCCTAATGAACTTGCTTATGCCGCCGCAAGGCGCGTTGCGGAAACAGATCAGGTGAACTTTAATCCCTTGTTTCTTTATGGGGGGGTTGGTCTTGGTAAAACCCATTTGATGCATGCTGTTGCTTGGCATCTTCATAAATATCGCAAAAATCGGCGTGTAATCTACATGTCGGCGGAAAAGTTTATGTATCAATTTATCCGGGCTTTGCGGAATAAAAATATTATCGATTTTCGGGAATATTTCCGGTCTGTTGATATTTTGATGATTGATGATGTTCAGTTCATTGGGGGAAAAGAATCAACCCAAGAAGAATTTTTTCACACTTTCAATGCCCTTATTGACCAGAAGAAGCAGATTATTCTATCGGCGGACAAATCGCCTTCTGAAATGCAGGGTATGGAAGAAAGAATGCGGTCCCGTCTTGGATGGGGCTTGGTTGCTGATATTCATCCAACAACATACGAATTGCGTTTAGGCATTTTGCAGTCAAAAGTTGAAAAGTTAGACATCAAAATTCCTCAAGATGTTCTGGAATTCTTGGCGCACAAGATTACGTCTAACATTCGAGAGCTTGAGGGGGCCTTAAATCGTATTGTTGCTCATGTTACTTTGGTGGGGGGTAAAGTTTCTTTAGAAACAACGCAAAATGCGTTAAGGGATCTTTTGCGGGCCAATGAACGACATGTAACGGTTGAAGAAATCCAACGGCACGTGGCAGAGCACTTTAATATTAAACTCAGTGATATGCACTCCCCCAAAAGACTGCGCTCTATTGCGCGGCCACGGCAAGTTGCAATGTATTTAAGCAAACAGCTGACGTCTCGGTCGCTTCCTGAAATTGGCCGAAAGTTTGGAGGGCGTGACCATACGACCGTTATGCATGCGGTAAGAACTGTTGAGCAATTAAAGCAGGAAGATCCGTCCTTAAGGGATGATATTGAATTGTTATTCCGATTGCTTTCGACCTAAGTTTAAGAGATTAGGGGGTTTATGAAACATTATCGAAAAGTCAAAATTGTTGCAACACTTGGTCCGTCCAGTGCTTCTTTTGAAAAAATTCAGACCTTTGTACAAGCGGGTGTCAATGTTTTTCGTCTCAACATGTCTCATGGAACCCACGAAATTCATGCGCAGTCTATCCAATGGATCCGCCAAGCAGAAGAAAGCTGTGGGTATCCTTTGGGGATCCTTGTCGATTTGCAGGGGCCTAAGTTGCGTGTTGGGAAGTTTCAATCATCCGAAGGTGTTGTTCTAAAGGAAGGCCAGTCGTTTGCTTTGGATTTGGATTCTACTTTAGGGGATGAAACACGGGTGCAGTTTCCCCACGGTAATCTTTATAGTTATCTCAAAGAAGAAAGTCTTGTGTTATTGAATGATGGGGCTATTCAACTGAAAGTGGTAAAACAATCAGCAACTTCGTTGGAAACAAAGGTTATTGTAGGAGGGGTTCTTTCTAATCACAAAGGCGTTAATATTCCGGGATGTCAGCTGCCTATTTCGGCACTTACAGAGAAGGATCGTACTGATTTAGCCTTTGCCCTAAAGCATCCGATCGATTTTATAGCCCTTTCTTTTGTGCAAAAGCCAGAGGATTTAAAAGAGCTTCGTGCTTTAGTGCAAAACAAAGTTTCGATCTTGGCCAAAATAGAAAAGCCCCAAGCCCTTGATTGTTTGGAAGAAATCATCACGCTTTCTGATGGGGTGATGGTTGCGCGGGGCGATTTGGGGGTTGAGTTATCTCCAGAAAAAGTTCCTTCCCTTCAAAAGAAAATAGTGCGCCTTTCTAAGGCCCTTGGAAAGCCAGTGATTGTTGCAACACAAATGCTGGAAACAATGATCAATCATCCATTCCCTACGCGCGCTGAGGCCTCTGATGTTGCAACAGCCGTATATGATGGTGCAGATGCTGTGATGCTTTCAGCAGAGTCAGCGGCAGGAGCTTATCCGATTGAGGCGATTCACATGATGGAAAAGATCATTTCCTCTGTTGAGCGGGATGATCTGTATCTTTCGATGCTCAAGCAGCTGGGGGGTATTTCTACGCCGACGGTTTCTGATGCCATTTCGGCTGCCGCCGCCCAACTTTCCTATACCTTATCAGCCTCTGCCATTGTAACCTATACAGCAACA
>Ga0194129_10001457_pt1 | contig 38803 bp, 19 predicted proteins | sample TA2KigCa35mmetaG_FD_150862 | JGI IMG/M metagenome (GOLD analysis project Ga0194129, IMG submission 150862) | Freshwater microbial communities from Lake Tanganyika, Tanzania - TA2015038 Kigoma Deep Cast 35m | ecosystem: Environmental > Aquatic > Freshwater > Lake | place: Tanzania: Lake...
TCACCCTGCAGAAATGCAGGGTTCTTGCTGTAGTCGTAAATGTAAACGTTTGGCATCTTGGGATGTCCGTTGGAGAGCGTGGTGAGAATTTGATACCACCGCAAATCACTATTCACATTGAGACGAACAAGAACTTTCTCGTTTTCGTCGGAGTGCTTTTTGATTTCAGAACCCAAAATTCTTAGGAACTCAACAGGATACTTTGCCAGGAATTGCGTCTTGACGTTTCTTGCCTTTTGAACACTCGAATATCTGCCGTTGCCGTTATCCAGCACGCAAACACTCGTGCAGTGGCCGCGCCAAGCACAGGTCTCAATGCCCGAAACGTTCGCATGCTGGATGGTCAATCCAACGGTATAAATTTCGGACTTCTTCAGTTTGTGTTGAACATCTGGCAGGGTGAGCAAGTTTGCGTATGAACTAAATCCATTTTCTATTCTGAATGCTTTTAGCGCTGCCTTGGCGTCCTTGACACCGACACCATCGACACCGTCATTAAAGGCTTTGTCAAGTTCGTCGCCTTTTGATTCCAAAAGAAACGACAGGACCTGTCTTACTTCTCCTTCTTGAACTCCACCCATGTCTTATCACCAACTCCGTAATATTCTCTGGCAAAGCCAGCCTGAATAATGTCCGTGTTCAGGCACGCTGTGGTGGGATTATCAATTTTTTCAGATGAATAAATCTTGGCAAGGATTCTTCCGTACTTGTCGTTTTTATCAGGAATGGTATTCACAAATACCCACTGGTGGCGAATGAGCCAATCACTGGTGAAAGACTTGGCCTTCAAGCCCATTTCCTTTTCGGCAAGGTCTTTTGTCCTTGTTTCTGGGGTATTCACTCCGTAAAGACGAACACGAATCTTGTGATGAATGTTGAATCCAAGGTCAATCATTAGGTCAATAGTGTCGCCGTCAACGACGCCAAGACTTTTTGCGCTATACCAAAATCTTTGCACGATTAATCCTCTGGAAGGAGTGTTTCCCTAGCAATTTGTCCAGGCGTTTTGGCTTTGGGTGCTGGCGGTCCTGCTGGTTTTGGCTTTGGCTTCTTGCGCTGATTGCGCTCATCCTCGGCCCTTTCTGAAGAACCATCGCTTTGGCGTGGTGTCGTCTTTGGGCGCTCGTATCTATCAGCGGGTTTGCCGGGAGTGTATGGACTTTTGCCCCTGTTGCGTCTGTCTTCATTGTCCTGAATTGACGTATCCTTCTTTGGTTCTGGATACCTGTCTGCTGGCAGGCCTGGGACGTATCCATCTGGATATTTTCTTTGTGGCGGAACTGGGCCAGGTGTTGGCTTCTTCTTGGGTTCTCCATCAGCAACCCTTCGATTGTATTCTTTACGAGCGGCCTTTCTTGCTGCTCTCTCATTTTCATCACGGTCTTCTTTTTTGGCGTTCGCCTTGATTCCCTGTTTTCTCAACTGATTACGAACAAAGCGCTTCCTGTCTTCATCTTGATTAAACGATTCCCTGGCTCGAGACCTGGCGTTCTTTTCCTTGTTGCTTCTTCCGTAGATTTGGTCCTCTAGGCGGATATTGCCATCGCCGTCTTCAAATTCCTCAGTGTGTATCTGGTTTCCTCTTGTTGGGGTAATTCCCTCACGTCTTAGTTCTCTATTGACGTGCTTTCTGCGGCGTTTTTCGAGGTATGAATTCTTGAGTTTTTCGTCAGTGGGTTTGCGCTTCGCTGGTCTTTCGTCTGGTGTGCCGTCGTTGACGACGCCATCTCCGTCTTTGTCAATCTTGTCTGGGTCGTTGGGATTATCACCACCGCCTCCGCCGCCTATTGTCGGACCAAGTTGTTTGACTTGCACATATTCGTGGTCATCTTCCTTTTTCTTGGTATTTTCGTATCTTTTAAGGAGATTGCGACCTTTTTCTGCCAGTCGCGCCGCAGCGGCTGCGTCGCTCGGTACTGGCTCGCCCCACGCTGCCGCAGAAAGAGCAAGGCGCGTTGGGCGACCCTTTTCGTCCTTCAAGGGGCCAGATGGATTGGTGAAAAAACGCGTGAGGAATGAGCCCTTACGGCGCATCTTTTCTGGCGTGTCTGCGGCGCCTTTCACGCCGGGCTTCAAGTTGGCGCCTTCCTTACGCTTGAAATGTGCGCGTCCAGCAGCCGTTAGACCACCCTTTGGGTCTCTAAGTCTTTTCTTGGCGGCTTTGACTTCTACCTCTTGCTCATGTGATTTGCCATCGACGGGAACACAGTTGGGCACCATTTTGCCACCTTTGCCCTTTTTCATTCCCAACTGTTTGTAGCCAGGCCAACAGGGACCCGCAGCCTTAACTTCTTGTTCTTCTGGGCAGCAGCCATCTTCCAGGGATTTGCCGTCAACGGGAACGCAATTGGGCACCATTTTGCCGCGCTTGCCCATCTTCATGCCTACCTGTTTGTAGCCGGGCCAGCACGGGCCCTCGGCCTTTATTTCTGTTTCGTCAGATTCCTCTTTGTATTTTCTTTTTCTTTTGCGACCCCTTCTGTTTGTTATGGCTCGTCTCAGGAATGCAAATCCAGTATCAAATATCCACTTAACTTCTTCAGCGGATTCTTCGTCTCTTGTTTCCGGAAACATTGAATCGAATTCGTCATCGTCCATGCTGGAGAAATAGTCAAGAACTTTTCTCTCATTATCACTTATATCAAGACCGTGGACATCGTATTCGTCTTCCATGGTGTCATCAAAACCATGTGCTTCATATACCTCGGCCATGTCGTCGTACTTATAGTCCATGGGCATACACCCACCCTTGCACTCTGGGCATGCTTTATCAACCATCTTGTTGTGGGCCTTGCACACAAAGCCATCGCCTTTGGCGTTTATTGTTTCGTCTTCGTCCGGGTCGAAACCGTCATTCTTAGGTCTTTTTACTCCGGGCTTTGGTTTCCCATCGAAATTAACGCTATGGGCACCGGCTGCCCCCATGACTTTAATACCGTCAGATTCCTCATCGACAACGATGAGTGCGCGACCATATCTTGCAACCATTTCTTCGAGATTATGCGGTTCTTGACTCATGACATTTTCTTTTTTGGAATTGGCATTTTGTCAATATGGTCTTGTAATGATTCGTTGTCTTTGTCTGCCTTTTCAATGCTCTCTTTGGAAAATTTAATTGGGTTTCCGGTTCCGCGATTATTTACGTATTTCTCAAAGTTGATTGGTTTTATTCCAGCAGCAGCATTTCTGCGCCTCATGTCATCAAATTCTTTGGGCACTGGATTCAATTCATTCCACTGTTCCATTTTTATTTTGAATTGTTCTTCTTTGTCCTTGTCCGACATACCCTTAATCGACTCAAAAATTTCCTGCATTGCCTTCGCCCTGGCATCTTCCCACTCAGCCATATTGGTCCAGGCGTTGGGGTAGCCGTTGCGCCAATATTCCCGAACCCGGTCACCGATGTCAACCCAATTTTCGCCTGGAGCCTGTCTGATTTGCATTTTAGCGACGCTTTCTTTTGTTATTGGCTTGAGGGGCCACGCCATACATGGTGGTCATCCATTTTTCAAAACTCTCTGGCTTTGATTTGGTGTTTAGGGCAAACCTGCCAAATTCGCTTTTAAAACCACTGCTGTTGGCCATGTTTAATGATACCCCTTGTTATTCGTCGCCAAGCATCAACTGGCTCATCATCGCTTCAAGTTCATCCTTGTTTTCGTCAAGTGAATAGTAAAACATGAATGCAAGCCTGGCGTCCTCGTTATTTGACTCATCTTCACAGAGAATTGTTGATAAAAGACGTGCTTTCTTTAACTGTTCCTGATTTGCGTCAAGAAAACTTTCGCGCATCGCGTTGCGCTCTTCTTCGGTAAATTTTTGCATTGTCACATCTGCCAGTATAAAGCAGCGCCCCCGCCTTTGCCGAATGTGTCTCGGCTAGGGCGGGGGCGACGCTTATTGCGCGTCAGCCTTTATCAGGCTGGGGCTGAGTCGAAGGAGACTCGCACGAACGACTCTGGACGCTTGACGGCCAGCGCAAGGCGCTGCTCGGCAAGAATCACAATCGCGTTGCGGATGAAGAAGTCCGCGTGCTGCTCGCTGACTCGGATGCTTGCCTGCTCGCGGTCGTAGAGTTGCGCACCCTGACCGAATGAGCCAACAAGGGCCGTGCCCTCTGGCATTGCAACCGACTCGACCAATGGGGTTCTCCACACCTTTGGCTCACCGCCAAGGGCAACCGACGTGGCAATGCGATACTGCCCGTTGGCGTCCTTGTCGAGTTCGATGTTCTCCCAGTCATTCGGGTGAATGACGATGCCTGATGGCTCGTAGTAGGCGAGCAACGACAGGGTGAGCGCACGACGGATGGCATCCGCACGTGAGTCCTTCACCGCTGCATTCGCGCCAGTTGCACCCGACGACCAGTTGTAGGTCTGGATTCCTGGGGTCTTCAGCACGCCGAGAAGGTTCTCGCCAGTGCCGTCGCCCAACAGAATCTGTGCATCTTCCTGCAAGCGCAAACCGTACATCAGTTCGTTGTCGATGATGGCACGCAATTGTGGCTCATCGGCGAGAACATTACGGTGTGCGGCTTCCCAGTGGGCCATCGTCTTGACCGAAGTCTGCGCGCCCTCGAAGGACATGCTGGACTGCGGCTTGATGCCGAACTGGTTACCAACGCGCTCCGCAACCATTGCGGCGTTGTTGGTGAACCCGGTCTGACGGAAGTACTCGATGACTGTCGAGGTCGTCGAACGCGCTGGGAAGAGGTCACGGACTCTCTTGGTGCGCTTCGGCGGAGTAATCATCGGGTCACGCTGCACGGTGCCGAACACTGCGTTGGCGTTGTTGCCAAGGGTGCCAGTTGGGAGCGTGGTGTACACGTCCTTAACTTGGATGGAGCCGTTGTACTGGAACGGAGCACTCATGTTGGCGCCGTTACGTCCATTGGCCAGTGACTTGAACTCTGGCGACGCGAGGAACGCTTCACCAATGCTGCGCGTCTCAACTTGGGTGAACTGCTGGGCCTGTGCGGCAGCCACTTGGGCAACCGACTCCTTGGCCTGCGAACCGCCCCACGACTCGACTTCGCTCAATGCCTCAAGGCCGCTGATGAGCGACTTGATTTCGCGAATATCGGACATGTTCTTGTCGAACGCATTCTTTTGTGCCGAAGAGACGACAACGGTGCCGTCTTCGACGCGGAACGAATCGGCGATTGCCTTATTGTCCGCCATCTTTGAACGAAGTGCTGTCTGCAGTTCGTTCAATCTGCTGGTGTCTTGAGTAGACATGTGATTGACTTGCTTTCTTGTGAGTATTTGGACTTGTTGCTTCATGGCTCAGGTAAGCACCCAGCCCTTAGGTATCAAAGATACAGAAAATAATTGTTGCGTAGTGTAACTACTGTGCAAATATAGGGAAACCAATGTGTGTAAATAGATTGTTTATTTTTCTGGGTATCTTCTTTTGAACCAGGCAAGATTTGAATCTCCCCCTCTGTGTCCACCAGATTGTTCTGACCATTTTTTAAATGCCGGCTCATCAATTGCCCGAAAAACCCCATTCTCTATTTTTGCAATGACTCTTGGCGCTGCGCCTTCTGGGACGTCCATATCCCAGATGTACATGTTCTGCACTTCACCGTTCTGTAGGTGATTTGTCAACCAACCATAAAACTGTTGACCCTTAATTCTTATTTGCTCAACAGGTAACTGTCGACCACCCTTTTTGTTGCGCTTCTTTAGTCTTTCTTCCGCTTTATCGAACGGCAGAAAAGGAATGTGAACGGTTTTTTTATAAGAAGCATCAGAAGTTGTTTTGTATTCATACAATCTGTATCCAGTGCCTTCGGTGACGATGTCCATCCCCTCGTCGGCGGCATTATTCACCGTTCTCGTTGCAGAGTTTGCAGATTCCCTATGTACAGCAACCGAACCGGAACCACCGTTATACCCCACAATTCCCTGTTTTATGAAGTCCGGGTCGACGTGCGCCGCCTCGTCATTTGCTGGTATCAGGCCCTGCTTGACAAGGTATTCAAGAAGCGTGCTCTTTCCAACTGCACCAGGTCCAACTATGTGATAGTGCGTTCGCTCTCCAGGTTTCTTGTTTCTTTTGTCTTGTTTTACTCTTTCGAGAATGATTTGTGCCATTCTCTTGGCGCCAACATCAGTAAAGTTTGGCGTAATGGTTGAAGAGCGAAATCCTCTATTTTCCGGTCCAAATTGAGTATAAAACTTTAGCAGTCTCTTCCATTCCCTATCGCTTAGGTTTCCGTCTCTCTTGAATTGTTGTGCCAACGCATAAGGAACATTGAACGATGGCTTTGAGTTAGCCCAATCGACTATGTGTGTTTTTTGATTTTGGGGCCATGTTGAAGAATTGCTGTTTGCCATTTCCATGAGGGTCATCGAAGAAAGGCCTGTGGTTTTACTTGCCAAATTTCCTCTCTTGGCAGCCGCGACATCAACATCTCTCGTTTCCATGTCGACTGGCGTATCCCTATTTCCGGTCAGCAGAAGATTTACTTCTTCATCACTAAAGCCAAGTTCTTTTAATTTGTTGACCGTATTTTGTAGTGTTTCTTTTCTCCTGTCGGCCTGTCTTATTGGTTTACCCTTTTCATCTCTTCTAATCATTCCGTCACCGCGCGTCATTGTATTTTCGGTGCTCGATGACAAACCGCCATCTATTTCTTTTTCGTTTCTCTCGATTGCTCTATTTACTATTTGGCGCGCTCGTTCCTTACTCACACCCAAATCGTCGGCTATGTCCTGAAGCGTCCCCCCATTTTTGCGAATTTCAAGAACCCTTCTGTCTCTATCATCAAGGGGTTTTTTACGGACAGTATTTCCGATTCTTTTATCCGGTTGACCCTTGGCCGTCAATCGAATTGGTTTAATATCTTCTCTTGGCGGCTGTGGGTCGGAATTCAACCATGCTTCTCCCCAAATCAAGGCTGGATGTAATTGCAGGGCTGACATTGTTAATTTATCTGCGGTGAATGCGTCGATTGATGCATCTGGCTCATACATCGCATCAATAACATCCCTGCCAACACCAAGAACGCGGGCTTGCTCATTTCTGTCTTTGCGGAGTCGCAATCGGTCGTAGTTGAGTAGTTCTCTGGCCTTGAGGGGTCCTCCTTTTTGAATCTTGTCCTTTGTCATCCAGCGACGATTATCTACTGGGGAAGCCCAGATTGGCGGCTCTTCCGGTGTTTTACTAGCAAGACCACTTGTGGGCGAACTTGGGGTTGGCATCTCCCTCCAGGTTCCGTCAAAAATGAATCCATCGCCGTCCATATCTCTTCGCTCCAGCGGATTAAGCACGCCCTCAATTTTTGCAACAGACCTTCTCATTCGTCTGCTTAGCGAACCCGGCGCAACCGCTCGTCCAATGAGTTTTCCAATTCCTTTTGTTTCAGTAAGTTCCTCTGTAAGGGATTTTTTTCTCATGCCCCTCTTTCGTTTTTCGTTGCCAAGTTCTCGTCGAATTATGGTTCTAATAACTCTTCTTTGTGCCTCTTGCTGATTTCTTCTACCAAGAAAAGTTGTTCCGGCAACTCGCGCATAATCTGAATTGTTTGTGCACGGCATCCATACTGTTCTTCCGGTTGCAGACGGCATTCTCCTAACACCTATGCACCCAAGCATTCTTGAACGTTTTCTTGCTGATTCAATATCTGCAAAAACGTCGGGGTCATTGTCTCTGGGCGATATGCCAGGAATATAGGCCTTGACACCACCTGAATAAATTGTTGTATTTATTGGTGCTGAAACAATTCCGCCACCATCAAGTGTTGCAAATCCACCAAGCGGCTTTGTTTCTCTTAAATTTTCCCATCCACTTCTTTTTTTCCTGCCCTTGGCTTTGCGTTTTTTGTATCGTTCATTCATTTCCTCAAATGATGTCTTTTTTTGGGGTTCTGAATCTTCAGAAAGTCTTTGCAATTCTTCATGGGTTTCGCACGGCATCCATTTTCCATCCGGCATTTTGTGTGCGCCAGAACAGCCAATCCACTGAGCGACGCGAAGCGCAAACACTTTCGAATTGGTATCTTGCTCAGTCGCCATTGGCGCACCTATTTCATCTTATTGAACTTAAGAGCCTTTATGCGCTCACCCGGAAAGCGCTTTTGATAAAGACGTGCTTCGTCCAGGTCTTCTTTAAACTCATCAAAAACGCCCTTGTAACACTTTTCAATAACTGACGGGTCGACATCATAATAATCGACGCCCTTTGTCTCCTCATTCATGGACAATATTGAATCGCGCACCGCTTGTTGAAGTTGCAAGCCTCGCTCAGTCAAATTTGGAAATCCCCAAATTGGATTAATGCCATCATAATCCATATCATCTTTTCCATCATCAATTTCCGAAAATGGCGGATAATCAATCAATTGATTAAGTTCCTTTTCCATTTCTTCCATTGTTTTTTCGGCTTTCAAATAAGCCGTATAGTCACGTTGTTTTTTCATACTTGCCTCATCCGTACCGTTTGATTATGTCGTCCCTGCGAGCAATCAGAGTATCAGCAAGAACTTTTGCTCGAGCAGGGTCGCCAACAATCGCTGAAACAGTTTTTCTAATTTGGTCATCTGTAATCGCGCCAAGTCTTTGCGTCTGTTTCTTGAGTTCACCTTTATCCATATTTGTGAAATCAACGTTGCCGCTCTTTTGTAGTGATGTCATTTCTCCGACTGAATTGCCGAATCCCATGCTTCCACCACTTCCCTTTTTCTGACCTTGGGCCCGGTAGTCAAGTGAACCACCAACGTCGAGACGAACTGCTCGACCATTGTTGTCTATCTTTATATTGTCATTTAGTGGGGCGTCCCAATTGGCAAGCCATGCGTCCACAACGAAGTGCGACCTTGCTGCCTGTTTATCAGACGGAGTACTTGGCATTCTTGTTTGCACCATCCTGGAAAGCATCACTGGCTGTCCGTTATTGGTGCCCATCTGCAAATCGGCAACTGGTGCTCCGGCAAGTTCGTACAATTTTCCAGCCAGCACCTCTGTTTCCATTCGCTCCGTGGCTTCAGCAACACTCTCTGAATTCTTTTTGAGTTTTGTGTAGTACTTTGTGCCGTTCGGGTCTGTCAACATCGTCGCCGGATTTGAGCCGACTGTCGGAGGATTCGACTTCGTCCAACTATCTGTGTTTACTGCAGATTTGCTAATTGGCGTCGCTGGTGTTTGTGTCGGTGGCTTTGGCGCTTCCGTGTCTGATGGTGAGCCAGCATCTCCGCCATCAGAACCAGGGCGACGTGTTGATACGCGCCTTCTGCGCCCGCCAATCAAAACCCGTTTCCGCTCCTCTATCGGGCTACCCTCGCGACTTCTGTCGGGCCTTGTTCTCCATGAGCGCCAGACGCTTCCAACTGGTGCTCCCCCTTCTGTTTTGGCCATATTTTCCGCTTCTTCGCTAGTCATTGGACGCTGGAAGGCGGCCACGTTGGCCCTGTTGTGCAGCAGGAATGGATTGCTAACTCCACTGCCATCGTTTGTGTCAATTCCGTCCACACCAATCAGCGGAGCAAAATAGCCAACGTCTTTCTGTCTGGTAAAACGAGACAGGTAATCGAACGCTCTGAGTATTTCTTTCTTTTCTTTGTTCGTTGCGTCAGATGATGGAGCCTTGTCGAGTTCTTCAAGTCTCTCAACGAGTTGTCTAACTATTTGACCGCTTCTTGATGTTTCTCCTTCAAGACCTGGCAAAGCCTTCCTATATGTCTCGGCAAGTTCTCCCGGGGTAAGAGCATCTGCCGCGTCTCGTCCACCAAGTGCCTTCGTTGCATCAACGGCACGACTTGTTAGGTCACGCATCTTGTCGCGTTCTCTAGTGAGTTCGCCTACGGTTACGACATCTGCGCTTGGTGGTACCAGGACAAGCATCGTATGTCGCTGGTCGCCTGAGCCTCGGTATCCAGACCAGTGCTGGCCCGGGAATGCAAAATACTCACCGACGCCGAATGCGCGCGAACCTTGACCAGGTATAAATCTTGCTTCGCTTTCATCACTCAAGAATTGTTCGACATAGGCCTCGCTCAGAACATCTTGCGAACCCGTTCCTCTAATTATCGGCTGCCAGCCAGCAGCCACAAGGCGCCGCACCTCATCCTCGGTTACGAGAACTGGCTCACCCGAATATCCGCTGTTTACCCAAACGTCAGCAAGCACCTGGTCAAATACTTTGTCTTCTGAACTTCTTGCCTTTGTAAGGTCGTCATCAAGTTTTGCAAGAACAGAAACGTAACGCGGAGTCACATTTACCTTGCCGTCATTGTCTATGAGAATTGGGGACAATGACGCTTTCTTCTTGCTCATGTCGCGAGACAATTCGTCTGCATCTCTTGATTTTCTAAACTTTGACAGCATCGTTCTTTTTAGTGCGCGTGCGCGCAGGCGAGCACGCTTCATCTCTAGTTCTGGGTCGCCAACATTTATAATGCGACCTTTTCTAAATGAACCAGTCCGTCTTAGTGCGCGTTGTCTTGCTTTTGCCGCTCTCTTTTCGTTAACCCTAAGCAGGCGACGACCAATCGATAGTTTCTTCGCCTTACCAAGGTCTTCATCGGTCAATTCATCAACCGTTTTTGCTTTGTCCATTCCCCCGGCTTGTTTGGCTATTGAAGAATCGCCCATCTTGAACTTGCCAGTAGCACCTGTTCCAACATTCTTGTGAATCGCTGCTCTTGTTCCGGTGTGGAAATGTTCAAGATTAGAGAAATTGTCATCCTCTTCCATGTTAAGAATTGTCAAAAGGTCGTCAAGGTCGCGTGCGGCGCGCGAATAGGCCTCGGTCATAATCGGCTGACCGTTTTTATCTGTCTTAACCGTGCCGTCTTCGTTAAGTTTGTACTTTTTAATTTTCCCCTTACGAACTGCGTCGTCAAGAACAACCAACATGTCCTGAATGTCGTCTTTTGTCAGTGGGTCATCGGCTGGGCGCCCCTTGTAAGTCCCACCACCTTCGCCACGTGCTCGCTTTTTGACGGCGCGAATAGTTTCCTTGTCGCTTCCTTGCTGGGCAGCCGTCCACCATGATTTAAATACTTTTGTTTTTAGCCTGTCAGAAAGCACCTTTTTCTGTGCCGCTATCGCATCTTTTGCTTTTGCTTTTTGTTCGTCATTCATCGACTCCCATAGAACTCCATCTCCCTCGCCCTTGGTTTTCCCAAAATTATCCAACATATCGATGATGAGTCGAGTTCTCCGCTTCTTTTTGGGCGTGTCTGGGTCTCCCGCTTTTGGAGCATCACTCCTAACGTCGGGAGTTTCTGTCGTTGAGGCAAGGCCACGTGGCCGTGATGCTCTTTCGGTTGTTGCAACAGACATTCTTTGTGTAAGTGACTGTTTAATTGGTCGTCGTGTTGATTTGCCGGTGGTTCTAGAAGCAAGTGAAGCGTTTTCAATTTGCTTTTCCATGTCCATTATGCCGACTCTGTCGTCTTCGTCTAAGCCCTTTTCTGGACTTCTGGCAATCCGGAGGGCATTCAGTGCTTTCTGTTTTTCATCAGGTGTTAACTTTTCACCGCGTCGCACTTTCATTATTGCTTGAATTGCGTCATCTGTATCACTGCCATCAGTGCTTGACTTCAAGCCGCCGGACTGGATTAATTTTTCCATATCCATGACCCCGATTCGCTCATCCTCGTCGAGGTCTTTGTCTCTTGTTAGTTTTAGTGCGTTAAGGGCTTTTTTCTTTTCGTCATCAGAAAGTTTTTCGCCGCGCTTCAATTTCATAATTGCCTCAACAGCATCATCAATATCGCTGCCAGTGTCGGTTGAGGATTTTAGACCGCCGATAATTGAGTTTTCCAAATCAATTAATTCAATTCTTTCGTCCTCGTCTAAACCCTTGCTTGGGTCACGAAGAAGCCTGAGAGCATTAATGGCTTTTTGTTTCTCATCAGGGTTAAGTTTTTCTCCGCGCTTAAGTTTGGTGATTGCATTAATCGCATCTTCCGTATCGCTATTGTCGGTCGTTGAGCGAAGGCCGCCACCGCGTCTTTCACCGCGTCTTTTCTTTTCGAGTTCTCTATATGAGTCTCGTAGTCTTTCTTGCAGGTTATCCGAAATGGTTGACGCAAAGATAATGGAACTATCGTCGCCCTCTTTATACACTTGCCAAGTTCTGTCTCCGGCTGAATAATCTCCAAAATAATTGGGTTCTCTTGTTTTGCTAAGTTCGATTTTGTACCCGCGTTTCCTAAGTACGCGCTTTATATCTTTTAGATATTCGTCATTGCCCGACCGCCACCATGGCGAAATAGACCCTGGCGTCGCAAACGGACGATTATTGAGTTCATCGAATAAATGAATAAGAGTCTTTAACTGGTCGTCGGTTAGTGAATCAAAATCAACATCACTAAGGTCAGGACCCAATGGGGCATCCTTTACGCCAGGAACTTCTAAATATGCTGGTTTCCACGAGGTTAATTTTGGTGTTTTGTCAGTCGTCGAGCGAAGGCCGCGGATTTCATTTTTGTCGATTTTTTTAAGCCCGGAAAGGGCGCTATCAAAGTTGGGAACTTTTGAACCCGACAATATTTCTTTTAGGCGTGCAACGTCTTTGTCCAGTTCTCTTGCCCGCTTGCCCGCCTCTTCTCGTTCTTCTCTACTTCCAACCCCAAAGCCGCCACCACCAGGTAGACCCATGCGACCCGTTCTGGAGGAAAAGCCAGTAGTGTCTTCTCTTCTTTCTCGTCTGGCAACCTCACGCTGTGTACGACGACGGTATTCTGCTTCGGAAACATTGCTTGGGCGATTTGCTTCTCTTTCTTCTGGCGTCATATCCGTCATGTCAATTTTTTCGGGGACGAAGTCTTTTTCGTATTTTCTGTCCTCTTCTCTATCTAGGGCATTCAGTACGCCCTTAAGGAAGTTTGCTTTGTTGTCGGCTTCCGCTCCATCTTCCAGGGCAAAATCCTGTTGCATGTCCCTGACCATTGCATACACATACGGCTCATCGACATTTTGTGCCGCCCACCTTCGGGCAACATCATCAATATCGTCATCATATTCCCAATCTGGGTCGTCAAATCCTTCAAGTTGACCAAGGAGGTCATTAACCTTGTCGGTGGCTGCCTTCCGCATTTCTTTGTCCGAGAGTCGGTCTCTTGACGTAGAAGAACCAAGGCCACGAGTGCTGTCAAGTCTGTTAACAAATCGTTTGGCATCTTCTAGGGAATCGAAAGTTTCTGGATAATCCATGTCCTTCCAATTTGGTTCACCGTCAAATGATGGAAGAGACTGTTCAGACCTAACCCCAAACTCCCCATCATCGTCTTGGTCAATGAAGTAACGGTGGTTATCGTTCCCGTCAAATTCCCACGAACGACCATCGCTATTTGCTGACCAGCCATCTCTGCTTCTTGTTGTAGAGGCAAGCCCGCCATCTTTTGGTGGGCCCTTCTTGATGTCATTTATGAGGTCGCTGAGTCGTCCGTCGCCATCGAAGTCGTCGTTATTTTTTGCAACATCCTTTAAGGACTCAAGCAAAGAAGCACGTTCCTTATCGGACAAAGGTTTGCCAGATTCAAGTTTCTTTAGCGCATTAACAAACTGTGGCTCATTTGTTCCCTCTGCTGCTTGCTGTAGGTCGTTAATTAGTCCTTGGTACTTGTCGGTTTGCGATTTTGGTCCACTACGGGTCATGTCCTTGACTTCATTTATCAAGTCCCTTAAGCGGTCATCGCCATCGAAGTCGTCATTATTTTTTGCAATATCTTCGAGAGTTGGAATAATGTCTTTTGCTTCTTCGGGAGAAAGACTAATTCCCTTTTTAACCTTATTGAGACTTCTTTCCAGGTCTGGCTCGTTTGCGCCTTCCGCGGCCCCAAGAATATCGTCTATAACTGAGCCAAGTCGAGCCTTTCTACCTCTTCCCTCTTGGTAACGAACACGCGCGCGAGGGTCATTAGCAAATTTTCCAAGCCCAAACGCTATTGCTGCTTCAAGAGCATTTGCCCTGCTTGTTTTAGGGCTCTTTGGGTCGTACGACGCAATCACGTCGGTTGCGTCCATGTCTTTTCCGGAGTTAACACCACTAATAAATTCGGAAAGTTTTGCGAGTGATGCCGCGTCATAGCGAGCACCAGAGCGAGTTCCAATATCCAGTGCTGTGCCTTCTACCAGTTTCTTGATAACTGCGTCAGGATTCTTTTTGAATTCGTCTCCCAAAATTGATGTTCTAAGTTTTGCGGAGACCGATGAAATCAAGTCGCCCCATTCATCGCGATTATTGCCCGGCCAAATTTTCTCAAATGCCGATTGAAAATCTCGAGTTGGGTCAAGTGGCACTCCCGGGCTCTCAAGGTCTTGCATGATGTCAATTGCCTCACCAAGGGTTAACTTTGATGAAGATTTGAGGCCGCTGTTTTTATTTCTGTCGACCAGTGAGGTTCTGCTGACAATTTTTGGTTTATTAACCGGCTTTTTATTGCGCAATTTACCAATCGGATTACTCGGTAATTTGTTTTGCTCTCTTTCGAGTTCTCTAATTAGGTCGTCTGGTTTGTCATCGAAGCCTGCTTTGCGCGCACGCTCATAGATAACGTCTTTAAATAGTTCAGTTCTGCCATCCCTGTATGTAACAGTTAAATCACCGTTTTGGGGATTGTAGGTTATTTCTCTCGCCAAACTTGAATTCTTGGGGTCCATTCGCATGAGGCGCGCCGTTGCGGTTCGTGGTGGCCCACCCGGACCATCGGGGGCTGCCTGAGTCGCAGAACGAAGACCCTGTGCTCTCCTGAATGCGCCCTGAATGGTGTCTCTATTTTTTCTGATTGCATCAACGGACGGCTTTTTGGCATCCGGCAAAAATCTTGTGGGGTCCGGCATTTCTCGCCACGTACCATCAAAAATCATTCCGTCGCCGTCGAGGTCGCGACGCTTTCGAGGGTCAAGTACCCCTTCAATAACACGCGAGGCCAGTCGACGCATTTTTCCGCCAGAACGCCGGTTTGGTATTGCGCCACGCACCGCTCTGCCAATTGAGTAGCCGAGTCTTCCCTTAACAAAAACGTCGACAATTTCTTTGGTTGTTTTACCAACGTGGTCGCGTTTTACTAAAACTAGATTTTGGTCAGCAAGAATTTGTTTATTGACGACCTTTGTTATTTGTTCTCCGAACTGGCGCTCTATTCCACGAGACATTTTTGAACGAATGTCGTGTCTTTCTGCCAACTGAGACGCCCTATTGGGCTTGATATTAAATTGCTTGGTCCTGTTGTTAAAAGCCAACTCATTTACGCGAACCCTAAATGCTATTTCACTTTTGGCTACTGTTTGCTTAAAGTTTTTGACTTTATAGTTAAGGGACACTCGTTTTTGCCATGGCTGACTAGGGAGTCGGTGACTCGTTATCGCAGGAAATCGAGAAGCGTTCGCGAATCTCTGAGAGTCAACCAAAACATGACTATTGTTTGATTTTGTCAGACCACTAGCAACCGCCACAACGTCTTTAGTGTCGACAATAATTTTTTGAAATAGTTCTTCTGGAAGATTTTTAAACTCACCAACAGAAACATCAATTGGCAGGTCAGTGAGACCCGCCGTATTTTGATTGGCCCACTTTGACCACTCAATCCCTTTATCGCTCCATCCGTAATAGGTGTTAACACCAGCATTCTTAACGACAATGCCAAAATAAACGCCCCTTGCAACGTTCCTGAGCACGGCATATTGTTTCATTTATTTACCAGACACTATTTCGTTAAACAATTCATTTTGGGAAACCAACAAGTTCAGCCTTTGGGAAAACATTTTTTCAATGATATTGAGGTGAATCTTTTCGCCGGCTGAGAGTTTGCCGTCATTGTAAAGTTTTGACTTGAAATTTGTAAAATTAAACTCTCTGGCGCGTTGAATAAGTGTAGCAATAAATTGAATCACCTGGCGCCGCTGTGCTTCCCTGAGTTCTTCAAAGTATTTTCTATACAATTGAGAATTCGTTGGAGATAGCAAATCCTTGAGAGCGGCTTCGGTCCTATCTCTGATTGATATTTCTGACAAATTAACCAAGCCAGCACCGTCATTGGTCATGGGAACAAGTTTTGTTCTACCTTTGGAATCTGCAATTTCTACGGAGCCAGGATTTCTATTTTGTACATCGCTTAACAGGTCAGAAATCATTAATCGAGTCACTTCTTGCCATGGCGCACTCCTGAACATGGCATCTTCTTTTATCTTTCCACCCTTGACTGCAGTCTCCGCACCTTCAACCAAATACTTTCGAGAGTCGCCTTGACCAACAAACGTAATACTGGGTGATTCAATCCCAAAATGCTGTTGCAATTCTGACGCAAATCTTTGAGCAACCGCCTCAAATTTTGCTGGCTTGGTCTTTTCCATGTACTTATCGCCATTTGGCATCGTAAGCATAAATCGCGAATCGGAAATTCTGTCTCGCTTGATTTCGTTGACTTTTGCCAAGGCCTGCTGCAGCACTTCTGGGGAAATCTGAGACAGAGAACCACCTCGAGCAATATGTGCGACCGCGTCGGCAGTGCTTGTTATTTTGCCGCCAATTGCAGCAGCCGACTGTGGTTGTGGACTGGTTTCTGGTGCATCATCTTCAGTTGATGCTTTTGGAGCACGTTTTCTGAACGACATGCTTGCCCACTTCTGGCGACCATCTTTTCCTATTTCGTTTGGATTTTTAATGCCGACAAAGTTTTCCGAATATCCGATTCCTTCACCAGTTTCGGTGGCCACCATTTTTAAGCGAGCCGCTGGGTCTTTTGTATTATCAGAATCAATCGCGGCGTTTACAGTTCTGCCAAGTTTCCTGCGCTCGCCAACAGTAAGCGGTCTTCTTTTTTCTAGTGTTAATTCAGAACCACCAGGAAGAACATACTTTAAACTTTGGATTCCAGTATTTGACAGAAGCCCAAGTTCGTCCTTGCCAATAACATCAGGACTGGAAACACTCATAAGGTATGTGGCCCCCTCCATGTCCCTATTGTCTGGAATCGTCCTCAAAACCGATGGTGGAACGACGGGCTCAAGAACAAATCCGTCACGTCGAACCATGCGCGAAGTCGATTTATCCACGGCGCCAAGTGGTTTGACAAGTTTCTTAATTTCTATTCTTGCTTTCGCTGGATTAGAAATGGTAACTTTTGGAATTTGTGGAGCCCTGCTTATTGCATTGCCATCAATTGATTCACCAGCCCCAAGTACGGTTCCAGTTACATTCGAGTTGGGTGCTTCTCTTTCTAGGGCTCTCCTGATGAGGGAAATTGCGGCACCAAGTGGACCGGGAATCGCAAATAGTTTTTGTCCGCAAGTTGAGAATCTATTGTCCGTAAAACGACCGCCGTATTGATATCCCTCCGGACACCTCGTATATCCATCCCCGCCCCTTCTAATGTTTGGAATCCCAGGTATTCCTGGAGTTAAAAGCCTCGTCACCGATGAACGAATAGGACTCCTAATTACACTAAGGTTTCCTGGGGTAAGCATGGAGCCAGCCGCCTGAACGGCCTGTAGTGCTGGATTGTTTGACGCAAATGCCCCAATCCTTTTGAATTCAAAATCTCTTCCTCGACCACAACGCTTAATTAATGCCTTATAAGAAATCAATTCTTGACGCATGGCGCCAAAACTTTTCATTATCTTTGTTGGTGCGTTTCCGCTGTGCACAAATACGACTCGAACCTTTTTTATTTCTGTGTCTGGACAACACAAACTTTTTGTAGAGATTGGTCGTATTTCGGAAATGAGCAATTTATTTTGCATATCAACTACAACACTTCATTCCAACATACTCTGCATAAACCGGCATGCCAGCAGCATCCTCGCCCTCGATTTCCCAATTGTCATCGTTGCGCAAATATTTAACAAATTCCTGTTCTGCATCCATAAATTCCATTAGAACCTTTTCGGCATACGATAAGTCACCGGCGGTCAAAAGATTCACCTCTTCTGACTTTACTCTCCATATGTCCTCCGAAAAAAATTCATCCTTGTTTTCAATTATCTCATCACTTTTACCCAAAGCCCTGCTATTTCCGACGTTCCTAGCCAATCTGCCGGGCACTCTTCTTATTGCTCGGCCGAGGCGTTCGTTGAATTGAGAATTGGTCCAATTTCTCTTTTTGAGTTTTCCCTTGCAGTTTTTCATTCCGGGATGATGACACCCCTCATTTGGCCACAATCCTGTTGTTTCGTGATGCAACCATGCGCAAATATTGTTGAGTGGGTATAGTTCTGGATGGTCAGCCAAAATGACCCTACAGCGCCTGAAACCACCAGGCTTACGCATGATTGGGCGCCAATATCGAAGAAGTCTCTCTAGGTTTCCTCTCCGTGGGCCGTACCCGCGCAGAATATCGCCAGTGATTCTCTCTTGAGGGAGGTCAAAAATGACGTCCTGTGGTGCCTTGAAGTTGAGTTCATCCATTCTTGGATTTCCTTCTTCTTTTTCCTTTTTTAAATTTTCGTTCTGGTGAATCAATCCAATTTGAAATCATCTTTTGCGACCACTGGCCAGTATTTTTCGCCAATCTAAAATCCATTGCCCTGTTCTCATAATCAAGAGATTTTGGAACACGACGCAGAATGTCCTTGTTCACCACGGACCCATCCAAAAGTTCATCATGAATGGGCAGCGATTTGCCTACAAAAACAGAATACCAGTGAACGCTGCTGTTCGATAGATGTCCATTCCAAAGGTAATCATGGAATTTCGTTCCCGAAATCCTATGCATGCCTGGATTATTGTCAACGTATTCCCAAAAATTTGTAACTCGTGCATCCCCGACTATGTTTTTTACAATGCAATCGGTTTGTTCGTCGCGCGCATCAACGACAAAATAAACTCTGTCATTACCAGATTTTCCGACAAGTATTGATTTCATTTTGATACGGACTCTTTATCATCTTTTTTGTTGCGATTAATTCTTCGCGCGCGCCTACGGCCAATTTTAGCAGATTTTGCATTTTCGGCTATTAATGGCAGAAATGCATAAAGAACCACCAGCGGGTCGAAGTCTTCCAGATTTGTGGCTTCCTCGGGATTCGCTGATTTTACAGCCGGTCCCAATTTTTGAATAAGGGGCGAAATAACGCTTCTGCTTCCTTTCGCTGGTTGCATCAGGACACCAGTGACATTTACTGCTTCTGTTTCCTCTCCGCTTAAATTTCGCACCTTTTTTCTAGACGCTGCCGTCGTTCTGATGTCTGGGGCTCTGGCAAACAAAAACCATGCAGCGAATGCCTCAGCCAATGCTTCTGTTGCTTTGGTTGCTGCGTAACGACTTGGTTGCAGTTCTGCTTCGATTTGCCTAGTTCTGCTTCCAGATTCGTAAAGGTCTTCAATGTCGCCACCCCTGAACAACTTTTTGGTGATTCTTTTCATTTTTTCTGCTCTCGTTTCATTGGGGGGGCCGTCATCAAAAATGGACACAAACATAGACTTAAGCACTGAGGGGAGTTCCATTGTTGATTTGCTTTTATCACGTACTGCGAAATCAAGCAGGTGTCCAAACTCATGCACCGTTGTTGCGTAGGCAAGCCTTGCCCCAACCGTGTTCACTAATTCCTCGTATTTGGCCTCATCATAATTTCGGTCAGCGGAAACGGACCGCCTCCACGGCGGCAAATTGTCGGGCATGTCGGCGCTCGGCTCCAAGAACGAATCATCAAATGCGGGTAAACCAAGTTGCGCCATAACGGTTGGAAGTGCACCGCCAGGAACACTTATTGCATTTGCCGTGCGGCCAGGGCCATCGGTCACCTGAACTCGTTGGTGGCCCCTAAACCTTGGGCCCCAGTCTCTTTGCACGAGTCTCTTGGCTCCGTCAGTAAGTTCATGAATATTTATATCAATTCGCGTCCTTGCTTTGTCACCATCCCTAAATCTCTGTGACCTAAACAATTTTGGCCGTGGGCCAAATGTGCCGAGAACTTCAGTTGGCATAAATAAATCACTTCTGCCTTCTGCCCCACCGTCTGTAATATTTATGGAAAAATTATTGTCTTTAAGCAATTGCTGCAGACCTGGAGTATTCAGAAGCATGTCATCAAATGCTTGCATGGCTGCGTAACCAGCGGCGTGTCGAGCAGTTGACTTCATGTCCCCCTTTTTATTCTTGAAGATGCTCTTTGACACCTCAACATCTATTCCATATTTCTTCTTAAAGTATCTCTGTGCTTGTCTGCGCGATGAACCAAATTTTTTCTTCAGTGTGTCAGGTTTTGCAACAACGGGAATGCCGAGCGAATCTCTTCCGTTTGGTAGTTCCTGCGGCCCTTGGTCCAATTTTTGACCAAGGGTTCTGCCAGAAGGTTTTGGTGGAAAATCAAAGTCTTGAGAACTTCTGGATGTTGACGATGCAAGCCCACCAGATTTTTGTTTCTGTACGTAGTCTGCTTTGGCAGTATCAAAGGCGGTTATATCTTTGTCAAATCTTTCCTGTTGTTTGGTTACGTAATTTGTCCTATTGGTTTCATCCAAAACGTCTGTTGACCATTTATTTTTTATTGCCCCCTCTATTAGTTTTCTCATTGATTCAGCAGTCGCTTCTGCATCTGCGTCAGCGGTATGATGTTTGTCGCCAAGTTCGACCTGTAGGTATTTCGTAATGTCGGCAAGACTATTTGACGGAACATTCTTGCCAAGTTTTTTGTTGAATTTAAAAGGCCCATCAGGTTTTTCATCGGAGTATCTCGGCAACACCATTGATGCCATGTCTTTAAGGTCAATCCAGCCAGCCACGCTGAAATCGATTCCGTGCTTTTTGAGTGCGTCTTCCAAAACGTCTTTGTCAAAAGCGGCATTTTGCACTCCCATCATCGCATTGGGTCCAATAAATTCGGCAAGTCGTCTATGGGCTTCAGCAACAGATGGCTTGTTCTGTAGAAACTCATCTGTAACAAGATTGCCGTCGTAGTCCTTAAGATTGTCCCTCGACCATTGCTCCCAATCACTACGAGGAATTCCTGGATTTACATAGGTTTCAAATCTCTTTGTAACTTTTCCGTTCTTTACTTTTACAGCACCAATTTGTGTAACTTCTCCGTTGCCGGTAGAGAAATTAAATTCATCGAATTTGAGCCCTGTTGTTTCGTAGTCAAGGTAGGTTACTTCCACATCGTCGTAGCGCTTTTTGAAGTCCTCCCAATCTTTGGCTCCTTCAAAGATTTTATTCATGTCTCCAAGTATTGGACCATATGATGGCTTTCTTGGGTATTGGGGTTTTTCGTTTTTGGTGTCCGTTGACGATTTTAGACCTGTCGTTCTGGATGCAAGTCCACGACTTTTTGGTGCTGGAATACGTGCAAATTCGTCTCCCGGTTCCATCGTTGTCAATTCCGCTGCTTCTCTCGGCTTCATGTAACCAAAATCAATATTGCCGACTCCCCCAACGTGCGCGCTGTCGCGAAGTATCTGCAAAACTTCCCGAGCGTATGCTGGATTGGAATCAGTTCGTTTTGCAACTGGCTTTGGTGCGATACCAAATTCCCATGTCCATTGATTGGCTAGAACGATTATTTCTGATATTGGTGCGTCCACGACAACAACATTCATGTAGTGGTTGTTTCCCAATATTCCGTCCATCGCATCCAAACCCAACTGTGCAGCCCATCTATGATGACCATCAATCACGTACCCATCTCGCGAAACAAATATTGGCTTTTTACCAGGATTCCATTTTTTGGTTTCATCATATTTTCCAGTTGCTTTATCAAACTTTCCACGAATTGCGCCACTCAACATGGTGGCAACTTTGTGTCCCTGCATATCTCTCTGTGTGGCTTTTAGTTTTTCTGATTGAACTTGCCTTGGTTCCGATACACGGAGACCGGCATTTTTCAAGAAAGCAACGAAACTGTCTGTTCCATCAACTTCTGTTTCTGGTTGTTCTCCTCTGGCTATTCTCTCAGCATTTTGTCTTTCAAGCCATTCTGCAGCCGTAGTTCCTGGAAGGGCGTCGCCAATTGATTGGGGCATCAAATATCTCGGCATTCCCTTATTTCCAAGGCAAAATGCGCTCGTACCTTTAACCGTTACTTGACACAAGTCAAATACAAAGTTTTTTAGTTTGTCTTCGGATATTTCTCCATTGTGATACATCTGCTCCAAAGTTTGAACAAGTCTTGCAAAATCATCAATCAATGTATGCGCGCCTTCCATGTCGGGCATATCAACATCGTGACCGTCAAGAACGGCCAATACAGCCTCTTCGACCGTATTAACTTTCACCAATAATCTTTTTTCTTCTGGCGCTATTGGTTGATTTGTCTTTTTTTGTGCCATTTCATTCATGTATCTTTGCCAGTCTTCGTCAGTAATTTTCGACGAGACGTTGAGGTCAGGGGTCCACAGGACTACACCATCTGCAGTTTCCGAAACTGTTCCCCTCTTTGGTGTTTGGGTTGAGGACGCGAGGCCACCCCGTGGGGATTCTGGCCTTAATCTTCTTAATTCATCGTCGACCATGGAGATAAAGTTTTTATCATTTACTGAACTTGTGCCGAAGCCTGATTCGTTATTTGGGTGGTCAAACAGGGGCGTGCCGTTACCCTTCTCCGCCCTAATTTTCCTGTATCTCAACAATGCTTCATACGGTGTTGTCTTTTCATCCATAATTACATCTTTGGGCGAAACATCTACCCATTGCCCGGAGGAAATCTGCCTATCAACCCACTTTGCTGTCATTGCAGCGTTGAATGGTTCAACATCGTCAAGACTTAGTTCTCTTGAATCAATGATTACATCGATTCCGTATTTTTCGAACAACTCATCGCGTTGACGCGCCGCCGCAATTAGGTTTGTAAAACTTGCTTGGGGATTTGTTCCAAGCATGCTCATTTTTCCCTGTCGCCACATGTGCTCACCGCGCAAACCAAAAGGTTCGGAAACAATAGATTCAACATCAGAAAGTTCAAAACTTCCAACTGTCAAGGACTCCACATATCGCTTTCGGCCATTGCTGCCTGCGCTAGCCACGGTATCTCTTCTTCCCGTTCGGGTTTCAAAAAGAACGGCCAATGGGTCAAAAAACATCGAGGCCAAACGCCCGTCTTCAGATAGTTTGGAAAGCCGCGCGCCCGGCTCAACCACATCGCTACCACTCGTGCTTACGTCACTTACCGAATCACCATTGATTGCGAGAGTTCGTTCTGCAACTTCAGGTCTCAAAACAATTGAATTGGCGCCATATTGACTATCGTTTTTCCATGTTTGTTTGCGAGTTCCAGTATGTGCTGCTTGCTTCCCCTCTTTACCAATCGACGGTGCGTCGTGCTGTATTTCAATATCCTCGCCATACAGTTCCCTTAGTCGTCGAGCCCTTGTTTCGCCAGGTAAGGTTTGCAGCGTCATTGCCGAGGATGGTCTCAACGACGTTGTTTCGGAATCGGTATCGCCAGAGAAGTTCAACAATTGCGATTCTGCTGCGCGCCTTATTGCAGGAACATCAAATCCGGTTACTTGGCCGCCTTGAGTTTCTCTACCTTGATGGACGGTTTCATATCTGCCAGAAGTAATGAGGTCTACCGGACTTCTCATCAATACTGTCGCCCTTTTATCAAATGGGCTCTCAAATTTGCCCATTGCTTCTTCAATTGCTGCATCGTATTGTTCTGGCGTCATTGCGCCGACTTCTTTTATGAAATCATCTATTTGACCAACAAGTTGTTTATCGCCCCTAACATCTGCTATTTCCCGTAAAACCTCCAACCTATGACCGAATGTGTCATCTCCAGGCATTTGTCTCAGTATTTCAAGGTCAGACAATGTTGCGTTTTCCGCAAGTCTGCGCAAAATCTGTTTATTTTCGGCACTCATAGACGTTTGGATTGCCCTCTTCACTGCCGTCATCGCTTCTGGTCTCAGTCTGTCGGCTTTTGCTTGTTCAATCAGTTTTGGGACAATCTCTCTTTCTTGCCTGTCCACGTCTACGCCAATATCACTGGCCTTTGCAAGAATGTCAATTGTTTTTTGATTAGCGCGATTGCTTCTGTTTTGTGAATTAATTTGATTTACGGTGCTTGAGCGCAACCCTGTGCTCGCCGGCATAGCCCTATCTGGATTAAATTCTCGAGGAATTTTTTCAAGTTCGTAAATCAATTTATCGGGTTTATTTTCGGCGCCTGCGTCTCTTACTCTCCCATAGGAGACATTTTCAAATTCTCGAGATGTTCCATTTCTGTACGACACCTTAAGCGTTCGCGTTTGTGGGTCGTATTCTATCTTGTTTGCAAGTTTTGAATTTCTCGGGTCAACCTCCATGGCAACTGCCGCCTGTGTTCTGCCAACCCTTGCTACTTCCTGACGTCGTTCAATTCTATTTTCGGCCCGCTTAGCAACAATGCGTTGACCAAGTGGACGTGATTCACTTGACCCAAGTGAGTGTAAAACCTGTCTTAGTTCGTTTAATTGTTCATCGGTTGTTTTTTGTGAAGTAATACGACCAAGCGCAACTCCATCATTTGTTCTTCCGAATATCTCTACTTCTCCTGGCGGCAAAATAAGAGAACCAACCTCACCACGCTGAGTGCCCGGAGTGTAGTCAGGAAGTCCGGTTGAACCTTCTGGAACGAGCAACATAATTCTTTGTGCGTCACTATTTCCGTTTGGTCCAATATCTTCTGCGGAATGCACAATCGCCGTAAAATGTTTTCCGACAGTTAGTGTTGTGCCAATTTGTTCATCCGGAAGACCAAGACTCATGGGCGGTAATTGAATTTCGGCGACCATGTCAGTTGGAACATCAGAGGAATCAATCAGGTCCATAAATGGAATGAATTGATTTTCGACGGCATTTACAATTTCGTCTGGGCGAGACCTAAGCGCACGATTCCAGTCTGTCGGGTCAGATGTATTCCACAACGAACCGCGCCAATTGCCATCAACAAGTTTGCGTTGCTGTTCAGTGGCGGCGTCCAATACAACTTCTCGCATCATATTGTTTGCCCGAGAAACATCAGAACGTGACCTCATTCCGTCCAGTGTCTCTATTAATCGTCTTGCAAGTTCCTTATCGGAGTCTGGGGAACTATCCACTACCTCAACCCCCTCCATGCCAGCAATTCCAGGTATGTCGCCAAAACGTTCTGTTGCTTTACGGTTTCTTCTTCTCTCTCGAGCCTTTTTGCCCGTAAGCGTGTCCTTTATTCCTTGACGTATTTCGTTCTTAAAATCTCTAATTACTGGCTTTGGGTCTGGATTTACGGCGCCGAAATTATCATCAATATCCGAACCGTGACGAAGCGGACCAAGAAAGGCCTCAATCTCTGGCGTCATATCAATAAGACCAGCATCAACGCCGGTAGATATTTCTGCCTGCATTTCAGCAATCGTTAAAGAAGCGTTTCTTTTGTAGGCAGCCTGCGTTACTTGCAACAAATTTAAATCACCGCGATTGTATATTTCCGCTACTTCTGAGAACACGCTTACAGCCGCCTCAAATTCTGGGCTTTCGGGGTCCATCCTTTCCATCTTTGCCCTTAATTCAGAAAGTGGTAAATACAAGTCGTCAGTGCTTTGCATTAGATTTGAAAGAAACGGCGCTCTATGCGCCGCTTCCCAGTAATGCTTCATGGCATACCTTCCACCCATATTCTTGCCGAGAAGAACCTGCATTACTTCTGGCATGTTCGACATGGCGGTGGAAAGCCATTCCGGATTACTGATTATTGATGCATAGTCCCAATCTCTGCCCAAAAGGCTGAACATTTGTCCTCCGCCGAGCAAATTTTCTGCCAAAATCATCATGTCTTCGTTTGACATTGAATCCGCCAACCCAGGAATCGTTCGCAAATAATTTTGAATCAACATCAATTGACGACCGTGTGTCATCTCGTGATTCATGATGTACATGCCTTGGCCGACCTGTCCAGCGTTTTTCGCATGCCAAAATTGCTGAAATCCCGTTCCTGATTCTGTTGCGTTTTGCAAGTCCTCTATTGTTTCAAGGTCATTGAGATATGCATCTCTTGCCCGTGTTCGTCCAGCAGCATCAATGGAAGAACTTATTGCTTGAAGTTTTGCAACTTCCGTGCCGACCATACCATCTGGTTCAAACAGGGTGAATTCACTCTTGCTTATCCCCATTTCTGCTTCTGTGTTCATTATTGTCCGCAGTGGGTTTATCATCATCTTGTATCCGCCGCGTTCATCCGTAAAGCAAACGGCATCGTTGGCGCCCAAATCTCGAGTGTCCGGGAATCCAATCGAAAGTTCCCTGAAGCCGTCTGTCAGTTTTGGATTATCTTTTCTTTGTTTGATAAGACCTATCAAAAGACCCGCTTCTTGTTGTCTCATTTTGTCCCATTTTGTTTGAGCCTCAAAGACAATCTTAAACATATCGGCGTCACGACCGAACACTTCTTCGGCAGTTCTTCCCCCACTCATGACTTCCATGAGTTTTTGTTTCATCAAGTTTGGATTGCCTGCAAACTTGGTGTTTATTATTGAAGCAAGTTGCTCATTGGTGAGCCCGAATTTTTGCGGGTCGCTAAACAAATAGTCAAGTACTACATCTATTTGTCTTGCCCTATGTTCAGCCATTGCTACGTCCATTGAGCCCGCGCCAAATTTGCTGCCAAAATATGCCTTAAAATTTGCTCTCCAGCCGCCATGCTCTGGAAGATTGAGTAGGTGTAATACTTTTGCCAAACCCATTTGCACTGATTGTGGGTCTGTTGGGTCTATGTCGACACCAAGTTCTGTTGCAAAATCCAAAACGCCCTGAATGTCGGAGCGCTGCTTGTCTCGAACCTTTTGGCGCCTGACAGCAGTTTGGGTGAGTTTTTTAATTTTTTCCGGACTCAATTCCGGGTACGTTTTACGAATCATGTCCTCAAACACTTCTTCGTATCTTTCCGGTGGTATTGGCGTTGCCCTTGCGGCTAATTCAGCAACGTCTCTATCAAAATCCGGCGATGGTGGTACGTCGACAGTAATCGGTCTTCCGTCTGGCCCCAATAACTCACCCCTCGGACCTGGTACCGTTCGCGTTCTGCTGGCCAACCCGCCACGAACGCGTCGAGCCGCGCCCCCAGGCACACCGACAACATTTCCATCTTCGTCCCTCATTACGGATATTGCGCCATCAATGCTGGAAATTTCTTCCAATATGCTTGCGCTCGCCCGCTTTGCTATTTCAACGATGGCGCGTCCGATTGCTGGCGTAAAATCAAAACAGTTACTGCCGACTTCATCCGTAAACTGATTTGCTGCCGGAACACCCGGGGGACACCTCATCCTTCCGTCCGGGTCAAGAATTATTCCTACCGCTCGCGCTGCTGCCTGACCGATATTTCCGCCGACTCGACCAATAGATTGACCAAGAGCCTTGACCTCTATCTGTCCAGTTCTCTTGTTCTTCTTTGCTGGCCTAGCGATGATTTTGGGTTGATTTTTTCGTGACGCAAGGTATTTCCTAACCTCTTCGTTGTATTTGTCTGGAGCCACAACTTTGGGTATGTCAAGCCACCCAACGTTTGCAACATCACCCATTTGCCCATCAAGATTCCATCGAGGCTTTGTTTCAAAATACTGATTCGGCTTTTTGGTCGCCTTGGGGTCGTAGCAATAAATGCCCAGACGCCGGAATTTTAATTCCTTTTGACGTTTGGCTTTATTATCTGCCGCCGCGTTTCTTGCCGAACCGCCGCCGCGCCCTTTACCCATTGCAGCCTTGACTGCGTAGTCGGCGGAAAATGGATAGACACTCAGCAACTGACGAACTTCGACAAAGTCGTTAATTCGTTCCCTAATTGATTTTTCGATGACTGGCGCGAATCGTCCGCTCGTGATGGTACGAGATACGACTACTTTACGCTCCTGCATGGCAGGCACCTTTTCCTAGTCGATTATTACGACTCTGGTGTGTTTTTTTGTTCCTCAACCTCTGCATTGAGTAACTCAAATTCCAACAGTTGAGACATAAAATTGTCGTCAATGGTTTTGTCATCTGCTGTTTCGGACGACTTCGAGCCAACGACCCACGTTGCCGGAATCATTGATTCGGCGCCGAGGGCCTTTGCGCGCTTCATGATGTGGCGCTTTGCTGCCGACTTGTCTTTTGCGCGACCAAAAGCCTGAATTGCATTTGACAGGTCTTCCTTGCTTGCAATCGGGTATGAGCCGTCTGGGAGCGCAGAGCCCTCTTCGGCCATGCGCTCACGTTGCTCTGGTGAAAATGCGCGCTTTAGCGCAACCTCTGCAGCCTCGGCCTCAATTGCTTCCGCATCCTCTTCTTCGTATTTGTCGAATCCAAGAACTTCGCCATCGAGAGAGACGAAAACATCGTACGATTTACCATCGAGACCATCAATTTCAACTGCATAAGCGTCGTAGCCCTCGAATACATCTGGTTCGACAGCAACGACGTGGCCCTGAATTGACTTGGTTGCAATTTCTGCAGCGTCATTAAAATCAATCAGCATCATCTCGTCGACGAGTGATTTTTGTTCAAATGCGTTATTGTCCAACTTGTGCCATCCAAGAACTTCGGCACTGGTTCCGTCAATGAAAACCTCGATTGGGCGACCGTCTTTGGCTTCAACGTCAATAACGAACATGTCGGCCTCTGCAGAATATCCTGAATCAAGGACCTTGCCGTCAAACATGTCCTCGGCGATTCCCTCTACATGAAGAAGTCCTGGCATTCCTTTTTCGGCCATGCAACCACCAACACAGTCGTCGCACACTGGCTGACCACCCGGATAGACCTTTCTGTCGATTGCGCATAGATAGCCGCGCGCACCGACATCTGCGGATTTGTATCCCATTGTGGACAGACGTCTTGATTTCATCTCTTCCATTTCGTCAGCGGGCTCTTCCTCTTCTTCCTCTTCATCTTCGTCTTCTGCTACTGCCTCATCGTCTTCTGCCGCTGCCTCATCGTCTTCGTCGTCTTCGTCGTCTTCGTCCTCCTCGTCGTCGTCTTCTTCTTCGTCTTCCATGGCGGCCTTCATCTTCATTGGCTTTTTCTTATAGCCCTTTTCTACCTCTTCTTCGTCTTCACCTTCGGCATCAACCACTTCCTGCTGGTCATCCATTTCCTCGTCGTCAGCCATCGGCATAGCCTTCATTTGAACAGGCATGGCGCCACATTTTGCGCACACTTTCGCACCAGGCGCGTAACCACAACCTTCAGCATTAACACCTTTTGCACACTTGAGTACCGAGCCGTCGCTGTCCAACTTAACAACCGCGTTCTTGTCGTAATCCATTGTGATGGCTCCTTGTTATCTCGAGACGACAATAGCACGCGCCGTGCCGACCCGTTGTATTAAGAATCGTTTCAAAAAATTATACTTCACGGAGTTAGCCCGCCGTGAAGTAATTGCAATTTTGCCCTTCTTCGCTTTACTTATCTGCCGGCATGGAACTTTTGTCAACAAACGTTGACATAGCCGCAGAAGCAACTTTTTCAAGCAATTCTGCAAAAATTTCCCCACGAGTTCCAACACCACCATCCTTCCCGGCAGTTTTTTGTCTGTCGATTACGGCCATCACCGCATCAAGAATTTTGTCTGCTTCGTCCGCGGTAATTTTTATTGAGCCAACGTTTGTTCTTTTTGACCCTGCTGTAAATGCTCCTGCTTCGTATTTCTTTATTTTTTCTTGAAGTATTGTCAGGCCCTTTTTGGTTGAGTCAGAATCTGCACTTCTAATCTCCTTCGACAGAGAATCGTCTATTTTTCTCCACCAAGTGGATTCATTGGTTATCTCTGTTCTGGGTGCCTTTTCTGTTGAAGAGGCAAGCCCCCGAGCCTGTTTTTTGCGTCTATTTGACTTTTGGAATGCCCTGGCTTTGGCTGTGCTACTTTCCAAACCAGAAATACTGTCGAGTGCGGTTTCTTCATCAAATTCCGTCAAATCCCCTGTTCCGTCGTCTCCATATATTTCATCTATGTTGGCGCCAGCAGATATGTCGTCATCATCGTCGTCTAAGCCATATCTTTCGGCGCGTCTCCCTCGACGTCTCAATTCTTCTCCTGCTTCAGTCGAAAATCCTCCACCACCAGCGCTTTCTACATTTTCTGCATCCAATTCGTCTTCGGAATCCCTGGCCCTTCCCTGACCGCGTTCAAGATTTTGATTGACGCGATACATGAACTCTAGAAGTTCTTTCTCCTTCTTGGTCATTTTTCTAGTTTGTCTCACTTCTTTTATTGGGTCGTATTCCACAAGCGATTCGGCAAGTTCCGCTAGTCCGTTGTCCAATTCTTCGATTGCATCTTTAAAGTTTTGTGGTGTCGGCTCAACCCCATCTTCCGGATAGACAGTTGAAACAATCTTGTCAGCAATATCTCTTACGGCGTTACCAAACTCTTCGTCAACACCATTCATTTTGGAACCCAAACTCACCGTTTCTGCCCACGCCTTAATTTCTCTTTCTTCGGTGCGCAATTTTGTTGGTGGTGTTTTTGGCGCTGTGGGTTTCGGCTTTGGCTTTGGCGTGTCTTGAGTACTTGGTTCGGGCTCTGTTGGTTTTATGGCCCTAACCTTCTTTGCCTCATCTCTTTCTCTATCTTCATCTTTTCGCATCGTTTGTTCAATCAGATAATCATCCAAACTTCTGATTGACTTTTGCCATCGCGAACTCCTATTCAATGTTTCAAGTTTTTTTCTATTGTCGCCGAACCAGGCCAACTGCTCGTCTACATCCATTTCCTTCCAATTTTTAGGAAATATTTCCGCCTTGATATAGGGTTCAAGCAAATCTACTTTCTCGCCATCAATCTTCTTTTCGTAGACAATCTCTGGCGGATTTCCCCGTACTTCAAATGGGGAGTGTTGTATTCCTTTACCATCTTTATCACGTGGCCATGGAGTTCCGACTTCCTTACCTCGGGCTGCGCTGACTTTGCCACCACGAGTGTCAACACCACGCTGAAGTCTTTGTTTGGCCTTCTCTGAATCTGACCGTATTTTCCTAATTCTCTCCCCTCGTTGTGTGAGTCGCCCAATCGGACTGTCTTGTTCGTCCAGTTCTCTGTCGCGCGCCTCACCCTGTTCCAAGGTGAGTGTGTTTTTCGTTTGTTTATTTGTTCTAAAATATTCGCCCTTTTCAATAAGTTCGTTTAGAACTTCAAATGGCGTTCTTCCTTTTTCCATTTTTCTTTCTTTTTGTTGATGTTTACCGCTTTTTTCAAGGCCATCTTTGACTTGTGGCCACGCCGCACGCAACTCTTCCAACATTTTTTCGTCGATATCAGGCAAATGGTCTTGCGTTTGCTTTGGTCTTGTTAAACCAGTTGGTGCCCCAAACTCATTTACTTCTGGTGTAAGTTCCGTATATCGCTTGGCTTCCTTTATCGCTTTGGCAATTCTTCTGACTATGTGGTCATCTGGCAACGACGCGCCATCTTCTTTCAAAAAATCTTCAAACATTCTTTCAATTTTTGGTTTTGTTTTTCTTGGGATTAAGAAGGGAACGATTGTTCGCCCCTTCCTTTGTGCCGTTATGTACCAGGGTTCGCCGCCCTGCCATTTGGGTTTTTTGGGTGGAGTGTTGTCCGCGGGGGGTTTTGTTTCAGACCTCAGTCCCTGTGTGGCAAATCTTGTTGGGTCTGGCATTTCTCGCCACGTACCATCAAAAATCATTCCGTCGCCGTCGAGGTCGCGACGCTTTCGAGGGTCAAGTACCCCTTCGATTCTGGCTAGCGCGGCCCTGCCGCGCCTAACTTTTCCCCCACCACCGATGCCCCTACCGATTCTTCCAAGCAATGACTTGGTTGCGTTTTCCACCGCCTCATAAGCATCTCCAATTAGAGGAGAGGAAATAACGATGCCGTCCTCCGTCACGTACGATTCAATCCTGTGATAATCAAACACCGGGTCAAGCGCCTGCTTCGTGGAAAAAGCGTCTTCAGGTGAGCAAGGGATTACCCAAACGTCAACGTCATGAGACTTTGTGTCCAGAAGTTCATTAAGGGAAGTTGTTATATCAAGTAATTTTTGCGTGATTTCATTATGTTCAGCAGCACTAACCTTGCTGAGGAAAATTGACTCAAGACTTTCCTCTTCAGACTTGGACGAATCAAAAAACCCGCTTTGAATTCCTGAGTTGCCATATCTCACTGGAATAATCGGACCCTCTGGTCTACTCGGTTTTTGTGCCACGCCAGGAAAATTTGGAATTCTTGGCGTTGCTTGTTGACCTGGGGTTGGTCGACCAGAACTCGGCATGCCCGCCATTGGTCTATTGATGAGCATTGGCGTTACAATTTTTTCTGGTTTACCAAACATGTATTGTTCGCCATCAAAGTAATAACCAAGACGAAACATTCCCTTACCTGGTTTTAGGAAAGTTACAGAACTTTCCGTTGCTTTCATTATCTTCACTGGTCCATTTGTTCTTGCGGCTAATTCGTTTTGTAGTGCAATAAGTTTGTCGCCATTGATTGGTTGAGCAACGCCTTGAAGAAATGGGTCCGATGGTTGTTTTGGTTTTTCTTCAAGAATCATCACCCCTACAGCCGGCATTTCATGATTTTTTTCATCACTCTTTACCGATATTGTTCCAGTCAACTGATTGGCCCCATGCAAAACAGGACTCAACTCGTAAAGTTCAACTTCACGTAGAACGTTTGCCTGTTTGCTGTTGTCATAGATGGCATCAAGAGTCTTGTAGCCAATAGACCATTCCTGCTCTTCTCCAAAAAAGGCAACGTTAGTAAATGCCTCTCGGCCCTTTTCTGAATTTAAATTGAACTGCACCTTGGCATATAGTCCACCAATCCCAGCAATTTTCATCTTTTGCGGAAGCCGTGGGTCATTTGGGGGAACTTCGTAGATTTCGAGAACCTTACCAATTGGGTCATTCCAATTGTGACCCCACACGACGCGTGGCTTTCTTCTCATCAAACTTTTGGCAAAGGCACCCGTAACCACAATGTCGCCGACACTGTCCTTATTGCCTATCCCGGCCACAAAACATTCGACAATTCCCTGCGCTTCATCAATGTTGAACTGACCAGAATTGGATTTAAAAAGAATGTCTTGCATCTTGATTCCTTTGCGCCCTAGTAATAATAAGCGAAAATTACGTTTGTTGATTGGAAGTATTTCTGTAATCCCTGACTAAATACAGAAATTAGTTAGCGAATGTCCACGCCCTACGTGCCTCGGCAAGAGAAATTTCATTAACGGTTTTAGCGAGGATGTTAGAGAAAATACCAACGCAACTAGACCTAAAGTGGGCGTTCCTTTGCTCTTCGTCTTTGATAGAAAGACTTGAGCCATACGAGAATTCCAGTGCAGCAAATGTTGATGCGTTGACTTGTTTGAATCTTTCGATTTGCGCGTCTAGGTGGGCGAGAGTATCCGAAGGGTCAAGGGATTTTGTAGAAATATCCAAGCCGTCTGCGATTATTGTAGATAGAACAGGGCGAATATCTTCGTCGACCTGCCTATCCCATGTTTCGCTGTTGAAGACAGATTCAACAATGAAACTCCCACTTGATATCGCCTTCCTTGCTCTTGCGCCACCAATTTTTTCTAGCGTTACCCTTTGTTGACGCTCAACAACTCTTTCAAATGCTCGATTAAGGATTGATGTCCAACGTTGCAGTGAAACACTGTCTTCCTTAGTTTCAATGACTTCAAAAGAATCGACCGATGCTTGCTGTGCCGGTTGAACTGCTGCATTCTGCATCCCTTGTGGGGGTGGCGGCATTTCAGGTAGTGAGCCGCCAGGTGGGACACCCTGCTGTGCAAGTGAGCCAGCCATGGTGTTCGGGTCTAACGGACTTGGAATATTGCCCTGTGCGTCTGGCATTCCTGGGGGCTGTTGTGCGTTTGGGTCTCCAGGCATACCTGGCATACCTGGCATACCTGGCATACCTGGTGCGCCAGGCATTCCTGGCATTGCGCCTTGCGGTTGTTGCTCCATCTTCTTTTCCGTGTTCGCAATCGGTGTCAAGTTTGGATTCATCAACAGGGAGTCCGCAAGGTCGCTCTCCACCTTCTTGCGGCTTGTTGCGTCACGGTATTCGTTTGTGCTAATTAATCCCATTTGCACTTCTTCCATAAAATAACGAGAGCGTTCCTGTTTGTACAAAATAAGAACTGGAACGCTTGAGACATCAAAGTCCACATAGTTAACTTCATCAAGTTCGTCAAATGCGCGAGCAAGCAAATCCAGGTGGGGGAGCATTGTCTCATTCCAAAAGACTCGGTGCTCTTCTGCGGCGTTGCTAAATGTTCTACCAGAGGCATTTCCAATTACTGATTCCGGAACACCAAATGCAGCAAGAATTTCCTCTTTTTGTATCTGGCGCATCTGAACATATGCAGCATCTCGTGGATTTGCCGAAGTGTCGACATAATCAACACCATCATCTGACGAAATCACAGTTGTCACACCAGCGCGACCAACATTTCCCCTGAATCTATTTCTCAATTCGTCTTTGTCGTCGTCGTCGATTTCTCCCTTTACGACCAAAATCCCACCAGGCCTGCCGTCATTAATTAGATAGTTCCTGTTGTAAACCTTTGCCAAGTTCTCTATTTCTATTGCTATGCCAGCAGACTCCATGGGTGTCAACGAAAGGTATGGGTCGAGTGGATGTGGTCGACGAATCCAAAGAACGTCGTCTTTTTTTAAAATCATTTTCTCGCCAGTGGGCATATAAACTTCATAACCAGAAACAAATGTTTTTGGGTCGGGAATCGGCGCCGTAAATTGTGGAGGAAGCAAACTCAATCCAATCAGTCTTCCGTCTCTTCCTTTAATCTTTTCGATAAAAGCACCGCGAGAACTCATTAACAACTGTGATGACAACCTGTACCTAAATATGAATGCGTTTTCCGCATCGTTGGATTTTGTGTTGAATATCTCAATTAGTGGAGAGCGCAGCGCCCTTCTGCCGGTAAGAACTTGCCCATCCCTTGAATTATCTTTTCTTAGGATTACCGAAAGACGAGCCTGATTCCCAGCAATGGCATCCACGCATCTTTGCACCCAAGTTATTTTCTGAAAACCCTCTCGATATGCACGCTCTATGTCCCACATGTCGTGGTAGGCGCGCCCGGCGTAACTGGGATTCGTTGATATGGGGGCGCCGGGCCCCAGCGCCTTAATCGAGGCGTTCCCGAGCGATTTGTTTTTAGACGAGTTCCAAGCCATTTTTCAACTACTCAGCGCCCAATAGATATCCGAATACTCCACAGGTAACTCCCGCAACAATAAAACCGACAGGCGGCGCTATGAGAAAGCCTCCTATTGCAGTAAATAGTATAAATGACGCCATCAATATATTTGCGAAGGTTGGTCTGTTGGCTCTGGTTCGCAGAAAATTAAACACCTTACTCATGTCCCCAAACTAGCGCATGTCGTGGTCTACGATTGAATGGTGACTAAAGATTGGAACAAAGTCCTTGAATATCTAGAACCCAAAGCACCGTCTTTTTGTCCTGAAAAGCCGTCAATAAATCAAAGAGTTTTTTTAAGAACATACTCAATCGAGGCCTTGTTTGGTGGTGCTGCTGGCGGGGGAAAATCCTCAGCGCTATTGATGGCAGCCCTTCAATATGTTGATGTTCCTGGATATTCAGCGATTTTGTTTAGAAGAACTTTCGCTGACCTGTCTCTTCCCGGTGCCTTAATGGACAGATTCAGGTCTTGGGTAGGTCAATACGATGACGTTCACTGGAATAACAATAGTTTTGTCGCAACGTTTCCATCTGGGGCACGAGTTTCGTTCGGTTACCTAAATAACACAAATGACTATTTGCGATATAAGGGTTCAGAATTTCAATTCATCGGGATGGATGAAGTTACAGAAATTAGAGAGTCTGATTATCGGTATTTGTTTTCCCGACTTCGTCGCCCTGCTAGCGGTCCGTTGTCTGCTGTTCCGCTACGAATGAGATGTGCTTCCAACCCGGCCCCCAACTGGGTGAGACAAAGATTTATTGTCGAAGGAAAAGAAAAGAATAGGATTTTCGTTCCATCTCGTCTTACTGATAATCCAGGAATCGACGCCGATTCGTATCGGCAGGCGCTTTCGGCTCTTGACCCAATTGAACGCCGCCGACTCGAAGAGGGCGACTGGTGGTCCACGACCCTTGGGACTATGTTCGATAGAACATCAGTCATTATAATAGACAATGACGAAATACCAACCACCACGTCATCTGCTCGAGTCGTTCGGTTCTGGGACCTAGCGGCAACCGAACCGAGCCAGTCCACCCCCGACCCAGACTGGACCGTAGGAACCCTAATGATGTTCGACCAGGGGATTGCGCATGTACTGGATGTCAAGAAAAAGCGGGTTAAGGCCGACAAAGTCGAGCAATTCATAGCCCAAACCGCCTATGAGGACGGCGTTACCGTGCCAATCAGAATGGAGCAGGAACCGGGGTCTTCGGGTAAAGCCATTATCGACCAATTTGCCAGATATGTCCTTCCGGGCTTTGATTTTGGGGCAATTCGGTCCACTGGGGACAAAATAACCAGGGCTAGGCCATTTGCAGCCGCCCTTGCCAACGGCAACGTAAAAGTCGTCAGGGGTGCCTGGATTGGCGATTGGCTGGATGAATTATCGGCTTTTCCTGAATCGGCCCCCCACGACGACCAGGTCGACTCGGCTACGGGGGCCTTCAATTATTTGACTGGTTTGGGGTTGCCACAGAGGAGAAAAGTCAGTATCGTGGTGTGAGTTAGTTACACACTATTAGGAGATACTGATGACACTGGATACTTCTGTCTTTGACAAATGGCGCAAGGACATTATGGAAATTGATGCCCTGCTGGATGAATACATCCGCACAACACCAGACATTGCAGAAGCGGGCGAGATGCTCGTGCAATTGAACATGGTCAAACGTGATATGGGAATCATCTACGACTCATTTGCTGGCAAGGTCGGCATGCTCATGGGCAACCGTGGTCTTGTTGAAACACAGTCTGGCGCTTCCATTGAAAAGAAGAGCGCAACAGACCGCAAGAAATGGGACCACAGCAAACTTGCAACACGAGTAGCCGAACGCCTGAATGAAATGTCGGTTGACATGGACACTGGTGAGCGCACTATGACGGCAACCCAAATGGTTGAAAAACTGCTTGATTATGCTGCCGTTTCATACTGGCGCGTTGGCAAGTTGGGAGAACTGGGTATCAACCCTGACCTATATTGTGAACAAGGCGAACACAAAACAAACGTCATCGTCCGATTGGGGGACAAAAACAAATGAGCGATATTTACAATCGTCTATCTGAACCATTTCCGCAGGAGATGGAAAAGGTAATCAACAAGGGCGGGGTCAATCTGACCTATATCCCTGTTAGTGAAGTTATCAACCGCTTAAACAAGGTACTTGGTGTTGACAAGTGGTCGATGACCATTCAGAGTTGCCACCGTGACCCCAATGACCCTGAATTTGTGATAGCGCATGTTCGCATTGAGTATTTTCTCACTGAATTCAGCACGATTACTCGTGATGGAATCGGTGGACAGAAAATCAAGCGCACCAAGTCGGGTGCGATTCTAGATTTGGGCGACGAATTTAAGGGCGCCATTTCTGATGCCGTGAAGAAGGCCGCACAGACATTTGGTGTTGGTCTTTACCTTGCCCGCAGTGAAGAGGCAATGGAAATTGAACAGGTAATTGAGGCATCAAATGCGCCAGTTTCCGAACATGAGCAAAACTGGCAAAACTTTAAAGATTTGTCAGGGACGCTTAATAAGGAACAACGCGATGCCGTTGGTGCGTACTGGAAATCAACGTATGGCGACAAACCGAAGCCCAAGAATGCCGACAGCGTTACCGCAGAGGAACTAGGCGCTCTTATGGCCGAAGTGGTTCGACTACAATTTAACGGTAGTCATGTTGCCACAGAACAATGAACAGGTACTAGCACCACCGCCACATTTATCAGCGAGTTCATTGGCGACATTTGAGCAGTGCCCGCTTAAATTTCGTTTCAGCAAAATCGACCATATCCCTGATAAACCAGGAATTGAAGCGATTTTGGGCAACTTTGTACATGACGTTCTTGAAGCGTTGTATGCGTTTTCGCCAGAATTTAGAACGAAAGATACTGCCCGCGACCAAGCACGCAGTGTCTATATGGATAAGTACGCAGAAACAGTTCAAAACTACCTGCGTCGCGCCGACGATATTTCTAAGTTCAGGTGGCAAGCGTGGTTCTGTATAGAAAATCTTTGGTTGGTTGAAGACCCAACCACTGTTCACCCAATCGGGCTAGAAAGCGAATTCAATCATTTGCTCGGCGGTGTAGCGCTAAAAGGTTATATAGACCGTTACACGAAGTCACTAAAGAGCGACAATGGTTTAACCATTTCAGATTACAAAACTGGCAAAACGCCGCGTGTTGAGTGGGTGTCGGACAAATTTGAGCAGTTGCGCATCTATGCGGCAATTATGCAAGAAATACAGATATTTCCTGTTACGTCACTGGAACTCATTTATCTTCGCGATGGTGTGAAATTTACAGAAGAAGTAACACCTGAATCTCTTTCCAAAACAATTGGTAGAGTTACGCGCATCAAAGAAGAAATTGACCAGCGTTGTCAAACTGGTGAATTCGAGGCTGTAAAATCTAAATTGTGTGATTGGTGTTCCTACAAGCCAATTTGTCCAGTATGGGGTAAATGATGAGTTACATAACAGATGATGAATTTGCACGACTCGTATCCGAGGATGTGAAAAATAAGATTTCCAGCCGTCAGCGCCAGACATTGCTGGCTTCAGAAAATTGGAGTCGCTGGCAACGAGCATTGGTGTTGCTTATTCAAAACCTTAATAATCAAATCTCAGACATAGAAGCAGACCAAGAATCAGACGCACGCCGCTTTGGTTCCATGGGCAAAGATGGAGTAATTCTCGCTCAAGAGGCTGACTATGCGTATAG
>Ga0194129_10001461_pt1 | contig 38753 bp, 36 predicted proteins | sample TA2KigCa35mmetaG_FD_150862 | JGI IMG/M metagenome (GOLD analysis project Ga0194129, IMG submission 150862) | Freshwater microbial communities from Lake Tanganyika, Tanzania - TA2015038 Kigoma Deep Cast 35m | ecosystem: Environmental > Aquatic > Freshwater > Lake | place: Tanzania: Lake...
CATCGGATGTCGCAACAGTATCAGGCAGAGCAGTAACAGTCCTCAATGTTGGAACGGTGACTATCAGAGCAACACAAATTGCAACAAGAAATTATATATCTGCAAGTATAAATACTACACTAACCGTCAACCCCATTGACCCCACTTTCGGTGTCTTTGATGCTATTGAAAAAACATTCGGCGATCATCCATTTACTCTTAATGATCCTGAAGACTTAGTATCTGATGGAGCTATTAGTTTTCTTATTAATGACGATAGTTTACGCGGTACAATTGCAACATTAAACGACAGAACTGTTACAATCGTCAAGGCGGGTGGACCTGTAACCGTTGTAGCAAGACAAGATGCAACAAGAAATTACAAACTAGGTACAACATCGACGACATTAATTGTCAACCCAGCTCCTACATCCATAAGTGTTACTACAAGCTCACTAACCAAGACATTCGGAAATGCCGATTTTTCATTACCGGATGAAGCGAGTATAACAAAAACAGCTAACTCTACTGGTGAGTTAGCATATGAAAGCAGTGACACGTCCGTAGCAACCATCCATGCATCATCTGGTGTAGTAAGTATTCTAAAAGCAGGTTCAGTAACCTTCACAGTTTCTTTACCAGCTTCGGCAGATGGTAACTGGGCTGCTGCAAGTTCCGAGACGGTATCGCTAACTGTCAACCCAGCTCCTACATCCATAAGTGTTACTACAAGCTCACTAACCAAGACATTCGGAAATGCCGATTTTTCATTAGTAACTGAGGCAGGCATATCAAAGACGGCTAACTCTACTGGTGAGTTAGCATATGAAAGCAGTGACACGTCCGTAGCAACCATCCATGCATCATCTGGTTTAGTAAGTATTGTAGCAGCAGGTGATGTAACCTTCACAGTTTCTTTACCAGCTTCGGCAGATGGTAACTGGGCTGCTGCAAGTTCCGAGACGGTATCGCTACATGTGGAACCAGCGGGACCACCAATAAGTCGTGCATCAAATAACGTAACCATCCAGTATACGGGTCTAGAAAGTGATGTTCCAACATCCTCTGCTCTATTCCTTCAAGCCAACCCAAGAGGAACCGGCGATGAATGGTTTGCTGTTGTAAAAGATGGCATGAAACAAGCAATAACCGACTATGCAAAAGGATTATCAGGTTCATCAACGCCATTCACTCCGTCTGGTCAGTCATCACCTGTTCTATTCAATAATATAGTTACAACACTCATGACGGATATGAGTGATATATTTTACGATACAACATTTAATTCCGATATTAGTTCATGGCATACTTCAAATGTTACAAGTATGAGCGCTATGTTTTATTATGCTACTGCATTTAACCAACCTCTCAACACATGGGATGTATCAGCGGTTACAAATATGATTTACATGTTTAATAATGCGGCAGCATTCAACCAACCTCTCAACTCATGGGATGTATCAGCAGTTATATATATGAATGGTATGTTCAGGGACGCTGCGGCATTCAACCAACCTCTCAACTTATGGGATGTATCAGCGGTTACGATTATGAGCGATATGTTTTATAACGCCAGTGTATTCAACCAAGACATCTCCGGATGGAACGTATCAAATGTTTCAATTAAACCTCCTTTAGATTTTAGTACAGGTTCTGCCCTTACGGCAGCGAATACTCCAATTTGGTTTCCTATAGTACTAGATACCAATAACGTAACTATTAAATACGTAGGTAGTTCTTCACTTGTTCCATCTTCGTCTGCTCTATTTATTGAAGCCAACCCCCGAGGAACCGGAAATGAATGGTTCGCAGTTGTAAAAGATGGCATGAAACAAGCAATAACCGACTATGCAAAAGGATTATCAGGTTCATCAACGCCATTCACTCCGTCTGGTCAGTCATCACCTGTTCCATTCAATAATATAGTTACAACACTCATGACGGATATGAGTTACATGTTTTTCGATACAACATTTAATTCCGATATTAGTTCATGGCATACTTCAAATGTTACAAGTATGAGCGGTATGTTTTTTTATGATACTGCATTTAACCAACCTCTCAACTCATGGGATGTATCAGCAGTTATATATATGAATACTATGTTCAGCGGCTGCTTGGCATTCAACCAACCTCTCAACTCATGGGATGTATCAAGTGTTACAAATATGACGAATATGTTTGCTGGAAGTACATTCAACCAACCTCTCAACTCATGGGATGTATCAAGTGTTACAAATATGAATAATATGTTCGGCAGCGCTGCGGCATTCAACCAACCTCTCAACTCATGGGATGTATCAAGTGTTACAAATATGACGAATATGTTTTTTAACGCTGCGGCATTCAACCAACCTCTCAACTCATGGGATGTATCAAGTGTTACAAGTATGGATTTCATGTTTTACGGCGCTACATCATTCAATGAACCTCTCAACTCATGGGATGTATCAAGTGTTACAAGTATGATCGGTATGTTTTTTAACGCTGCGGCATTCAACCAACCTCTCAACTCTTGGAATGTATCAAATGTTACAAGTATGGATTTCATGTTTTACAACGCTACTGTATTCAACCAAGATATCTCCGGATGGAATGTATCAAGTGTTTCATCCAAGCCTCCTAGTGATTTTAGTACAGGTTCTGCCCTTACGGCAGCGAATACTCCAATCTGGTTTCCTATAGTACTAGATACCAATAACGTAACTATTAAATACGTAGATAATTCTTCACTTGTTCCATCTTCATCTGCTCTATTTATTGAAGCCAACCCCCGAGGAACCGGAAATGAATGGTTCGCAGTTGTAAAAGATGGCATGAAACAAGCAATAACCGACTATGCAAAAGGATTATCAGGTTCATCAACGCCATTCACTCCGTCTGGTCAGTCATCACCTGTTCCATTCAATAATATAGTTACAACACTCATGACGGATATGAGTTACATGTTTGCGAACGCCACAGTATTTAACCAACCTCTCAACTCATGGGATGTATCAGCGGTTACAAATATGAGTGTTATGTTCGGTGGCGCTGCGGCATTCAACCAACCTCTCAACTCTTGGAATGTATCAAATGTTACAAGTATGGATTTCATGTTTTACAACGCTACTGTATTCAACCAAGATATCTCCGGATGGAATGTATCAAGTGTTTCACCCAAGCCTCCTAGTGATTTTAGTACAGGTTCTGCTCTTACGGCAGCGAATAATCCTGCTTGGTAATAGTCCTCATTGGTTTTTATAGGTCCAACGTGGACAAGACATAGACGGAGACGGAGAAACATCCGGTGACAGAAGTGGCTTCTCAGTAAGTATTTAAGCGGATGGAACAATTGTAGCAATAGGTGCAACAGGTAATGATGGAAAATGGTTCAAATAGTGGTCATGTAAGAGTATTTAAATACCAATAAATACAAGTAAACACACCAGTAAACTGAAGTAAATACCAATTAATGAAAATAATTTTTTATGAAAATAATTTTTCTTCAAAATAATTTTTTATGAAAATAATTTTTCTTCAAAATAATTTTTTATGAAAATAATTTTTCTTCAAAATAATTTTTTATGAAAATAATTTTTCTTCAAAATAATTTTTTATGAAAATAATTATGTTATAATATTATATATAAAATGTCTACTACTACTTATACTGTTAACAATGGTGACGGACCGATTGAAGTTACCGAAAGCGACCCAAGTTACACCACAGTACCGAAATTTTATCCCGCGTCAATTAAATCTATGAAACTACGTGTAACTACAGGAACCTCCCCTAATGCGGTTGTTATAGGCGAGCAAGTTATTGAAAATGCGTCATGGGGAACTAATAATGTTGAAATAACCGATGAAAATTTGATTAATGCGTTTAATAACCAAACTTTAGGAACAACTTATAATTTTAATATGATTACAAATTACACACCTGGTTCTTTCCCTTCAGGTGATGTAGTATCATCTCCTAGTGCTTTAAACCAAACAGTAAAAAGAATACCTGAAATCACAATTTTTAGTTATACGTACAGTTATGTTACCAGTGATGGTTATGTATCGCAAACTGTAAGCTCTAACAGCAATGCTACCTCAAGTTATTCAAGCAGCGTTCCAAGTGTACTTTCTATCGACCCTGCAACGAATAAGTACATCATAAATGGAGAAGGAACAGCAGTTGTTACTATAACTCAGCCTAGTAATTCTATATATGAATCAGTAACCACACAGGAAACAGTGGAAGTAGTCGGTTCAACAGTAACTATCGTACCATTAGTTCTCCACACAAATGGTTTAACAATCGTGTACACAGGTAGTCCTACTGTTATTACACAACCCATACCACTATTCATACAAGCCAATCTAAGAGGAAACGGAAGTGAATGGTTCGCGGTGGTGAACCAAAGCATGTGGCAGGCAATACGAAATTATGCAATAGGGACTGATACTACTACATTTCGTCCACCAGGTCAATCATCACCTGTCCCGTTCAACAATATTGTTACAACACTCATGACGGATACGAGTCAAATGTTTTTCTTTGCTACCTCATTCAACCAACCTCTTAACTCTTGGGATGTGTCAGGTGTTATAAATATGTCGAATATGTTTGCTAGTGCCAGTACATTCAACCAACCTCTCAACTCATGGAATACATCACGTGTTATAAATATGTCGAATATGTTTGCTGGTGCAAGTACATTCAACCAACCTCTCAACTCTTGGAATGTGTCAAATGCTGTAGTTATGTTCAGAATGTTTCAAGATGCCATACAATTCAACCAAAATATTTCTGGATGGAATGTAAATAGGGTAATATTTGCTTCTGGGTTTAGATTAGGGAATACTGTGCTGAACACAAACCACCTCCCCTCATTTAGAGTTTCATTAAGTCAATAAAAATATTAACACCACATCATCATGTCACATCATCATGTCACATCATCATGTCACATCATCATGTCACATCATCATGTCACATCATCATTCACTCTTTTTTTAGATGACCTACCTGAATTGACTTGTTCTCACTCTTCTCCTCATTCTTCTCCTTCTCACTCTTCTCCTTCTCCCTCTTCTTTTCCGGATCAGGGAACGCTTCATCGTATTCAAAAACACACGCCCCAATCACAAAAGGCGACAAACAGACACACACAGCAATGAAACTCATAAAGACAATCACAACAATTTCACCAAAGTAACGCAACACTTCGCACATGAAACTGAACATACCATACCCAATTCCATACGAACACGCATCCTTCCCGGCACCGACATACCAGCGAAACCAGACAGAGTAGAGTAGTATGAATAAAATAGCAAAGCGCATTCGCGTCACGGCTCCGCGAAATACCGATGCTGTGTTTGTCAGATTTTCATGTTGTTCCACCCACTTTTTGAAGTCTATCCATAGTTCCTCGCACACAATCTTGAACTCTTCTCCTGTAACATCGCACGCATTAATACGCGAATTGTTGTAACCATCGTCGATGCGACCATCGCGACCCGCACCCTTCGTCTTCAACGCCCTCGGTGTCATATTCTCGCGTATTTTGCAAATTCTCTCAATTTCATTTCTCAAAATTTCACATTCTCTTTCTTCGTCATAATCAAGTTCATCCTGTGTACGCACATGTGTCTTCCTCTGCCTTAGCGTTTCCTCTTCCACTTCTACACTCAAATATTGCCAAGAATTTTCATTCGAACATGATGCTGATGCTGATGCTGATGCTGATGCTGACATTGTTGTTGTTATTGTTGCTGTTGCTGTTGTTGTTGTTCTTTTTATTTTCGATAATGCATATAATTTTCACACATTTATTCATTTCAATTTTATTGAGTTACGAAACCCTCAAATAGAAAATTGAAATGAGTTTAATCTTATAATAAAGCATCGCAAAAAAAGAATCGTAAGCATTCAACATCAACATCATCATCTACGTCTACGTCATAAAACGAATACAAACCCCGAAAAAAAATGAACCTGTTTATTCTCTCTCTTGACCCCGCCAGAGCCGCCGAAGAAATGATGGACAAGCACGTCAACAAAATCTTGCTCGAGGCAGTCCAAATGCTCAGCACAGCAATGCGTATTCTCACCCCCGATATTCCCGAAGAACTAAGCAACTCCATCTACAAGCTCGCGCACAAGAACCATCCCGTGACAATCTGGTGCCGCACATCCCGCGCAAATTTCATCTGGACACTTGACCTCGTCGACGCTCTTCATGCCGAATGGAAATACCGATACGGTCACCCCGAGACGAAAGTCCACAAGTCGTACCTGGTCGCACAAATCCTTCGCGCGAATATCCCCGCCGACGACAAATTCCCGTCCCCTGAATCCGCGGGCATCACACCCTTCGCGCTTGCGATGCCTGACCAGTACAAAGACCCTGAAGGTGATGCCGTGAAATCGTATCGCGCATACTATATGTCACCGGAAAAACGACGCATCGCTTCATGGACAAAACGCCGAAGCGCCCCCGCTTGGTGGTTGCCTGTCCCCCATCCCGACACCGACACCAACGCCGACACCAACGCCGACACCAACGCCGACACCAACGCGGTTATATAAGAATACATTCGCAGTATTCGCCAGCACATGCACCAAACAATGGACATACGTTGAACTCCAAATGTCCTTTTTTTTATATAAATGCACGCTTAACGAATAACACATCATACCAATACCCATTAGCGTATAGTACGTTATTAATGCTGGCGTTTGCGACGGCGAAGATAATAAATGATAAGCACGATAGTTTTGATATACTAGTGAGGATGCAACATATGACATATCTAGATTGCGCCTCCATCCATACACAGGTTCGCGCCAATAGTTGATAGAAGTCAAAAATACACCACCAGGTACAGCGGCTAAATCATAACACTCGCAATATAATGCATATATGAAGGAGAAAAAAGAAATAAAAGAGAGACGATAAATATAAGACGCATACTCTGGTTCTAAAATACAACTCTGCATCTATGAGATTTTTATGACTAGACTTAGACTTAGACTTAGACTTAGACTTAGACTTAGACTTAGACTTAGACTTAGATTTATATTTAGATTTATATTTATATTTATATTTATATTTGTCTAGTAAAAAAATATTTGAAAATACCGAATGAGGATGAAAATCAGGACGAAATTAAAACATAGTTATCTTCACCGCGAACTATATGACCCTTTTTATTCACATACTCCCCCACATATTCATATCCACCTATGATTGCACTAAAAATATATACCATTCGCGGAAAGTACTGTTCGGGAACGATATTTGATTTATAAATGAAGCGGCTTATTCCGTCACTAAACACGACAGACTCGAGAACAAACTCGTACTGTTCGGGACCCTCATGAGGGTGACAAATCCAAAATTTTCGACTTTTCCCCACATCGCTACCACCACCGTCACCGCCACCGCCTTCATGATTACTATTCATTCTATGTTATCCGATGTTTATATCCGCGTATATGTGTGTATGTGTATGTATATATATTATACGATAATTGTATTTATGTATTTTACATATTTTACATATTTTATCGTATAGAAAATTGAAGTGATTTTATTTCTTTAAATAGAATATAGCAACAACAAGAGAACAAAAAAAACAACACCAATTAATATGGCTTCAATCGGACAACAATACCAAAACACCACACTTTACTACAGTCCATTCATGCAAAATGATAGAGACGAACCCGAAGATTTTGAGTACATGGATAACGACGGAACCACGACACCTCCGACACCTTATTGGGTGAAAGATGGTGACGACAGCGACAGCGACAACCAAGAAATTATTCCTGCAGCGCCCTCTGCCGCCGTTTACAATCATAATGACCCTCTTAGGTACTGCCTCCAAACAGGACTTGTCAGCGCAGATGAATATGCAAAATGGAAAATCGTGAATGAGATGCCATCGATGCCAACAACCGCCACTTCTGCAAAACCCAAACGCCCTATTATCGACTATGGACCTTTATACGAAAGCGACAGCGACGACCCAACAAAAAAAGAAATAAACATTGTTTATGGTCACGGATACATAACACAACAATCCTCCAGCAACCGTGTGCAATCCACGGATGGATTAGTATACGACCCTTGGTTCCCTAACAGTGATGCCGATATTGCGTCAAATCTCCCCACCATGTTATCGCAGTTTATAGTACGCGAGGAATCAGAGGAACCTGAACATGGTGCGACGACAACAATACCAAGACTCAAACCAGCATTTCAATTGAAACTCACATGGGAACGCTTCATGACAAGGTGCAACAACCTCGCAGGAAATCATCCACCAACACCACCACCATTACAAAACTTCTGGGAAGTCCATTCGTTCGACATTTACGAAGCTTTGCAAGAACTCGCCGAAATACACGCAAAATGTTTCAACACGGATACATGCAGACGTATACGACACACCCTAGCGTACGATACTCCCGAGTTCCACACCACACCACTTGAAACATTAGAACACACATTCGAAACGATTGGAAGAATGTGCCGCTGCATTGCCGACGACTTCAATACACAATCCGTCGTGATTTATGTCGAAGAGTTCATCCACGCACTCTACATGGAACTCCGGTTCATGGAACTCGTCGAAGCAAAAGCGGAAGAGATCATTGATGTCGAATATGACGAATACGTCGCAAGCCAAAGTCAGCACGAATAAAGTATACAAGACAAGACATAACACAGGACACAGGACACAGGACACAGGACACAGGACACAGTGAGTTCCCTATTTCATTATCATACTATAAGGTAAGTATAGTATCATATCTCATATATCATATCTCATATCTCATATCTCATACGCTAACACTTTTTGTTTTATCACTTAACGGCGATGAGTCTTGCGACCTTTTTTAGACTTCATAGACTTTCCACTACGACGACGACGACGACGACTAGACCTTGAACTGCGTTTTGAACGACCACCCCTATGACTTTCTTTTACATAATCCTCATATCCAATAGTAGAACCAGTTTCAATAGATGCAAGACTATCGCTTGTAGACTGTTGAGTAACATCATCAACTGGAGCTTTAACATTCTCGGCATTATAAACATTCTTAGTATCACTCTGACCCTCAACCTTAGCGTCAGCAGGAGCTTCAGAAGAACCACCTTTACTATTTACGTACTCTTTTTCTGGAACACATCCTTCTTGTAATAAAATATTATTATTTTGTTCAAAACAATCAATAACATTTTTATAGTCTTGTATATATTTTGAATCTTTGGTATTATCAAGCATTTGTTCCAAAAATGTTTTGTCTCCACTTTCATTAAGCTTTTTAGATTTTAAATATGTGTATATGCCTCTCAATCTCCCCCATTCTTCCATTTTTCTAATTTTTGTATTGTCGTTTTCTACATCATCAGCATCACTTTCTGCAACTTTAATAAAACTAATATAACAACTTTTAAATTTTTGTGTATATTTGCTTACCTTCCCTTGTCGACCTTTACTGCCACCAGACATCGCGCGTTTATTTTTACTAGTTCCTACATGTTTTGTCTTTTTCATCTTTTTCATATTTTTCATATTTTTCATCTTTTTCATCTTTGTTACCATTATTGAAAACCGAATTAGCTATATATTATATAAATAAAAAATAAGAATTTATGTAATGTACAACTGTCGCTATCGCTATCGCTATCGCTATCGCTATCGCTATCGCTATCGCTATCGCTATCGCTATCGCTATCGCTATTGTTCTTGCTTGTTTTGTTTTTTTTTGGAATACAAATCCCAATTTTTGATTCAGCACGGTCGTGAAATACTTTTCTAATTGTTTGTTTCGAAGATTTATATTGTGAGCTTACTTTGATTCGTTCACGAAGTGATTTACACTCTATTTTTTCAACTAGACCTTTCAAAAATGATTTCGCAAAATCAATATCTTTTAAAGATGGTCTATAATGACCCGATTTAGTATTCAGGCAAATATTATAATGTGCATCCTTCGTTTCAAATACGGTTCCTGACCCAGCTGAAACCACCCGCATACAATTGAAATGTTTTTTTACTTCTCGGTTAAATATACGTTTTAACCGAAGTATTTTATCCTTGCATGATACATATCCTTTTTTAGACTCCTTGCACGCAACTATATCATTGTATGTTTTCAAAAATGTGTAATATTTAGAGTTTGGGCTGTTCCCTAATCCTCGACTAGACAATATATAAGCAAGCGCATTTATAAAAATAACAGAATGTCGGTTTATCCCAGAACCATTGCATACAAACATTCTGTATTTCCCGTTCCCGTTCCCGTTCCCCGTCGTTTCTCGAATACTGTCATCACCATTTTCGGAAATAATATTTTCATTGATAACTAAAAATTTAAACCATGCACCGCGTGCGTAGTTGAACGCCTCTGTTAAAAAATATATACTCTGTGGTGTAACTTCAAATGTTACAGCAGACGAAATCAAAAACTCTGTAGCCGGAAGAATATGCCCTTTCGATTTTTTACTGCACATATATATATTCGATAAGCGCCTTTTACTTTGAGGCATTTTATTACCTAAGTTACTTATAACTTATAGCTATTTATTTTTTATTTTTTATTTTTTTAACTATAAATAAATAAAACTAAACAACTAAAAATCATAACAACTAAAAATCATAACAACTAAAAATCAGAACAACTAAATATTACACCCATCCCTAAAATTGTATATTCAATTCGTCAACCTATTTACCAGCTCATCCCAAAACAACAAAGGGGCAATCATTTTACATTGACATATTTTATACTCATCGTCGTGTGACTGAATTGTCCGATGTTTGTACTCGGTTTGAATGGCGGCATTAATACTAGATATCAACGCCACTTCACCCGTGCTATGATTTATAAGAGCACCCTTCAAGCAAATCTTATCCCCAGTACCCCCAGTACCCCCGGTAACGGATTTTATCACCAGTAATATTTTCCATACATCTTTATGTTTCACCCCCATCGGCGTGTTCGGAATAAGACGCAGTAAATTTTCTTTCGTGTGACATTCGAGTTCGTAGTTCTTCTTATAGTCAGTGCACCTCGCTTTCGACGACTTTATATCTTCCGTCAATGAAATAATCGTCTCTTTTTTTACATAGTATTGTAACAATCCAGGTGGTACAGGCACCATCTGGTATTTCTCTTCGCTATTGTTTGTCAAATGAACTTTTCCGGCATTTCCTGCGTTTTCCATAATATTGTGCTGTTGTTGATTCATGTTTCTTTTCATACCATGTCATATCATACCACATATGGTATATATATTTATTTCAATTTTATATTTCCAAAATAATAAAAATAACACCACCATACTCCTCCAATGCACATCACATCACATCACCTCACATCACCTGACATCACATCATAAAACTAAACATTATTTTTATAACACTATACATTTTTATTTTCTTTATTTTGAATTGATTTTTGATTAATCTCACTCATTTCTATTGTCTCTACATCTACTAAACCGCATTTCTCTAAAATATCATGTTCATCTAAACTTTTTAAAATTCTTATTACCTCACACATTTTTATTTCATTTTTTCTATCATCGTCATGTGATGTATTCATAAATAAGTAGTACAATTCGTCTATACTATTATGTCAATAAAAATAAAATAACTCATAAAATACTATACTACAATATACTAAAATATACTACACTACTTGCACCACCTAAAACAAGAAAAGCATTCATCACCATTGCTATCATTTTTCCTACCTACGTTGCAAGCTTTCCCCTTTTTATCACCCCCCGAAATATTTCTATTTAAATTTATTTCAACCGATTTTTGATTTATCTCACGCTTCTGTTGCATCTCATTGTTTATAGTTTTTATATAATCATCATATCTCTTTAAGCCATAGTTGTCCCCCAATCCACCAAGACTTGAAGAATTAGCGTCACTAGACGCTTCATTAAACAGCGTATATTCTTTATCCGGACTAGGATACAAATCTGTATACGATTTCATGTGTGGTGTGTGTTTGTGTTTGTTTGTGTGTGTTTGTTTTTGTGTGTGTGTATACTTTTTCTTCATATATATATAAAATAAAGTTTAAATTCTTTTACAAGTACTTTACAAGTCCATAGTCCATAATTTCTATTTTCCTGAAACATATACATAGTCCCATAGAAAATTGAAATAAGTTAAATCAACTAAGTCGTATATAGTGAAACAAAAACAAAAAGAAATATCAAATCATGGCATCATTCTCTTGCTACAACTCTGATGCTTCGTCTTGCCCTACAACCCCCTCGTCTACGGGTTCACATACCAACCAAGAAATGCAAGAAATGCAAGACGCGTATTACGCATTACAAGATGAAAATCAACTTCTTCGAAATGAGATCGACTCACTCGCGGACAGGTTGGAATACCTGCAGACACGACTTGAAGAACAGCAACAGCAACAGAAACAAACTCACAAACAATGGATTGCCGAGAATCTGGAAGAAGCACAGCACTTCATCGACAATATCGTCGGCATCAAGGGAATTACGGAAGACCCGCTCGGCGCAGCAATTAAGATGGGCATTTCACACCCAGACACAGATAACAACATATGTTACCAAACACATCAGCAACAACAACTTCCACGTGTTTCCATTTCAAGTTCTATCGTACCACCACACGAGGAGCTTTACGGATACTAAAGGTGACGGTGAAAGGTAAATATGCTTACAAGATAAGATGTATCAGGTAAAAATAGCGCGCGTATGGCATTATGGCATGTATGGCATGTGTTATCAACTAAGTAACCTTTTTTTCACACAACATATACAACATATACAACATATACAACATATACAACATATACAACATATACAACATATACAACATATACAACATATACAACATATACAACATATACAACATATAAAAAAAATGATATAAATATTATTTGATATATATAATGTAAAAGTCAACTCCTCGCAACAACATGTCATCCGAATCAGGAAATGCTTCTCAGCCCACCCATCAGTTTTCAATGATTGAAATCGACGGAAATTTATATTATCTCGCCTCACTACACGCCGAAGACTGTATTATTAGTTATAGTCACACAATGTCAACAGCCTTACTGGAAAAATTTACAAGTTATATCAGTAGTTTATCTACTCAAAAAATAACAACTATTGTTTTTGAAAATGCCTCACCTGTTCCTAGTGAATCCGAACAACCACCCGAGAAAAAAGTGGTCGGATTTTGGAACCCACAGTTGTCAAAGTTTATTCTTCATAACGTGTAACGCATCAGTTACAATATCAATATATCAATATATCAATGCTAGTTTGCATTTTTCCCATTTTTGCCAATTTTCCCATTTTGCCAATTTTCCCATTTTTTTTCTATTTTTACAATTCTTTTTATTAATATTGTAAAAATAGAAAATTGAAATGATTTCATTCCATTATGTAGAATGCAGTGAAAAAGAAAAAAGAAATTATCAATATGCAAAGCAGTATGTACGGAACTATGGAATCAACCAGTCAAAATCAGTTCGAAGGAGTCACGGTAAGTATGGGTTTCATTTGGTCTATGCAGGATATGGTTTTACGTCTGGAGAGAAATCAGCAGGACTTGATTCGACAACTGGACCACGCCAACTCACTCGCGAACGAGTACCACGAGACGGCTGTTATGTACCACGGAAAATACGACAAGGTGTTGTACGAAATCAACGAACTGAAACTCAAACATGAACACGAGATTGCCGTGTTGTTTGAAAAGATAAACCGCGCAGAAGAAGAGAAACGACAGGAAAGTGCAATCAAAGAATTATATGCACATGAAATTGAGCTACTGGAGAGACAGTTTGCTAACTGTGTCAATAAGAAGAATGACCGCAAAGACTGCGAACCTGAACAATACATTGAAGCCTACAAATCCGGATTCAAAGACTGTGAAAAATGTTCAAACGGCGAAATGTTTGCAAATGCCCACCATCATCACGATGATGAGTCAGAAGAGGAAGAACCAAGCGAATATGAAGAAATGTCGCCTGTTTCAGTCGCGTCTCCATCTCCCAGACAACAGCAACGCCCAATACAGTCATTCAACAGATGCTACTCCGAGAGCGAAGAAAGCAAAGACGAAGACGAAGACGAAGACACTAAAAATACCTGGGGCTGCCACTATTCGCAGAGCTTCGACATCGAGGATTGTAACAAACAAGCCGACAACAACCCATGCGATGAGTGCTGCTCTTCTCAAAGCTCTTGTACATACAACTACAACTACAACTACAAATATAATGCAAGTGAGAACCAAGAATATTATCAATCCGATGACGATAGCGATGACTACGACTACGACTACGAGTAAAGGTAAGCAAGCACACCACACCACACCACCACACCACACCACCACACCAAAACATCACTTGCACCTTTTTTTTTCTATATTTCACGAGAATCACGAGAATCACGAGAATCACGCTCACAAAGGCAGAACGCGATGCTCCTCATAATATTGTCTCACTTTATTGCGTATAATATATACCGCCGACAAAGAAAGCAGCGAAATCTCAATTGAACTTCGCACCACCATGGGTGTATCATTTGACTGCATACTATAATAAATCCACATCGCAGACGAAAAGATACTTAAAATACAAAAAGTCAATGATAAACTATTCGTGCTCTTATTTTTATACAGCAAAAACATAAATATGAACCGCCCAACAACAGAAAGTGATGTAGCGGTATATGGAATGATTCGCAACTCTTCGATATGTTTATTCATTCTCTGTTACTATTTTCATTTCACTATTTCTTTAAGTTTTATTATTTTTAATTTAATTTTGATTGAACACTCAGGTTCATTTACATTATACATTTTTCCATAACCATTACTACAGTTAGAGTCTTTTATATAAAATCCATGTTCAATATATGTTTTTGAAATATCTATTTCATCCCCTGTTTCAAAATTAATAAACACAGGGCTATCATTTTTGTATACACATATATATTCATATTTGTCTTTTGGAAAAAATTTCTCAATATAGAGTAAAAGATTACTAATGACCTCACTAGGTGATATCATCATTTCATAATAAACATTATTTGGATAAATCAAATAAAGGTTAACTTTTATTTTATTTTCTATATTTGATTTTTTTTTACATTCTTGAAAAACATTATTAGTTCCCTGGATTTTATTATTTTTGCCATTTGTTTGCATGTTATTGTCTACATAAATATAATATATACAATCTATTTACATATATTTCATATGTATAGTATATTCCATATGTATAGTATATTCCATATGTATAGTATATTCCATATGTATAGTATATTCCATATGTATAATATATACTTATCCCGTTTCTCCTGTTTCTCCCGTTTCTCTACTATTACTACCTGTCGTAACCATGTATACCGAAGTGTTCAACACAAATTATCATATCTATGTAGGAAAAAATCAACAAATTAAACTAGGTATATATGACAAGGAAGCGATTATTCGCACCGCATCTTTAGTAAAAGATAACTCGAAACAAGGCATCAATAATTTACAAAAATTGAGTGTAAATTACTTACCGATTAAAAACGTGAAACGAAGAGAAATACAGGGACAAGTCATCGTGACAAAGACACCTAAAACGGTTGTCATATAATTACATCATCGTCATCATCGTCATCATCGTCATCGTCATCCTCATCATCCTCACATTGGTCGAATCATACCAACTACGTTGTTTACTCCACTACCAAATCCCGGTAATGCTCGCATAGAGTTTGGTGCAACCGGTTGCTGTGGCATTGATGATTCGCAAGTGACTCTATTACCATTACCATTGCCATTGCCGAATGGTCTAATTTGTGTAGAATGTGTACACTGTGTAGAAAACGAAGGCTGCATTATTATTATTATTATATACTAAGTTGTTATATAATATTTATACTTTTATATACATATTATAATTTTATACTTTTTCTACTTTTTTATTCTTTTTTTATACAGTACCGCGTCCACACTAGACGACAACTTCACCGATTTTCACCGATTTTCACCGATTTCATTTATTGCATCTTCCACCAAAGTTGGTTCTGTTACCATTGAAGGCATTGATGTTCAAAGAAAACTTCGCAGATGGTGCGCCACTGCTAGAGAAACTAAGTTCCGCTGTGTCGACAGAAGTCGCAGATAGGGTCGAGGGTAAGGGGGTCAAAGTCATTTTATAATATTACTAAATATTATTATTCATCCAAAAATACGATATTAATCCCGTCTACACCAACTACAACAAATCGATGATATAATTCCACGACCATGATTCGATAACATAATGTGGTCATCATTTTTTTTCTCTTCCCCTATATTTACTCTATAGTCTTCCAACGACATCAGTGAATCGTTGGAAGAAAAAAATGGATGAGAAATTGTATCGGAATTTTTATCGGAGTTTGTATCAGATAATATCGTAGAGTCGTCCGACGACAATGACAACGGCTCGAGATATAACTTTCTATTCACAGGATGTAGACTCGGGCTTATATACACATTTTGCCGCGCCATAGGATTAAGCACAGGGCTGTTTGTTTTTATATTCATTCTACTATAATATTATAATAATGAAAATATTATAAAAAAATTACTTATCATAAGTTACATTCATGTTTAACACATATTATAGTTATTAAAAAAAAATATTATTTTAATATATACCAATATATACCAATATATACCAATATATACCTGTATATACCTGTATATCTGTGTTTTTACATATTTACATATTTACATATAATGTTTAATATTTACATTCATAAATACCACATTGTCGTTATATCTTTTTTAGTATTTTTATTCATCAACTTTTTCGAGAATATTGTTCACTATAATATTGGTAAATTTAGTGATAAAGAAACAAAAATTGAAATGCCTACTAAGCGAGACTTTATAAAAATAGTACTAGTAATGTGTATATTCGCTTTGATACAAGGATTGTTAACTTACTATTTCAATAAACATTTAAAGTAAACAAAATAAATCTCTAGTCTAAATATATTTATTACTGAAAATATCAAAGAAATAAATATACAATCTCCTTAATATACGGCAACGTATTAAAAAAGGTCCCTATTAACGCGTCCGGGCAACCCATGTCCGAACATAATCATGTATATTAACACGATGGCGGCTAAAACAAGACTTCTATTTACAGCAACAGCGTGTCTTTGTTTCAGTAAAAAAGCCATAATAACATACAAAACGATACCGATGATTACGGAATGTACCAACATAGTCAATCCACTTTCCATTCTATCTGTCTATATATATACTATAGTAAAAAATACCTGCTAAATATTAATAAAATAAATACAATATATATAGAATACAGAATACAGAATACAGAATATCAAATAAATGATACTAGAAATAATGGGTGCCATTCTAGGTATGGCTCTAGCAACCGCATGCTATGGAAGTAGAAAAAGCATGTAAAGCGCGTATTACCAATTATAATTTCAAGTATTTTTAAAATTGAACTCCGGATTAAATTAATAATGAAATTATAAACAAATAACCATCTACACGCGTATCTACATCCACAACCACAACCAATGGAACAAACAACCGCAACAAATATCAACGGTTTTCCAGCAAAATATGTTCTTACTAAAAATCCCAACGACACAACGGGGCAATCCTATGTTGTCGCAAAGGTTTTAGATGTTCCAGAACGGCATGTATCGGACGCAACACACCCGAATCCCATACGCATTCCATCTTCATATATGACGTACGATTATAGCGACACACCGCTTCATTTGTGCGATCCTGCTTCTCTTCTCACCCAGTATCGTCGCGGTGACCATAATTTAGCGCATCGAGTTATAGACCTCTCGAAAAAAGCATATACGAATGAAGAAATGCGGTGGTATGCCGATCCTGAAGCAAAAATACCGCCCCCAATGCGTCTTGTTATGATTTCAATGTTGCGATGTTATTTATGCGGCGAATTTCAAAAAACAGACGATGATATTCATTATGAGGGTGTCGGTCAACATACAATGGGTTATCGATACTGCACAGAATGTCGACCCCACTTTCTCGAATCTTTATACAAAACGATTACACCAATCATGAAGTTTCGCCGCGATTATGAGGCATGGCTTGCATCAACAGACAAAACAGCACACGAGAGACCGTTTATATGGGTTGCACGAACCCGTCGCGACAAAAATGGACAACGAATTGTCAAGGGAAATGCGCCATATACATATATGAAATGGCGAGTAATAAATTGGATAACACACAAGCATCAGTTTCCGCGTATTTCGCCACACGACGGTGAGACCACTATTTACGAAGAAGAGGACTGTCTTGTATGCGAGCAGATAGAAGAGGTAATTATGGATGATTCCGAATCAGCGACGGTTACCAAGCTAGTTTCCCTACGAGATATTTATATCACCAACCTACCATTACTTACTGACCATACTGACACCACCGCTGTGCTCTATTATGACCCTAATATAGATGACCCTCTCAATAAGTATAGCGACAAAGAGCAGCGCGCCATGTTTAGAGGAGCATTTACTTGAGAACGCACGCACACACGCACACACACCTTCACGTAGGTATGGTAAGTAATATTTCTATTTTTCATTTTATTTCCCTAGAACAAAAAATTGAAATGAAATTAATCCACAAAATAGAATGCAGTGAAACAAACAGTCAAAAAAATCAAACAATGTCGTCCGAAGCAGCTATGTCTACCGTGTCCACTGCATCCTACGAAGGTGTACAGTTCGAAGTCCGCGAGTATGACGGCGACCAATTATACAGTTCTTGTTCCCCTGTGTCGCCGCCCCTCTCCCCTCTATCGCCTTGCTCCGAAGACCAAAACCATGTTATCCACACCATCACGCATGATATGCGCAGTCAATCATCTATCGAAACGGATCCTCCTGTTCCTGCTCAACCGGAAGCCCCAGAACCTCCGAAAGACTCCAACATCACCCGTGTCCAACTTGGCGACAATACTGACACACATGCTCTCTTGCAGTTCCTCACATCCCAGGGAATCAACACGACCAAGCTGGTAACCGAGCATATCATAAAGTACGGAAGCCGTGTTCGCGTCGCAAAGACGGATGAAGGCAAAATCATCGGCTGTCTCGTCTTCGACAATGAGACCGACCAGTCTACGCTCGAGCATATGTCACCGGAAGAAGCCAAGAAGAGCGTCGGTCCGTTCATATACTTGCAGCTCTTGATTGTCGCACCAGAACATGCTGTCGACGCTGAAAAACACTGGAAGGAGCGCCTCGTCAAGTCGTTCTTGGAGTGTGTCGTCAAAAATGGCAAGATTGCAATCGTTCGCGCAGATGCCGACAACCAGCGCGACATTCAGATGTATCAGTCGTGCGGCTTGTTCACGATGGAAGACATGGGCATTCCGTCCTACTCGGCGACCAAAAGCAACATGGAAATCCTCGCATTCACGCCGATGGGACTAGACGGAACTAAGCAGCTGTTCAAGCGATTCTACGATATGGGGGCGCGATTCTAAGCGGAGGTTCGGTTCTCGGATTCTCGGATTCTCGGATTCCCTCAGGTAAGTAAGTCATAGGTAATCTCACGCCGCGCGCATGCATCCATGTGTATATTCAACTAACACTTTTTATTTTATTTTATTTTATTTTTCTATAGATACTTAAAATAGTATAAAAATATAACCATATTTTATAAAGGCACAGTAAATGAAAAAAACATACCGAAAGTTTAGAAAATATCGAAAGATGCACAAGTCACGCAAATTACATAAAAGCCTAAAGGTACAAACAGGTGGAAACTATGACTATGAACTCAAAATTTCTAGTGATTTGGATGTTGTTTTTATCACACATAAAACGAACCCGTATACTTTATATAAAATTGACCTTCCATCTAAAACATTTACTACATTTACTACTACCCCTCCTTATGACATTTATCCTTTAGAAAAAATATATAATAGAACATTATTTCATATACTGAGTGATGCAAAAAGAAATGACACTATGTTTGACGAATTACTAACAACTCACGGAATTAATAATATAGAATACTATCCATATACTAGCTATTATAAGCAAACGGTTGGACATAAACCAAAAACGTATAAACACGTACTACGCAAAATCGAAGAAGTTGAAGAAGAAAATTTAAAACGGTCTCCTGTACAAGTAGTAAAAGAATTACCATTATCACCTCATTCACCCAATTCACCCAATAGTAAAACAATGCGTAGAAATCGAAGAAAAGAATCCATAGTTGCATCGATGCAATTTGCCAATGTAGCTCCAATAAAGCAGCATGTATCTAGTGATAACCCTAAAAATATAAGAGTAAAACTCAGTGCATCTTCTAATCGTCCACGTGTGTCATATCTTCGCTCATATAGTAATGGTAGCCGTAATCCACTTAAACTATAATTCATACCATGCCCACGATGTTTTCTGTTATTATTAATATACTTTAACTAATAGACAAAAAGTAATATCTATAATATCTATAAGATATATAATATAATTAAAGTTAGTACTATATAAATTATAAGTGAAGTGGTGGATATGTCTAATTTATTATCGAATACACTGAATAATACCGAAGAACATAAAATTGAAGTGGAAATAATGAATAAAAATGAAAACAGCAACAATAAGAAAAACACTTCAACTACAAATCATCTTCAAAATTCAGAAATGTCATCTGCGTCTGCTGCATCTACTACTCCCGAAAATAAAATCATTTCCGTGTTGGCACCCAGACACGCTCCCGAACAATCAAAAGAATGCGCCGTCTGTCTTGACCCCTATAACAAATCCACGCGCACCCCCGTCAAATGTCACTCCTGTGGCTACCAGGCTTGTCGTCAGTGTTATGCGACATTTATACTGGACCCATCCAACACTCTTCCGAATTGTATGAACTGTCACAAGGAGTTTCAGCGCGAATTTCTCGTAGACAATTTCACGCTCAAATTTGTTTCAAAAGATTGGAAAGAGCATCGCGAACGCACTATACTCCAAAAAGAACGCGCACTCCTCCCCACACGCCAACCCATCGCAGAAATGGTAAGACGCAAAGACGAGTTAAACACCGAGTGCAACCAACTCCTCGAACAAATGAATATTCTTCGCATGAAGCATTATGCGTGTACAACAGAAAAAGCTCGTATCGAACATCGCATACGTGTTGGACCTACTGCCGACGCTGCCCACCCAGGTTCTTCTTCCTCCTCCACCCAACGTGAGCATGCCGCCTTTATAAGACCGTGTCCAAATACCGCCGCAAACTGTCGCGGTTTTCTCAGCACCCAATGGAAATGTAACCTCTGCAATATGTGGGCATGCAAAGACTGTCACGAAATGAAGGGCGCAACACAGGATTCACCGCATGTATGCAACGCCGACAATCTGGCATCTGCAAAACTCATTGACGCGGAAACGCGCGCTTGTCCGAAATGCGGTGCTCGTGTATATAAGATTAGCGGATGCAACCAGATGTTTTGTACCGCGTGCAACGACTGCGCTTTTGACTGGGTGACGGGGCGAATCGAGACGGTTATTCATAACCCCCATTATTACGAATTTCAGCGCCAGCTACATGGAGGACAAGCACCCCGCGTTCCAGGCGATATTTTATGCGGACGCGAAATCGACAACATGACAACCACCGTTTTGTCAAACTTATTCCCCGCCGAATCTATCACTCACAACATGATTGTTTGGCGAAATCTTCACAAGGATGTGATAAACGGACCAGTGTCTGCGGGCGGTGGTGGTGGTGCGGCTGCAACTACCCAACAACAACAACAACAACCGATGAGCGGAAAAGAGAGGTGGGAAAGATTTTATGCCGACTGCATCTCAAATGCAAACAATCTCATGGAAGATGGCACGAAAAAAAAAACATGGACAGACCAAATAGCCAACTTACAAACGATTCCGTCACCTGATGGAAACACTGACCCTCTCACTCTCTACCTGAAGGAAAGAATGCGCATAGAACGCATGATTCTGTTTCGCAAAATGCAGGTACAAGAAATATGCCGCATTATTATCGAGATTCGCCATGTGCTTCTTCCGCAGCATCACATCGACCCTCTCCGCTACAATGAAGATCTGGGTGTCAAATACCTTCTAGGTGAATTCACAGAACAAGAATTCGCAACAGCATTACAACGCGCAGACAAAAGAATGCAGAAGTCCCGCGATATTCAGAATATTCTTACCATGGTTCTTAACACAGCAACCGACATTATATTCCGATTTGCTGACCATCTTCGCCAAACTGAGGCAAATAAGCGACCTTACAATGAAGTCACCGAACAGGATTTTGCAATCTTGGACGAAATACGCGAACTCTTTAACTACGCAAACCGATGCATCAGTGTAGTGGCGCGAACATACCAGTCAAAGTTTACCTTAACTATCGGAGGAACACTTGAACCGAAATACTGGGAAGATGACGGACAACTGATATACGCTAAGATGACGGAATACAATCGCGCATTGAATGCAGCGAATCGACATGTATATGCATACGGTTACGGTTACAGGTAAAAAACCCTCACAAAACAGTGCAACACCCATTTAAAAACAATTTAAAAACAACCCGAAAAATATATATACGTCATCAAATTTATTTAGTTGTTCAAAAACATTGTCATGAAACCATTACAAGTTTCGGTTTCATTTTTTTCCACAGTTGTACTCACATCTTACTATACCCAAAACTATTTTTACTCTTGTTTGTATACTCTAATGTTGATACTTGGTATTATGAATCATGCACTAGAACGGAAACAAGATAATGGTAAAAATATGATACATATTATTGACACATTTTTGGCTCACACGGCGTTTGTGTGTATTCTTTACGACAGTTATCCAAACATGTTTATGATGGGTGGATTATTTAATACGTTTGTATTATTCGTGTTAGAATATATGTATCCAAAATATGACCATATATTTCATATGATGATTCATGCGCATACAGTATTTTCGATGAATACGTATTTTATTTATATACAAAAGTAAGTTTCACGTATTTTCATTCAATGTATTCGATATTTAGTTTTACAATTAAATATAGAATTTCGATTAATCTCACGCTTCTGTAGCATCTCATACTCTCATACTCTCATACTCTCATACATTTCATACTCTCGATTCTTATAAACGTATGCTGCCATAAAAAGGCTGAGGCGTAAACTTCCCACCCACAGAACTATTGAATGGGGATGGGAAAGCATAGTCGATACCATTACCGCATCCAAGTTGCCCTGAACAATCACGATTTGCATCATCTCCAAAGAATATATTAATAATAGGAGATAAGAATGAGCCACCATCGCCTCCACCGACACTAGCACTCGCTGTATTATATTGCGCACGCAAGTCGTTTATTTTATTCTTAAGAGAATTCAATTCATTCACCGACATCATATGTTTTTCTTTAAGTCTATCATAAATGTTACAAATATCACGCGCATTCTGTTTTACGGTGTACATCCGTGTATTCGCTGCTTCGGTTTCCCTTTTCTCTTTTACAGTAGAACCGTAACGTAGTGAAATTGCCTCTGCATCAGTATACTCTTTAACGGCTCTTCTAAGACTCACATTTATATCGTAACAATCATTTTCTGCTTTATCCATTTGGATTTTATTCAACTTTACATTTTCTTCTAAATTATTGTATTCGCTCGTCATTTTGTCGAGCTGTATTTTCATAGCAGAAACTTTGGCAATTATTTCCTGTCTTTTCGCATTTTGTGATGCAGAATTCATATAAATCAATTTTGAATTATTATTTGACTGTATTTCTCCCATATCTCTCGAATCTCTTGCATATCTGCTATTTCTATCCTCTTGGTATCTAGATGGTTTAGACCCTCTCAGGTTAGCACCACCACCTCCTCCTTCTCTTTCACCAGAACCCGCTCCCTCACCACGACCATCACCACCTTCGCTAAAACTATTTACATCCCCTTCAAACCAACTCGCGGAAGGATTAAGTATTTCACGTATATTTATAAAATCCCACTGCCTTGTAGTATTGTTCCACTGCTTGTCAAACTCAAAATATGCATACATGTTTTTGTTCGATTTGCATGTAATACACATATCATACCCCGAAACTAGTCCTGTTTGCGTGTTATTCGAAATAGGACCGCAAATCACCTTTTTCCCACTTGTTCCGATTTTACGGCATCTGCTTTCCAAGTACGCACCGCTTTGTTCTAACTGTAAAAAGTTACGACATGTATCCACGGTAGCTTTTTTACATTTCTGATTACAGTCATCACGAGAATATATTTCTTGTATTCTTCTCGTCAACGTAGGTTTCCAGCCAGTAGGAAACTTTGTAATATAGTCACTGCCTCGACAATTCGCACAGTCATTATTTTGTCTACATTCAGAATCAGCATTAAAGTCGCATACAGCGCGGCATGTATATCCCGATGCTTTATCATACTTACATGCAGAACTATTCCGCCTTGAAGTGGGATCGTCCACTTTTATGCAACCCCGCGGACATATACCTTTTTCACCTTCAACCGGTTGTTTCCCCCAATTCGTGTCAGGTGGTCTACAAAATGCCGGTCGTTTCCCTCCAGTATCATATGGCGGGCACGGTTCAGTACAGTCTGTTCCTCCACCGACAAATGTTTTTGAAGGGTCCATCGGTAAGTACTGTACACTACCGTCCCCACCAATACCCCTTACAGGTCTATATTCATAATAATTTGCCAACCATTGATTTTTGCTTTCGACAATTTTTCTCGGCAATGATGTTCCGTCTTTATATAAAATATTACCTGCTCCGTCTGTGGGAATACATACAGGCTTACAGTTTGCAAAAGTCTTAGATTCGGGGTCAGTGCATGCGTTTTTAAAAGTAGATGAAGCAACCGAAGGTCCTTGTGATATGACTTGCGTTTCACTTGTCCGAATAAAAATATCTTGCCCGTCTATGAGATTCGCCTTTGTAAACCCGGTCGTTCCCCCGACAATTTCGACATTGAATTTAAAATAATTATTGGAGTTTGTTTTTTCATTCGCTAAAATTTTGTACTGAATATTGCGGTCTTTTGTAGAACTGTTATATAAAATAAGAAATTTACCTACTTTACCACAGTATTGTAAAGCACCAATAACATCATTTCCGTCTTTGTCCTTGTCTGGTATTGAAATGAACTCTTTATTTGGACCTGTACTATCGACGGTCCAATATACATTCGGTGATACAGGTCCAGAAGCAGGAATCGCTGCATTTGGTTCGACCTTTGCTGTAAACTTCATTATTGCCGGGGTCTTACATTTTGCTTCGACACTGGCTACATTCCCCGCTTTCGCATCATCCGCCGCCCTTTTTGCTTCTGTTGCTTTCGTTTTCGCGGCTTCTGCCGCCGTTTTTGCAGCAGAAGCTATAGACACCGTCGTTGCCCCTTCTGCTGATGTTTTTGCCGTGTTTGCTTCCGTTTTTGCTTCCGTCGCTTTCGTTTTTGCATTTTGTGCAGCGGCAACCGATGAACCTTCCAACCGAATAGCTTCATTGGCGATAGCAATTGCAACATCCGCAATTGATATAGCTTCATTTGCAACACCTATCGCAGCCGTTTTTGCGTTATTGACAGAAGTCGTCTTAATACCGAGTGCATCATTTTTGGCGGCATTTGCCGCATTTTTTGCATTATCGGCTGCTGATTTGGCGGCATTTGCTGCACTCGTCGTTTTAGCGCTATTTGCCGCCGTTTGGGCATTCAGGGCATTCGTTTTTGCAGTTTCTGCTGCCGTTTTTAATGATGTGACACTAGCTCCGGCGGTTTCAGCCTCCCTGACAGCTGCTATTGCAGCGTCTGCTGCGATGATAGCTTCCGATGCAGCATTTTTGGCAGCAGTTATTGCTAATTGTGTTGCATCATTATATGCCCGAATAGCAGCATTTTTGGCGGTATTCGCATCATTTTTCGCATTATCGGCTGCTGATTTGGCGGCATTTGCTGCACTCGTCGTTTGAGCATTATTTGCCGCTGTTTGGGCATTCACAGCATTCGTTTTTGCAGTTTCTGCTGCCGTTTTTAATGATGTGACACTAGCTCCGGCGGTTTCAGCCTCCTTCACAGCTGCTATTGCAGCGTCTGCTGCGGCGATAGCTTCCGATGCATCATTTTTGGCGTAACTTATCGCTCTTTGCCTTTCCTCTTCTTGTTGCCGTGCTGCTTCTGCTGCTTGCCGTGCTGCTTCTGCTGCTGCTGCTTGCCGTGCTGCTTCTGCTGCTGCTGCTTGCCGTGCTGCTTCTGCTGCTGCTGCTGCTTCTGCTGCTTGCCGATTTGCAGCTTGTTGCTGTTCTGCTAATACATAAGGTGTGCGATACATCGTTCTCCAAACATCGTCTGATACATATGTTGGTGGTGGTGGTGGTGGTGGTGGTGATTCAGAAAATGAAGGGAAGAGGCGTTGTCCAAATATTGTTATATCTCGTGGTGGTGGTGGTGGTGGTGGTGGTGGTGATGATTGATTATTTCCCATTTTTTATATGTATATGAATCGTATATATAAATAGTATATATAAATAGTATATATAAATAGTATATATAAATAGTATATATAAATAGTATATATAAATAGTATATATAAATTCTATATATATTATTATATCAAATCTAAACTATCTGTTAAAAATAAAAAAAAGACATAAAACCTAAGGTTACACACATATAACTTACATTATATGCATTTTCTATTTATTATTTTCAAAGAGTATTTTCGACTAATCTCACGCTTCTGTAACATATCATGTCTTTAAGATTCTCATATATCTCACAAATCGCTTAAACTAATCCCATCTCACAACTTTCATATTGACATCGGCTTCTTCGGCACTCAGTCTGTTCATCGCACTAAACCACTCTTGTTTGCTTTCAAAAACTCGGTCATTCCAAATGATTTTCTCGGTATAGGTTTGCACCATCTGTCTCGTTTTTCTGTCATAGTTAGAATTCACCGTCATATGAATTGAGTGATGAGCTTCAAAAACCCCACCACTCCGCGTCTTGTAAATGATTTTCCCGAGTTTCGCATTAATTTCCATTTTCTTTCGTTCTTCTTTTTCGCGCTCCTCTCTTCGCCGCTCTTCTTCTTCTTGTTCCTTTTCGCGTTCGCGTTGTTCGCGCTCCTGTTTTTCTTTTTGCGATTTTTCATTTATATCACGCACCTGTTGTTTCTCATGTATTTTCTGCATATTTCGGCGTATCTCAACCATCATGGTTATGCGACTGTTTCTTTCATTGATTTCCGCTAGATGTTTGTTAATAACTTCACGTCCGTGCTCGCCATCACCGTTCTCGCCGTCATCACCGCCGCCGCCACCACCACCACCACCAGCAAATGCCGGTCGTCTATAAGTGAAAGCATCGCCACCGCAACCACAACCATGACGATACTTATAACGGTCACTCGACGAAGACACAGGTGAAATAGTAGACAATTCGGCAATTACTCGTACCATTTTGTTTGTTTTTGTAAGATAAATTGATGTGTTTCTTTTTGTCTGCTTCTATATTAATCGAATATTTTTAACTTCAATTTTCTATTTGTACTATTTGTACTATTTGTAGAATATACAAAATTGAAGAAAGTAACACCGTAAAAATCACACATAGTACTACTATATAAAAGCAAGCAATCAAGCAAGCAATCAAGAAAACAATCAAACACGCTAAGACCTCCGAAAGAACCAAAATAACGACAATGAACCTAAATACAAATGCGAAACATATCGACCGGTTACCTATGCTGTACGGTATTGAAAAAAACGGAAAAATCAAGACATGGGAGGCGAATATATATTTAAAAGGTACAAATCAACAAACCAGTCATGCATTCGCCACAATAGAACACGGGCAACAAGATGGCAAAAAACAGTTGACGGTCCGCGACTATACGGAAGGGAAAAATATCGGCAAAAAGAACGAGACGACACCACTCGAGCAGTGTATTGCCGAAACAAGAAAAAAATGGCTCGACAAAAAAGAAAAAGAGTCATATCAAGAGACCGAACCGACCCATGCTGGCGCAGATGCAAACCACACACAACCCGCAGCATCCGCAGCATCCGCAGTATCCACAGCATCCACAGCATCCGCACCAACGGGAGGTAAAAAATACTTCCCTATGCTCGCACAAAAGTTCGAACCCGAATCATCCGTCGCCAAAAAGCACAACATTACATTTCCCTGTTTCGTCCAACCCAAGCTAGACGGGCTACGCTGTGTCATGTATCGCGACCCCACAACCGGCGAAATCCGACGACAATCTCGCACCGGTACTTATTTCGACACCATGTCCCATATCGCCAATTCACTCGCACCACTATTTGCGAAATTCCCAAATGTTATCCTTGATGGCGAATTATATACTACCGAAATCCCGTTTGAAGAGTTGGCGGGGCTCATCAAGAAGAAGAAACTGACAGAAAATGACGTGAACCGTCTTTGTGGAATTCAGTATCATATTTATGATGTCGTGGACGAGAAGGTGCCTTTTCATGCACGACATGACAGCATCAAAAAGATGTTTGCTCAAGTCGCCGCATCAACCGCTGCAATACCGCACCATTTGCCACCATATATTTGCCTAGTCGAAACGACCGAGGCGAAGACGGTGGCAGAATTCAAGGCGGAATTTGGGCGGTTTATTGAGGCGGGGTATGAGGGTATTATGCTGCGAAACAAGGGCGGGATGTACCGCTGTAATTATCGGAGCCATGATTTACAAAAATATAAGGAATTTGAAGAAGACGAGTTTCGAATTACGGGATTTACACAGGGAGATGGGCGCGATAAAGGAACCGTGATTTGGGTATGTCAGACAAAGGAAGGAAAAGAATTCACAGTGCGTCCGCGGGGAACAATGGAAAGTCGTCGCAAACTCTTTGAAACCGGTAAAAAATATGTAGGCAAAATGCTTACTGTTATCTACCAAGAGTTGACAGAAGAAGGCAAACCACGTTTTCCTGTCGGGAAAGATATTCGCGATAATTATTAATATTTACTATTTACTATATAATATTTAGAATAACCTACACGCGAGATAATAGACACAAAATAAATAAATAATATTCGTAGAATATATAACCATTTTTATTTTTACTTTGTAATTGTACCAACTATGGCTAGAAAAACAAGAATGCGAAATAAAACACACAAAAACAGAACACACAAGCATCGACAAAACTGTAAATGTAAACGGTGGTGTAGTAAACGAAGAAGTGGAACACGGTCTAGGCGCGGTGGAACACAAACAGCCGTGGGAGGGAATATGACATTTCAAAGAGGACAATGGATATCATTAAATCCTGTCGGAGGGAGAAGTTGATGGACGAGGATAAGGATAAGGATAAGGATGAGGATAAGGATGAGGATGATATTTAAGAGAGAATGTAAAAACATGAAAACATACAGAAGCGTGAGATTAATCGAAAATCAATCAATCTATAAATAAATAATTCGAAACTCTTACAAGTTCGAATATTTGAAAAACTGTAAACATATGAAATAAAAATATGTTTACAATATAACAGGTATTTTATAATAAATAAATGAGAAATTTAATACAAATAACGCAAATAACATCTAAGGGTTGTGGTGGAAATGGTGCATGGATTGATAACCCACATAACTTTCCAATATCTAATAGAGATGAATGGTTAGGATTTCAACTTGGTGGTGGCAGAAAAAGTTCACACCGTACAAGAAAAAGACTTGTTTCAAAAGTAAGAAGGATAAAAAGAAAAAGTCATAACAAAACAAAGCATGGTAGAATAAAACATAAAAAAACGAAAAAAATAAATTGAACAAATAGAACAAATATAACAAATAGAACAAATAGAACAAATAGAACAAATAGAACAAATAGAACAAATAGAACAAATACAATATATATTATACAAACCAATATATATTGTAAAACATATAGCATGGATGACATCCCAAAGAGTCATTTAGAAAATATGCTAGAGTTATACGTCATAAGCATTACGATTACTTTATCATTTCAGTTATCATTCATGTTCTATAGAAAATTGAAAGGAAATAATGATTCAAATAAAGATATAGACAAAAAAAGAACAAACGTTCAATATCATCAAATGGCGAAATCATCTACTTCATCTACTCCATCTACTCCATCTTCTTCCCAAGCATCAAAAAATGGACATAGAAGCCCAAACCCTTTAATGCGCTTTATCACAAGATTTACAGGTTCAGGAAATGGAACAGAATATCAAGAGTTACAGTTCAATGAGGCGGAGTTTGAATGCAGACACGGCGGAGAACAGGTATTATGGGTAAAAAAACCAGAGACAGCCGAAGCCGAGTGTCAGGTATGTGAGGAAAACATCGACAAACAAGAGAAGCAAAAAACAGTAGAAGGTGGTGGCGCTAATCAAAGTGTTACTCATGGTATATTCGCAACCGCAACCGCAGCCGCAACCGCGGAACCTTCCGAGGTCAAACATACGTGCGCCGTTTGTCTCGACGAAGACATCACTCTAGGAAGTGGCAATACAACAATGACGGAATGTGGGCACGTATTTCACTTGACATGCCTACTCAAATCTCTTTGTCAGAAGAATCTCTGTCCCATGTGTCGCGCCCCTCTCGAAGATGTGCGAGAAAAACAAATGCCTGCAAATATTCTCACACCCGTGAGTGCCGAACAAATGATTGTGGAGGAAATATCGTATTTCTCGAATGCCGCGCATGCACAGTGTATAACATCTTCGCGTCACCCGAAACGTCGTTTGAAAGAAACTTTGCGTGTATTTGGTATGACGCTTTTGCGAAATGTTGCCGAGTATATTCATGACGAAAACATGCCGGTTGGATGGTACGACGACGGCGAGAGCGAGACTGAATCGGATGAAAGCGACGATGAAAATCAAGACCAAGACCAAGACCAAGACCAAGACCAAGACCAAGACCAAAACCAAGACCAAGACCAAGAAAGCGAGAATGGTGAGGATGACCAACAATATCAAGACTATGAAGAAAGTGATGAAAGCGAAGAAGACTGTTATGACGACGACCATGGCGACCAAGATGACCACGAAGAACCTCACAGAAGTGACGACGAGTTCAACTATGCCGTGCGTCGAGTGGCTAGAGTAAGAGATTTGCGCAACTTAATTAGTCGGTAATTTATTACGTGTGTATGTGTATGTGTATGTGTATGTGTGTGCGCGTGTGGTAAAAATAACACTTTTTTATATTTTATAAGTTTTTTTTTCATTTAGAGCAAGCAATGCTTATTTTATATGAGAACGATGAACGAATATTTATTATATCATTAATATTTATTATATCATTAATATTTATTATATCATTAATATTTATTATATCATTAATATTTATTATATCATTAATATTTATTATATCATTAATATATATATATCGCTCCTTCCCTCGATAAAGTAAGAATGGTATGCTCCACAAGTTGCGCAGTTGCCGCTATTTTCATAGTAGCAATGATTTTTACAATGTATAACTCCGACAATACGCAGTCGATACAAAGTTTCAAGCGTATTTTGACACCACAGCAGAACACCGTATACGCAAAAATAGCAAATGAACGCCGGCAAATCTATTTTGTAGGTTTCGGGTTAGGATTATTATTGTCGTTCATTTTTCTAGCATGGAACACGATGTCGCGCACAGGGTCACGCCGTCTCGGTAGATGTTCCACCATTTGCATCGTCGGCGCAATCACATTCACAGTAAACTACTTTTACTATATGTTGGCACCCAAAAGTGATTGGATGATTCTCCACATCGAGGGCGACACCCAAAAGAAAGCATGGCTTCATATATACAAAAACATGCAATATACATACCACCTCGGAGCGCTTCTTGGACTAGTTGGCGCACTGTTTATTGGTAATGTTTTTTGTAAATAAAGGGGTCCCGAAAGGGGGTCAACCTTCGCCCTATACTATTCTACTCCATTTCGCCGAAAAATGATGATGATGTATAAAATTTTCAAATCTAAAGCTGGATTTTGAAAAATGGACATTTTAAAATGTCCATTTTTGAAAAGTGAGGGTAGACTTTTGAAAAAAACATTGCATTCATCACTCAGACCATAATGCTCTAAATCGCGTTTTTAAGATTGAAAATTTGTTACGATAATTTTTTTAAGAATTTTATATATTATATGAAAAGGATTTAGGAATTTTTTTCTATTTCCATTATAGGAAATAAATGGAAATTCAACCAACACTGAAAAAAATGCCAAACTTTTATTGCGAAATATGTGACTTTAAATCGAGTAAAGAAAGTAATATGAACAAACATATAACTACTAGAAAACATCGCAACCGAGAATTGGAAATAGAGTCTTCTAGTAAAAAAATGCCAAAAAATGCCGCGTTATCACCCGATAATAAGTGTGAAAAATGTGGTAAAAAATTCATAACATCATCGGGTCTTTGGAAGCATAAAAAAACGTGTTCTATTCCTATAACCACGCCCGATATAGCGAATGATAGCAAGGAAGAGATGAAACAAATGACATCGATGATCGTGAAGTTAATGACGCAGAATTCGGAACTAATGTCAAAGAATTCGGAACTAATGAATACGATAAGAGAGATGGTACCGGTAATCGGTTCTCATAACAATAATACGACCAATAATACGACCAATATCAACAAGACGAAGAATTTCAATATTCAGTTTTTTTTGAATGACACGTGTAAGGATGCTTTGAATATTTCGGAATTTATAGAGTCGTTGAAGATAACGTTGGAGGATTTGGATTATTCGAGGAAGAATGGGTTAGTAAAAGGGATAACGGATGTGATGGTGAAGGGGTTGAAAGAGTTGGATATAACGAAACGACCGATACATTGTACGGATAAGAAGCGAGAGACGATGTATATTAAAGACAATGAGCGATGGGAGAAGGATGACACGCATGATAAAATGAAAAATGCGATAGTCGAGGTAGCGAAAAAGGAACGGAATGCTTTGAAAGACTGGGTAGAAGAGAATCCGAATTGGATGGAAACGGAAGCGAAGCAAATGGAGTACCTCACTATTATGCGAAACGTTTGCGAACCGGTAGAAGACGACGATAAAAATAATAAAAAAATAATTCGTAATCTTACGACGAATGTCTTTGTAGATAAATTGGTATCATAGCGTGAATGCGAGGAATACAAGTAAGACAAGCAATACAAGGGAAAACAAATAAATAAAAATGAAGAACACATTTTTATTTATTTTATGCATATATGTTCATAAAAATAGTAAATTAGAATGATATGATTACACATTAATAATTTTACTGAATATTAAACTGTACAGAGTATGCACCATTATTGTTAACAATTTGTACATTCTGTATGGCAGGAGGACTTTGGTAGGTAAATGAACCTACTCCGATATCAGTTCCACGACGGGTAGTAAGAATGACCATGTAGTTAACAACTTCATTAGCAACAAATCCGGAATTAGCTGTTGATGGCATTTCTAGTTGAGAATCAGCATATCTTCCAGCATTGGGTCCTGAAGTGTTAACGTTTCCGATGGTAAGAGTGTAGTTGCTGTTTTGACTGCTGAGAACAGAAGAACTAAGGTTTCTAGGAGCAGATGTAGCACTGTCACCTCCTGCAAGTCTTATGTCGCCAGCTCCAGCTCCAGAGGTACCATCAATAGTATTGGGAAAAGAAAATGGATGACTGGAGTTAGGGTCGGGGAAGATAAGAAGTGCTTGCTCACCCTCGGGTTTACTAGCAGTTCCGTCTTGGGTAAGGATAACAACAACACTAATAAACCCTTCGGTTTCTAAACCATTCGCATTAAGACTTAGTAGAAGAGTGGGATTTGATGAGCCTTGGACCAAAACGGGAGATGAATAGGGAACTACAACAGAAGGAATTGTTGATACTACATATTTAGACTCTAAATTTGGAACTTGTGGCGTGAGAGGAACAGAGTAGGGAGTGCTTTTGGTTGAATAAACGACTCCATTAAGTGTGTATTTTACTTGAGCTTCAACATACACAACAAAGTCGTATAAAGTACCAAGATTGGTGTTGGGCAAAGTGTACAAGCTGGGAGATGATTCGATCAGGTTACCTGAAAGATCAAGTCTTTCGTAATTACCGGAAGCGTCAATTCTATATTTGATGTATTGAGCATAAATGTTATTGGCAAATGATGATGATTCATAACCAGATGCTGTGATAGAGTTACCGCTAATATCAGGTGCAAGCCATGAAAGAGTTACAGAGGTTGTGTTACTGGGATTCTGAACTGAAAGAGCCATACTTGAAGTATCGACCTCAACAGTGTGAAACTCGATGACATCAGTTTCGGAAAGTTCGCGTTCACCAGATGGCAATAAACCGTTAAACACCTTTGTAACCTCGACAGTATACTTAGCAAGATTTACCAAGTCGATGGGAATAACGTAAGAAGGACCTGTCAGATTTTGTTGGTCTACAAGAACAGTAGTGTCATTTTCGGTAATTTTAAGATCATAAGTAAATGGTACATTATTGGAGTCGGATGCAGTAGGCCATGTTAAAGTGTGATATGCGGAACCAACTTCAATATTTACTACACCACCAGACAACTCGTATACGTTGTTTCCACTAGCATCCTCGTTTGGAGGAGTAAGATCAGGAACATTCCAAATGGGATTAGAATCAGAAGAAGTTCCAAAGGTAGATTGACCGCCACTTTCAACATAAAAATCGGAAGGAACAGGGTCGGATGCACTGTTTACTGCGACATAAGGAGCACTAGTGCTATTTACCCTAGCATCTCTGTAAGCCTCAAAAGTGATATTCGCCATATCGTAGTCATCCCACGAAGAAGCACTGTCGACAATATTTCCACTGGCATCCATAACCTTAAGAAGTCCTCCAGTAGCGGCGAGAAGAGTAATTGTTTTTGTTCCACCAGTCGTATAAGAACCAATTCTAACTTTGTCAATATTTGAACCGTCATTTGCACCAGTACCGACACTAGGAGACGTAAAATATACATTTACACCATCCATTCTATTTTTGGAATCAGCAGCAAGAGCAAGAGTAAATGTTATGCTGCTTTCACTGTCACTATTAAAAGTCTTGTAAGTTGCGCTTGAAACGGTATAGTCAGAAGATACGGGGAAGAACTTATTGGGAACATTCTTTTCGACAGTAAGACCTTGAGTGGTATAAGGAGATGAACTACGATTTACATTGTCTACAATATATGCAACGCTATAGTAGAGGGTAGTTCCTCGAGTGGGTTCGACATAAAGAGAAACAGCGGAAGTAGGATGGTTAAATGTTCTATAAATGTATGAATCACTAGAGCTATATTTGTATCCAACCTTAACAGAGTCAGCATGAATTGACTTCCAGTCAACAGGAATATTTAAAATTAAATTTTTAGTGAAGCTCATTACGAGACTGCTTAAAACAGATGAACTAGACGTCAAGCCTGCTTCAGATAAAGTAAAGTTAAAGTTACCTGCTTGGCTGGTAGAAGCATTGGATGACGTATGAAGAGATACAAGGTTAACGAGTTCATTAGCATAACCAGAGTTAGCGTTAGTAAGAACGCCATCATGAGGAAGCAAGTCGCATTTTACACGTCTATTCGAAGGAATATCCGGGCGGAATAAAGGATTATCGGTTCCAGTATAAAGTAAAGTGAGTCCAACTTTAGAAGAATCAGTGACTGTATTCCCTGAGGACTGGGGAGCATAAAACAATTTGGACTTGTACCATGACGCATTATTTCCTGATGCAGTAGGAGTAGTATATGTAATAAAGAAAGGGTATTCAATGGCGCCCCCATGCTGGTTAATAACTACATAGGCACCCATACCATTGATTTGATTTACCATGAATGAATTGGAAGAAGTTTGTTGTGCCGCTGGTACAGCATTTCCGTAAAAATAAAAATTTACTTTAGGAAGAGCGCCACCTGTAGCACCATTAGTATTAACACCTGTATTAACAACGCGCCATCCGTCATCTAATTCTTGAATTATATTATTAGAAGAAGATTTAATTTGTGCTTTACTTACATCTACTATGTTGCCATTTACGTGTACATATAATTTACTGCTATCGGTGGCGCTATTCCAAGGTTCAGTGGCTTCACCGTTGACAAAATTATAAGATTCTATTTTATTGATAAGCTGTATAGAATTGGATGTTGTGGGAGAAGAAGTATCATTTCCAGGTGACCACATTCCGGTAGTATCAATAACAGTAACTCTTACTTGAACCGTATCAGACTCGGTAAAAGCATTGCCACTACCTTGGTCTTGAGGAATGTGAAAAATGATGGGCAATGAACGGTCGCCAACAACATTTGAATAACGTCCATTTGCACTAACAGTAGCATTATTAGCAGCAGCAATAGCACTGGCATTAGCAACATCCACCCTAAATGTTCCGTTCGGGTTAGGAGACATTTGGCGTATTAAAACAGCCTTGGTAACAAGATTCCATGAACTTCCTCCGTTAAGGTTATACTCTAACAAGTATTCAGTGGTAGTTACATCGAGTTGTTTTGAATATGAAGAACCAAATTGGGCAGTTTTCATAAAGTAACCAGAAACTCCAACAAGAGGGCTGGCATTAAAACGGCTAGGAGACGAACTAGGATTGTTATTGGTAGCAAGCGCCCATGTATTTGAAATAGTTACAGAAGAAATCGGAGCAATATTTTGGGAAAAGGTTAAGTCAGTAAAAATTTGAGACTCTCGTCGTTCAACATCGGAGTCGTGATCGAGAAGTTTTACCTCTGCTTTTACTTTATAGAGAGTACCGTTTGTAAGTGCCAGCGCACCACCAAGAAGAGTAATATCATCTAACTCTATATCGTATAACTGAGTACCAGATGTGAGACTATTTGTAAAAGTGTACTCAATAGTTTCAGCAAGTTTAGTAGTTCCTGAAGAGTTATAAATATTAAACCTAATATGGGAAGGTGCATATAGTTCATATGCTACATTATCAATGGAAACAGTTGCTACGACTTGACTAGTGGAATCAGCGTCATTACCTGCTGGAACACCATCTTCACCACCATCATTTTGAACATCGTATGGAGAGATAGAACTTATAACGGGTTTTACAAGATCAAATATTACATTTTCGTACTCATCGGAACGTCTCCACTGTGGAGTATTTGGAAGACATGATTGCCCGTCATATTTTACTACTGCTTTAACATAGTAAGTAGTATCAACAACAAGACCTTCTCCACCTAATCTATTAATTTCATCCAGACCAAATGAATATTCATTATTGGATGATATATTTGTTCCTGAAGAAGTTGGATTTCCTGAAGCGTCAACACTACCGGTTCCACCTGTTACAGCTACAAGGGTCTCAGAAGAATCATAGAATTCGAACCAAATTCTAGATGGTGCAGCAACAGTTCCTGAATTTGACAATGCACTTGTAGTAATATCAACTACGGGAGTGGTACGGTTCTCAGTTACTAAACCTTTTACAACTATGCTTGTAATTACAGGACGATTAAGGATGTAAAGATTTTGAGAAGATCTTGTAAATGTTGAATAACCAAGTGCCCAGTTAGCTTCTGCGTCAACTTTGTAAATTTTGCCACTCTGCAATGAATAACTGGCGTTAGGTTGAAGTGTGTAACTTCCCAAAGGATTATAAGACATATCTACTATATAAGGTTCCGTAGGTTGGTTATTAAGAGTAGTTCCTGAGCATGGTTCGGCTTCTTGAAATGTAAACTGAACCGCCCCAAAATCAGATGTACCTTCTGGAACAGTAGTGTCGGCACCTAACATAGGATTTCCCGAAAGGTCAGTAGGTGGAACTAAAAGAAGACCAGAAACGAATATAGGATCATTCTGCTGTACATTATCACTGAACACAAAATCTGAAAGGGTTACTGGATTTGCAAAATATGTAAAATACTGTGTATGCAATAATTTGTATTTAGTAGTAACACTACCTACATTATGAGTGATATAAATCTCGTATAAAATTCTATACGTGTTACCATTAACAAAAGGATACGTTATGTTATCACATTGATTTGTAGAAATAGTTGTGGGTTGTAATCTTTGATTATTTGTGGTCTCACTGGACTGTAACTTTAGTAAGAGATCATATGGTTTATGTAAAACATTACTAGGAGAAGACTTATCGGTTCTATCAATATCAACAGAGTACTTAGTAACTCTGTAACTGGGTGTTGGTAGTAAAATATCTGTTGAAAAACTGATAGATTTTTTCATATCATAAAAACGACCTGAAGCTGATAATCCTGAAGGTAAGGTAGGATATCCAGGTGCAGAAGTAAAGGAATTTTCTATGCTCATTTCTATTATAATATGTATTAATATTTTATTTTCATTAGTACTGTTTAAAAATGACTAAAAATTATTATTCGTCAATAATAAAAAATAAAATTAGTTATAGTTATAGTTATAAATAATTTTAAAAAGAACATATTATTTTCCTTAATTTATTATTTTTTATCTTTATTTTTATTCATGTTTGATAACAAACTGTTAAAACTATTTTTTTTGGCTACAACCTGTCGAACAGGAGCAGGAGCGGGAGCGGGAACAGGTGGGCGCACGGGAGCAGGAACGGGAGCGGGAACAGGTGGGCGCACAGGAGCAGGAACAGGAGCGGGAACAGGTGGGCGCACGGGAGCAGGAACGG
>Ga0194129_10001462_pt1 | contig 38731 bp, 37 predicted proteins | sample TA2KigCa35mmetaG_FD_150862 | JGI IMG/M metagenome (GOLD analysis project Ga0194129, IMG submission 150862) | Freshwater microbial communities from Lake Tanganyika, Tanzania - TA2015038 Kigoma Deep Cast 35m | ecosystem: Environmental > Aquatic > Freshwater > Lake | place: Tanzania: Lake...
GAACCGTGACGAATTTTCGTCCCATAATCGCTCAAACTCCGAATGATAATTCGCGCCCGAATGATGCTGGTCATAACATTCATACCAGTGTGATAAAATCTCCCGAACGATTGAAACGGACGCCCTTTTGAAGTCGATTCGGATATCGATACGCCCCGGACGAAGCGCGGCCGGATCGATTTTCTCAACGTGATTTGTCGAAGCAATAAATATCCGCCCATCTGCGTTTGAAATTCCGTCCAGTATATTCAATAAATAGCTCAGCGTTATTTCGCGTCCGGACTTCGCTTTCGGACCTGTCGAAAAATCATTCGAAGTCGTAATAGCCATCATAATCGCTTTCGCCTCCTCCGACTTGAATGAGTTAAATTGCTCCTTCAAATCCTTCTTCGGTTCTTCCGCGGTCCTCTTTTTGATTACATCAAAATTCATACAATCAATGTCCTCAGCAACGAGAACAACGTCCTCTGGACCCATCCCCCGATTGTCGTATTCGACGCAATTGAAGCAACCCTCCAAATCATCAATATCGCCCATCCGGTTGAATTGGACGTCTTTGATGCTCCGTTTGAAAAAGTTCGCAATGGCGCGAATGAGGCTCGTCTTTCCACAGCCCGGCTCCCCCGTCAGAAGAATTCCTATTTTCCAAGGCTTCCCGAGCATTTTATAGAACTCGCGCTCTTTCGTGAAATCGTTTAATCTTTGAAGAACGTCGGCTTTCCCTTCGAAAAAAATATTGTCGAATGTTGTAGAAGATTTAAACACACTGACCTTCCAATTTAGATTTTTGGTGTCTGTATTGATTCCATCAAACTGAAAAATATACTTGTGCTGAGACAACATTTGCTTCTGATTCTTTTCATACTCATCTGTTATTTGCTCAACGTATTTGTGTAGTTCACTACAACTCAGCTTCGATGATTTGATGCGAATATTATATTCCTGCTTCTTCATCGAGGTCGTTTTGTTCTTTTCTCCACTTTCGACATTGTCATTGAATGATTCAATCTCACAGTAAATATCATCTTCAATCATAAACATTCCAATCTGACTAACAATAAATGAAAACTCATCTTTTTTAGTGATAGTGTTGTCATCATTAAAACGTGTTGTATCTCGAATTTGTAGTTCCTCAATTTGTCGAATTTGATTCTTTCCATTGTTGTTATTAAGGGAAACTATCATTTTGTCTAAAATGGCGCGAAACCGCATACTGAAATCACATCTGGAGCGCATATATTTCAATTCGAGATACCGGCTTCCAGAAATAGATATCCGATTCCATTTTTTGAAAATGTGGCGAATTTTACTGAAATTGATTCTCAAATTGAATGTTCCAATGTTGGACATCAATTTCGCGACAAATGTTGAAATCAATGTAATAAAAATCATTTGGATAACACTATCCAGCACAGGATTATCTGTCTTAAATTTGGATAATACATTGTATTGTAGTGTCGTTTTAAGAGCTTCTCTTGATTCATCCATACCTATAAACATTTTTATTAATCAATAATATGCTACTATTTTTATATTCAATTTTTATAAATTTTGAATGAAATACTGCTTAATAACTTTCCGCATTTTTATAATATCAACTACTTCGCGAATCGGCTTCTTGTAATGGTCCTCCAATTGTTTAACAATATCGTCAATCATTTCAACTATTGGCGACAGCCACACCGCAATAGTTTCATCATCAAACTTCGACTCGCGCATGTATTCCTCCATATAGAATTTGAGTTCCACCTGATAATTCAGCGAATCCGACGGAATTCGTTCTTTATGAAGTTTGTTCTTTATCTGCTTTATTTTCGCAAGAATAGTATCATTGAGTGATGGGGAATAAACGATATCTTTGTAGAAACCGGCCAAACTCGAAATATACGCCTCAATTCTCCCAGTAAAGCAGACCTTCTTCGATTTCTGGATTTCATCCTCTAATACGAATACGAGGTCATTCCCATAAACAATAACCCGATTATGAATATAAGGGAATAACTCTCTAAATTTGTAGCACTTCCCTCCGACAGTTAGCTCTTCATCAATGAACTCACGCAATATATCAATTGTATCTTCAATCTTAAATATTTCCTGTAATACACAACAGCATTCATCAAATGAAACTGCCGGAGGCTGGTCGGTCTGAATAATTGTTTCAATACACTTCAATATATCACCCCTTATTTTAATATCGTGGGCGTTTTGGGCGTCATCATAGACCGATTTCATCTCATCGCCCGTTTGCGAATAAATCTCCTTCAAGTTAATCTCTTTCTCGACATGTGTTTTATGGAACTGCTTGTCGATCCATCGTAGGGCCTCAAATGAGATTTCTACTGTATCGTTCCCCTCATAATTGAGCTTTTTCAACTCATTACAACCCATGACTGTATCACATAGGGACTCCAACACATTATGACTAACGTCCAGCTCCACAAGAGAGGCCGGATAATTGGTAATCTTTTTTAGTTTATTATGGCTAACGTCCAGCTCTTTCAAATTCGCGGGTAGCTCCGGAATTTCTTCTAAACGGTTGTCCATCAGTCGGATGACTTCGATATTCGCGGGAAATACATGTCCCGTTATTTCTTTGAGCTGATTCCCTGATAAATCTAAAAATCGTAAATTGTCTTTCAAGCGGTCAAACCGGAAGTAGTAAATATGGTTATATGATAGGTTCAATTTTTCTAAATTAGGTAATTCTTGGTCGAACCACTTAATTGTATTAAATGATGCGTTCAATATTTTGAGTGTTTCCGGAAGTTTGGGAATGTATTTTACTGTATTATTCGAGACATTCAGCGCAATTAGTTGCTTCGGTATATTATCAGAAATGAAATCGAGTTTATTAAATGAGGCGTTAAATATTTTGAGGTCGGCGGGTAGTGAATAGTCGTGGCTCGACCCTTTATAAAAAGCATATACTGAATTATAACTCATATCAAAATAATTGATTGTATCCGGAAGTGTGAATAGATTTGTATTAAAATCCTCGTCTATCCAAGACAGCTCGGATAAATTACAGTATTTAAAATTGACGATTATGTGATGGGGTTTTATAACGGCCGGATTCGGTAAAAAATTATCATATAATTTAAATGTGTATTCTTTCATTTATAAATATAATATTATTATATACTAATTAGAACGAATGGATGTGAATATTATATGGAAAATCTTACTTGTCCTACAACCGTTCGCTGGAACATTTATTGTAAATGCGTTGGGAGGTAATCTGTCTGAAAAGAACCGGAAGTGGTATAATAGCTTAAAGCAATCTCCTCTTACTCCACCACCAATTGTTTTTCCGATTGCTTGGACCATTTTATACTTGCTGATTGGTCTATCAGCTATGTTTTATTTAGAGCATCCTACTTTTCTAACTCAATACTTCGGTCCATACGAGGTCCAACTCATACTTAACTTTTTGTGGTCAGTAGTCTTTTTCAAATTACAGAAGCCACTAATCGCACTCATCATAAATTTTATCATGATTGGACTAACCGCTTATTTGTTGTGGCTCAGTTGGAAAAACTCACAAATCTCATTCTGGTTGCTTGTTCCGTATGCTATGTGGATAACTTTTGCGTTTTATCTAAATTTCTACATTGTTATAAAGTCAAAAACACGTTAGTGTTTTCAGATTCTCTCAAAATTTTTCGAACAAACCTCAATCACTTTCCGGTTATATTCTTCTCGATTTGATGTATATTGCCTTCCAGCCTCTCCATTAAGAGGACTCGCCGGATTTGGGTCATTCAGGAGACTGCTTATACTAAGCAGTACTGATGACAATTTCAAAGCAGGAGTCCAGTTATCTTTTAGTATGTCCAAGCATATATTTCCAGAAGTTCCAACATTTGGATGCCAAATGTTCGCTGTAAAATAAACTTGTGGAGGCTTGAAAGGAAAATCGTCAGCAATCGTGATGTTAAGAGTCAACTTAAATCCATGATACGGAGTTCCTTCTGGTCCAATTATACAAGCTTCCCAGTTTCGGTTATTTGATGTGTCTTTAAGGCCCCATTGAATGCTTGGATTCTGATTTGTTCCAGCTTCTTTCAATTCTTGTTGAATACGTCTATCAGTCATTTTTAGTTATAAAAAACAAATGCTTAATTTATTTCAATTTTTTCACGATTCGACCAATTGTCCCATCTTCTAAACGAACTTTGTGTCCGCGTGAATGATATTTTTTCTTAGTTAGAACGTCTTTTATTAGTCCAATTTTAGTTATCTTATTTTTATAGGGTTTTATTATAATTTCAACTCTATCTCCTTTTTTAGGAAGTGATACATGGCTTTTTATATATTTACCTCCACTTTTCGACTTCCCGTCCATATTACATATAGATACCATTATTTTCAAAATAAAGTTTTAATAATGGAATATACTTCTTTTTCATTTTATCAAAGTTCAATTTATTTTCTTTAACTTCAAAATACTTGCGAAATTCAGAAATATTTGGGTATTCTGATTCATTAATATCAGCATCTTTATATCGTATTAACCGTAGAGCTTCTTTTGGTAAATTATTTACATTCAACGAATTAAGAAGAAGATGGTATAAATATTCACCATATCCATATGAATAAATACAATCATCTAAACTTTTCTTAATTACTGCGTGTCCAACTAAGTAAGCCGGTTTATTATCAACCATTTCAAAAATAATTGCGTCATCTTTGGATTTTAGATGAAAAATAAGCATTTTACCAAAGTTTGCTATTAATACTGTTAAAACATACCATACTGGTTTTTTATCATTAAATGCCTCCTCTGAAAATAAAAACATATTATTTAGTTCAGGATCTTGACTATCTCGAAAATTATCAAATATTTCACTGAATTCAATAAAAAATTTAGGTTGATTAAATCTTTGTCTCATTTCTAAAACGAAATTTAATGATTGTTTTTCATTATTCATAATATTCATAATTATAAAAATATTATTATAATTATATCATGCCGTGCAGTTGTGGAGGAATGCGTCGCTCAGGTTTAGCTCCAAGCAATGTAGCAATTAGACAAAATCAACCAAAACAAGCACCAAATATTCAACAGTATTACTCTCCACCTCCCGCCCCAGCACAAATACAACGTCCTACACAACCGACCTCCCAGCCTCAAACTCAAACACAAACACAACAGCCTGTCCCATTTCAATCAAATCGACCAAATTTTTCAGCGAATCTACCATCAGTTCGCCGTAGATAATTATTCTTTTTCATACTTTAAAGTAATATCTGATACTTTATTCTTTCTATTAGTTAAAAATCCACATAAGACCCGATTAGTTCCCGTTAGCCGGATTCGCCCTTCCCAATAAACACCCTCTTTAATAAATAGTTGGGAGTGTTTAAGAAAATCTTTCATTCCGGGAATACTTGCGATAATCCCTAAATCAGCCAACTGATTAAGTAGAACCTTAATTTCAGTTCGTCGCTCATCTTCCGTTTTGAAATAGCCAGGTTTAACCTCTAAATGTTTCCTCTTCTTTTTTTGAACAGATTCCTCTTTTGTTGAGGTTGGTTCTTCTTTCTTATTTTCATTTTCGATGACAACATAATCTTCTGTATCACTCATAATTATATATTAAAATATTCTTTTTATATTATTTTTTCGCGTATTTTATAGTATAAAATAATATTATTATTAAATTATGTCAATTGGAATAGAAGAAATCGAAAACTTTGTTATTTATGATGATATTGATTTTGAAATAATCAAATATGTAGATAAATTTCTAAATTATACTGGACAAATGCAGAAAGATATATTACATCAAATAGTAAAACATGCGGTTGAATATCGATATAAAAAAGAAAAACTGGAAAAACAGTTAGAAGAAGAAAAACAGAAGTATAATACAGTCTATGATACGAATGTAATTCTTGTAAATCAACTAAAATGCGCTGAAAGAGCAAATAACACTTTATCATCATTCAACAAAACAATTATTCAAGAAAAACAAGAAAGAAGAGATTTCATTAAAAAAGCAATGAAATTTGGATTTTTATTAGGTTCTGTGGCCGGAATTGCCGGATACTATTATGTATCTAAAAAGTCATAATCCCAATCATTTGCGCGATATAGTCCATTATTTTGTATTTTTTGCTCCTGATAATGACCAATAAAACCGATTGTTCTTGCTAAAATAAAGAATCCGTTTAGGACATGGACTTTTGATACATCTACTTTATAATATAATAGCAAGTCTATTAAGCAAGCCCCAATTGCTCCATCTACATTCAATATTAGATTTGACTTCTTTTCTAATGTTATTCGCTCAACTTCGGTCGCATATCGGAGAATATTCCACTCCGGAAATGAAGATTCCACATATTTTTTAATAACTTCTACCCGTTTGTCAGGATTAAATTTAGACTTTATCCGATGACCAATCCCCATAATATATTTCCCGGACGTTTTCATTCTTTCAACAAAATCAACCGGTTTCTCTTTGGATTTGTAGGCTTCATAGAAATCTTTTCCGGCGTCCTCAATCGCGCCACCGAAGCGGGGCCCAATCGTCAGGATTCCCGAAGCAACCGACTCCGTAATATTTTTTCCGGCCCGTGCAGTTATTATTGTGGTTTGCGCCCCGCTTACTGCGGGACCATGGTCAGCCATAATGGCCAATATTTTTTCAATGAATTTGGATGCCCAATTATCGAGGCGAATATTTAGCCAGATGAGGCCAATTGTATAACCGAGCGAATTATCTTTTTCTACTATTTGGTCAATGGGATCGGACCGGTATTTCAGGTCATTGCGCTCATCAGTTATTCCGGAACTAAAATTAGGGACATTTCGGACGAGTCCATTGGAGATTGCTTCTGATAAATCTACGGGGACTATCCGGCCATCAATCTTCTCAGTCGCTCTCTTATATTTCTGGATATAGTTTCCGATTTGCTCAAATGTTTCCGGAACAATAAAGCCTGACTTTCTCATAAAATAGTTCTTATAAGAGGCGTCTTCATAGATGGACAGCGAAGACGACCCAGCGTGTCCGAACTCAATTTTCTTCTCAAATTTGTCATTGCTCGTCCCGCTACACCACGCGATGACTGGCTTCGTTTGATGAATCTGAGTCGCCTCCAATTCCTCAATACCACCCGACTCCCCAACCATAATTATGAGCCGAATCTTATCATCCGCCATATAATAATTGACCAAATCGATAAAACGGACACCGTGATAGCGATCCCCACCAATAGATACCGCCTCCCCAATAACCAGACCCAACCTCTCAACATAATTAATCATCTCATTGAGCAAACCGCCAGACTTCGTTATAATCGCGACGTATCCCTCTGTCGCTAAATTACAGCGCTGAATATTGTCCATAAGACCACCAACACTTCCGACGCGCCGACCATTAATTCCCGATTTAATAGCCCCTACTGATGAAGGTCCTAAAAGGGTTTTACCGCGGATTCTCAAATAGTCAGCCAATTCAAGTGTGGTCGCTTCCGGTAGCCCCTCCGCAATAATATAGAACATTTTGACTGCGGGGATATCAGCGAACTTCTTTGTGGCTTGAACGCAACTGCGAATCGATAAATAATTATATACGGCGACTGTGCGCTGTTCTGGAATTGAGAGAGCGCTTATGTTAGATGTAATAAGGATTTTTATTTTTTGGCGCCCCCAAAAGTAGTTTTTGTAAGTGTCTTTTTTGCTGTATGGGTCATATACTCCCAATACAGACCCCTTTTCTTTCCCGATATAGTATTCATAGTCGAGAATACGCTGTATAATTGTCGAATTATGACCGATGAAAACTATGTAATCATTCCACAGAGCAATCTCTCGAGGGGAATCAGTCAGGGATATATCTTCAATTATATATTCCGGAAATTGAACACTCGTCATAGAAAGCGCCATCGATACAATTTCAGTAATAGGGATTTCGCTTCCATATACGTGGTTATCAATTGCGAGCTCTTCTAGAGTCTCTTTTAGCAATTGCAATCCTTCTTTTTCACCGACGCCACCGCGTCTTACCCATATAGCGACATTCTGCGCCTTAAATTGAGAAGAGAACTTCTTAATAGCGCGAATAATTCCCTTGAATGTTTTAGCAACATCGGTAAAATTGGATATTCCTCCACCAATGAACAATATTCGCTCATCTTTGACTGATTCAAACCAATTCTCAAAAAAGAGGGAGCAATATTGATATAACTCGTCCTCTGTTGGATTTCCACTGTATTCGCCATAATTATATAACTCATTAGCATATCCAGCATTTACGATTGCGTCAGTGTATAATACGGATGCTCCACCACCGGCGACAAGAGTCGCAATTTTTCCAGATGGATTAATAATTTTCAATTTGAGACTCGCATTTGATGCTTCGTCTAAAACCGCAATTCGTTTTTCGACTTCTACTGATGCGCTTTCCTCTTTATGTGAAGCATCATAATACTGGCGATGCTCATCTTTCCAGAAAGATAGACCACAATTGTCAAATTCTATCGCGAAATCAATCGGTAAAAATCCAGCCTCTGTTAATATAAGAGGATTAACTTCAAGACTTTTACAATATAATGAATCAAACATAGCATCTAATTGGTAAATTACACTCGATTCATCGTAATCTTTTATAGAATCAATAATCGTCGCATTTTTATATGGATCATCACAATTTATACCTCCATTTTCATTAAATATATATCGCTTCTTATTGTCGTGATACTGGATACAGAAGTATTTCTCTTCAATAATATTAAATGTTTTTTCGAGAATAAAATGGGAATATTTATTATTTTCGTTCATAAATGCGATTATTTTATCAACATCATTCGTTTTTTTAACTAATCCATTTTTACCACGACGCTTAACAAATTCATCAACTTTTATTATTACATCTTTATGTATTTTTATAAAATTGGAGATTGTAGATTTTGGTGTATCGCGATTAATTTCAATTATTGGAAAATCTGGGTCAAAAATCTTTTTAGCACAATATTCAGTTAATTTCCTATAAAAAGGCATGCTTATATATTAGATATTATTTTTGTTGAATATTGCTAAAAAGTAATCTTTCATTGTTCCTTTCGGAGGATTAAAATTACATTTTATAGTCTTGAAAAAGAAATCATTCCAACTAAACATTTTTTTATACTCGTATTTCTTTTCTCCATAATATAATAAAAATCCGACTACTGTTATTATAATTGATAATACAAATATAGTTGTAGTTATTATATTATATGTCTTTTTATCTTCGTCTGATAACTTTTTATAACTATAATATTGGATACAAATATATAAAATAAAAAGTATAAATAGCAACGTTAGAAAAAAATATACGTTCATTTTTGTCATAAGAATAAACCATATGTATATGAATATTGTTATTCCAAATATAAATATCAAACTTCTACCTTTTGTAATTGAAGGTTTTATCAATATAACTGAAATAAATAATATAAAAAATGTAAGTATGTATTTTAGTATCACACTTCTGTCGAATACTTTCTGAAATCCGCACGGAAACATCTCTTTAATGAAGTTTCCACTAACAGCAACCATCATTAAAAATATTGCGTTCAAACTGTTTTCAAAATAATGAAGGCCTAACATATTATAAATAAATAAAAAAATTGAATAATAACAGTATAAATAATACTCGCTTATTATACACAATGGGAATCCCACAATTTTTTAACTGGTTAACTCGGAAATACAACGAAGACATTATATGTCATTTCGAAAATCCGGACCATCTATTCTTCGATTTCAACGGAATTATTTATCAATGCTATGCGCGTCTAAATTACGATGTGCTAATAAAAAAATCTCTTCACGAGCGCCAGAATCATCTTATTTACGATGTCATTCGCTACACGCGCCATGTAATAAATACGGCGAATCCATCAAAAACTGTCGGTTTTTTCATGGATGGGCCGGTTCCTATGGCTAAAATGCACCAACAGCGACTTCGCCGATACAAAGGCCCCATAATGAAAGAATGGGAGAATGATATCAAAAAGAAATACGGCGTTTTTAAGGAAGAGTTGCTGGATACGAATCAGATAACACCCGGAACCCTATTTATGAACGCTCTTTCGGACGCCATCCAAAACGCGATTAAATCCAACTATTTTGGGAAACCCGTCGTTTTCTTAAATGATGCGAATATCGCCGGAGAGGGAGAACACAAAATTATGGGCCACATTCGCGCGACGAATATTCCCCCAAAGGAGTCAATCTGTATTTATGGAATGGATGCCGACCTTATTATGTTGTCCCTCTCATTGAAGAGGCGGGGAGTTATGCTAATTCGGGAAAACGCCCACATACGCGACGACAAATCAGGCCCCGAATTTTTGTTCGTGAATATCGAGAAATTGAGTGGGCTAATTCAGAAGGAGATGAGTGCTGGATTGGCGGGGATTTCGCATAACGCGGATAACCTGATATCAGACTATGTATTTTTAGGCTTTTTCCTTGGGAACGATTTTCTACATCATATTCCGTCGCTCAGTATTCAAAATAACGGAGTGGATTTCATGATTGGGGTCTATTCGCGATGTTTCGCGAAAATAAAGGACCACCTCTTATTAAAAGATGGGGCTGGAAGAACAGTCATAAACCATCGGTTTTTGGCTGAAATATTCGAGGCTCTTGCGCGAAGTGAGGAATCGAACCTGCTTTTCTTACAGAAGCGAAAGCGCATCCCGAGGCCCCCGAACTTCGATGACCACTACGCAGAGGACAAATGGAAATGGGACCGCGTCCCGTTCAATCCGTTATTCAAAGATTGCTATTCTGTCATGGACTATACGAAGAAAGATTGGAAGAAGACATATTATGACGTTCTACTAGAAGCGCCGGATATTGAAGAAATTTGTAAGAATTACTTTGATGGGTTGGTATTTGTAGTGCGATATTACTTCGATGGGGAAGTATGCTGGAATTGGTATAACCCATACAATTACTGTCCTTTCGCGAGTGATTTGAATGCGCATTTGAAGAAGATAAAGGATATTAATGGAATCGCGCTCGAACGCGGGACGCCGTTCCATCCTTTTGAACAACTGATGATGGTCTTACCGAAGGGGTCCGCGAGTATTTTACCAAAATGCTTGGAGACCGAGATGAAAAGTAAGGATCTGGAAATGTATTATCCTGCGACATTCGAGTGGGTTGCTTGGGAGAAGTTTATGCTTTACTCAATTGAGCCGAAACTTCCACTGATATCGATTGATGCTATTCGGGCGGTAGTCGCAAGAAATAAGAAGAAGCTGGATACGCACACGAAAAAACAGGAGAAGGATGTTGTTAAGGTCTCGAAGGAAATTGTCGATTTGTAAAAATCGATGGTAAATAAAGACGATTTTTATGTTATAAAAAAACAATGACTTTTTTTCAGTTCAAACCGTTCTCATTTATCAATCTCGCAATCAAGCGAATTGTTGAATATATTAAAGCGAACGCAAAGAGACAATGTTTTTTTGTGAATCTCACAAATGCAACCTTTTGGATGAAAACTCCGAGAGGCCAAGAAATATTGGAATTCTTCAAAAGAATGCCGACAGATAGCCAAAAAATTGAGTTTTTTGGATGTTTTGACATTTTTGTTGTTGGATTTCATAATGGAATCAACGCATACGTCTCAATGACGGCGGACCCATCGAGTCCAAATTTTAAGAAAACTCTCTGGGTTTCAATTTCGAAGGGATACAACTATTTCAGTGAAAAATGTTCTGGACGGGCGACTCCGTTAGGAGATTTGAGAAGCTCAATTGGTTCAACTCCTGTTCAACATAATGGTTTTTCAACATCGCCTGCGTCTGGAAATCAAGGTTCAAGTGTTGAAAGTTCTTTTCAAGAATGTCTTTCGACTTTTGGACCATTTCACGGATTTGGAGCACAGCCTGCGCAACCTTTTTCTCCATTCCACGGATTTGGAGGACCAACTAGTGGATTTTCCTTATTCAATGCGCAGCCACCGTCATTTGGAAGATATTTTCAACCAATCGCCGCCCAAGGAAGTAAACTTGATCAGTTTACTTCACAAGACGATTTCATTCCAGTTCAACCAAATGATGGACCAGTTAGTCGGGAAGGAGGAAGATTGTCAATCAGAAAAGGAAGGATTGTTCGTGTTGAAATACCATCGGGTTGCTCATCTGGACCATCAACTTCTTCAACTGTCGGGATCGCAAAATCTCCGAAGGCGCAAACTCCTGTTGCGACAACAATCACCAACTTGGAGAAGAAAGTTGCGCGTTTGGAGAGGTTAAATCCGGCGGAAGGAAGTTCAGATTATCTGGAGCTTGTCATTTCGCAAGCAAAATTAGAAAAAATGCGAAACTTGTTGTAATGACTGGTTTTTTCAGTTTTGTAAAAAAACAAAATGTTATAATTGTAAAAATTTATGGGTAAATTTTACAAAATCTGTATGGTAATTGTTAAGCAACCTTTCACCAAAATGCAAACTGGTCATGATGCACAACAAGCATTAAAGTCGTTTATGACTCATCATACGGGTCTTCAATCAACCGGTTCTCGTCCGGAAGAAGAACGAATGAAGTTCATCCTCATGAGAATCCTGTGTATGCTGTTAGAGACGAATGGAGTTGGAAAACTTTCTCTCAACGACTTCCTTTCCAGTTCTTTTCTGGATTTACATCAAGACCATCTTCGTCAAATGATGGACTTTTTGTCAAATCAATACCATATCTGGATTTTACACAACTTTTTGATGGAAGTCCCGCACTTGAATGTGGAGTTTCACGATGGGGACATGTTGCCCAGAATACGCACTGAGAATGAAGTGCGGAAATCCACATTGTCATTATGCGCATTTCACGGGAGATGAATTCTACCGTGCTTTGAGAAATGGAGGGTTAGTTAACTGTTAATAAAAACCGTATAAAAGTGTATAACTATAAATCACTACGTGATTTATAGTTCTAGAGTTTATATATGACAAAGTCATATATAAACTGTATAATGCTATTTTTTAAGTATAATCATAAATGATTTAGATATAAAAAAATCGCGTCTTGATAGAGAAATCTATTAAGGCATGGCGTATCCGCTTACGTCATTAAAGACCAAAAAAACAAAATCGTAATATCCAGAGAGAATGAGGATGAATCCATGACCCATCTACTACATCCAATTTTTTAATCTGATTATACGGAAATGCGTTATAACGCATTTCCCTACCCCTTGGGATGAACTTTGTTCATCCCAGCGGGTACGGTTTTATACGGTTTTAAGTAGCGGAAGGATTCAAACTGGATAAGAAATGGTCTCATTGCGGAAGCCGACGACACATCGCTAATAATCTCAGAAGAAGTTTCTAATTATGGAAAATATATTTTCCATTTTATAAAAATTGATGGTTAATTCAAGCAAAATTATTATGATTTTTGATTCATTTCTTAAACCGCGCAATGTCCGACAATCTGACTCCACAACAACTTCGGGATTTTCTCATTTCTCTTCTGCAGGCGAACATGTCTACAAGAAGCTGGGTTGACTTCTGGAACCCAAACACCCCTACTAACAGTAGTTTGAGCAATCCGTTGTTCAATACTGTTAAGAAAAACACTAGAAAACTGTTCAAGGAGTTCCTTCAAGAACAGAATGTCAAGTTTGAAGCCAACAATCACATGCAGTTTCCGGATGGCTTCCAACCCAGAATCTCGGAAATAGTTCCGGAATTTGTGAGACGTATGTCTCACCAAGATACCAGAGCTAATCAAGCAAGACATTGTAGTCCCACTGTTTATGTGGGTGGTGGTTCTGTTATAGAACCGTGCTCAAACGTTGGATGGAGTGTTCCAGCTCCAAGGAGTCAACAAATGGGTTCTGGCTGTGCAAGAGGTGGTTGCGCTGTCTCTGAATGTCATGATAATCGGCAAACTCTTTGTCCATATGCTGATAAAGGAAAATGCCATTTTCATGCAACATGGGGTGGTTGTAGGAATGTTCATCCAGAAAATGATCCAAAGCGGGGGAAACTACCTGATAAGGGCGGACCTACCATTATGGTTTGCAGAAACGGGAAATCGTGCAGATATGGTACAAAATGCGATTTTCCACATCCACAAAATGATACATGTGTGGTTGTGACAAATGGGAATGTGCCCATAGCAAAGGTCTGCACCCTACGGAACTGCGATGGGAGTAAGTGTCCCTGTGCGCATCTTCCACAAGATGTCATCGATAAGGCATTGGAACGGAAGAAGAATGCGTTCTCAAAGTCGTCTCGTGAAGGCGTTTCTTGTTCAGATGTTGCTTGTTCAGATGTTGCTTGTTCAGCTGTTGCTTGTTCAGCTGTTGATTCTGATTCGGAGGCGAACCGTGAAGTTGCTTCTCTTACAGCGGAACTTCTTCGTCTTTCAATCGAAGAACCCCCTCGTTGTGGAGAAGAAGCGCATGCGAGTTCTTTACTGACTGCATCATGTTCTCTCGTCAATGGAAACCTATTGCGCTTTCTCAATACGGTTTCGCGTGAAAATTCTCATCAAGCGCCTTGTGCAGTTATGTGTGATGTGAATTCTTCAAGAGTCTTAAACATACAGTCCGGTGCTGAATTCGGTGTTTCTTGCGCGGTTGTTCCGTGTCATAATGTCAAACAGGAAGACATATCAGTTGCTCCCAACGCAAAAAAGAGGTCTGCTAATTCTGACTCTTGTCCCGAATCTTCGAAGAAGCCCCGCAAGTAGTCTGAACCTCGGACATACGTATTTTTGAAAACAAAGTAGCTGTAAAAGCGAAAAGTTTTCCAATATATTATAAATTTTAATCTAATAAACAATATGTGGAAACTATTGTTTATTTTTATTTTATTACTGATACTTCTTATGATATTTCCCTCTAATAAAGGCGCCGTAGAAGAATCATTCACAACACCAGTCGCTTTACACGTCCCATCCGGAACAAGCCAAGACGGTAAGCCTTTTTTCATAGGTAATTTAGAAAACAAAGCAGACATCCAAATTGTTCCAACAAGCGGGAAGTATGAATTTAGAAAACCCGAATTTCTATACGATGGAGTATGGAAACAAGATTGTAAAACAACTGACCACAACAGGTTCCAAACATGTAATTCGATCGTCGCCGATGCGGACTTCCCCCTAAATAAAAAAGGCTTCATCTACGCCGGAAATCACTTTTTTGATATACCAAAGAAAATGGAGCGCCCAATCATTTCCCCACCAGATTGTCCCCGAGATTGCCTTAATGAATACGACATAGAACCAGTATATATGGAAGAACCGACCCAGCAGGACGTTTTGGGAATCCAACCAATGGAAAACTTCTTAGAACCTTTCCCAAAAGTGAGAACACAATAATCAAAAATCAAAAATTATTTTATTCATAAAAGTAAATGGATTTATTTTATTTAATAATTATAATTGTTGCTTTAGCCGTTTTCTTTTTAGACCGCTCACATTCAATTATAGCCCCACCAACAGAAACTAAAAAAGAGGACTTCACCGATTTCCCATCTGAATCGCTCGGAGTAGATTACTCGGCACCGTCCCCAGACCCCGAAGCAAGTCAAGGCGCAACAAATATTAAGTTCGGTGGAACCCCACGATGGGGAAGCGCTTTCTCAAAGTTCGGCCCCACTCCCCCAAATCCGCGCTGTAATATAACAGTTATGGGAGAAAATTGCTCAAATTACAACTACGATACGACCACAAATAGCTTCCAATCAGTCTGTCAGAAATCAGTTAATACGTACCCAAATAAGCTATTCCCCGATTATGTAATGGGGCGCTCATTGACCCGCGTTCGCCAGTGTAATAACCTAATCAGTCCATGATTTACACGCCTCTAATATAGATTCTCTTATTTCGTTAGGTATAAAATTGAAATCAATGAGCTTCTGATTATTTTCGAAGAGCTTCCTCTTATCGTTTGTGTTCAACCAAGATTCAAATTTGTCGCGATTTTGAATCAATTCCGTAATATCCTTCTCTGACATATTCCCAACGATAGATGGTATATTATCGCCTTCATCTCCCCGCAATATTTTACGCATCAACATTTCCTGCGACGTAGTCTCCACCTTTGAATTTAAGAGCTTATTTTGAAGAGACCATATGAGCGTTTTATCATTGACGAGCTGTAAATAATCATTGTCATTACTTATGATAACAATCAGTCGACTCTTATCTTGGTTGTATAGTTTATTTGCTAAAACTGCGATAATATCATCTGCCTCTGCGTTTTCTACTTTAACTATTTTGAATCCGTGTATTTTTTCAAGTTCAGGATATAATTTATTATAAATGTGCTTAAATATGTTTCCGATATTGTATTTCTTATTTTTATAACTACATGTGTTCTTTCGAGTTGCTTTATACTCCGGATAAATTGACATCCTCCATATGGTCTCGCGGGGACAATCGCGAACGATAATCATATTCTCCGGCGGGACCGAATATATCGACTTAAATTTTAATAAACTTTTCATATACGTGTCGTTAAAATACTTCATAAACACCGGATTTTCAGACCAATCATAATCATCATCCTCCTCTTTTTGATAAATATTATTATACCATATTAGTGTTGAAAAAAACCGGTGAAACGAAACATAACTACTATCTATTAATAAATATGGCTTCTTTGTATTTCCATTTATTTTTTCATTATTCATAATACTATTGTTAGTATATATTTATATTTAAGCCGTTTTACGTGAGCGATTTCTTTTAGAAAGTCCATCTAAAAGTCTTAACAATTCTTTTTCTTCCTTCTTGATGTCATTTGAGACTACAATCAATTTATTTTTATTCTTATTTTCTTTTAAGAATATTTTCAGAAAATCATCGTGCCCCCCAATAAATTTTTCTTCAATGAAAACCATAGGGACCATGTCATAATTATTAATAAATGGGTTCATCTTCCGTTTGAAATCCGCAAATGATTTCGCAAATCCCTTATTAATTAGCTCATCTATATCATGATATACAGACCCCCGAACATTTTCAGCGATTTCTTTCATTTTTGCGCAATATGGACATCCTTTAATTCCGTAAACAGTTAACTTATTTGTTTTAAGCGGATAAGGAAAGTTGCGGTTTGTCATATAATAATGAATATAAAAAAATCACGATATATATATAAAATGGAAGACAGTTCTTATTATCAATATGAAAACGGAATTTATTTTATTACTGGATATCGAGCAAAATACAATGTTTATCATATGTCATCAGTTATCTTATTCAATCTAACATTCGATTTGATGACAATACTTTTATACAGTATGTTTTACAAAGAATTCTTGATAACATTACCATTTATTATCGCCGGATTTTATGGACAGCGCAAGTATAACACAATACTCCTCTATATTTATCAATTTCATATAATAACATCAATAATTATAAATGTTTATTTTTCTTCAATTACGAGCCATCTTTGGCTAAAAGTTGGTTATATCATAAATACACCGATTACTTTTTGGTATCTATACACAATTTGGTATTTCAGTGTCAAAGTAAAAGGTCTAAATACAAATGATAAAACTCGGCTACTCGCAGGTTGGACACCGGATGAATTCATTTGAGACACATCCGAATCGCCTCACACGCATCGTTTGGCGTATGACGATCAATCAGTTTCGCAATCAAATCAAGATAATGCGCGTCCATAAAACGGGTGCACGTGTTTTGATATGAAGGACCGACGTGGTCGCAAAATGTGTCTCCATATTCGATTATATCTGAAATTGTGTGATTCTCATTGACGAAAAAATTAATCCGTTTGGATGCGTAATTACAGAAAAAGCAATCAGTCAGATTCAATCCGACCTTTTCGCAGACATGAAGATTTGAGCAAATGATTGAGGTATCCTCTTTCTTTGTAATCATTTGAATCATTTTATCTCCTTTATCGGCGACCATTTGAACGCAATCATTGAATCTTATCTTTGGAAGATGATTACAATTCGTCTTCATGATGTGAAGAGCATCTTCACGTGTTGTTTTTTTGGTAATATATTCTTCCGATTTTGAGACAATAAAATCGCAAATGGAGCAATAATCAGAACCAGTTTGTTTAATTTTAAATTGTGGTTCATTTTTTGTAATATGTGCTCTTGATATCGATGGAAAAAAAATCGGTATTGCTGACACAATTGTAATTAAAATTAAAAATGTTAGTATCTTTATCATTTTTATTGATGATAAAAATCAATTAAGAAATATTTCATTTTTTTTATATTTGGTTTATACTTGCTTCATTGCGAATGTATCCCAGTTAAAATTATTTGACCATTTCATACGATTATCAATATCACTATAATTCTCCCTTTGGACAATATATTGGTCATTTGCCAAATAACAGTTATAATTGGGATGAATATTCGTTGTATAAAACCAATCGATACACTGTTTATTATGGAACATATCATCGATGTCCATTTCCGCAAATTTGGAAAGAATAATATCATACATGTGTTTGCGAACTACATATGCGTGATTACACCATGTTATTCCCTTAATCCATCCATTAGTTATTACTGTATGGTGGGTTAATATACCTCCATAATATATCATATCCCAATCGGCTGGATATGGTTTCATTGCGTGTATCTTTGATAAATCACGAAATACGATGTCATCTTCAGCTACCATTATTTCATCCATATCATTCTCTTTCGCGTATTCAATTGCTTTAATATGTGAAAGTAAACACCCGATTATTGGCCGTGGATTCATCTTATTCACGAAGACGTGATAATCTACATCGTGAAGGTCTAAATATCGTGTTATAAGTGCGGTCCTCTCAGGGCGCTCTTCGACAGTTATCACGTGAATTTTATGTGGGATTAATTTATTGAACATTGGAAGTGATTTAATATTATGGTAAAGGATTGTTTCAAAGAGATGGACTCCATATATTTCATTGTTTTCGGGGACAGGTGTCATTGAAATAAATTTATGAGTTTCTTCCCACAAATATGGGAAAAGGTATTTATGTTCCAATATCTCAATCTGATATTTTTGGATATAGTATGGGTATTTCTTTATAAGGTTCATATTACTTTCGCGAATATGATATGCCCAAATCCCCATACGAAGACCGGACCGAAATTTGTCGAACCAGAGCCTGATAAACTCATTTTTGGGAGTACAAGCGATAAAAGCATTTATTAACCCATCGCCCAGACCTTCGCGTGAAATATATACTGATTTATTTGATTTGAGGATTTCTCCAATATTCCGATAAATATACATATCTATATCTAAATAAATTCCACCGTGTTCATATAATAGGTTCATTCTACAAACATCCGCCTTGTATTGGAAGTGATGAAGGGGGAATCCATCAAATTCTTCTGGAATTGTAATTGGTTTTATTTGGACATAATTTTTAATCTTATCCCAGTAGCGATTATTGACAGGCTCTTTGTTGTTATATAGAATAATCTCATATTCTGGGGACATTGTTCTGATAATTGAACTGATACAGTGGTAGTGAATATTATAGAATTCGGTCTCTCCGAAATAGAGAAGATGAATTATTTTTGGGATGGGGGATTCTATTTTTGGGTATAGCATTGATATATTATATTCGGACCATGACCTAACTGATGATGATATTTTCTGATTCATAAGAAGCTCTTCATATAATTCAGTAGAACTTTTTGAAATGGCATTAAAGAACATAACCATATGACTTTCATCATTATCTAAATCTTTGAATAATTCGAGGTAATATGATGAATATTCTGATAGAGAGTTGGTGTCTCTGGCGTGATAGAAATCGCAAATTTTTGAATACAATTCTGCTTTATTGAGATGTTTCATATTTTTATAAATAATAAAAATTGATTAAAAATACGATTCAGTTTTTAATAATCAAAATCGTGAAATGTTATCAGTTCAACAACAACTTGCGAAAAGGCGACTTGATGAGGAAAGAAAATTTAAAAAATCTCGTAGAGAAGAATTGGAAAAAAGATTAAACGCTTCTAATAAAAGTTTTTTATCAGAAGCATTTTCTAAGTGGAGAGAATACAAGCGATTCTATGAACAAATTTCAGTAATTCAACGATTTATGAGTTCATTCAGATATATCATCAAAATGAGAATTTTGAAGAAGAATCATCGAGAACCAGACTCAGCAACTCATTCTTCTTATGAAACTGACCGGTTTATCATACTGGAACAAAATCGTGAAGCAGGAATTGGAATGTCCCGTGATTTGAAAAATGAGCAATCTACGCGTATCAGGGCATTTCTTATTGGATTTGTCAAAACCCATTCCCCATTAGTCAATGAATGTGTGTTCATTCAAAAATTGAGAGAAATATTGAGTCGCGATGAATTTGATACAATCAAACCAGATTATAGACAAACATTCATTCAGTTTTTTGAATCTGCGAGAAAAACACGCGAAGAATCTCGCAATGGATGCGCCACAATGATTCGAAAGAATCAGTTATATGGAATTGACCTGTTGTGGATTCTTTACTACCTTTCATCTGACCGGCTTCCGAAGAATTGGTTCCCCAATAAAGAATCTGATTTTGCATTTGTCTATGAAGAATTAAAGTTATTTATTGGTAGAATGAATCAAACGGAAGAAGAGGAACCACTCGAACAATTGGATTATTGTCCAGAACTTTGTCGTCTCTGTGGTCTCGAAATAATACAGGGCACCTGCTATAATATGGAGTGTATGCGAAGGCGCGAATATGCGTGTGCTTCGTGTGGAAATTCGATTCTCGAAGGAAGCAATATTGTTGAAGTAGATGGAATGCGTCTTCATCCAGATTGTGCAAACCACAATCAACACAATTCGCATTTTAGTAATTACACTGAATGTTCTGCGTGTGGTTGTTCATCAAATGATATGTCATTTATTGAAGGAATTGGTTTGGTTTGCGATAGGTGTATAAGCTTGAATCAATAGCGGAACAACAACTTAAAAGGAATTGTCTTTTATAATATAAAAAATGGATACACAACATATTTTAGAACATAATAAAAACATTCTTGATAAATTAAAAACGTATCAGGAAGAAATAAATTATAAAATCGTGGATAAATTAGATTATTCCAAAAAGATTCAGAAGATTTTATTAGATAGGACCGTATTTGATAAAAAGACATTTTCAAGTAATAAATTGGTCCCACTATGTCTCAAAAGAGTAAATAGCGAGGTCATATTGGATAAAGACGCGTCCCACATTTTATCCCAGTTGAAAACAGTTGATTATCGGATTATTCGGTCGATTATTCAAATGATTTTCAATCGTCTTATGAAAAACCGGAAGAATTATTCATCATTTACAAAAAAAATTCACGCATTCTTTGATGACGATGCTCTCGCATCTTGGGATGAAGTGGAGTCGCGCCATGGAGAAAATGTCGCCTTTTATTTGCTGTTTTTATTCGTCCAATCTACGGATGACGCGATGATGTTTATTAGTGAGAAGCCGATAGATGATATGAAGGGGGCGACCCTAATTCATAAAAAGTGCGTTCATTTAATGCGGGATGGTCTCTTCAATTTTTGGCAATTATTGAATTATGATAATCATATGACAACGGCAGTTCCCTTTGTGGGAGATGAACCGAAATGTGAGTATGAGTTTTATGTTTATTTGGTATTCGACCCGCGCGTCAGGAAAGCGTCGCCGAGTGGATTTCGTATAATTGATGTGATCAGTGGATTCAAGTTGCTCTTTCATCCTCCAACAGTTCGTTTTTTGAACGAGCGGAAACACGACGTTATTTATAATCATTTATACGTGTATTTACTGACATTCGAGGCCTTTTTACAGCGGAACGTCGCAAATTCAATGAATTATTTGTTGGCGGGGAGTGTGATAAAAAGCGCATATAATGTTCGTGATTGCGCAGATGTAGATTTCTTGGTTCTGGACCACGAAGGAGAGATAAAGGATTTTTATCCGGATATTGGAGTAGCTGGTATTTTTGATGATTTTGGGAAAACCTATTATGGAAATGAGGAGTATTATTTCCCGATGATTCCGGAGATGTATGAAAAACAGAAGAAGATGAAGGAGGCGATGAGGTCTGAGGTAGATAAGGTTGCTGACCCTTTAACTATTCTGAATAATTTTCCGAAGTATTCGGTCAGTGGATTGAAGGCGGGGCGATATATTGACATATTTGCGGGGGAGTGTCGGAGGATTGGATATGCAGTGGAAAATATGGACGATGTCGTTTTTAATCCAGAGAATCGCATATATTTTTTGGGATGTCCGGTTATCCAGTTGAAATTGGAGATGATTCGGGATAATATAAAGGATATTGATTTAGGACGGGTTTCGCGGAAGCAATTACACGACCTCCATTTTTTGAAGAAGAATTACGAGTTTTTATTTACACATGGTGAGTGTCGTGAATTTGGGTTTGACCGATTTGGAGGTGGGACCGACATTCGTAGTCCAAAAATCGCGCTGAGCCTGAATTGTTATAACCGGCCTTTAATTTCTGATACAAAGGTTGGATATGATTTGGTAATCAGGCGGGTCCCTCTTTATTTGCAAGATATTACTCGAATTATGATTGAAGATGCTCCATTATTATTTTCTGGCGGGTATGAATTGAAGGAGTATGATTATAAGAAGATATATCAGTCTCCATTGTTATCATCATTACCAGCTTCTATGAAGAAGGATGGGGTTATGGTGGAAGTATCTTATTATTATGAAGTTGCGAGAGATGGTCATATAAAGGTATATATTAATCCACCGGAAGATGTATCTCTATTTAGGGAAGTGTGTATTACTGGACATATCAGAGTTGAAATGGGTGAAACTAAGAAGATACTTATATCAGTGGATGGAGCAAAGATGAAGAAGATATATGCGCAATTTGGGAATGTGGATATTCGGAAGGAGTATCGGATGAGATTGATTATTTTTATGAAAAATCTGATACAAATTCATAAAATGGTGGATTGTCATACAAAGGAAAAAGTATTAGTTGATTTCTTACGATAAAAATGGATTAAAAAAATAGTTTGTATAAATAGAATGAATGATTACATTAATAAATTTATAACGAATATTGTTATTGGACAGAAAATTGTGGATTTTTTAAGTAGCAAAAAGATTGATATTGAGTCAGGGATTGAATATTTTTTGAATCATTTGAGCATTTTTAATCAGATGATTGGGGAAAAATGGGAGAAGAAGTTAAATTATTTAAAATACAAAGAGTCTTTTAGCGATGAAATGGTTGAAAAATTGAGTGATAAGACTGGAATTATTGTTGATAAATTATGTAGTATAGAGCCGTATTGTAAGAAGGCAATTAAATTCTATTCTCCAAATTACATATTTAAAAAAGTTGGGTTTCATTTTAGATTGATTAGATTGGAGAGTCCTTTATATGATATGATGGGATTCATATATTATGGAAATGAAATTGTAGGATACATATGTTGTCGGAAGAGGAATGATTATAAGAATTTGTATATTGTTATTTCAAAGAAGTATGATGTAGATATTTTTACAAATCAGAATCGTTCAGGGAGTTCTGTTAGTGATATAACGGAGGATTGTATGATTTATGATGCTCATTATTATAACATGTATGCGAAATATTTCAGGAATATGTTGTATTCATATGTAATTGATATTATATCGGAATATGGAAGTATAAAAAATATAATTATGATTGGTGAGGAGGCTGGTGGTAATTTATTGGAGTTGTTTATGATGGATATTAAGAATAACCGAAGTGATATAAATGTTAAGATATCATCAAAAGTTGTTTATTTCCTTTTTACGCAGAATACGGCGATGATGTCGCCTGAATTCAAATTGGATTACGAGAACGATATTATTATTATGAGTTTTAGCAATCGGGATTCTTATCTAACATGGAACATTGACGAGGGAATAAAAAAGAAATGTAATTTTATTTTTCAACCGGCGAAATAAATGATTTTATAAATAACTTTTTTTAGAAAAAAAGTTATGCGTATTACAAATCTTGCGCGGTTTTCAATGTTTATAACATACATCGTTTTCAACATAATACTTTTCTTATTATTCGCTAAAAGATACGTGTATATGAAATTTATAGCAGGTGTGAATATAATTGTTTTTCTTTTTATGTTCTTCAAAGATTTGTGCGATTATTTGAATAAAAAGAACCATTTGCGAGATGATAAAAAGATAAATGGGTTCGTTGATAACGCATACGGATTTTATAAATTTGTCCGATATTTTCATTTAACACTGACATTTGTGTGCTTTTTTTATATCTTTATGTTTTGCTATATTTGCTATTTGTCGTATATTGGAGAAATACGAGGAGATATGCGGTTTTTTGTAATATTGCTTGGGGTTGTTGGATTGGTTGTCGTATTGAAGGAGGTCATTTTACAATTTTCGAGGTGCTTGTATGCTGGGACGAATCCGGAATTGAATTTATTGGAGAAGTCGGAACCGAAAGGACGCTGTCATTATGATTATCATAACTATTGGGAATGTTTGGGTGGAACCTGATTTTTTGATTTTATAAAATGGATGATGTAAGCCTATTTTAGGTAAATACTTATGACTGTAAAATTTACCCATCAATTTTTTCAAATTGATGGGTAAATTTTACAAAATTATTATGATATTGATTAACAGTATTATCTCTGATGTCAGTAGATTTTGTACCAATACCAAGCGACAGATTTTGGAGTGTTCTCAAACAATATGAAGAACAATTCGAGAGTTCTACAAAAATCTCTCGATTTTTTCAGTTGTTGGCGATACGTTTTGAAAAGTTATCAACCAAGCAACAAAAAACGTTCCAATTTTTTTTTGGGTGTCTTGATGAAGGATTTTTCAAAAATGGTGATTTTTTGGGGTTGTTCAAAACGATTTTAAAGCCGTTATATGAACAACATCCACACAGTCTTCAATTGCACTACGTTAATCATCAAAAAGAACACATCGATGCATCAATTGAGATTCTTGAACTCGGACAGCTTTTTGTCGAGCTTTTCTTACCTCGCATTCTTTCAGACTTTGAATACATTAACCGATTAAACGATGCGGGAATTTCAGACGAGGCTGGACACAAGGCGATTATCGATTTTTTGTTAGTCCGTCGAAAAACGTTTTTGAGTAGCCAAGGTCTGGTTGATGTTGAAGTCAAGTTCAAGGAGTTTTTCCGTGATGGATACGAAACCGGATTTTTTTGCAAAGTTCTACGAGAATTCATCTCTTCAAATCCAAACATTTGTACGTTTCTCTGGTATCATTGCGACATTTGTGGAAAAAAAATCAAAAATGATACGGTCAATGACGAAACTCGCGCATGTACTGATTGTGGAGGTCCATGTGTTCTTCTTCCGGAACTGACTCCTTCTCCGAGACCAACTTCTCCTGCTCAGGCTTCTGACTCTCTTCAAGCACTCGCGACTGAAATCACAACGGCTAAAATCTCATTCGGAGAACCAGCTCAGAAAATCGCGAATGTGTTGTTGGAAAATGGAGTCTCTCAACTCTCTGAACTATCGGTTCTGAACCAAAGTGAGTTTGAATCGCTTGTTCAAAAATTACAATTGAACACACTTCAACTTCAGAAGCTACGTGTAGCATCAGGAAGACAGTGAAATAATTGGTGAAAACCAATAATTATAAATAAACTTTACTCTTTTATAAAATTTTACTCTTTTATAAAATATTTACTCTTTTATAAAATTTTACTCTTTTATAAAAAATACACAATAAAAAAGAGGAGGGGGGTAAGGGGGGAACCTTAGGTTCTCCCCAGAGGAGGCGGAACATTCGCTTCCCCCCAAAAATTGAAAATTTATAGTTTAAAACTATTTATATAATTAAATACACTGATGTCTCTTATAATTGTTGAAAGTTCTACGAAAGCAAAGAAGATAGCGAGTCTTCTTGGCAAAGGCTACATTGTCAAAGCAAGTAATGGTCACATTAATCAATTGGCCAAAGAAAATATGGGGATTGATATGAAGAATGGAATCCATCCGACATATAGCGCAATCCCCGAGAAAATCAAAGTCATCCGCGAGTTGAAGGATGCGATGAAATCAGCAAAGTCCGTTATATTGGCGGGAGATGCCGACCGCGAAGGTGAGGCGATATGTTGGCACATTGCGAATGAGCTCAAACTCCCCGTCGATAAAACGATGCGCATTAAGTTCCACGAAATCACGAAGGAGTCTTTATTGAACGCAATTGAGAATCCGAGTGTTATAGATATGAATTTGGTGAATGCGCAACAGGCCCGCGCCGTCTTGGATAAATTAGTCGGTTTCGAGATAAGCCCCATTCTTTGGAAGCAAATTCAGCCCAATTTATCTGCGGGGCGCGTTCAGACGCCTCTATTACACTTGATTATGGAGCGCGAACGCGAAATTGAGAAGTTCAAGGCGGAGACCTATTTTTACACGGTCGGTAATTTCAGCGTCGATGGAAAGAAGATGAGTGGCGTCTTGGACAAGAAATTCGACAAGATTGATGACGTTCGGAAGTTCTTGATGGATGTTTGTGGAGCCACTTTTTCGGTTCAAGCCGGAAAGAAGAAGGGAATCCTCATTAAGAAACCATCCCCTCCTTTTACTACGGCGTCCCTTTTACAAGATGCTATTGGCCGTTGTTATATGACGTCGAAGCAAGTTATGGAGAGCGCCCAGAAGCTTTTTGAGTCGGGAAAGATTACTTATCACAGGACAGACAGCACAAATTTGTGTAAGGAGAGTATATTCATGATTAAGGATTACGTCGTTAGGACATACACGGACAAATATTTGAAGTTGCGCGATTATAAGACGAAAATTAAATGCGCTCAGGAGGCCCACGAGGCGATTCGTCCCATTGATATCGAGTTGGTCCAATTGGGCGATGAATTCAATCAGAATGATAAGAAGATATATAGCCTTATTTGGAAGAGGACCGTCGCCAGTCAGATGGCTGATGCTTCGTTCAATACGATTACGGCGATGATTGGGAACACGAAGAGACCCGAAATGTTCCAGTGTTATGCGGAAGAGTGTGTATTCGATGGTTTTCTGAAAGTGTATTCGGTCTATGTTGATGAGGCGACTGGCGACGTCGTTCCGGAGTCATCGTATTCAGTTTTATGTGGCGTCGAAGGCGTCGTTGCGATGGATACTATTTCAACGGAAGAGAAGATAACATCGTCGCGTGGGCGTTATAATGAGGCTCAACTTATTAAGCTGATGCAGGACACAGGAATTGGAAGGCCGAGCACGTATTCGTCGATGATTCATAAGATACAGGAGCGTGGGTATGTGGTTAAGGATAGCAGGACTGGTGGTAAGATGGTTTCGCATTGTTTGACGATTGACGCGAAGGGGAAGCTGAACTCATCAACGAGGGATGTTATATTACAGAAGGAGAATATGAAGCTATTTCCTACGGACACAGGTCAAATTACTGACAACTTTATGAAGGGAAATTTTACGGAGCTGGTTATTGCTGATTATACTGCGGAGCTGGAGAATAAGCTGGATATGATTGCTAATGGAGAGGTCGATTGGAGGGAGGTCGTGTATAGTTTTTACAATGGGTTCCATCCGAAAGTGGAGCATTTTCTGTCGATGAAGCCTACGGACGCAAAGGAGAAGAATAAGTATGTTCGAATCATCGGGAATGACGGAGAAGGAAATCAGATTATTTCGCGGATTGGTCCATATGGGGCAATTGTTCAGTCGGGTTCTAAGGAGGCTGGAAATATTAGGTATGCTTCATTAGAGGGTCGCCAGACGATTGATACAATTACACTGGGAGAGGCAATTGAGTTGCTGAAATATCCGAAGTCATTTGGGATGTATAACGGATATGAGATTATATTGAAGAAGGGGAAATTTGGGCCCTATTTGGAGTATAATGGACAGACATATAGCTTGAAGGGAGGAGGCGTCGGATTGGATGATATCACTCGGGAGAAGGCGATTGTTTTGATTACAATGAATGAGGGATATATTCCTAAAAAGAAGATTGCGAAGAAGTGATTCAAATAAAATAGAAGTATTATTTATGGATAAAAAATTTTTATTTGGGGTGGCGACGGCCTCCCATCAGAATGAGGGGAATAATTATTTGAATAATTGGTGGGAATGGGAGATTAAAAAGAAGTTAGAGAGGTCGGGGAAAGCGTGTAATTCATTCATTGAGTATCGGGCAGATATTGATTTAGTTAAGGCGCTCGGATGTAATGCTTACCGGTTCTCAATTGAATGGAGTCGGATATATTTGGACGAATATCGCATTGATGAAGAGGCGCTGGGTGTTTATCGAAACATGGTGGCCTATTGTTTGAAGAGTAATATTGAGCCTATTATAACGCTTCATCATTTTACGAGGCCGAGATGGTTCGATACTAATTTTGGGGGACTACACAGTAAGATGTTTATACATCATTTTTCGAAGTATGTAGAGACAGTTTGTCAGGCGTTTGGTGGGGATGTTCGTTATTGGATAACATTTAATGAGCCGATGTTGGAGTGTGTTCATGGATATTTGAGGGGAGAGCGACCCCCCGGAAAAAAGGGTGATTTTGAGAATATGTATTATGCAATTGAGAACATAATCGATTCACATTGTAGCGCGTATGCGATTATTAAAAAATATAACCGGAAGGCGATGGTGAGTATATCGAAAAATATGGTTGATTTTGAGAAGCAGTATTATTATGATTTGATTAAGTCGAAGATTGAGGACCAAATCATTGAGAATTATAATTGGTGTATATTGGATGCGTTTTACAAGGGCGTTTTGAAGTTTGGGGTGGGGATGATGGGATTTGGATTTAATCGGATCCGGAAGGATAATTCTTGGAAAGGAAAATTGGATTTCTTAGGTGTAAATCACTACAATGTGGGGTATATTTCAGTAAGTTATAATGTGGATGAGCCAGTAGATGTGATGCTTACGTTGAAAGATAGCGGTTATAACAAGAATGCGATGAAGTGGGATATAAAACCGGAATCGATGCGCAATGTTTTGAATGGGCTACGGGGACGTTATGGAAAAATAAAGATGATGATAACGGAGTCGGGGAGCGCAGAGAGGAAATCGCGGGTGGAAGGTAATAATTACCAGAAGGAGATAATTGACACACATATGAGGTCAGTTATTGAATATCAGAAGAAATATCATACAATTTTGGGATATATATATTGGACCTTATGTGAGAACTATGAATGGAATGATGGCTTTCAACCTAAATTTGGCCTACACACGATGACTTATAAGAAGGGAAAGCGAATATGCTTATTGAAGGACTCTGGAGAACATTATAAAGAGGCTATTCAAAAGGCGAAGAAGCTACTCTAATCATTTTTGATTAGTTTTTGATTGAGTTTCTTTATCATAGTGGAGCCAGTCGTTTGAAAAAGAGCTGGGATGATTCCATGAACAATAAATACAATAGAGCAACCCAAGGTTTCCAGCCCCAATGCGAGAGCGTGTTTGAGGTGTTCTAAGTAGGTCATCTTTTGCTCTTCTGGGTGTTTCAAAAAAATAGAGCTTAATGTTGAACGAAGCATTTTATATTATATCAACAAAAATAATTTTAAATTTTTGTAATATTAAATATTATGAAAATGAAACAAAATAAAGGATTGAAACGAAACGCAATCGATAAATATTACACTAAAGAAAGTGTTGTTGATAACTGTATTGGATATGTTAAAGAACACATTGAGATAAATGAAGATGATTTGATTATTGAACCGAGCGCCGGAAACGGTTCATTTATTGAAGGAATCAAATTATTGTCGAAAAATTATAGATTCTTTGATATTGCTCCTGAAAATGATGAAATAGTTGAACAAGATTTTTTAGAGTATGTTTGGGAAAAGAAAACGACGCATGTAATTGGTAATCCTCCATTTGGGCGTCAATCATCAACCGCGATTCAATTTATAAAGAAGGCTTCTTTATTTGCGAAGAGTATATCTTTTATATTACCAAAAAGTTTCAAGAAGGAACGAATGAAAAAATCATTTTCTTTGAATTTTCATTTAGTTTTCGAGATAGATTTACCAGAAAATTCTTTTTTAGTTGATGGTATTGAACACAATGTTGAAACAGTTTTTCAAATCTGGGAAAAAAGAGATAAGAATCGCGCGATTGTAGAAAATGTAGAACCAAGTTGTTATGAATTTGTTGGAAAAATGGATAATCCCGAAATTTCTTTTCGAAGAGTTGGAGTTAAAGCAGGAGCAATTAGCGAATCAATACTTGATAAAAGCATTGAATCGCATTATTTTATAAAATTCACAAACGGAAAAACTGTTAGAGAGAACGTGGAGTCATTGCGAAATATTGAATTTCATCATAATAATACGGTTGGTCCGAGGTCAATATCGAAGTCAGAACTAATTCATGAATTTAATCGTGTTCTGTGTTGAAAAAATTAATTTTAAATTTTTGTAATATTATATATTATAAAAATGTCAAACAACAAGAAGAAGTTAGGTCAGTTCTATACTACGAATTATGAATATATCCTACAATCGATGAATATACCAGATTCTATTATGAATATTATCGAGCCATTTTCTGGAAATGGAGATTTGGTTGAATTCATCGAAAAGAATCGGTCTGATTGTAATGTGGAATGTTATGATATAGACCCGAAGAAAGATTACATAACGAAGCGCGATACGTTGAAGAATCCACCTAATTATAAAGATAAATATATTATTACGAATCCTCCATACCTTGCACGTAATAAGTCAAAAGATAAGAAAATTTTTGATAAATACGACGTGAATGATTTATTCAAGTGTTTCATTAAAGAATTGATTACGAATGTTTGTCTCGGAGGAATTATAATTATACCGCTTAATTTTTGGTCATCAATACGACAGAACGATATTGAACTTAGGAAATCATTTTTGAAAAAATATTCGATTATGTTGATAAATATATTTGAGGAGTCAGTTTTTGATGATACGAGCTATACAATTTGCGCGGTTCAATTTGAGTTGAAAACGGATAGTGTTCAGAACAATATTCGAATTATTGTTTATCCGTCTAAGATTGAAATAAATACGGTTCTTTGCGATGATAATAACTATATGATAGGAGGCGATATTTATAATATGAAATTGAAGAATAAATACAAAATCTCACGTCTTACATCGAAGAATATTGATAAAATGAATACGAATATTATTGTGAAATGTATTGACGACAATAGTAGTAGTCAGATTGGATTATCTTATGTAAGTCAGAGCGATATATATGTTGATGACACTCCGAATCAAACGGCGAGGACATATGCGACGCTTGTTATTGAACCCGCGATTGACGAACATAAACAGAGAGAATTGGTTCAAAAATTCAACAAGTTTTTGGATGAACGTCGGAAGAAATATAATTCATTATTTTTGACGAATTACCGCGAAAGCAAGGATATCGCGAGAAAGAGAATATCATTTGATTTGGTTTATTTGATTGTTGGATATCTTTTGGAGAATTGATTATTTAACTTTTTTATAAAAAGTTAAATTTTATATTACCACGCAAAAAATATTTTTATAAAAATAAATTTTCCCATGTAAAAATTTTTCAAAAATAATTTTTTATCTTACCACGCAAAAAATATTTTTATAAAAATAAATTTTCCCATGTAAAAATTTTTCAAAAATAATTTTTTATATTACCATGCAAAAAATATTTTTTATAAAAAAACCATTTTTACCATGAAAAAAAATCAATTATTTTGTCTAAAAAAACGCATTTTTTACAAAATTATTTCAGTTGCGCATGTAAAAAAACGTAGTCAATAAAAATATTTTTTAAAAACTCATTTTTTCGACTACCAACAGCATGACGACCCTTTTTTTAGGCCGAAAAAACGGGCTTACGACAAAAGTCATTTTTTCGCGTTTTTTCAATTATTTTGAAAATATTGTAAAAAATTTACAATAAAAATAAAATAAAAATAATTTATTTTTATTACGAATCGTTTTTTCGTGGTTTTTACGCATTTTTTCTCTGGTAGTCTCCCACGCTTTTTTGATAAAATTCCAAAAAGTTAAATTTCCCACGCAAAAACGCGTTTTACAATAAAACCGCTAAAATAAAAAGGAACCACCAGATTCCAGAACTAAAAATGATTGTAGGCGACTCAAAATATATTTTTACCATGTAGCGTATTAAAAATCGAGCGCCCAAAAAGCAGAATAATACCATGCTAAAAATGAAAAAAACGTCTCTAAAAAATTTGATTTTATGGTAGGGCATTTTTGGTGGTTTTCAAAATGGGGTGCATCCGTCCATGCGAGCGTAAGGAGGAAATTCAAGGGAATATCTCATATTTCGCATGTAAAAAAGCGTGGCGACTACCAACCACATTTTCATACTTTTTGAAAATACTACGTTTTTATTACCAAAGTTTTTCGAGAAGGTCGCAAAAAATCGATTACGCATTTTTGGACCACGCAAAAATGAGCATTTTGAATATTTCGCGTTTTTCCTTTACATGGGACTCCCCATGTAGCGATGGTAATAAAATGTTTTTTATTTTTAAATTTCTGATTTTCAGATTACGTTTTTGCGTAATCCCATTTATAGCTTACGTAGTCATTTGGCATTCCCAAGAGGTTGCGTAATGATTTTTATTTTATTTTTTGGAATGACCATGCGAGCTTTTGCGTGGGCGCGCGTGGGTTCTCTACGCGGACACCTCTTAGGACTAATCCGGATTTATTACGCAACGCCTACGCAAAAATCATTTTTTTGTCAAAAAAAAGCCGTTTTTTTTAGTTGTCATGCAAGCGTTTTTTTATTACGCAAAACCGATTTTTATGATTTTTTTGGGCTTTTTTTTCAGCGTAAGATTACATGGGAAAAAATCGGATTTTTGGACGGTCCAAAAAACAAACAAAATCCCATGTAAATCAGACGATTTTTAAAAACGGCAAAATTCATCTCTACGCAATGCATGGAGCGTAATATTTTTTGGTCGATTTTTCCATTTTTTGAACCTCTGTTTTACATGATCTTTATTACCATAAACCCCATTTCGATTTTTAATCGCTGCATGGGACCATTTTTGGGGGGTCATTTTTGAGTATGTTCCTCATTTTTTGTATTTTTTTGCATTTTTAGGGGGGTACCCCCCAGACTCTGGAGGGTCTTTTTTGGACCATGCTGCGTAATGGTTTTTTTAGCCATTTTTATTTTTCATTTTAAAAACAACATGGGACGACCATGTCGCGATTTTTAGGTCCCATGTAATTTTGATTTGAAAAAAAGGAACCACCGTCACCTGATAGGTCAGTCCATGTTTTATTTTTATAAAATATTCAAAAAAGTTCATGGTAGTCAAAATTTTTTAGTTTTTTGATTTTTATTTTTATTTTTTATTTTTTATTTTTTTAAAAATTCTTATAACGGTTTTTTTTCATGGTTTTATTTTTTTCATTACGCAAAATGATTTTTTTTATGGTAGTAAACTTTTTTTGTAACTTTTTTTTTATTACGCAAAACTACCATAATGGATTAAAAATCGCTCTCTTTTTGACCCTAAAACATGAAAAAATACTCTACAATCTCCTAAAAACATGAATAAAAATAGATAGTTAAATATACAATAAAATCAAACACATGAAAAACAGAGATTGTAACACGAGGAACCACCGTCACGGCGTTTTTCCAAAAAACCCAAGTTCTCGTAACTTTAGAACTCGCGTTATTCCTTACTATTCCATATTTGGAATATATGGAATGAGTAAAACTTTAGACTCCGGATGTTCGACAGAAAAAATAAATTTTCCAAAAAAAACACCCCCAAATTTTTTCTCTAGCGAATCACGTTTTTTTATTTATCTTACGTAAAAATGGAAAAAATATGTCAAAAAACAGAGTTTTTTTTAAGACGCGAAAGCATGTTAAAAAAATTTTTTTATAACGTTTTTTTGAAAAAACTGGATATTGCATGGTAAAAATGGGTTAAAAAAGGCTAAAAAAGCTGGGTACAGTAAATTTAGTTTAAAAACAAAAATCTATGATTTTTTATGAAAGCAGCCGAAAAAAGTTGTAAAAGTCCAAAAAGTGGTCCAAAAACTGAATTTGACCATGTAGCTGTCGATACCCCCTCTGAAACCCCTCCGATTTTATCATGCAAAAGCATGATGCACATCAAAAAATCAGAACCCCTTAAGTCAAAAACGGCCCAAAATCGTCTAGTACCCGAAAATTTTCCAGAACGATGTATTACGCCCCATGCTGAAAATCATCAAAATGACACATCTGAAAAACCTCATGGTAATACTTACGTAATGAATTTCTCAAATAATAATATTTGCGAAGACATTGTAGAAAATATTGATGAAAAAATAATTGCTCATCAGGAGATTGTAAAAACACTTCCAGAAATTGAATCTTCTGATATTAAACCTAAAAAACCAACTGTGATATTTTGTGAAAATTTCAAAAAGAAGATAACTTTTCCAAAAGAATTTTGGATAACATCATTAGTTTCTTTTGGAAAACATCATCCTGAAATATTCGATGAAATTAATATGAATGAAGTGGTTAAAACAACGTATGATGGTATGATTCAATTAGTTGAACATCTCTATTTTAATGATTATCGTCCTCAATATCAAAATGTTAAAATGAAAAACATGCAACAAAAACTATGTGAATTCTATGATGGAACTACATGGAAAACAATTGACGAATCAACATTAATTCACAACATAATCGTATATACAAAAGACGTTATAGATAATCATTTCACTAAAAATAAAAAAAAATTCAGTCAATATTATCAAGAACGATATAGTAAATTTAGTAGCTCATTTGATGAAGTTATAATTAAGAAAATGAACGGAAAAGTAAAAAATGAGCATTATGAAAAAATGTATGAAAAAATTAGAATATATTTGATAACTAAAAAAGAAAATGACCGCGTAAATAAGCAAAAAAAGAAATTGGATATAACTGTATGAAAGTAGAAGAAATCGTTATCATTTGGATAAACGATTTAAAAAATAAAACAAGATATGACCACATGGTCTCCGAATTAGAAAAGTATTTCCCTCGTAATAAAAAAATACACGTCGATGCTATTTTTGAATCTCCCAAATATAATGGTGTTTCAATTGCCCATATGGTCGCCGTTTTAAAAGGTATCAATTGCCGGAAACCGTTCTTAGTTTTAGAAGATGATGTTAGTATTGACGCAGAAAGAATTGATTTTTTGAAGTTGGAAAAAGAACTTGAAAAATTGGAGACAACTTGCGATACATTATATATGGGATTAAGTGGATGGGGAGGTCGAAAAGGTTCCCCTGATAATAAAATAGAACTCGAAAAAGGCGCAATCTTTGAGAATATTAACAACCCATATTTTGTAAAATTACATAGCATGTATAGTGCTCACGCAATATTATATCTCAATCCTGCATATGCGGTTGAAACAACAAAACTTTGTATAACAGCCATTTTTCTGAATAAACCACACGATATTTACCTATATAAATTATTCAAAAAATATAATGTCATTGGAATCCGGTCGCCGTGGTTTTATCAAGATGCTGAATATAACGGTCAGGAAAAATACACGCGAATTCATGTATAATTCTGGTATTATTGTAAAAAATATTTTATGTGGAAATTTTTATGACTACAAATTGTTGTAAAAATAATCTGTTTTTATAAATTAAAAAAATAACTCCAAAAATGAAGATACCACATCGAGAATTAAAACAAAATTATCTAATTCTTTTGAAATACGAAATTATCATAAGAAAAAACGGTTATTAAATTTTTTACAACATAATGTTGTAAAAAATGATTATTTCAATAAATTATAAATTGAAAAATTAAAAAAAAACAATCTCCATTTTACTCAAAAAAGAACATTCCAGATATTCCATAACATTCCATTTTATTCCATTGTTGGAATCTTCAGGAATATTATTCCACTCACAAAACAATCATGTATTTTTTGGATTTTTTCATGTTTTTAGAAACCGACTTTTTCAAAAATGCGTTCGTTATATTTTTATAATTTTTCATGTAATTGATATCCGGCAAATTCATGTAATATTTCCGGATGTATTTTTCAATTTCAATCTCCGTTTTATCCTCACTATACATATAATCCGTTATAACTTTCATTTTGAATTTGTCAAACTCGTGCGAGGTCAGCCCGCTTTTATAAAAATGACGGAGAACATTCATTATTTTTTTGACGCATGTATTAACTGTCGACGACGCCTTCTTACAATTAAAATCAATAGTTAGCAAAAAATTATTTGAATAAGTATATATTTGTGCACTAATTGAATAAATCAGCTGGCTCTTTTCGCGCAATTCATTGAATAGAACAGACGACATTGACCCCGCTAGATAGTATGCGAATATTTGAAACGCGCAAAATTCTTTATTTGTTAACGTTGGTAATAAGAAAGTTATTTTAACATACGATGATGTATTATTGGGGAAAAGCCTGTTCATTATATAGGTCTTCGGCGCATTAACCAAACTCATATTATCCTTTAACTTATCATATAGCCCCTTGGTTGAACAGGTGTTCGTGCTTTTTTGTCCATATTTTGCGAACGATTTTTTCCAGATATTACGGATTCTTTCTTTCTTCTTTGTGTTAACTATTGTAAGAAATAGCATATTCGTCGGATTGTAATATTTGTCATAGTAGTTCTGGATATCAGACGCAGTTAGTTTATTAAGCGTTTCGATATATCCTATTACAGGATGGTGTAGCGGATTATTATTGGAGAATATTTTTTCATTTTCTAAAATGGACGCATATTTTTGAGGTGTGTTCATGCGCTGTAATAGCTCATTAATGACGACTTTGCGTTCAGTATCAATATCAATTTTCCTAAAAAGAGGATTGAACACCATTTGAATAAGATTGTCGATTCCTTTTTCAATGAACTTGATGGGTGTCGTTATATGAAATACAGTATTATAATTATTAGTGTATGCGTTTATTGACATCCCATTCGAATTTAGACGGTCCGTTAAAACTTTTATGGCATCTGTGTATTTAGACCCTTTAAAAATTAGATGTTCAATAAAGTGCGTTATTCCTTTTTCGTGGGGGGCTTCGAAGATTGAACCGGCGAAGACTACTATTTGTAAAAGGGCGAAGTGAGGATTTGAATACTTATCATTTATTATTTTTATATGAACCATAACTAAATTTAGAAATATATTTTATACCGTTATAATAAATGACAGATGATAAGTCAATTGAGCGATTATCTAAATTATGGAATTTCTGGATGAAAACGCGGTGGTATTTAGTTGGGTTGCTTTTCATAATTATGATGATTATATTTGTTAAGAAGGAGAATTTTGGAAATATGAATATGGTTGTTATTATAGTTGCGGTCATCTTGGCCTTTTTAGTGTTAATCATTTTCAATGACAAATGGCTTTTAGGAAACCCAGTCAATTTTACAAAATAAAACAAATTATATTTTTTTGAATAAAAAAATATAATCATTAATTATATGACAACATTAAATAAAACTCTTGAAGAACTAAAATTTGAATTTAGTGAGATTAATGGATTTTTACAAGACGCGTTTTCAACAGAAGAAGAATCTTTAACAAGTATCAAAAATAATATAAATAAATCAAATAAAAGAAGTCGATTGGCCAAATTACAAAATATAAAAGGTCAAAATGGTATCGATGGAATGACTACCAAATTTTCAGAAGCTCAAAATGTATTAATGAAAAAATCAGCTTCGGAGATTGCAGCAAATACTGCGGTAGCACCAAGTAAATTAGAGGTATATGATAATACACTTCCATATGGTCTTCCAGCAGCTGGCGGTATCAATGAAAATTTAAGAGATGTTAAAGAAAAAACTTGGGATAATTTTTCAAGTTATTATGGAAAAATATTTAGGAAAGTTGGAAAAGCTGAGTTTGAAGAAATGCTAAGAAATACATCGCATTTGAGTCAATCAGATGTTAAAAATATGATTTATAGCACATGTGGTTCTTTAAGTGAATGGCCTCAAATTAATCCAAAATCCGCTGGTATGGGAAGATGTTCTACTTTATTTCAGATATTTAATAAACATTATATGGGATATTCTGCGGGAGCGGGAACTGGATTAAAAGTATCAGATTTTTATAATGATTTAATCAGTTCATTACATACCGCTGAAGTTTATGGTCTCTCTGGTAAAAATAAACTAACAACTATAATTGGATTTTCTAATAAAATAGAAACGTATAATATTAATACTGATTTGTGGTTTTTAAGTGATAAAGATAAAGAAGAAGCGAAATATAATGGATTTGCGAGAACTGGTGAAGATTCATATGGTAAATTTTTTGAAATTGGTGGATTTCCGGTTGTCTCAACTGAATATAATAATGTAATCGCACATATGACTGGACATGCCGGAAAAATACAATATCCATCAAATGATTATGATACTTTCATAAGAAATACTGATGCGTTAGTTAACCAATTAAATGGGGCATTTATGAGAACAAATGTTCATAATGATGAAACAATTATTTTTAATAATAGAAACCTTGTATTAATGGGAGATGTTGAAATTGATGACGGAGGAGCGAATTATCCAAAAAATAAAACATTGAATAAAATATATTGTTCATTATTTTTAAATCAAGGAAATGAAACAAATATAAATCAACTTGAAGACATTAATGAAAGCAGATATTTATTAAATATAAGAAAAAATGGTAGATTTCCAGCTATTTGTAAA